>Ga0187827_10001148_pt1 | contig 39656 bp, 41 predicted proteins | sample ETNtaG_39_FD_167969 | JGI IMG/M metagenome (GOLD analysis project Ga0187827, IMG submission 167969) | Marine microbial and viral communities from oxygen minimum zone, Eastern Pacific Ocean - ETNP2014_SV_150_PacBio MetaG (Illumina Assembly) | ecosystem: Environmental > Aquatic > Marine > Hypoxic...
AACATTATTAGATGAAGGATACAATGTGAGGCTTTCAGGTCAAGACTCGGGTCGGGGAACCTTTAGTCAGCGACACGCTGTTTTATATGATCAGATTAACGAGAAACGGTTTGTTCCCTTGCGTCACTTTAGTAAACAACAAGGCCGTTTTGAAATTATAGACAGTTTTTTATCTGAATTTGGTGTTTTAGGTTTTGAATATGGGTATTCGCAAGTAGACCCCAAAACTCTTGTCATTTGGGAATCACAATTCGGTGATTTTGCGAATAATGCACAAACAATCATAGATCAGTTTATTACTACTGGAGAGAGAAAATGGCTTCGCATGTCAGGTCTTACATTATTTCTTCCCCATGGTAATGAAGGTCAAGGTCCGGAGCATACAAGTTCTCGAATAGAGAGATTTTTACAGATGTGTGCTGAAGACAATATGCAAGTTGCCAATTGCACAAGTCCTGCAAATTATTTTCATATTCTCCGAAGACAACTGCATCGTGATTTTCGTAAACCTCTCATTCTTTTAACTCCAAAATCAACATTACGTCATAAAAATAATGTTTCACCTATTGAGGATTTTATTAATGACTCATCTTTTCATCGCTTACTTAGAGATGAAATAACAAAAAAAGAGGAGAAAAAGATAAGCCGAATTCTTCTTTGTTCAGGAAAACTGTATTTTGAACTTCAGGAGCATATTCAGCAACTGCAGAAACAAAATGTTTTTATTCTTCGATTGGAGCAGATATATCCTTTTCCATACGATGTTTTTTCTAAGGAATTAAAACGATTTGTCGACTGTGAAATTTTTTGGTGCCAGGAAGAGCCAAAAAATATGGGAGCTTATGGTTTTGTCAAAAGACGCATAGAAAGTGTGATGAAGGACGTAAACATGAAACAGAAAAAATTACTTTATGTGGGAAGAAGGGCGGCAGCTTCTCCCGCAACTGGTGTTTATGAGCGCCATTTAGCTAATCAAAAAAATATTTTGCGATTGGCTGTGGAGGCGAATAAAAAAGAAATTGAAGATATATGGGAAGGCGTTTCACTAGTTAAATATAAACTCCCAATTGAATAACCCTCTTAAAGTGATAAATAAGATTTAATCAAAATGTCTGTTGAATTAAAAGTTCCAACATTAGGGGAATCCATCACGGAGGCCACTGTATTAAAATGGTTAAAGAAGGTTGGTGAATCTTTTGAGGAGGATGAACCGCTAGTTGAGATTGAAACTGATAAAATAACCGTAGAAGTTTCAGCTCCGAGCGCTGGTGTTTTGTCAGAAATAAAGGCACAAGAGGGCAAGGATATAAGTATTGGCGGCGTGCTTGGTCTTATAGATGATTCCAACGGGGCGAAGTCTTCTGGTAAAACAAAGGCATCTGAGCCAGAAATTATTGCAGAAGATCCGAAGGAGGAAAAAAAAGAAAAGCCAAAAAATAATTTAGAAAGCAATTTATCACTTTCTCCTTCTGTAAAAAAAATACTTGAAGAAAATAATTTAGTTGCAGATCAGATTAAACCATCACGCGATGATGGAAGGTTGACAAAAGCTGATGTTATGGAGCATATGCAAAATCAATCTGATAATAATAAAGAGTCAAAAGAAGAACGAGAAGAAATTGTTCCAATGTCTAAAATTAGACGCACCATCGCAACTAGATTGAAAGAAGCGCAGAACACCGCGGCTATTCTGACAACATTTAATGAAGTTGATATGTCAGAGATCATTGAAATTAGAGAATCAAAAAAAGAAGATTTTATGAAGCGCTATGGAGTTAAATTGGGATTCATGTCTTTTTTTATAAAAGCAAGCGTTATGGCTCTTCAAGAATATTCAGCGGTAAATGCAGAAATTCGTGATGACACCATTGTTTATAAAAATCATTATGATATCGGCATTGCCGTGGGTACCGAAAAAGGCCTTGTCGTGCCTGTTCTGAAGAATGCTGACCAAATGACGTTTGACGAAATAGAAAGACAGATTGTTGAATTAAGCTCTAAAGCCAATAAGGGAACTCTGACAATTGATGATTTGTCAGGCGGAACATTTACCATTTCCAATGGCGGCGTATACGGATCGTTATTGAGCACTCCTATAATTAACCCCCCTCAATCCGGGATTTTGGGGATGCACAACATTGCAAAAAGAGCAATTGTGCTGGGAGACGAAATTGTTATTCGTCCTATGATGTATTTAGCCTTCAGTTATGATCACCGCATTGTTGACGGCAAAGAGAGCGTTGGTTTTTTAATTAAAATAAAAGAATTTTTAGAAAAACCTTCCGAAACAATACTTGGTATTTAAATGGCCGATTACGATTTAATTATTATTGGCGCTGGTCCAGGAGGTTATGTTGCTGCAATTCGTGCCGCTCAACTTGGTATGAAAGTGGCGTGTGTTGAAAAAGAGAGAACTCTGGGAGGCACGTGCTTGAATGTCGGATGCATCCCCTCCAAGGCGTTGTTATATTCCTCTGAGAAGTACGCGGAACTTTTGTATCAGACGGAGGAGCATGGTATTAAAACCGGAAAAATTGAACTGGATCTTGTAAAATTAATGCAGCGTAAGGAAAAAATAGTAAGACAATTAACCGCCGGCATTGGGTTTTTATTCAAAAAAAATAAAATTACGCATATAAATGGAACTGCTTCTTTTGTTGATGAACAAAATATCAAAGTCAAGTCTTCTAAAGAATCAACACTGTCAGCAAAAAATTTTATTATTGCTACCGGTTCCTCCTCGATTGCCATACCAAGCATATCCGTTGATGAAAAAAGCACCGTAACATCAACAGGCGCCTTATCTTTATCGTCGGTGCCTAAAACAATGTTGGTAATAGGTGGGGGATATATCGGTTTAGAGATGGGATCGGTATGGTCAAGACTTGGAACAAAAGTGACCGTTGTAGAAGCGCTAGACCAAATTGTGCCAACTATGGACGCTGAAATCGCAATACAATTTATGAAATCATTACAAAAACAAGGACTGGAATTTAAATTGTCTCACAAGGTTATAGCAACCAAGCCTAAAACAAGCGATGTTGAAGTAACAATGGAATTAACAAAAGACAAAAAACAAATAAAAGAAAAATATAATATTGTTTTAATATCAGTTGGAAGAAAGCCCAACACAGAAGGATTAAATCTTGAAAAAATTGGCATTAAACTAAATGAACAAAAAGCCATTGAAGTTGATCATCAATTTAAAACAAATGTTGATGGCATTTACGCAATTGGCGATGTTGTGCCAGGCCCTATGTTAGCGCATAAGGCAGAGGAGGAAGGAATAGCATGCGTAGAGATCATTAATGGGCAAAAAACACATATGAATTATGATACCATACCTGCTATTGTGTACACCAATCCTGAAGTGGCCTCTGTCGGCAAAACAGAAGAACAGCTTAAAGAATCCAAAACAGATTATAAAGTGGGAAAATTTCCTTTTATGGCGAATGGCCGCGCCCTTACCACATCTGCTACGGAAGGGTTTGTTAAAATCCTGGCTGATAAAAAAACAGATTTAATTTTGGGCGCTCACATAATAGGTCATAATGCAGGACAATTAATTGCTGAAATAGTCACCGCAATGGAATTTGGTGGAAGCGCAGAAGACATTGCTCGTATTTGCCATGCACATCCGACAACAAGCGAAGCTGTAAAAGAAGCAGCTCTAAATACTGATAGAAGAGCAATTCATATCTAAATTTAACTGTTTAATTTAAATCTACGAGTTTTATTTGAATAACTTGAATCAGATATTCAACTAAATCAACTTTCTGATCTTTAGTAAATTTATTTACATTCTTAGATCCCATTGCTACTATGAATCTGTTCGAACCATAGACTATCTTAAGCAAAAGGTATGATTTGATGATTTTTGATTTATTCGGGAAGAACAAAGGTATTCCTTTGGGGTTTTGATTCAAATTAGTTTGAGGTTTATCCCGAAAATAACTTGAAGCGATTCTATTGTCAATTTGACTAAGTCCAGTATGTTTTAAGGTATTGTTTGTAAAAAAACAGTTTACGATATCGCATGCAAGCAGGGGGCCAAGATCACTAACTATGACATCAATTAACTTTGTCAGGGATTTTGTATTTAAGACTTTTAAAGAAGTTTTTAATATTCTTTTTTGCGACGCCATATGACTGCTGCCAGCCTTTAAGATTTCGGACATTTGTTTTTTGATTTGGTCGTAATCATTTTTTATTTTTTTTGACCGGTAAGCGTTTAAATCAATAATTTTGCCAGATCTTTCGATTTGATTTGGAAAATTCAACACATCAAATAATTCAGGATAATCTAGAAGAAGATTTTTATTCTTTTTTATATATTGAATGACAAGCTCTTGAGCAGAGTCTTTATCATTTTTTTTTGGCATTTTTATTTAGAGAGAATGGATTGACCGGTTTTTTTCCAGTCATCAAGAAAAGCCTTTAATCCTTGATCAGTCAATTCATGGTTATAGAGTTCATATATAATTTTCGGCGGCACTGTGGCAACGTGCGCGCCTATGAGCGCGGCATCAATGACATGTTGTGTTGTTCTTATTGAGGCCGCAAGAACTTCGGTTTCGAAACCGTAATTTTCATATATGATGACAATATCTTCAATCAAGCCCATGCCTTTCTCGCCAATGTCATCCAATCGACCGACAAAAGGGGAAACAAAGGAAGCCCCGGCTTTAGCGGCCAGGAGAGCTTGAGCAGCGGAGAAACACAATGTCACATTAACCATAATTTGTTGCTCGCGAAGTTTTTTACAAGTTTTTAAACCTTCAACAGTTAAAGGAACTTTAACAGCAACGTTTTTAGCTAGTGAAGCAAGATACTTACCTTCTTCCAGCATTTTTGAATAGTCAGTTGCTGTTACTTCAGCGCTAACCGGGCCACTTACAATCGAACAAATTGATTTGATCGTATCAGATAAATCTTTATCCTGTTTTGCAATTAATGACGGATTAGTTGTTACTCCATCCACGAATCCAGTAGGAATGAGCTCTTCGATTTGTTTAATATCAGCAGTATCCACAAAAAACTTCATAGATTTCTGTATAACATAAAAGTAATATTTAAAAAGTTAAGATTATAAATTTATTTTGATTTACAAATATCTAAAAATGTATTGCAATGTATTAGTTACCAGACCTTTTGATCACACCTTTACATATAAAATTGGAAATGATCAGAATGCCAAAATCGGAAGCGTTGTAAGTGTTTCTTTTGGAAAAAAAAAGGATCAGATAGGAATTATTTACAGGTTATGTGATAATAAAATCAAAAAAAATAGTTCATACACGATAAAAGAAATTGATCATGTTTATGAAGGCGTATTTTTAAATAAAAAAATTATTAAATTTATAGACTGGATCGCTGATTATACGCTTGCGCCCAAAGGACTGGTTCTAAAACTTTTTCTTGTTAATAAAAACATAGTTAGTTTTCAAACAAAAGGTCAAGAAGAATCAATATTTGATCCTAGGTCAGTTACACTTAATGCAAAACAGCAGAACGCTCTTAATGTTATAGAAAATTCACTGTTTAAAAAAATATCCCCCATTGTCCTTGAAGGTGTAACAGGATCGGGAAAAACGGAAGTATATTTTGAAGCAATCGAAAAGGTTCTTAAAGAAAAAAAACAAGCTTTAATCATGCTTCCTGAAATTTCTTTAACTCCTCAGCTAGAGTCAAGATTCAAAGAACGTTTTGGTTTTGCGCCAGATATTTGGCACTCGAAAGTTACTGAGAAAAAAAGAAAAAATACATGGCATCGTTGTTATCAGGGTAAGCCAATCATTGTTGTTGGAGCGCGTTCAAGTTTGTTTTTGCCCTTTAAGCATTTGGGTCTTATCGTTGTGGATGAAGAGCATGACCTATCCTTTAAACAAGAAGATAACATTCGTTATCAGGCAAGAGATTTAGCCATAGTTAGATCACAAATTGAAAAATTTCTTGTTATCCTGTCTTCAGCCACTCCCTCACTTGAGACACAAAACAACATTCAAAAAAATAAATTTAAACATGTTTATTTGCCGAGCCAATTCTCGGGTTTGGATCTTCCTGAAATAGAACTTATAAATTTGCAAAATGAAAAACTAGAAAAAAATAAATGGATTTCCTCAAAAATTTTTAAGCAGATCAATATTTGTGTTGAAAAAGGCGAGCAAGTTCTTTTATTTTTAAACAGGCGAGGATATTCACCGCTAAGCTTATGCGCAGAATGCGGTTACAGATATCAATGTGATCATTGCTCATCTTGGTTGGTAATGCATAGAAATAAAAAAAGACTGCTTTGTCATTATTGCGGAACAATCTACCCCGTTGATCCAGTTTGTCCCAAATGTAGAAAGGAAAATTCTCTTAAATTAATAGGGCCAGGCGTTGAAAGGTTGGCGGAAGAAATAAAAGATTTTTTTCCAAAATATAATATCGACATAATGTCTAGTGATAATGCCAACACGCCAAAAAAAATAAAAAAAATTGTAGATGATTTCAGCTCTAATAAAATTAATATATTAGTAGCCACACAAATTATGGCTAAAGGATATCATTTCCCCAACTTATCTTTGGTAGGGATCATTGACGCAGATGCTGGCCTTATGGGGGGAGACATTAAAGCCATAGAAAGAACATACAATCTTTTGCAACAAGTTAGCGGTAGGGCTGGACGATCAAAACAATCTGGAAAAGTTCTCATTCAAACTTATTTTCCAAATCAACCCGTCATACAATCAATCAAAAACAGGGATAGAAAAAAATTTGTTGAACAATCTTTGCTGGAAAGAGAGCAGTTTAATATGCCGCCTTTCAGTTTTTTAACAGCAATTATTATCTCAGGCTCTTCAAAAGCAAGAGCTGAGGCGTATGCGATCAATTTAGTAAAAGGCCATGTTTCAGATAACAAAATGAGTATTTTGGGACCAGTTGAAGCTCCCTTGTTTTTACTTCGAGGGCAGTATCGGTTCAGACTTCTATTAAAAGCTAAGAGCCGAAGCAAACTTAACAATTTTACTAGAAATCTATTAAAAAATTACCCGGCTCCTCCTAACTTGCGTCTTATAATTGATGTGGATCCCTACACCTTTATTTAATTTACCCACAGCTGAAATTAAATGAGCGAATTAACTTTATCCTTCATATAAACTCAGAGTTTACCTTGATTTTATGATGTGTTAATAGCCTCTTTCAAATCCAACTTTGGAGCAAATTTAAGTGACATCTCTACTATCTTCTGGCGATCTAATATCCGATAGATATGCTTCAGCTTTATATGATTTAGCGGCTGAGAAAAAAATTGTGGATCTTGTTTTGGAAGATTTAGCATTTCTTCAAAAATGCACTCAAGAGAATAAAGATTTAAAGCTCCTAGCTAAAAGTCCGTTGATTACTTCTAGTGATAAGTTAAATATTTTTGAAAAAATTTTATCCAAGCGAAAAACTGATAATCTTACCAATACCTTTTTAAAAGTTATTTCAAGAAACAAACGATTTGCAAAATTATCTTCAATTATTTCCCAGTTTATGAACATTAATTCTCAGAAGAGAGGAGATGTTTTGGCAGATGTAACATCAGCAGATGAATTGTCGGATAACCAAAAAAATGGAATTAGAGACCAACTTAAACAAACACTTGGGAAAAAACTATCTTTGAATTTTAATGTTGATAAAAAAATTATTGGCGGATTAATAGTTAAAGTAGGATCTAAAATGGTAGATTCATCACTGGTGACAAAAATCAATAAACTTAAGATTGCAATGAGGGAGGCATAATGGAAATTAAAGCAGCAGAAATATCTTCTGTCATTAAGGATCAAATATCAAATTTTGAAACAAAAGCAGATGTTGCTGAAGTTGGAACCGTTCTAAGTGTCGGCGATGGCATTGCGCGTGTTTATGGGTTAGATCAGGTTCAAGCAGGGGAGATGGTGGAATTTCCTGGCGGTATTAAAGGTATGGCCCTTAACCTTGAAATGGATAATGTGGGTGTCAGTATATTTGGTGATGATACGGGAATTAAAGAAGGTGATACAGTTAAACGCACAGGAGAAATCGTTGATGTGCCTGTTGGAAAAGAATTATTGGGCAGAGTTGTTGATGGGTTAGGCAATCCAATTGATGGAAAAGGTCCCGTTAATTCGAGTGAGAAAAGAAGAATTGAAATAAAAGCACCTGGCATTATTCCTCGTCAAGGCGTTAAAGAACCAATGCAGACAGGTATAAAAGCACTTGATGCGCTTGTTCCCATTGGTCGAGGACAACGTGAATTAATTATAGGTGATCGTCAAACAGGAAAAACAGCAGTCGCAATTGATACAATTCTTAATCAAAAAGATGTTAATCAGTCACAAAATGAAAAAGAAAAACTTTATTGCATTTATGTTGCCATTGGTCAAAAAAGATCAACTGTTGCACAAATAGTAAAAACATTAGAAGACAATGGCGCTCTTGAATATACGATCGTTGTAGGCGCAACTGCTTCGGAGCCAGCTCCATTACAATTTTTATCTGCCTACACAGGCTGCACTATGGGTGAATATTTCAGAGATAATGGGATGCACGCACTTATTATTTATGATGATTTATCTAAACAGGCTGTTGCATATCGTCAAATGTCCCTTTTATTAAGACGTCCTCCCGGGCGTGAAGCATATCCAGGTGATGTGTTTTATATTCATAGTCGTTTACTTGAAAGAGCCGCTAAAATGAGTGATGAACATGGAGGAGGAAGCTTAACCGCACTTCCTATTATTGAAACTCAAGCAGGAGATTTATCAGCATATATCCCAACAAATGTTATTTCCATTACTGATGGACAAATTTTCTTGGAAACCAGTTTATTTTTTGCCGGCATACGACCAGCCATTAATGTTGGATTATCAGTCAGCCGTGTTGGATCAGCTGCGCAAACGAAGGCAATGAAAAAGATTGCTGGGTCAGTCAAATTGGAACTTGCTCAATACAGAGAAATGGCTGCATTTGCTCAGTTTGCATCTGACCTAGATGCTTCTACCAGACAGTTACTTGATAGAGGAGCAAGGTTGACAGAACTTTTAAAGCAAGGACAATATTCACCGCTAACCGTGCCAGAACAAGTTGTATCAATTTATAGTGGCGTAAATGGTTATCTCGATGGCATTGAAATTACTGAAGTTGGGAGTTTTGAAAGTGAAGCAATAGCTGAAATCAAATCAAAACACTCTGATCTTTTAGAATCAATTAATAATGAAAAAGATTTATCTGAAGATAATGCAAAAAAATTAAAATCTTTTTATGATGACTTCATAGCTAGATTTTCAAAGAAATAATATGCCAAGCTTAAAAGATCTTAAAACAAAAATTACCTCTGTAAGTTCTACAAAAAAAATTACTTCAGCGATGAAAATGGTAGCGGCAAGTAAATTGCGCCGTTCTCAAGAAAAAGCTGAAGCTGCAAGACCTTACTCATCACGTTTAGAAGAAATGTTATCATCTCTTGCATCATCACGGATTACTGGGGAAGGTGTGATTAGGCTATTAACGGGAACTGGAAAACATGAACGTTATCTGGTTGTTCCGGTGACAGCAGATAGAGGTTTATGTGGAGGATTTAATAGTAACATTAATCGTGAAACCACAAAATATATAAGATCATTAGAAAGTGAAGGAAAAAACGTATCTCTTCTTACTATCGGAAAAAAAAGTAGAGATTTTTTTAACAGAATAATGAAGGATAAAATTATTGAGAGCTTCATTGATCTTGGGTCAACAGGCGCGGGATACGATACTGCAATGCAAATATCAAATAAAATTCAAAGCCTCTATTTTGATGATCAGTTTGATGTGTGTGTTCTTATTTTCAATAAATTTAAATCAGCAATTGTACAAGAAGTGTCGCAACAACAACTTATCCCCTTGGATATTGCGAACAAAAATACAGAAAATGATCCGGATGCCAAAGAAGAAAAAAAAGATAATTCAATTTATACCTATGAACCAGACGAAGCATCTATACTACAAGATTTGTTACCAAAGAATATTTCTATTCAAATTTTTATGATATTATTAGAAAGCAATGCTGGAGAGCAGGGGGCTAGAATGGTGGCCATGGATAATGCAACAAGAAATGCAGGAGAAATGATCGATGGCCTGACACTAAGATACAATCGAACTCGCCAAGCATTTATTACAAAAGAATTAATTGAAATAATTTCAGGAGCTGAATCAGTTTAAGAGGGGGAAATATGGCTAACAACTTATCTGGAAAAATATCACAAGTATTAGGAGCAGTCGTTGATATTGAATTTGATGGTGAATTACCACCAATTCTAAATGCATTGGAAGTTGATAATAAAGGAAACAGGTTAATACTAGAGGTAGCACAACATCTTGGTGAAAATACTGTGAGAACTATTGCAATGGACACAACTGATGGTTTAGTTCGAGGCCAAACAGCAACAGATACAGGATCCCCTATTTCTATGCCTGTTGGACCTGAAACTCTTGGTCGTATTATGAATGTTGTGGGTGAGCCTGTTGATGAAAGAGGCAAAATTAAAACTTCAAAAAAATATCCAATTCATCGTCCAGCGCCAAAATTTGTTGATCAATCAACAGAAACTGAAGTATTAGTAACTGGTATCAAAGTTGTTGATTTGCTGGCTCCTTATGCTCGTGGAGGAAAAATTGGTCTTTTTGGTGGAGCAGGTGTCGGCAAAACAGTTTTAATTATGGAACTGATTAATAATATTGCTAAAGCCCATGGCGGATATTCCGTGTTTGCTGGAGTAGGAGAGAGAACCCGTGAAGGAAATGACTTATACCATGAAATGATTGAATCGGGCATTATTGATTTAAAGGGAGACAAATCCAAAGTTGCACTTGTTTACGGTCAAATGAATGAACCTCCAGGTGCCAGAGCAAGAGTTGGATTATCGGGATTAACTCAAGCTGAATATTTTCGCGATGAAGAAGGACAGGACGTTCTGTTTTTTATTGATAATATTTTTCGATTCACGCAAGCTGGATCAGAGGTGTCTGCATTGTTAGGGCGCATTCCGTCAGCTGTTGGATATCAACCAACACTGGCAACCGATATGGGGGCATTACAAGAACGCATTACTACGACAAAGAAGGGATCCATTACATCAGTGCAGGCAATTTATGTCCCTGCCGATGACTTGACGGATCCAGCGCCGGCAACTTCTTTTGCTCACTTGGATGCAACCACTGTGTTGAACAGAGCTATTTCAGAAAAAGGCATTTATCCTGCTGTAGATCCGCTTGACTCCAATTCAAGAATTTTAGACCCACAAGTGGTGGGCGATAATCATTATCGCGTTGCCCGCGAAGTGCAGCGGGTTCTTCAAACTTATAAAAGTCTTCAAGATATTATAGCTATTCTTGGAATGGATGAACTATCAGAAGATGATAAACTGACAGTTGCTCGTGCTAGAAAGATAGAAAAATTCTTATCCCAGCCATTTTTTGTTGCTGAGGTTTTTACTGGATCTCCTGGAAAATATGTTGAGCTTGAAGATACCATTAAAAGTTTTGATGGATTGGTTAAAGGGGAATACGATCATATGCCTGAATCCGCCTTTTACATGGTCGGCGGCATTGAAGAAGCGGTTGAAAAAGCTAAGAAACTGGAGGCAGAAGCTGCATAGATGGAAAGTACAATTTCTTTTGATTTAGTTTCTCCCGAACAACTTGTCTTTAATGATAAAGCGGGAATGATTATTGTTCCAGGAAAAGAGGGCGATATTGGCGTGTTACCTGATCACAGTAAACTTTTATCTTCGCTTCGACCAGGACGCGTGATGGTGTACGGGGAAGACAAACATCTCCTCCAATCATTTTTCGTATCCGGTGGATTTGTTGAAATTAATCCAGAAAAATGTATTGTTTTGGCAGAGGAAGTTTTTGAAATGAGCTCCTTGGATAAAAACGAGATAGAGAAACAAGTTCAAGTATTAGAAAATGAAACAAGTGATGAATTGAAACAACAATATCTTATTGCTAAATTAAAGATTGAGGCTTTAGAATCCACGCATTACACAAAAATATAAACATCCATCTTAATATTACCTTAATTAAATCACGAACTTGACTAATTTGCTCTGTACGAATTTATGCGTGTTACAGGGACGGAATTTTTTTTTCATAATTAATATCATTAATATAATCACCTCCTCGTCCCTGTACGCTAATTAAAAATGAAAGATTTAACCTTACGTTTCTTTTTTTTTATAATGATTATCACAGCAACAATCTTAGGCGGATCAGTTTTATTTTAACAGATCTTTAAATTCTTCTAATATTTTTGAATAAACATCTCTTTTAAATGGAACAATACTGTCAACAATTGAATCCATTCCTGACCATTTCCATTCACTAAATTCTGGACTGTCCGTTCCCACGTTTATATCACTATCTTTACCAAGAAAATTAAACGCAAACCATTTTTGTGTTTGGCCAATATATTGATGACCCCATGGCAGAGTTTTTAGTGTTTCAGGCGGTATGTCATAATTAATCCATTGATTTGAAATTTTTATGAGTTCAGCTTTATTCGTACCTATTTCCTCCGACATTTCTCGCCACACAGCCTCTTTAGGGTTTTCATCATCATCAATCCCCCCCTGAGGCATTTGCCAGTAACCACTTGGATGATCTAGTCGTCGCCCAACTAAAATTTCTTTGTTACTGTTAAGAATCATCATTCCCACGCATTTCCTGTACTTATTAGTCATAAATTATTGGGAAAAAGATTCTTGATAAATGTTAAGACCTTTCATCAAATCAACTGCTTGTGCTAATTGAAAATCTATAGCAAGACGCTCTTCCTGAGGGGAGATTTTCTCCGCATTTTTATCATCTTCATTTTTTTCATTATCTAAGGATCCTTTTAAATCGGATTCTGAATACCTTTTATATTCAGCTGATTCAAAACTACCTTGTTCCACAATAATATCAGGATTAATACCCTTTCCTTGAATGGATTCGCCCGAAGGGGTGTAGTATCTTGCTGTTGTTAATCGAATACCCGCCATCTTGTCATTGGATTTTTTAAAAGGAATAATTGTTTGAACAGACCCTTTTCCAAATGATTTAGTCCCAATAATAATTGCCCTTTTATGGTCTTGCAGGGCGCCTGCAACAATTTCTGAAGCAGAAGCTGAGCCACCATTAATAATTACAATAAGCGGTTTTGCATCAATGAGGTCACCAGATTTTGCCTGGTATCTTTGCATGTCAATTTTTTTTCGACCGCGCGTTGAAACAATTTCTCCTCTTTCTAGAAAAATATCAGTAACCTTAACAGCTTGTTTGAGTAACCCTCCAGGATTTGATCTAAGATCGAGAATGTATCCAATTTCTTTGTTGCTTAGTTCTTCCTTAATTTTTTTAATGGATTTAATTAATCCTGATTCAGTTTGTTCTGTAAAAGACGTAATGCGCAAATACCCGATATCGTTAAAAATATCACTCTTAACTGATTGGATTTTTATAATATCACGAATAATTTTGATTTCAAATGGATCAACACCTTCACGAGAAACGATGATAGTGATTGGAGAGCCTTTTTTGCCTCTCATTAATTCTACCGCCTCATTAAGTGATAAACCAAATACAGGAATTTCATCTATCTGAATAATATAGTCACCGGCTTTCACGCCCGCTTCATACGCGGGCGTATCTTCAATTGGAGAAATAACTTTTACAAAACCCTCTTCCATTGTTATTTCAATACCTAAACCACCAAACTTCCCCTTGGTATCTGTTTGCATTTCTTGCCAAACTTCTTCATTCATATAACCCGAATGCGGATCAAGACCTGTAAGCATTCCGTCAATTGCTTTTTCTATCAGTTCTTCATCGCTGACTTTTTCGACATACCCCGATCGAACACGATCAAATATTTGGCCAAATAAATCAAGATATTCATATGTCTCCTTATTTTTGGAAGCAGCATGGCTGGTGAGAGTAAACGCACAAGTTATTAATATGAGGAAATTTAAGAAAATTTTTTTCATTAGTGTTTTTTTTAATATCTATATAGCTAAGCTAGCCTAGTTTCTACTGAATCAAAGGTCATATTCCATAATTTTTCAAGATTGTATAATTCTCTAACTTCAGATCTAAATAAATGAATAACAACCGATCCTGCATCAACTATAACCCAATCGCATTTTGGGCGGCCTTCAGGATTGGAACATGCAATACCAATCTGTTTTAGTTTTTTAATAAGTTCCTCAGCAGTGGCGTTTGTATGCCTGGTTGATCTGCATGTAGCAATTATAAAATAATCAGCAATAGAGGTCTTATGATGAATATCAATTGTATTGATTTTTTCAGCCTTTAAATCATCTAGAATGTTGTTGACAACATCTACCAATTTATTTTTGTTATTAATTTTTGCCTCTTAACAATAATCGTTGTTGTCTAATTTCTGTTGATGAAATTTTTATTTCTCTATTGTCAATCCATGTCCAAGAGGGAAGTTTAATAAAATTATTTTTATTGATTTGATGAGAATTTATTCGATAGTTAGTAAATGTTCTGCAGGCTATACTTTTCAAGGCTTGATTATTATACCCATGCCTTTTAAAAACTACAATAGAAACTTCTTTAAGAATTTGTCGCCATTTTTGCCATTTGTGAAAATTAATTAAATTATCCGCACCCATTATCCAAAAGAATTTAATATTAGTATAATGATTTAGCAAATAGGCCAATGTTTGATAAGTGTATTTGGAATTAATTTTATTTTCTATTTCTTTTATTAAAATTGGCTTGTCTTTTGATATTTCTTTGCAATTTTTTATTCTTTCTTGATATGTTGCAGGTTCAGAAATTTTCAGTGGATTTTGAGGAGTTACTAGCCACCAAATTTCATTAATTTGAAGTAATTTTTTTGCTTCTATTGAAATATATACATGACCTTTATGGGGTGGATCAAAAGATCCTCCAAGTAAACCGATGCGTTTCAACTAAGGCCTCACTTGACCATTGCCTTGAACAACATACTTGAAACTTGTTAAATGTTCTGAACCAACAGGTCCGCGGACATGTAATTTATCAGTTGAAATTCCTATCTCCGCACCAAATCCAAATTCCCCCCCATCAGCAAATTGTGTTGAAGCATTTTGTAAAATGATGGCGCTATTAATATTTTTATGAAACTTTTCAAATGTTTTGGAGTTTTCGGTAATGATAGATTCAGTGTGACCTGAAGAATAATTATTTATATGATCAATTGCGCTACTAACACCATCAACAATTTTTACAGAAATGATTTTATCTAAATATTCAGTTCCCCAATCTTCCTCTGATGCTTTTTTAAATTTGTTATTCAAAGATTGTATAAAAGAATCCCCCCTTATTTCACATTCTGTCTCTACAAGATTAGTTAATAATGCCATAGAATTTTTTGATATAGTTTTGTCAATAAGTAAAGTTTCAACAGCACCGCAAATTCCTGGGCGACGCATTTTAGAATTGAAGATAACTTTTTTTGCAATAGAAATATCCGCATCTTTATCAACATATATATGACAGATTCCATCAAGGTGTTTTATGACCGGTATTGTACTTTTTTTCTTAATTTTTTGAATTAATCCTTTTCCCCCTCTAGGAATAATAACATCAATATATGAGTCTAATTTAATCATTTCATCAACAGCAGTTCTATTTGCTATCGGCACCATTTGTACACTATTTGCTGGTAATCCAGCTTTGGCAAATGATTTGTTTATTATTTCATTTAATTTTTGTGATGAGTGGAAACAATCTTTTCCACCTCTTAGTATAATAGAATTCCCCGCCTTTATAGCGATGGCGGATGCATCTACAGTTACATTTGGCCTGGATTCATAAATAAAACCAATAACTCCAAGGGGGACTGAAACCTTTTGGATATGTAATCCATTTGGCCTATCCCACTCAGAGAGCACAATTCCTGTTGGATCTTTTAAATTAATTATTTTATCTAGACAATTAACCATATCATTAATTCTATCTTCATTAAGAGTAAGACGATCAATCATTGCAGGAGATGACTTCATTGTATAAGCATTTTCAACATCTTTATTATTAATTTGAATTATTTCTGAAGAAAATTTTTTTAAATCTCCCTTAAGATTATTAAGAGCGTTGTTTTTTTTCTTATTATGAATATTGGCAAGTTCAGTTGCAGCTCTTTTTGCATTAACTCCTAGTTGTTTGATAATTTCAACTGAGTTCATAAGATTATTTTTACTAAATCATCTTTATGAATTAATTCATCTCTGCCATCATATCCTAGAATATGTTTAATATCTTTACTATTTTTCCCCATAATTTTTATTGCATCATGAAAGTCATAGGCAGTTACACCAATACCAATTTTTTTATTTTTTATGTTGTTTACACTAATTACATCTCCTCGGCTGAATTTTCCTTTTATTTTAATTACACCTGCAGGTAGAAGACTTTTATTTTGAAAAACAGCTTTTGTAGCACCATTATCTATAATTATTGTTCCAGAAGGATGCAGATGATTTAGTAACCATTGTTTTCGAGAAGAGCTAGGAGACTTTGAGGCATGAAACCACGTTGAATTATTATTATTAATTTTACTCAGTGTATTAATTTTATGCCCATTAGCAATTACTGTTGAGCACCCAGAGTCCATGCAAATTTTAGCAGCCCAAATTTTAGTAGTCATACCACCTGAGCCCAGTTTAGAATGTTTTGAACCTGCCATTTTTTTTATTGATTCATCGATTTCATTAATATCAATTATTTTTTTAGCATTTTTATTTTTTACTGGACTTTCAGTATATAATCCATCAACATCACTTAACATAATTAGTAAATCAGCATCTATCATCTGTGCTACCCTAGCAGCCAATCTATCATTGTCGCCGTAGCGAATTTCTTCAGTAGCCACAGTGTCGTTTTCATTAATAATGGGGATGACTTTATTTTTGTGGAGTGAAGATATTGTTTTTCTGACATTAAGATATCTTCTTCGTATTTCACTATCGTCAAGTGTTAATAATAATTGTGCACTGTTGATTTTATTTTTCCTTAGCGCTTGTTGCCAACAATTAGCAAGTTCAATTTGCCCTATTGCAGCAGCAGCTTGCTTATCTTCTAAGCGTCTTATTACTTTATGATTTGAAATAGTTTTTTTACCCAGAGCAATAGCACCAGAAGAAACAATAACAATCTTTTTGTTTTCATTGGCTAATAATACAATTTCTTTACAAAGAGAATTAAGCCACTTGATTTTAACTTTTCCTGTTTTCTCATCTATGATGGAAGATGATCCTATTTTAATTACAATTTTTTTAAATTTATTTATCATCATTACTTAGGCACTGCTTAAAGAGAGCCATTACTAAATCTTCAATACCATCATTTGAAATATTTGAGAAAACATATGGTCTTTTTCCTATTTTTTTTTCTATTATTTCTGATAATTTTTTTTTATCTTCAGGAATCAAGTCAAACTTACTAAAAGCAATTAATTCTTTTTTTTCAACAAGATTTTTTCCATATTTTGTTATTTCATTGCGAATAACATTATAATTATCAATAAAGTTTTTTTCTGAACAATCAATAATATGAAGAAGAATCTTGCATTTTTCAATATGTGCTAAAAATTGATCACCCAACCCTTTTCCTTCATGTGCACCTTCAATTAGACCTGGTATATCTGCTATGATAATTTCTTGGTCAAATTTTTTTATAACTCCAAGAACAGGATGTAATGTTGTAAATGGATAATCAGCTATTTTTGGTTGAGCCCTAGATATTTTGGAAAGCAATGTAGATTTCCCTGCATTTGGCTTTCCAACAATGCCCACATCAGCAAATAATTTTAATGAAAGCCATAACCATTTTTCTTCCAATTCCTCACCATTAGTAAATTTACGTGGAGCTTGATTTGTGGATGATTTAAAATGACTATTTCCTAACCCCCCCTTTCCCCCATATGCAAGAATTGTTTTTTGATCTTTTGTTGTTAAATCTGCCAATAAAACCTTTTTATCTTCATCATAAATTTCTGTTCCTGGCGGAACTTTTATAACTAAGTCTTGACCATCAGCTCCTGTCTGATTTTTTCCTTTACCGTCCTCACCTTTTTTAGCTTTGAAATGTTGGTGGTATCTAAAATCAATTAGTGTATTTAAATTTGGATCAGTTGTAAAAACAACATTTCCCCCACTTCCACCATTACCACCATTAGGTCCACCATATTCAATATATTTTTCACGGCGAAAACTAACACATCCTTTACCACCTTTACCAGAGGCGACGTATATTTTGGCTTGATCAAGAAATTTCATAAAAAAATTAAAAGTAATTTATTTTAAAATAAATTAAGAGGGTATTACTGATACAAAAGTTCTGGTACGTGTTTTCTTAAAGGTAACTTTACCATCTGATGTTGCAAACAAAGTATGATCTTTGCCTAAACCAACATTAGAACCGGGATGAAATTTTGTTCCTCTTTGTCTAACAATTATATTTCCGGAGATAACAATTTCACCTCCAAATTTTTTGACACCTAATCGTCTACCGGCTGAGTCACGACCGTTTCTTGAACTACCACCAGCTTTTTTATGTGCCATATATTACCTTACTTTTTGATTTTTTTTTAATTATTTTTTTTGTAGTCGTTTTTTTTGTAGCTTTCTTTTTGGAGGTTGCCTTTTTTTCTATTTTTTTCTCGATCTTTTTTGATTCTTCTGTTTCTAATACTTTGGATTGAGCATTAACTTTCTTTACTTTTATTTCTTTTTTAGGCGCTATAGATTTCTTACCACCAGACACAATTGATTCAATTTGTATGACGGTAAGATTCTGTCTGTGACCTTGAGTTGATTTGGAGTTTTTTCTTTTTCTTTTTTTAAAAACAATAATTTTTTTATCTCTTATTTGATCAAGTATTTTTGCTTCAACAGACACACCCTTAATTAGCGGGTCACCAATGGTATTATTAGAGGAGTTTATTAATGCAAGAACATTATCAAAAGATATATTGTCTCCCTTTTTTCCATCAAGTTTTTCAACTTTTAGAATTTGGCCTGCTTTTACTGTATATTGTTTGCCACCTGTCTTAATTACTGCTAACATAGTATTTTCCAGAGAAAACAGGGATTTATAGTTTTAGGCTTAAATAGTCAAATAGAAATACCTAATTTAATACAAGAAACCTAGAAAAGTCACTATTAATAATTATTCCTTAAATCCCGAAGATACTTAAACATTTCTACGCTACCAAAACCCCTTTTTTCCATAAAATTTTTGTAAGTTGGAGATTCTAAACTTAGAAAAGGATTAAGTTTTTTTTCTTCTCCCAGATTGAAGGGCATTGAAGTTTTAGTATTTTTTATTTGTTTAAGAACATATTGTTCAACCTCATCTAACATTTTGTCATTTTGAAATATTCCTTTTAAAAAATTTAAATTATGAATAGTATATTCGTGACCACAATAAACGTTTATTAAATCATCTAGTTTTTTAATCTTATTTAATGACCTTTTCATTTCATCATATGTTCCCTCAAATATTCTTCCACAACCAAAGCGAAAAAGGGTATCTCCTGAAAATAATAAATTGTTTTGTTTGTTGCAAAAAACAACATGATCTAATGTGTGTCCTGAAGTAGCTATTACTTCAAATTCAATAAAATCGGACTTAATCAAGTCCCCTTCTTTAACTATGTTTGAAGTTTTACTAATATTTTTATTTGGACTATATATTTTTGTTGATTGAAACTTTATTAGATCATTAATTCCTGAATTATGATCAGTGTGATGGTGTGTTATGAGAATTCCAGAAAGAATAATATCATTATCTTTAATAAATTTAATAATGGGCACAGCATCTGCAGGATCAATTACGACTCCTAATTTACTAACATTGGAATAGACAAGATAAGAATAATTATCTTTGAGTTGTGGAATTATTTTTACAAGTATGTTTTTTGTCATTGTTAACGAACAACAGCAGATGTATTATAAAACGATTTTTGTTTTGATTGTATTTTTATTGGTTTAAATTTTTGGTAACTTAACAAAAAGATTGCCTCACTGGTGATTAAATTTGATCCTAATACTTTTTTGTCTAAATCAAATTGTTTTCCTTTTGAGGTCAGACCAATACTTTTTTCAATAACTATATTTGATTTCTTACATAGATCCTGAAAATCTTTAATCGTAAAAAAATGAAAGTTAGGCGTTTCATACCAAGTGTAAGGTAGACCTTCTGTAACAGGACTTTTTCCACTTAAGAGAAGTTGAAAACGTATTTTCCAATGTCCAAAGTTCGGGAAAGATACGATTGCTTTAGCGCCTATTCGCAATAATTCATTAAGGACATCTTTTGGTCTAAGCATTGCTTGTAGTGTTTGACTAAGAATAACATAATCAAAACTTTGATTGGAATATTGATTTAAATCATATTCCGCATTCCCCTGAACAACATTTAATCCTTCTGCAATTGCTTTTCGCGTCAATTCTGGATCTATTTCTATTCCTCGTGTATCAGAATGAATGTTGGTCTCTAATTGTTTAATAAGCCCACCTTCACCACATCCTATGTCAAGTACTTTAGATTTTGAATCAATTAGAGATTCAATAAGTTGCCAGTCATTTCTTATACTTTTTTGTAGCATAATTATTTTTCCTGCAACTTTTTAAAATTGCTATTAAGAAATCCTGATATTGTTAGATCTAATTCTGGTTCATCTAATAGAAAACTATCATGACCTTTATCTGTCTCAATTTCAGAAAAACTTACTTTGCGAGTATTATAATTTAGGATGTTGACAATTTGTTTGTTTTCTTTTGTTGGAAATAACCAATCTGATGTAAAAGAAATTACTAAATAATTAATATGTTTGTTAAGTTGCGAAGAAAACTCAACTGATTTGGAAAAAATTTCATTAAGATCAAAATAATCCATAGCGCGCGTTAGATATAAGTAACTATTTGCATCGAATCTCTCAACAAACGATTTACCCTGATGACGAAGATAACTTTCAATTTGAAAATCAGCATCAAATCCAAAAGAAATAATATCTCTTGATTGAAGTTTTCTTCCAAATTTCCTGCGCATTACATCATCGGATAAATAAGTAATATGAGCAATCATTCTTGCAACAGCTAATCCTCTCTCAGGTTTGGTTTCTGTATTTTTATAATTACCCTTGTCCCATGCCAGATCATTCATGATAGCTTGGCGACCTACTTCATGAAAAGCAATATTTTGTGCAGAGTGTTTTAATGCTCCTGCGATATGTACAGCGTTTTCTATTTTATCTGGATAATCAATTGTCCACTGTAATACTTGCATAGCTCCCATTGAGCCGCCCACAACAGTGAATATTTTTTCAATATTTAATGCATCAATAAGATATTTTTGAACTTTAACCATATCCCTAATTGTTATGGATGGAAAGTCAGTGCCAAAAGGAGAATTAGTCATCGCATTTATTTCTTTTGGGCCTGTGGATCCCGCACATCCTCCGAGAACGTTTGTACAAATTACAAAATATTTATTTGTGTCTATTGGTTTGTTGAGACCAACCATTCGCGACCACCAACCATCTTTATTAGTAATAGGATTTTTTCCTGTAACAAATTGATCCCCTGATAAAGCGTGACATACCAGAATTACATTGTTTTTATTCTTATTAAGTTTACCAAAAATTTTATATGCTATTTTAAAATTTTCTAATTTATAGCCTGAATCAAGAGTACAATTTGTATTAGAAAAAAATGCAACATCACACGTTAATCTTTCATTTTTTTTTATTTCAACTTGAAGAGTCATGGTTTTTATATTTTTTCCAAAAAAAAACCGCCTTAATCAGGGCGGTATCATCGCTTTAGCTGTTTTCCAGATACACACCCGCAAGCTGTTTCAAATCGGTGTTAAAAAACCTTTAGATTAATAGGCTTTATTAGTCAATAATTGTTATCAAATAAGCTATATGTGCCTAGTTTTCTTTGATTTAATCATATTTAGTAAGTAAATAGCCTTAATATTATGCAAGAAAAAAAAATAAAATCGCTACGTAAAGAAATAGATACAATAGACGATCAATTATTAGAATTGATTAATCAGAGAACTACAATTGTTGATAAATTAGGAATTTTGAAAAAAGAATTAAATAATATTGTTGATAAAAAAAGAGAAACAGAAGTTATTTCAAGATTATTAAATTTGCATAAAGGTAATTTTTCAAGAGACAGTGTAGTTAGGATTTGGAGAGAAATTTTTCATACTTCAGCAAACATTCAATTGAAAAAAAACAATATTTTACATTCAAAAAGAGGGGTTGAATCAATTAAACTTTACAAAGGAGGAATCTCAAAAATCAAAGGTATTGAAAAAATTATAAAACTATCATCTAATGAGAGTCCTTTTGGTCCAAGTCAAAAGGCACAAGAAGCTTATCAAAAAGTATCAGATAAATTATCAAGATACCCTGAATTAACAGCTGAATCTTTGCAAAATGCAATTGCTAACAAACATAATATAAAATCAGATCAAATTATATGTGGCACTGGTTCTGATGAAGTTTTGATATTTACTGTATTAACCTTTTGTTCTCCTGGCGATGAGGTAATTCATGCCCAACATGGTTTTGAAATGTATCCAATTTTAGCAAAATACGCAGGGGCTGAATCCGTATTAGCATCGGAAATTGATTACAAGGTCAGTATTGATTCAATTATTAGTAATATCAATGATTCAACAAAAGTAATCTTTATCGCAAATCCAAATAACCCAACAGGAACGTACTTAAACAAAAATGAACTGAGATTATTAATGAGTAAAATTCCAAGTAATATAGTAGTTGTAATTGATACAGCGTATGCAGAATTTGCAGACGCAGACGATTATGATAAAACTTTTAGTCTTGCAGACGAATATAACAATGTACTAATCACAAGAACTTTTTCAAAAGCGTATTCTTTAGCAGGTTTAAGATTGGGATGGGGGTATGCAAGCAAATTGCTAATTAATATGATAAAAAAATTAAGACCACCGTTTAATCTTTCCCCAGGAGCAATAGCAGCAGGCATAGCAGCATTAAATGATGAGAATCATATAAAAAAAGCTGTGAATCATAACAGCAGCATTAAATTTTGGTTCATTGATGAGTTAAACAACTTAGGTTTTAAAGCATATAACACGCAAGCTAATTTTGTATTTGTTTTAATACCGAACAATAAAAATCAAAATGCAAAACTCATAAATGACTATCTTCTCTCCAAAGGAATAGCGGTGAGATATTTACTAAGTTATGGATTAGAAAATGCTTTAAGGATAACTTTAGGAACGAAGGAAGAATTAAATATAACTATAGAAGCGTTGAAAGAATTTAGAAGAAATAATGTCTAATTTTATTTTTCAAAAAACATTAATTATCGGAGTTGGTTTGATTGGTTCATCGATAGCAAGGGCATTGCGTGAATATAGCATTTCCTCAGAAATTCATGGAGTTGATACTAGTGATGATGTTCTGAAAAAATGTAATAATTTGAATATTCTATCGAGTGGAAAAAAAGATCTTAAGGATTACTCTTGCCAATTTGATTTAATTATCATTTGTTCGCCTCTTAGCACTTATAAGAAAATATTTTCTTCATTAAGTAGTTTTGTAAAAAAACCCACATTAGTAACAGATGTTGGTTCCACAAAAGTTAGTGTTATTCAGGATTACCAAGATACTTGCAGCAACCAAGATGTTAAGTTTGTGCCTAGCCATCCAATTGCTGGTATTGAGAAAAGCGGTCCTGAATATGGTTTTTCTAAACTTTTTGAAAACCGTTTTTGTATCTTAACGCCAATAAATAACAACGATGATTTTATCAATGATGTAAAATCTTTTTGGAAATTGATCGGTCTAGAGATTCAAATAATGACAGCTGAGCATCATGACAGAGTTTTAGCAATGACCTCTCATATTCCACAGTTGATCGCCTATTCTATTGTTGCCACTGCATCTGAATTAGAGACACATATTAGGGATGAAGTGATTAAATATTCAGCAGCTGGTTTCCGTGATTTCACGAGATTGGCAGGAAGTGATCCTATTATGTGGCGAGATATTTACTCTATGAATAAAAACGCAGTATTAGAAATGCTGGGTCGTTTTGCAGAGGATCTTTCAACTTTGCAAAAAGCTATTAGAAATAATGACACAAGTTTTTTAGAAAAAACTTTTTCATCAACAAGAGAAATAAGAAAACTTATAGAAAAACTGGGACAAGCAGGATCCTTTGATCCAACTGAATCAGGAAAAAATAAAAAAAATTAAATTATTTTATTTGTCTCTTCCTCAATCATTGATTGTACTTTATTTAGAATATCTGATCGTTTAAGACCTGAAGCAATAGGTTTGAGAATTTTTATAATAATGTGGCCTGGTTTTTTTACAAAGGTATGTTTTGGCCAACAATGACCTGAGTTTACTGCCACTGGCAATATTTCTGAATTGATTTCATTGTAGATGCCAATAAAACCAGTTTTATAATCTGGTTTTTCCCCAGGTTTTTTTCTCGTGCCTTCAGGAAAAACAATTATTGAATAGCCCTCTGATATTTTTGATTTTGCTTGTTTTAACATTTTACGAATTGCAGAGGGGCCATCAGAACGATCTATAGAAATCATATTTGATTTTTTCAAATATTGACCAAAAATTGGGATATAAAATAATTGTTTTTTATGAATAAAGACAGATTTTTTTAGACACAGAAACAAAGCTAAGGTTTCAAAAGCAGATTGATGTTTGGAGGCGACTATTACAGCATATTCGGGCACATTACCTCTTCCTCTTATTTCATAGGTAATATTGCAGATAGTTTCTAATAATTGGAAAATACCTAATATCCATACATTGATAGGTTTTCGCATGTATGGGTAAGAAGTAAATAAATAAGGCAGACAAATTGTGCCCATAAATATTGTCCACACACCGAGAAAGGCATAAAATAAAATTGATCTAATTATCATTGTATTAATTTTTTGATTTATATAATTTCTTCTGTCATCTATATATACACTATGCTGACCTCTTGTTCTTCTTGTAATTCAAAATACTTAGTTAATTCAGCTGATTTAAAGCCTGACGGAAGAACTGTTCAATGTGCTAAGTGCGGACATAATTGGTTTCAAACGGCAAAAATAGAAGATGAAGAAATGTTAATCACATCAACACCCTCATCTGATAATACAATTGACAAGAATAAAAATAATTTAACAACAAACCTTCCTTCAACATTTGTAAAAGAAAAAAAACCTAGTATTCTAAATTCCATATTGGTTGTCATAATTGCAGTTGCTATTGTGATAGGTTTTTGGTTTTTAAAAAATAATGGATTTAATTTTCTTGTTCCAATTAATTTTTTTTTGCAAGAATTTTATTTTAATTTAACTATGATTATTAATGACTTAACAAAGACAATTCACTATCTTTTAAATTAATCTCTCAACCAATCTGGTATTATGTCGCGATCTATTATATTTGAGACTCTTTCATGATTGCGAATGATAGAAAAATTATCATTCGACACTAGAACTTCAGCAGGTAATCCTTTTGTGTTATAATTAGATGACATAACAGCTCCATACGCTCCTGTATCACAAATAGCTAAATAGTTGCCAGTTTGCTGTCGGGATAATAAAATTTTTTTTGCCAATATGTCAGAACTTTCGCAAATTGGTCCGGCTACAGTGTATTCAATTTTATCATTATTAAAATTAGTTAAAGCAATTATATTGTGAAATGCGTTATAAATCGCAGGACGCAATAAAGTTTGCATACCAGCATCCGCAATTAAATAATTTACTGATTCATTTATTTTAGTGGTTAAAATTTTAGTAATTACAACACCTGCATTTGCAACCAAATAGCGACCAGGTTCAAATGAGATATCATAGGTCGTGTTCTTAAAAATTGAGCTTATCAAAGATGATAATTCTTTTAAATTTAATTCTTTTTCATCATCATAGACAACGCCAAATCCGCCTCCCAAATCTAAATGCTCGATTGGTAAGTCATTTTCTTTAATGATTTCAGTTGCTTTTTTCATTTTATTAAAAACTTTCTCAAAGACTTTAATGTTATGGATTTGACTTCCAACGTGACAGCTAATTCCATTAAGTTGAATTTGTTCTAATTTTTTAATTTCAGAACAAAGATCGGGTAATAAATCAAAAGTCATGCCAAATTTATCTGTTTTTCTGCCCGTTGATATCTTGTAATGACTTTGGCTATCAATATCAGGATTAAGTCTTATACCGATAATTATTTTTTTATTAAGTCTTTGTCCTATGGCATTGATCATATTTAGTTCTTCCATTGATTCAATATTTATTTGTCTAATATTGCTATGAACAGCATATTCAATATCATTAAAAGATTTTCCAACACCTTCAAAAATTATTTTATTAGGAGAAACGCCTGCACGAAGCGCGCGTTCCAGCTCTCCAGCTGAAACTACGTCAGCACCAGCTCCAAGGGATTTCATAAGAGAAATTATTGCTTGATTGGAATTTGATTTAATAGAAAAGAATATTGTTGTATTTAGGGAGTCCTTTAGTTTTTTATATGCATCTGTGATAGATTTTTGTGAGTATAGATAGAATGGCGTTTCTACGGATGCAGTGATCTCATTAAGACAAATACCTTCTATAAAAGGTTTATCGTTTTTAAATGAAATAATCATCAATCAGTTTGAATAATCACTGATTTTTGGCGTTTTTTTTCTTCTTCAAATTTTTTTTGACATTCTTCATCGCATGGATAAGTAATAATTGATTTGTCAAGCTTATCCTTAGGCAAACTGAGGGGGCCAACCTTACCACAACCCCAAACTAATGTGGCAAATATCATCATAATTAAGAGTCTAGAGATCATAAATATTTTTTTATCATATATTGAATTGATTTTTTAACAGTCTCTGGTGCTGAGCCACCAAAACTGTTTTTGCTTTGCATACTATTTAGTGATGATAATACACTAAAAATATCACTGGTGATATTGGTATCAAATTTTTGCAGTTCTTTTAATGACATATTTGATAAAGATTTGTTTTTTGAATATGCATAATCTACTATTTTTCCTGTTATGTTATAAGCTTGTCTAAACGGATAATGTAATATTTTAACCAACCAGTCTGCCAAATCTGTTGAAGAGGCATAAGACCCTTCAACAGCTTGAAGCATTGTTTTTTTATTAAATTTAATTTTGTTCATTAACTCTGTCATAACTTGTAACCCTAATGAAACATTATCATATGTATTAAATGTTAGTCGTTTATCATCTTGTAGATCTTTACTATAAGAAAGAGGCAATCCTTTTAACAGAGACAATATATTATTAAGATTGCTGATAGCACTAGAAGCATTTGCTCTAACAAGTTCAGCACCATCAGGATTTTTCTTTTGTGGCATAATCGAACTTCCAGTGGATAATTCATCAGGAAGTTCAACAAAATTAAAATGCTGGCTTGACCATAAAATTACTTCTTCAGCGAGTCGTGATAAATGTATCCCTGTTAAAGATAAGACGAAAATAAATTCAATAGCAAAATCTCTATCAGAAACACTATCAATCGAATTAATTGTTGGTTTAGAAAATCCTAATAATCGTGCTGTCATTTTTCTATCTATGGGAAAAGATGTGCCAGCTAATGCTCCAGCACCTAACGGACTTTCGTTTAATCGTTTTATGCAATCACTGATACGACTTCGGTTTCGACCCATCATTTCAACATAAGCCAAACAATGATGTGCCAGAGAAACTGGTTGTGCAATTTGTAAATGAGTATAACCAGGCATTACAGTTGAGGTGTTTCTCTTTGCGATTCCTATTAAAGTCTTTTGTAATTTTTTTATTTCATCATCAACTATTCTAGAATGTTTTTTTATCCATAATTTAAAATCAGTGACAACCTGATCGTTGCGTGAACGCCCGGTGTGAAGTTTGCCAGCTATGGGACCAATTTTTCCATGCAATAGAGCCTCCACATTCATATGAATATCTTCAAATTTTGAATCTAGTTTTATTTTATCTTTTTTAACATCTCTTAATATTTGTTGAAGACCATTAATTATTTTCTTGCCATCCCTAGGTGATATTATTTTTGTTTTAATAAGCATTTTACAATGCACACTTGATGCTTCAATATCTTCTTGAAATAGACGTACGTCAACATCAATAGAACTGTTGATCTTCTCAAGTAACTTTGAGGGAGCTTTTTTTAAAAGCATATTTCGTGCAGGATTTTTTTTCATTGCGGTGCGCCTATTAAGAGATATTTAAATGAATTTCCACCCCAATGCTTAAATAATTTACATACGAATATTTTTTCTTATATAAGCTTGTTTTTTAGGGAAATAAATGGATATCAAAAAGGTTGTAATTATTGGATCAGGCACTATGGGAAGCGGTATTGCCGCCCAAGTGGCCAATGCAGGAATACCTGTTTCACTGCTGGATTTGCCCTCCAAAGAGGGTTCTAGAAATCAAATAGCAGAAAATGCCAAAGAAAGGATTTTAAAATCACGCCCACCACTTTTAATAGAAAAAAATAGAATAGATATAATTTCAGCAGGCAACACAGAAGATGATTTTAATTTAGTTGAAGAAGCTGATTGGGTAGTAGAAGCTGTAGTTGAAAGAATTGACATTAAACATAATATTTATGAAAAAATAGAAAAAGTAAGAAAAGAGGATTCTATAATTTCCTCCAACACATCAACCATACCTCTAAAAGTTTTATCTGAAAAAATGTCAGATGGAATGAAAAAGAATTTTTGTATTACTCATTTTTTTAATCCAGTACGTTACATGGGTTTATTAGAAATAGTAACAGAACCAATCAATGATAAAGAAAAAATTGGTATACTAAAATCTTTCTGTGATGAGAAGCTTGGCAAGGGCGTCATTCTTTGTAAGGATTCACCTGGATTTTTAGGAAATCGTGTTGGAGTTTATGCTATTCAGGTAGCTATGACAGAAGCCTTTAAAATGAATCTAACAATAGAAGAAGCAGATGCAGTGTTTGGACGTCCAATGGGAATTCCAAAAACAGGAGTCTTTGGTTTGTATGATTTAATTGGTTTGGATCTTATGGTTGATGTTCTTAAAAGTTTTATTAAAGAATTACCAAAAGAAGATCCTTTTCATGAAGTAGCTCAAGAAAATCCATTTATTACAAAAATGATTGAAGATGGTTATACAGGAAGAAAAGGCAAGGGTGGTTTCTATCGCATTAACAAAGAAGGCGGAAATAAAGTTTTGGAATCTATTAATCTAAAAACAGGAGAATATTCAAAAACTAAAAAAATTAGTTTAGAAACTGAAACTTTAGATTTTATATTTCTGATAAGAAGAGTTGATAAATTAGGAGACTATGCTTGGTCAGTTTTATCTAAAATTATTTTATATGCTTCATCTTTGATTCCTAGTGTTACAGATGAATATAACAATATTGATGAAGCAATGAGATTGGGATTCAATTGGACTATTGGTCCTTTTGAAATTCTTGATAAAATTGGAATAGAATTTTTTGCTGAACAAGATCAAAATTTAAAACTTAGTCGTTTTTTAAATAATTTGTATTTAAATGAACAAGTCGATTGGTATACAAACAAACAACTATATCTAAAAAATAATTTAAGAACACTTAGAAGAAGAAGCAATATTTACTGGTTGAAAACTGATGTCAGAACAAATGAGAATTTGATTTTTAATTCTGCAAAAATATATACTTCAGAAACAGTAAGACCATATGGTATTGAAACTGAAGGTTATAATATTGTAGAATTTACCACTAAAGGCAACACTTTAGATTCTGATTCTATGTATGCTCTATCAAAAGCCACTGAAAAGAATTTAATTATTTTGAATGATGCTCTTCAATTTTCAGCTGGAGTAAACTTAAATTATGTTATGGAATTTGCTGAACAAAAAGAATGGAGAAAAATTCAAAAGTTTATTTTTGATTTTCAACAAACATGTAAGAAATTAAAATATTCTGAATTTCCAGTTATTTCAGCTCCATCTGGTTTGGCTATTGGAGGAGGATTTGAAGTTGTATGCCAAAGTGACTATGTTGTATCACACACTAATGTTGTTTTAGGTTTAGTAGAAACTTTGGTTGGTTTAATTCCAGCAGGAGGTGGTTGTAAAGAAATGTTATGGCGATGGATGCAAGCAATAGAGTCAAAAAATGATCCCAATTTTGCCCCTTTAAAAGTTTTTGATTTAATAGGTTATGCAAAAACAGCTAGCTCCCCCAATGAAGCATTACCAAATAAATTTTTACTCAATAAAGACAGAGTAGTTATTAATAGAGACAGACTTTTATCTGAATCCGAAAAATTATTGGAAGAAATTCAAGAAAATTATAAACCACCTAAAAAGCCTATTTTTAAATTACCAGGAAGCAGTGTAAGAGATAAGATGTATGCAATACTGGAAAATTTATACAAAGATAAAAAAATATTTGATCATGGCATGGAAGTTGGAAAACAATTAGCATTTGTTCTAAGTGGTGGAAATACAACTTTAGATAAAGAATTAAATGAAGATGATTTGTATGCCTTAGAATCAGAGGCATTTATGAACCTAATTCAAATGCCCAAAACACAGGAGCGAATTAAGCACACATTGGAAACTGGGAAACAGTTAGTAAATTAAAAGCTTTTCTTGTAATGATAATATTGTTTTTTTAGCGAGGAAGAATTGAGTAACTTTGATCAAGGTTTAGATAAAAATTCATCTAATTTTGTTCCTCTTTCACCAATTACGTTTTTAGAAAGAGCTAAGGATGTTTATCCTGATTATGAAGCATTAATCTATGGAAATAGAAAATACACTTGGAAACAAGTGTATGAGCGCTCAACACAGTTTGCTAGTTCATTAGAAAAACAAGGAATTGGATTGGGTGACACTGTTTCTGTTTTAGCTGCTAATACCCCGGAATTATTTGAAGCTCATTATTCTGTTCCAATGACAGGTGCTGTCATTAATACAATTAATGTTCGTCTGGATCCTCATACCATCGCTTATATTTTAGATCACAGTGATGCAAAACTTTTTATTATAGATACACAATTCTCACCAACAATAAAAAAAGCATTAGAATTAGTTTCAAAAAAAATTCCAATCATTGATATCGTGGATGATAAAGCACAGCTTAATGAAGACGAAGGTGAAAAACTTGGACAGTGGACATACGAAGAATTTTTACAATTAGGAGATAGTGATTATCATTGGAAAAAACCTAAAGATGAGTGGCAAGCAATTTCTTTGAGTTACACTTCAGGAACAACAGGACAGCCTAAAGGAGTTGTCTACCATCACCGAGGTTCATATTTAATGTCCATGGGAAGTGTTGTAGCTTGGAATATGCCAAATAATTTAAGTTATTTGTACACTGTACCAATGTTCCATTGTAATGGATGGGGATATCCTTGGACACTAGCTCTGTTACATGCAAAAGTTGTTTTTTGCAGGAATGTTGTTGCCAAAGATATTTTTAATTTAATTGAACAACATAACATTACTCATTTTGGCGGAGCGCCAATTGTATTAAATTTAATTGCTAATGCAAAAGATGCAGATAAAAAAGTTTTAAAAAATAAAGTTTATGTTATGATGGCTGGAGCACCTCCACCCAGTGTGATTTTAGAAAAAATGGAAAAATTAGGTTTTGAAGTAATGCATGTCTATGGGTTGACTGAAACATATGGACATATATTACATTGTGCATGGAATTCATCATGGAATGAATTATCTCAAGATAAAAAAGCAGAAATTAAATCACGGCAAGGAGTGCGTTATCCTCACACAGAAGAAGTAGCTGTTCTTAATCCTGAGACATACGAACATGTCCCTGTGGATGGTGAAACAATGGGAGAAATAATGATTCGAGGAAACACCGTCATGAAAGGATATTACAAAAACAAAGAAATAACAGAAGAAACAATGAAAAACGGGTGGTTTCACTCAGGAGATTTAGCTGTTGTTCATCCAAATGGTTATATTCAAGTCAAAGACCGATCTAAAGATATTATCATATCAGGAGGCGAAAATATTTCGTCAGTTGAGGTTGAAAATATTATTGCTAAGCATGAAGCAGTTTCGCTAGTCGCAGTTGTGGCAAAACAGGATGAAAAGTGGGGTGAAACTCCTTGTGCATTTATAGAGTTAATTGAAGGAAAAGAGGTAACAGAAGAAAGTATTATTAACTATTGTAAAGAAAACATGGCTGGCTTTAAGAGGCCAAAACATGTTATTTTTGGCAAATTACCAAAAACATCAACTGGGAAAATTCAAAAGTTTGAATTAAGAAAAAAAGCAAAGGAGATATAATGGATCCCAAAACCTATAAATTTGATACTTTAAGCTTACACGGAGGACACCAACCAGATAAAAATTTTGGATCACGAGCTGTTCCTATCTACCAAACAACATCCTATGTTTTTCAGGATACTGATCATGCCGCCGCATTATTTAATTTGGAGCAAGGGGGCCATATTTATAGCCGCATATCCAATCCAACAGTCGCTGTTTTAGAAGAAAGAATTGCTGCACTGGAAGGCGGCACAGGAGCAGTAGCCACTGCTTCAGGACAAAGTGCTACTTTTCTTACCATAATGACTTTGGTCAGTTCAGGTGATCATATCGTATCTTCATCACAGTTATATGGCGGCACGGTTAACTTATTGCGTTTAACACTTCCCAGATTTGGCATTGAAACCACCTTTGTAAAACCAGGAGATACTGAAGGATTTAAAACAGCCATTAAACCAAATACAAAACTCGTATTTGGAGAAATAATAGGAAATCCAGGTTTGGAAATAATGGACGTTCCTGAAGTGGCAAAAATTGCGCACGAAGCTGGTGTTCCACTGGTAATAGATGCAACATTTAACACGCCATATCTTTGCCGGCCTTTTGACCTCGGCGCAGATATTGTGGTGCATTCTTTAACCAAGTGGATGTGTGGGCACGGTACATCAATGGGCGGCATATTGGTTGAAGGTGGAAAGTTTAATTGGACACAAAATAATAAATTTCCAACAATGACTGAGCCATATCCAGGATACCACGGTTTATCTTTTGCTGAGGAATTTGGACCTATGGCATTTGCAATGCGTGCTAGAGCAGAAGGTATGCGCGATATGGGACCGTGCATGAGTCCAACTAATGCTTTTAACATCCTTCAAGGAATAGAAACTTTATCAGTAAGAATGGATAAGCACTTATCTAATACAAAAATAATGTTAGAATATCTTACACATCATGAGGGGGTAGAGTGGGTAGCTCATCCAGATTTGCCTGATCATCCTGATCATAAGGTGGCTAAAAAAATTCTACCAAAAGGAGCAGGTTCAATGATTGCGTTTGGAGTTAAGGGCGGAAGAGCCGCGGGAGAATGCTTTATTAATGCTGTGAAGTTGGCTTCTAATCTTGCCAACGTTGGAGATTCTAAAACATTGGTCATTCATCCGGCTTCAACAACTCATGCACAAATGGATTCAGAGACGATGAAACTTGCTGGTTTGACAGAAGATATGATTAGACTTTCTGTTGGCATTGAAGACATTGATGACATTATTGGTGATTTTGAAAACGGGTTTAGAGCCGCTAAAAAACCTAGACTAATTGTCAATAAATGAAGTTTAAAGTAAATGACAAAGAAGTTTTTGCCTCCACCGGCGGACAACCTTTTGATAAAAATAAACCTCTTGTAGTTTTTGTTCATGGGAGCGGTCTTAGTCATATAACTTGGGTTCTTCAGACACGTTATTTTGCTTTTCATGGATACAGCGTTTTGGCAATTGATTTACCAGGCCACGGATATTCAGAAGGCCCTTCCCTTAAATCAATTGAAGAACAGGCAATTTGGATATCTGATGTAATTGATGCAGTTGGAATGACTGAAGCATCTCTTGTCGGCCATTCTCAAGGCTGTTTGATAACTATGGAGTGCGCTGCACGATTTCCTAATAAAGTTAAATCTTTAAGTTTAATGGGCGCCGCCGGAGCCATTCCAATGAATCCTGAACTTTTAGATTTAGCAGAGAAGGGCGAAGCTAAAGCTGTGGATCTTATGATGGATTGGGCGCATGGGCCATCAGGCCATTTTGGAGGTCACGCCGTTCCAGGTTTGCATCACATTAATATTGGCGGAACTATTATTCTTAATGGATCAGTGAAGGATGCTTTGGGAGTCGATTTTAGAGCATGTGATAACTATAAAAATGGTTTTGAAGCAGCAAAAAAAGTTCAATGTCCTACAATCAACATTTTAGGAGACAAAGATAGAATGTGTCCAGTGAAAGAAGGTAAAAAACTAGCCGATTGTATTAAAGGATCCCAAGTTGAAATTATTCCCAATTGCGGTCATATGATTTTACTGGAAGAAGCTGGTCAAGCTCTAGCTATCTTAAAAAAATTTATCACAACCAATCATCCTGGTAATTAACTTAATTAACAGTAAATTTATGAGCTAGTTTGAGGTTGAAGGCTTGTCGGGACGAGTTAATTCTTCAAGTTTTCGCATTTCTTCTGCTTGCTCTTCTGCTTCTTTTTCCAACCTTTTTTGTTTGCGAGCATCAGCCTTCATCCTAAGTTTAAGTTCTTTTTGCATTTTACGGTCGCCCGCTTTTGATTTATGATTGTAATGAATGCCCATGCCATACTCTTAATTATCCATTTACTAAATTTTTTGTTCTATTTCCAGTCTTTTCATATATTTCACATATTTAATGAATAATAAAACACCATTAAATGGACCATGTTTTGAATCTTCCGAAAAGCCTGAAAAGCTAGTTTTTTTATTACATGGATATGGAGATAATGCTGTAAATTTTTTTCCTTTGGCAACGCATCTTTATGATCCAGAATTAAACATAAATTTTTATGCACCCAATGCTCCCTCATTTATTCCCCAGTATCCTATAGGCAGGCAATGGTTTGATCTTTATCCAAATGGCATAAATTTTACAGAAGCTGGTCCGACAGAAAAAGAAATTTTGAAACAGGATTGTTTATCATCCTTAGGTCTTATCAAGGATTATATTAACAACTTATGTACAAAATATAAACTTACTCTTAAAGATTGTTTTATCATTGGTTTTTCGCAAGGAGCTATGATGGCCTTTGAATTTGGCAAATACGTCAACAATGCTTTCGCCGGCTGTGTTTTATTGTCTGGAAGGATACTTCCGTCTGAAGATCATGAAAAAAAATATTTTATTGAAACGCCTGTTTTAATTGTTCATGGTGATCAAGATACCGTTTTGGAACCAAAATATTTTGAAGAATCATGTGAAATTTTAAAAAATCACGGTTTTCTGTTTGACTCATATTTAATGAAAAATGAAGGACACACAGTCTCATTTGAAACGCTGAAATTAACAAAAAATTTTATAAAAAAACATATGACGTAAACATAATGTCATATTATAATCTTAATGATGTTTAATATAAAGTCGAGGAGTAGAAAATAAAATGAACGCGATAGGAAGTCCAGCCCTTGTACTTAATGCTGATTTTCAACCTCTAAGTTACTACCCCCTTTCTTTGTGTTCGTGGCAGGATGCCATTAAGGCAGTATTTCTTGAAAGAGTTTCAGTAATTGAAAGCTATGAACAAGTAGTGCATTCACCTTCAATTTCTTTCAAGTTACCAAGTGTTGTTGCACTTAAAAATTTTGTTATGCAACATCGCAGACCTGTTTTCACAAGATTTAATGTTTTTCTTCGAGATAATTTTACCTGCCAATATTGTTATCAAAGATATTCGGCAAATGAACTAACTTTCGATCATTTAGTCCCTCGCTACTTCAATGGTAAAACAACATGGAATAATGTTGTATCAGCGTGCACTTCATGTAACTTAAAAAAAGGAAGACGACTATTAAAACATTCAGATATGAAACTGAAAAAGATGCCTACACGGCCGACATCATTCCAACTGCAAAATAATGGAAGAAACTTCCCCCCTAATTTTTTACATGAAAGTTGGCGTGATTATCTATACTGGGATACTGAACTTCAGAACTAGATTCTTTTTTTATTACCATAGATCTTAAAAATAAATATGGTGTTAAATAAGAGTAGAAAGAATAGTAAAAGTGAATTTAATGTTGCAGCAGATAAGCCAAACACAGACCAATTGATTTCATTGCAATTAATTACAGCCTGATTTAGAATTTGCTCTTTTAAATCACTAACAGAGTTTGCCTCTCTTAACTTTCCAGAGCATTTTGATGAACCAGTTAATAAATTTTGTTCAATTCCTACATGCCAAACTGAGTAAAACAAACCATATAAAACCGCTAGTTCTGATAAAATATAAAGCCATATATTGGGTGTTTTGAAAATAAAATAAAAAACAATAAAGATGCTTATAATAAAATAATATGGATAACGCTGATTCAAACACATTTGACATGGCAAAATATGAAAAACGTATTCTACAATCAAAGCACTAGAAATTGCAACCACACATAAGAAGAAAAAAATAATCCCCCAGTATCGAATTATATAATTCATAGATATTTTATTAATATAAAGCTTCCGATTAATAAAAGAAAAAATAAAGTTGCAATAATATTAAAATAACGATCGATTAAATTTTTTATAAAGTTTCCAAATAATTTTAATAAACCAGCTACAAGAAAAAAACGTAATCCACGTGCAATAAAAGCAACACTTATAAATAATGATAAATTAAGACTAAACAAACCACTTGCTATTGTAATAAATTTAAAAGGAAAGGGGGTAAATCCTGCACCAAGAACAATTAAAATACCATAATCATTATAGCTTGATTCAAAACTACTAAATAGATTTTCTAGAGAATAATATTGAACAATCATTATTCCAACAGAATTATAAAAAAAAAATCCAATAAAATAACCAAGAACGCCTCCAAGTACAGAACTTACTGTACAAATGGTTGCATATGTCCAAGCTTTGATTCTATTTGCGATAACCATTGGTATTAAGATGATGTCAGGAGGAATTGGAAAGAAAAAACTTTCTGAAAATGATATAATAGCAAGAAACCAAGGGGCTTTAGGATCCTTAGATTTTTCTAATGTCCAATCGTAAAGTTTACGAAGTAAATTCATTTATAACTAATGGTAGGAGTAGAGGGAATCGAACCCACACCACCGAAGTGACCGGATTTTGAATCCGGCGCGTCTACCAGTTCCGCCATACTCCCTTTTGTTTTTTTCCACATTTACTCGGTTTTTGAAACAAAGTCTATTGTGATGTTTTTTTCTTTGAAAGGCGTCTAAATAAAAAAAGATAGATCATTTCATTCTCTTCATTCCCTCTCTAATGGAAAGGGGAGATAATTTAAAACTGTTCTTTTTGATAAATTGTCTAACACTTTTAGGATTTGTTTTAGAATACTCTCTTAACGCCCAACCTATTGCTTTTCTAATGAAAAATTCTTTTTCATCAGAACATGTTAAAATCATTTTATATAATAAATTTTCATTGGTGTTTAATTTGTATTTTAATTGACAAAGAATCGCTGTTCTTCGTATCCACATATTGTTATGTTTTATCCATGAATTTAATAGGGATTTAAATTTAGAGTCAGAATTAATTGCAGGACCAACTAGATTTGTAGCAACAGCATCCACTATATCCCACCATTGCGTTTGCAGTATTAAATTCAAATAAAGATTAAGATTGGATTTAATAACAAATTCTTTATGTTTCAACGCAATATGAAGTCCTGCATACCATTCTTCTCTCAACTCAGTATGAGTAAAAAAATACTGAATTGTCTTGCGATAGACTTGGTTATTTGAAATTGGAAAATTGATTAATTTCTTATTCACTATCTTTTTAATTAAGGGGGCGGGTATTCCATAGAAGGGTAATTTTGACTTTATGTATCTTTGTTGTTCAATTGCTCTGCTAGGATTGGCATTTTCTTTAAAAGCTAAAAGCACTGAATGGTGAAACTTCTTTATTTGGGAATATTTATTTTTTTTTGGCATGACTTTCTAAACATATTCTCTATCTGTTAGATAGATAGCATGCAGAGACATCCTTTTAAGTTTTTGAAAATGTTTCAGCATATTTTTTTATTGCCTTTAACATGAAAAAAACGCCATTGGTTCTGTTAGGCGTCAATAAAACATCTAGATTTAATGTTTTAATTAATTCAAAATCTGAATTCAGAATGTCATTTGGTAAATTATTACCGTATATGTCAGATAAAATAGTTATCATTCCTTTTGAAATAAAAGCATCAGAGTCGGTATGAAATGACAACAATTTATCATCGAGAAAGGGGACAAGCCAAACTTGTGCTTGGCATCCGGAAACCTTGAAACCATCTTGTCGATATTCCTCAGGAAAAGGGTTGGCTTTTTTTCCTTGGTCCAAAAGAAATTTATATTTATCCATTGTATCTTCAAAACTATCTAAACTTTCTTTGTAATAAGTAATTTTTTCTTCAATAGTCATGTGTTTATGTTCTTTCTGAGCATTAAGGCCGTTTCTTCTGGTAAAACATCCATAATAAACACACCCGCCATAGATTCAGATCCTGCTAGAATTTTTGGCTTATCCCCTGAACGCAATGGAGGATAGAATTCAACATGAAAGTGAAATGACTTATCATCCAATTTTGGTGCGGCATGCAAGCCCATAATATAGGGACATTTTTTATTGAGAAAAGAATCATATCCTTTGACCACTTTTTGAAAACAGGTTGAAAATGATTTTATTTGTTGATCGTTAAATTGCCATGGTCCAGCAACTCTTTTTTTGGGTATTATCCAAACTTCATAGGCATATCTCGCAAAAGGGGGAACCGCTGCAATAATGTCATCATTTTGATACACAAAATATTTTTGCTCCAAACTTTCCATCATAGACAGAATAAAATTTTCTTTATGAAATGCTGCAATTTCTTTTTCAATAACAGGAGGAATAAACGGATAACAGTAAATCTGTCCGTGAGGATGATGAAGCGTAACCCCACATTCTTCACCCCTGTTTTCAAACGGAAGAACATAAGCAACATCATCCCTGCTTAATAATTCAGTATACCGGTCATTCCATGTTTCAACTAATAATTGAATGCGATTCAAGGGCATTTCAGCAATAGTGTCATCATGAACATCTGAATATACAATGATCTCAGAATGGCCATTAGAGGGTTTTGTTTTAATGCCGCTAATATTCATATTTTTATTATGTGTGTTAAAGCTAGACCAGCGATTAGGAAAAACTGCTACCTCAAAACCGCTAAAGGGTATCTCTGTGGGAAAATTTAAATTACTTCCAGGACAAAAAGGGCAATATTTTTTTGGAGGAAAGAAAGTTCTTTTTTCTCTGCCAGGTGAATAAGTCACCCATTCTTGTCGAGAAGGATTCCAACGCAAGTGAGGTGAAGATGGTGGTGTGACATCTAATTCTTGTGCGGGTGTTTCAGTGTGTTCTGTTCTGCCATATATAAAAAGTTTTCTATTGTCATTGCGCTCAAAAATACGTTTATGAAATTTGTTCATTTTGCAACTTTAATTCCCAATCAATCGCTGTTTTAATTATAAAATCTAATTTATTATATTTAGGCGTCCAATCAATCATTCGTTTTAATTTGCCAATGT
>Ga0187827_10001149_pt1 | contig 39639 bp, 33 predicted proteins | sample ETNtaG_39_FD_167969 | JGI IMG/M metagenome (GOLD analysis project Ga0187827, IMG submission 167969) | Marine microbial and viral communities from oxygen minimum zone, Eastern Pacific Ocean - ETNP2014_SV_150_PacBio MetaG (Illumina Assembly) | ecosystem: Environmental > Aquatic > Marine > Hypoxic...
TGAGATCGGGTGCGTCGGGCGCGTTGCGGATGGATGGCTCCAAATCGAGCACCTCGAACAGCCGCGCACCGCAGGTCGAGGCGCGGGCAAAGGCGTTCACCATCATGCCGAGTTGGCGCACCGGCATTTGCAGGATGGTCATGAAGGCAAGGAACTCGGCCAGCTTGCCGACGCTGATCTCACCGTCGATCACCTTGAGGCCGCCGAACCACAGCACCAGACCCATGGCGATGAAATAGGCAAAGGTCATAGCGGTCGTGTTGCGCACCCGCACCCCGATGCGCTGATTGGCCATGTCGAGGGCACGCTCGGAAGCGATGTCGAACTTACCCATCTCATGGTCCTGGGCGGCGAAGGCGCGCACCACCCGAATGCCCCCCAGATTCTCATCCATGATCAGGGACAGCTCCGACATGCGCTCTTGCAAAAGGCGCCACATTTTCCTCAGCTTGAGCCGGGCCGTCGACGAGCGCCAGGCAACGAAGGGCACGAAGCTCAAGGCAAGCAGGCCCAGCACCGTGTCCGCGCTGATGACGAGAAAGGACCCAATGCCGATCAGATTGGCAAGCAGAACCAGGCGAACCATCCCGGCGTTGAAGAAAAAGCGCACACCTTCCAGATCCAACAGCCCGCGCGTAATCAGATCGCCGGTATGCACCCGGTCGTAAAATCCGAAACTAAGCCGCTGCAGCTTTTCGTAATAGGCAAGGCGCAGGCCGTAGCCGACCAAATGGCCGACGGACTCGCCTAAGTAGTTGTGCAGCATGGTGAAACCACCGCGCAGGATGCTGGCGCCCAGCAACATAAAGGCGGTGGTGAGCAGCGCCGCCTCTGCCTCTTCCTCACTCCCCGGGCCGCCGGCCAGCAGGCCGTGGGCAAAATCCACCGCCTGGCCCAGGAACTGGGGGATGAGAAGCTGGAAATTAGCGGCGACGATGGTGGTGACAAACGCGATGGCGACCCGCCACCGATGCTTGAGCGCCAGTCGGATGATGCGCAAAAGCGTCCCTGCCGTCCCAGACGGCGCGCCATCTTTGGATAAAATCCCGCCGCCGTCGCCACCGTCCACCTGGGAAGCGGCGGCCCGGCGCGTTGCCGTGGCTGCGTTAGTATTCACTCTTGACCCGAAAGCCGTTCCACACCGCCGCGCGCGGCGGCCTTCCCTTGCGGGTGGCCCGGCGCGGCCGGCCACAGGAATAGCACCCCACACCCAGGTGGTTCAATAGGCGGGCGTCGGAGAGAGACGCGGCGCCCTACTCCCGGAAGCGGTCCGTCGCCTCGATCAATTCGTGCAAGATGCCCGGTTCGGAGAATGCATGGCCGGCGTCGGGGACGATGCGCAAGTCGGCCTCGGGCCAGGCCCGGTGCAGATCCCAGGCGGTGGCCATGGGGCAGACCACGTCATAGCGCCCCTGGACGATGACGCCGGGGATGGCGCGGATGCGATCCACACCCAGCAGCAACTGGTCCTCGCCCTCGAAGAAGCCGCGGTTAACGAAGTAATGGCACTCGATTCGGGCAAAGGCGACGGCAAAGGCGTCTTCGCCGGCCTCGGCTATGTGCTCGGCGTCGGAGTGGAGCGACGAGGTGGCGGCCTCCCAGGTGCTCCACGCCTTTGCCGCCGCCAGGCGGGCGGACTCGTCGTCGCCTGTCAATCGGCGATGATAGGCGGCCATTAGGTCACCGCGCTCGGCCTCGGGGATGGGTGCTACGAAGCCCTCCCAGGCATCCGGGTAAAGCGTGCTGGCGCCGGACTGATAGAACCATCGGAGCTCACTTTGGCGCAGCATGAAGATGCCGCGCAGCACAAGCTCTGTGACCCTCTCGGGGTGGCTCTCGGCGTAGGCCAGCCCCAGGGTCGAGCCCCACGACCCGCCAAAGACCATCCACCGCTCGATGTCCAGTTTCTCGCGCAATTGCTCCATGTCGGCGACGAGATCCCAGGTCGTGTTGTGGTCGAGGTTCGCATGAGGCGTCGAGCGTCCACATCCGCGCTGGTCGAACAAAACGATACGCCACGCCCCGGGGTCGAACAGGCGGCGATAGATCGGCCGGCTGCCGCCGCCGGGGCCACCGTGGACAAAGATCACCGGTTTGCCGGCGGGGTTGCCCGATACCTCGTAATAAACCTGGTGACCCCCCGAAACCGCCAGCATGCCGTGGTCGTGGGGATCGATCTCAGGGTAGAGGGTGCGGCGTGGTCGCTTGGTCATGGCGTTCCCGTTTTCCTTGGCGGCATGTTCCCTTATAACAGTCCGGCAAACGGCGAGGTATCCAATGAACGACGGCTCTTCCCAAGGCGACTGGCAGTTCTGGATCGATCGTGGCGGCACATTCACCGACGTGGTGGCGCGCCAGCCCGACGGCGCCGTCGTCAGCCACAAGCTGTTGTCGGAGAACCCCGAACAATACGACGACGCCGCGCTTGAGGCTATCCGCCAACTCCTCGGTGTCACCGACGCCGATACACCCATCCCGGCGACCGACATCCAGTCGGTCAAGATGGGAACGACGGTGGCCACCAACGCCCTTCTGGAGCGCCGGGGCGAACGGACGGTCCTCGTCGTCACTAAGGGCTTTGGTGACAGCTTGCGGATCGGCTATCAAAACCGGCCGCGGCTATTCGACCGCCACATCGTGTTGCCCGAGATGCTCTACGAACACGTGGTCGAAGTGCTGGAGCGCGTCGGCGCCGACGGCACGGTGCTCAGTCCGCCGGCCCTGGCCAGCGCCCGGACAGATCTGACGGCGGCCTTTGAGGACGGTATCCGCTCTGCCGCCATCGTTTTCCTGCACGGCTATCGTTATCCCAAGCACGAGAGATTAGTGGCGGAGCTGGCCCGCGAAATCGGCTTCACCCAGGTCTCCGTCTCGCACGAGGTGAGCCCGCTGATGAAGTTGGTGTCACGCGGCGACACCACGGTGGCCGACGCTTACCTCACGCCAATCCTGCGGCGTTACGTCGATACGGTGGCGGGGGCGCTTAAGGACACCCGGCTCATGTTTATGCAGTCCAACGGGGGCTTGACCGATGCGGCCCTGTTCCAGGGCAAGGATTCGATCCTTTCGGGGCCCGCCGGCGGCGTCGTCGGCATGGCGCGCACCGCCGTCATGGCCGGCTTCGACAAGGTCATCGGCTTTGACATGGGGGGCACGTCGACCGACGTCTCGCACTTCGACGGCACCTTCGAACGCACCCTCGAGACGGTCATCGCCGGGGTGCGTATGCGCGCCCCGATGATCCGCATTAACACGGTAGCGGCGGGGGGCGGTTCAATCCTTGCCTTCGACGGCGCCCGCTACCGGGTCGGCCCCGATTCGGCGGGCGCCGATCCGGGGCCCGCCTGCTATCGCCGCGGCGGCCCCCTGACAGTAACCGATTGCAACGTTCTTCTGGGTCGCGTCCAGCCCCATTTCTTTCCCAGCGTTTTCGGTCGCGGGGCCGACCGGCCCCTGGACGCCAACGTGGTACGCCAGCACTTCGCCACCTTGACCAAGGAGATCAAGGCAGCGACCGGCGACGACCGCGACCCACGCCAGGTGGCCGAGGGATTCCTTACCATTGCCGTCGAAAACATGGCCAACGCCATCAAGCAGATCTCGGTACAGCGCGGTTATGACGTCACTGAATACACCCTCAACTGCTTCGGCGGCGCCGGCGGACAGCACGCCTGCATGGTCGCCGACGCCCTGGGCATGAGCCGGGTTCTCATCCATCCCCATGCCGGCGTCCTGTCGGCCTACGGGATGGGGCTGGCCGATGTCAGCGCCATGCGCGAGCGCGCCGTCGAGGCGCCGCTGGAAGCGGGAATCACGGGCGAGTTGTCGCACCACCTGGAAACCCTGGAGACCGAGGCCCGGGCTGAGGTCCGAGGTCAGGGAATCGGCGGCGACCGCATAACGGTGCTGCGCCAGGCGCACCTGCGCTACGACGGCACCGATACGGCGCTAATCGTCGCCTTCGATACCCGGGCGCACATGCAAACGGCCTTCGAAGATGCGCACAAACGGCGCTTCGGCTTCGTCATGCCAGGCCGCGGCTATATCGTCGAGGCGGTCTCGGTTGAGGCCCAGGGCGCCACCGAAACCGCCGACGAGCCCGAATTGGAGGTCATGGCGGGTGTGGCGCCCCTGAAGCCCGTCGATATGGTCCGCATGCACACCGCCGGCGCCATCCACAAGACCCCGGTGCACAACCGCTTGGCCCTTATGCCCGGCGATGCCATCGACGGCCCCGCGATCATCGCCGAGGCCAATGCCACAACCGTCGTCGAGCCCGGCTGGCGGGCCTTAACGACGCGCCTTGGTCATCTGGTGCTGGAGCGCGTAGAGCCACGCCCCGACCGCGTCGCAATTGGCACCGACGTCGATCCGGTGATGCTGGAGATTTTCAACAATCTCTTTATGTCAATTGCCGAGCAGATGGGGGCAACACTGCAAAACACCGCCTATTCGGTCAACATCAAGGAACGTCTTGATTTTTCCTGCGCCGTGTTCGACGGCGACGGTGAGCTAATCGCCAACGCACCGCACATGCCGGTACACCTGGGCTCCATGGGCGAAAGCGTCGAGACCATTGCCCGCGAGCGCGCCGGAGCCATGCGGCCAGGCGATGTCTATGTCACCAACGCGCCCTACAACGGCGGCACCCATCTGCCCGACATCACTGTCGTCACGCCGGTTTTCGATGAGACCGACGGCCGGCTGTTATTCTTCGTCGCGGCACGCGGCCACCACGCCGACATCGGCGGCATTACCCCGGGGTCCATGCCCCCCGACAGCAAGACGGTGGAAGACGAGGGGGTGCTTATCGACAACTTCTGTCTTGTCGAGCAGGGTCGATTCCGCGAGGCCGAGCTGGAGGAACTGTTGACCGGCGGGCCGTGGCCGGTGCGCAACCTGGCACAGACGGTGGGCGATCTGAGCGCCCAGATCGCAGCCAACGAAAACGGCGTCCAGGAACTGCGTAAGATGGTCGCGCACTTCGGACTCGACGTGGTCCAGGCCTACATGGGCCACGTCCAGGACAATGCCGAGGAATCCGTGCGCCGAGTGCTAGATGTATTGAGCGACGGCGCCTTTACCTACGAAATGGACAGCGGCGCCAAAATCAAGGTACGCATCCGAATCGAAAAGGCGGAGCGGCGCGCCGTCATCGACTTCACCGGCACGTCGGAACAACTGGACGACAACTTTAACGCCCCATTCGCCGTCACCCGAGCGGCCGTGCTTTACGTTTTCCGCACCTTGGTCGACGATGATATACCGCTCAACGCCGGCTGTCTCAAACCGCTAGAAATCGTAGTACCCGAGGGCAATATGTTGAGACCACGCTATCCGGCGGCGGTGGTGGCAGGCAACGTGGAGACCAGCCAAGCCGTCGTCGATGCCCTCTATGGGGCGCTCGGCGTTGTTGCAGCGGCCCAGGGCACGATGAATAACTTCACCTTCGGCAACGACGTCTATCAGTACTATGAAACCATCTGCGGCGGTTCGGGCGCCGGTCCGGACTTCGACGGAACCGACGCCGTACACACCCATATGACCAATTCGCGCCTCACCGACCCGGAAGTGCTGGAATGGCGCTTTCCGGTGCGGGTTGAGGAATTTCGCATCCGTCGCGGCAGCGGTGGGCGAGGCCGGCACCGGGGTGGCAACGGGGTGGAGCGGCGAATCCATTTTATCGAACCCATGACGGCGGCAATACTTTCGGGCCACCGGCGTATACCCCCCTATGGCCTGGCGAACGGCGAACCCGGGGCCCTCGGACGCAACCGCATCGAGCGCATCGACGGAACCGTGACCGAACTTGGGAGTACGGGTATGGTGGAAATGAAGGCGGGCGACGTTTTTGTCGTCGAAACTCCAGGCGGCGGCGGCTTCGGCACCGCGGACGACTGACGGGCTTGCCCATAGCAATGAAAAGTAAATAAATCCCTTATATTTCAATCCAGTCTGGAAAATCCTTAAATTGACGCGGCGAATCGTTCGCGATAGACTTCAACCCGCTCCAAGGCCTCGCTGGCCGAGGTTATCGGATGGGAGAGTCGATTTGAGAGCGCTCCGCATCATTTCCACGACCTTTGCGTCGGGGGTTATGTTTGCTGTCACGGCGGGTGTTCACGCCCAGTCGTTGAATGGCGAACTGGCGGGATTGCTCGCGGATCACCCCCAAATTCAATCCGCTTCGAAGACCGCCGAATCCACGGGCAAGGAAATCGACAAGGCCCTGGCCGGCTTTTATCCGACCGTGGCGGCGAATGCCGACGGCGGAGCTGAATACATCGATACCCCGACCGAACGCGCCAAACAATTCGATTCCAAGGCGTGGGAGCGTACACGCAACGTCCTTGGGCTGACCGTGACCCAAAGCCTTTTCAACGGCTTCGCCACGACCTCGGCGGTGAAGACGGCGCGCCTCAACCGGGCGATCGCCGACATCACCTTGGAGGGTACCCGCCAGAACACGACGTTCGAGGGCATTACGGTTTATATCGACGTCCTGCGTCAGCGCCGTTTGGTCGATCTGGCGCGCTCCAACGAAGAAACCATCCAGATCCAGCTCAACCTTGAGGACGAACGGGTGCAGCGCGGCTCGGGCATCGCCGTCGATGTCCTGCAAGCCAAGTCCCCCAAGGAACGGCGGGTCAACTTCGAAGGCGGCGTGGAAGACGCCATCAGCCGTTATATTCAGGTTTTCGATCACGCTCCCGATCTTGAGGCAATGATGGATCCCGTGCCGCTGGTGGAGATGCTGCCGAGCGAATTGGAAGCCGCCATCAAAATCGCTTTGAAGGAGAACCCCGCCGTCTCCAACAGCGATGCCAATATTGAGGCCGTAAAGGAACGCCGGCGCACGGTCGGGGCCGAATACATGCCCACCTTTGATCTGGTGGGCCGATGGAATTACGAGAAACACAAGAACGCGACCATCGGCACGCGGCACGACTATTCGGTGTTGCTGGAGGCGAATTGGAACCTGTTCACCGGTTTCTCGACCAAGGCCAGCCTGGCCCAGGCGGCGCACGATTATGGCGCTTCCAAGGACAACCACCGCTTCGTCATGCGGAAGGTCATCGAACAGATCAAGGTGTCGTGGCAGGCCCTGCTGACGGTGCGCGAGCGCCTGGAACTCCTGGAGAACGCCATAAACATCGCCTCCGAGGTCTTTGATTCACGCCAGAAACTGCGTGAGGCGGGCAAGGAGACGGTGATCAACGTCCTCGACGCGGAAAGCGAAATTTTTAACGCCCGCATCAACTTCACCTCCGCGTCCTATGATGAACGTATCGCCGTCTATCAATTACTTCTCGCCATGGGGCGGCTGAACGCTGGAAACCTTAATCTGGCCGCCAATTAGGCACCGCCCATCGCCCAACCAAAAGGTGGCAAAAACAAAGCCGCCGCGCTTCACCCATGGAGGCAGTTTATGAAAACGACACCTGTGACCGCCGCCGACCTGACCGAAACGCTAATGTCCGTGCCGCCCCTGGCGCGCAATGCCGATCTGTCCTTGAACGAGGAACAGAACAGACGCCTTGTCGCCCACTTGGAGATGGAGGGGATAACCAACCACCTCTATGGCGGCAACGCCAATTTCTACGGCCTCTCCTTGCGGCAATACGCGGAAGCCCTGGAGCTGCTGGCCGATTTGGGCGGCGAAGAAAGCTGGTTCATCCCTTCCATCGGTCCCGACTACGGCAAGATGACGGACCAGGCGGTGATCGCCAAAGAAACCCGCTTCCCTACCTTCATCACGCTGCCTCAGGCCTTCGGTACCACGCCGGCAGGTGTCGACAAGGCAATCCGCGAACTGGTCCAGACCCTGGCCCGGCCGATCATCCTCTACCTCAAGACCGACCCCTACCTGACACCGGACCTGACGGCACGTCTCGTCGATGACGGCCAGGTCTGCGGCATCAAGTACGGCATCAACCGCCCCGATTCATCGGTTGACCCGATGCTGGATGAATTGGTCAAGGTCGTTGATCGGGATCTTCTCATCATCGTCGGCGAGCGCCCGGCGGTAGCCCAACACCGCACATTCGGCCTGGGGTCCATGATGTCGGGCTCGGCAACACTGGCGCCGGCGGCCTCGGTGGCCATGTTCGCGGCCATGAAACGCGGTGATTATGCAACTGCTTCGGCGATCTGGGCCGCCGTTGAACCCCTTGAGGACCTGCGCGACGCCATTGGGCCGATCACGGTTCTGCACGATGCCGTTACGCTCACCGGCATCGCCGAGATGGGGCCTGTGTTGCCGCTGGTCACCAACCTCGCCGACACGTACAAGCCGGTCGTCGAGAAAGCCGCCAAGGCCCTGGTCGCTTACAACGATTCCTTGGCTTGGGAGCCGGTCAAGGCCACCGCCTAGTCGGTCGTGAAAAAGTCCCTCACCTTCGGCTCGGTGTACTTTTTCCCGGTTTCAATATTGCCAAATCGGCCCTTGAGACGGCTCGGCGGGCAGAATTGAGGTTGTGTACCCAGCCACGGCCTTCGGCGTGGCTGGACCCTTTTTCCAAGATTTGCGCTCTTGGTGCGCAAATCTTGGAAAAAGTAGATAAGCGAAAGGGGGCTCGCCAGGCCGCCCCAAGACCACCTTTCTCATCAAAGATTTGACGAAAAGTACACTGAGCGCCAGCGAAGGACTTTTCGTCACTGTCAATTCAGGCGATGCGCCTGAGGCTGGCTTCGGCGGCGGCGTCCAGTACCGCCTCGGCATCGATGCCGTAGGCGCGAAATAGATCGGGGATGTCGCCCGATTGGCCAAAGCGATCGACCCCCAAGGGCGTCACCCGGTGACGACCGACCGAACCTAGCCAGTCAAGCGCCGCCGGGTGACCGTCTAAAACGGTCACCAGCGTGGCGTCGGCAGCCAGTGCCCCCAGGAGGCTTTCGGCGTGCGAAGGGGCCGCGTGCCGATCCCGGGCCCGCGCCTTGCTTGCCGCCACCCAACCGCTATGCAGCCGACCGGCCGAGGTCACGGCCAGGAGACCGGCGCCGGGGATGTCTTCTTGAATCTGCGTGTGAGCCTCCAGCACCTCAGGCACGACGGCGCCCGAGTATACGACAGCCAGCTCTGCGCCGGGTGACGGCGGACGCAGCCAATAGCCGCCGGCGACGATGTCGTCCCTCAGGCCCTCGGTCATGGCACGCTTGGGCTGTTCCAGGGTCCGGGTTGAGAGCCGAAGATAAACCGAGCCGCCGTCATCGCGCTGCATGTGCTCGAACCCCCAGGCCATAACCACCGCCAGTTCGTCGGCAAAAGCGGGCTCGAAAGCCGTAAGCCCGTCCTGGCTTAGGCCAATCAGCGGCGTGTTGACCGATTGGTGGGCACCGCCCTCGGGTGCCAGCGAGATGCCGGCGGGCGTGGCCACGACCATGAACCGCGCGTTTTGATAACAAGCATAGTTCAGCGCGTCGAGGCCACGCCCGATGAAGGTGTCGTAAAGCGTGCCGACGGGCAAGAGACGGGCGCCAAAGAGTGATTCCGAAAGCCCGGCCGCCGCCAGCATCAGAAATAAGTTGTTCTCGGCAATGCCCAGTTCGATGTGCTGGCCGGTCGGTTTCATCACCCACTTCAGGGCCGAGGGCACGTTCTCCAAACGGAAAGTATCGGGCTTGTCGGTGCGGTCGAACAGGCCGCGCTGGTTAACCCAGCCGCCAAGGTTGGTCGACACGGTGACGTCCGGCGAGGTGGTGATGATGCGCTGCGCCAACTCCCCTTCGCCCTTGCCAAGGTCGTTCAGGATGCGGCCGAAGGTCTCCTGGGTCGACAGGGCTTCACCTTCCGGTGCAACAACGGCTGTGACGGGAATTGCGGGGGCACGAGGAGCCTCCTTGGAGCGACCCTTGAAGGGAACCGCATCAATGAATGTCCTGAGCGCCTTGGCGTCCATATCAAGCCCGGCGAGGGGCTCCCACTCCGCCCCGTCGGCGATGCCCATGCTTTCTTTGAAGCCCGCCATCTGCTCCACCGTCATCAGGCCCGAATGGTTGTCCTTGTGCCCGGCCAGTGGCAGGCCATAGCCTTTAACCGTATAGGCAACGAAGCACTGAGGTGTGTCGTCGGCAACGGTGTGGAAGGCTTCCAGCACCGCTTCCATATCGTGACCGGCAAGGTTAGTCATCAGACCGTGGAGCGAATCATCGTCATGGCCGTCGAGGAGTTCCTTAAGCCCTCGTGTGCCCTTGAGGTCGTTCTTCAAGTGCTCGCGCCAGGAACCGCCGCCCTTGAAACAAAGCGCCGAATAGAGCTGGTTGGGACAATCGTCGATCCATTGGCGGAGCGCTTCGCCCGCCGGCCCCTCGAAGGCCGCCTGCAGGCGCTTGCCGTACTTCAAGGTGACCACGTTCCAGCCGACGGTCCCAAAAAAGTCGTTGATCTTTCTGAACAGGTGATCGTTGACCACGCCATCCAGGCTTTGTCGGTTGTAATCGATCACCCACCACAAATTGCGCACGTCGTGCTTCCAGCCTTCCAACAGGGCTTCGAAGACGTTGCCTTCATCAAGCTCGGCGTCGCCCATCACCGCCACCATGCGACCCGGCGGACGGTCATCCGGGACCAGGCCGTGCAGATGCACATAGTCCTGGACTAGCGAAGCAAAGAGCGTTGCGCCGACACCCATGCCCACCGACCCGGTGGAGAAATCGACGCCGTCGGTATCCTTGGTGCGCGACGGATAAGACTGGGCACCGCCGAGCGACCGGAAGCCCTTGAGTTTGTCCAGAGTCTGGTTACCCAGTAGGTACTGGATGGCGTGGAACACCGGCGAGGCATGGGGCTTGACGGCGACCCGGTCGTCCGGCCGCAGGACGCCGTAGTATAAGGCCGTCAAGAGCGTTGCCGCCGAAGCACAAGACGACTGGTGGCCACCGACTTTGATGCCGTCGCGGCTGGGGCGCAGGTGGTTAGCGTGGTGGATCATCCACGCCGACAGCCACAGCGATTTGCGCTCCAATTCCTTAAGGCAAGCAAGGTCATGGGGCGAGACCACGTTCGACGGCGTGGCGGCTGACAGGTTGCGCTTGGACGTCTTGATTTGGCTCACGGCGGAATCCTTCGCTGAAATCGACGGCGAAATCGTAGCACGAAGCACCCAATCGATTCTTGCAAAGAAGACAGGTTTTCCCCAGAATTACGCAATGATCGTTAAATAAACTGCCTATACGAGGCGAATTATGCCAAAATTAACTCTAGACGCGATTGATCGCCAGATCCTTCGCCACCTCCAGGAAAACGCCCGCATCCCCAATGTCGACCTGGCGCGACGGGTCGGGCTGTCACCCTCGCCGTGCTCGCGCCGGGTGCGCGAATTAGAGACCGAAGGCGTCATCCGGCGCTACGCCACCCTCATCGATCCCGGTGCCGCGGGGCTCCCGGTCAGCGTTTTTATCAACGTCACCTTGGACAAACAGATCGAGCACAACCTGGAGGCATTCGAATCGGCGGTCACCGAACTGCCCGAGGTCATGGAGTGTTACCTGATGACCGGCGACGCGGACTACCTGCTGCGGGTTGTGCTGGCTGATCTCGCTGCCTACCGCCAGTTCCTGATGGATCACCTGACCCGTATCCCGGGCGTCTCCAACATCCGCTCCAGTTTCGCCCTCAAGCAGGTCACCTACCGTACCGCCCTGCCCCTCGATCGCGCTGAGGCGGGAGGCTAGTAGCGACCTTGAGCCCCCTACTCCGTCTCCTCGGCGAAGGCTTCGGGCCATAGGGCGGGGCGGCTGCGTTCGTAGGGCACCGGATAGGCGGCCTCGGCACCCAGGGCCTCGGCGGCATGCCACACCCAGCGCGGGTCGTAAAGCACGCCACGGGCCAAGGCCACCAAGTCGGCCTTGCCCTCGGCGATAATAGCTTCGGCCTGGTGCGGCCGGGTGATCATGCCGACGGCCATTGTGGGGATTCGGGCCTCCTTGCGAATGCGCGCCGAAAACGGCACCTGATACCCCGGTCCGACGGTGATCTTTTGACGATCCGGCGCGACGCCGGCGCTGGAGACGTCGATGTAGTCACAGCCGAGCCCCTTCAACGCACCGGCAAAGGTAACCGAATCGTCGAGGCTCCATCCGCCTTCGATGTGGTCGGAGGCCGAGATGCGGATGCCGAGCGGCTTATCGTCCGGCCAGGCCTCGCGTACGGCGGCGAATACCTCAAGCGGAAAGCGCACGCGGTTCTCCCGCTCTCCCCCATAAGCGTCATCGCGGTGGTTGCTGATCGGTGACAGAAACTCGTGCAGCAGATAGCCGTGCGCCCCGTGGACCTCGATCAGGTCAAAGCCCAAGCGGTCGGCGCGCCGAGCAGCCTGGACGAAGGCTTGGACGACTTCCGCCATACCGGCTTCGTCGAGGGCTTCGGGAACGGCGTGGTCGTCGTCGAGCGCCACCGCAGAGGGCGCCACGATGGGCCAGCCGCCGGCGTCTTCTCCCGCCGGCCCGCGACCCTTCCACGGCACATGGGTCGAGGCCTTGCGCCCGGCATGGGCAAGTTGGATACCGAGTGCGGTGTTGCCATGGTGCTTGCAGAAACCGACGACGCGGGCCAGGGCCTGTTCGTTGGCGTCCGAATAGAGTCCCAGGCAGCCCGGCGAAATGCGGCCCCGGGCCTCGACGCCCGTCGCCTCGGTGATGACAAGACCGAAGCCCGAAATCGCGAGGTTGCCCAGGTGCATGAGGTGCCAGTCGTTGGCACTGCCGTCCTCGGCGCCGTACTGGCACATGGGCGACACCGTGACCCGGTTGGAAAGGGTCAGCTCGCGCATCGAAAAAGATGAAAACAAATGAGACGCCATGGCGCCAAGTCCCCCGCATTGACATCGCCCGGTCCACCGATTAGCAATTAAGCACGCCAACGTCGACATAAATCACTTACATTTCAGAGGTTTTCGCCATGGCCGCCACTTCGGAAACCACCAGGCCCGAACTTTCCTACCCCCAATTCGACAAGCACTTCACAGAGTTCGTCGGTGTTGCCGCCGATGGCCACCTGTGGGTCGAGGGCCGCGATTGCGTAGAGCTGGCCCAGACCTTCGGCACACCGCTTTATGTCCTGAGCGAAGGCCAGTTGCGCCACAACCTGCGCCGTTTCCGCTCGGCTTTCGAATCGCGCTATCCAACGGTTGAGGTGTTGTTCGCCAACAAGTCCAACAACGGCCTGGCCGTGCGCCACGTGGTTAACCAAGAAGGCGTCGGCGGCGACTGCTTTGGCATCAACGAGCTCTATTTGGCCCTCCTTGCCGGTACCGACCCAAAGACCTTGGTCCTCAACGGCAGCAACAAGAGCGACGAGGAGCTGGAGATGGCGATCCAAAACGGGGTGTGCATCAACCTCGACGCCCTCGACGAGCTGGACCGGGTGAACGCGACCGCCACCCGGCTCGGCCGGGAAGCCGAGATCGGCATCCGCGCCAAACTGGAACTCAAGGCACTGGAGACGCGCTTCGGAGCCGCCGCCCACGGCGAGGGCAGCCTGGCCGAACAGGGACGGAACCACAAGTGGGGCATGCCCTTCGAGCAAACCGCCGAGATGGTGAACCGGGCCCGCGAAGGCATGCCCAACCTCAAGCTCAAGGAAATTAGCTATCATCTGGGTCGGGCCAGCAACGTCCCCGACGACTTCGCTCATATGGTGCGCGAGCTGATCGGGTGGTGCGCCCGGCTGCGCGACGAGACCGGCTGGACGCCGCCCCATGTCGATATCGGCGGCGGCTGGGCCTGGGGACGGCCAGAGAAGACCGGCCCGGGTGGCGAGGACGGCGCGGCGACGCCAAGCTACGATGACTTCGCCGCTGCCGCCTGTGGCGCCATCACCGACGAGTGTAAGAAATTCGACCTCGCCCCGCCGGGACTGCGCATCGAACCGGGACGCGCTATCTCGGCCTCGATCGGCATTACGCTTGGCCGCGTCGGGGCGGTCAAGGAGTGGCCAGCCTATGACAAGACATGGGTCAACGTAGATTGCTCCACCAACCACCTCATCCGCATTCCGATGGCGCACTGGTATCACCACATCGTGGCCGCCAACAAGGCGGCCGAGCCCGCCACAAAATCGGCGACGACGGTGGTCGGGCCGCTGTGCAGCCTTGACCATCTGGGCGAAGAGCGTGCCCTGCCGGCGCTGGAGCGCGGCGATCTGATCGCCCTTCTCGACACCGGATCGTACGGTGAATCGACGGCGGCCAACTACAACGCCCAGCAGCGCCCGGCGACGGTGATGGTGTCGGGTGAGGATGCCGACGTGACCACGGTGCGCGAAAACCGGGCCAACGTCGTCGGCCGTTATCAGGTGCCGCCGCGCCTCCTTGCCAGTTCCTTCGCCGACGGCTGAGGCTTACCGCCCCCTACCCCGCCATGACCTCCTTGACCTTGCCGGCCAGGGATTTCAGGCTGAACGGCTTGGGCAGGAAGTGGATGGTGGGGTCGCGGCCGATCTCTTCGGGCACCACGTCCTCGGCATAGCCCGAGATTAAGATGATCTTGACCGCGGGGTGCTCGTGGCGCACCAGGCGCACCAAGGTGTGACCGTCCATCCCCGGCATCACCACATCCGAGATGATCAAGTCGATCGGCGTGTCGGACGCGTTAATGACGTCGAGGGCCATCTCGCCATCTTTTGCCTCCAGCACCCGATAGCCCTTGTTGCGCAGCGCGCGGACGCCGAACAGGCGCACGGCGTCCTCGTCTTCGACCAAAAGCACGGTGCCGCTGCCTGTCAGGTCGGCCTCTGCGCCGTCGGCCGCTTCGCCGGGCGGCAAGGTCTCGGCAATGACCTTGGGATCGCCGCTCACCATGTAGCTGGGCAGATATATTTTAAAGTGAGTGCCCCGTCCCGGTGCGCTGTCGACGATGATGAAGCCGCCGGTCTGACAAATGATGCCATAGACCGTCGACAACCCAAGCCCAGTGCCGGCGCCAACCTCCTTGGTTGAAAAGAAGGGCTCGAAGATGCGCCCGATGTCCTCCTTCGAGATACCGGCGCCGGTATCCATCACCTCGATCAGCGCATAGTCTCCGGCCGGCATCAGCTCGGCGCCCCGCTCCATGGTCTCGTCAACGGTAACGTTGGAGGTCCGGATGCTCAGCGTGCCGCCACCAAGCATGGCATCGCGCGCATTGACGGCAAGGTTGATGATGACCTGATCGAACTGGCCGGGATCGACCCGCACCGCACACAATTCGCGTCCGTGCTCTATGTCGAGCTCGATGGTCTCTCCGATCAAACGGTGCAGCAGATTGGAAAGCTCCGACAGCGCCTCGGTAACGTTCAGGATAACCGGCTGCAAGGTCTGTTTGCGTGAAAACGCGAGCAGTTGGCGTACCAAGTTGACGGCGCGGTTGACGTTCTGCTTGATCTGCATGATGTCGGCGAACGAGGGATCGTCGGGTCCGTGACGCTCTAAAAGCAAATCACAAAAACCGATCATGGCGGTCAACAGGTTGTTGAAGTCGTGGGCCACGCCGCCGGCCAACTGCCCCACGGCCTGCATCTTCTGGGATTGGACGAACTGCGATTCCAGGTGCTTCTGCTCGGTGGTGTCGATGAAATGCAGGACCAGCCCCGACACCTCGCCGTCGACGTCCTCCATGGGACTGGCGTAGAGGGACGCAACCAGATCGCCGGAACCGGCGCTCGGCATACGCACCTCCAGGTGAATGGCCGCCATGGTACCCATCACCACCTTGGACAACTGCCCCGCCGCGTCGTCACGGTCCTCTAGACTGATGCGCTCCGAGAAAGGCCGCCCGATCAGCGCCTCGCGGTGCAGACCAAGAAGCTTCAAGAGCGCCCGGTTGCACTCGGTTACATCGCCCTTCAAATCAAGGAGCGCGATGCCGACCGGCGCCTCGTCGAACAGCCAGCGCAGGCGTTGCACCGAATTAGCCAAGCCGTTGGCGTCGGCAAGGGGCGCCACGTCACGCAGTACGACAGAGCGGCTATAGGCGAAACCGCCATCGCTATCGTTCATCTGAGACTGCGCCAGATAGGCACGGAAAGTGCCGCCGTCGCGCCGGCGTAGCGTAACCTCGCCGTGACTGCCCGGATCCACGTCGTCGTCGCCACCGGCGCCGACCACGAATTCGGGAAAGAAAATTTCCTCTCCGTGTAATTCCCCGCTGTCGAAGGCCAGCCATCCGGCCAAGGTATGGTTGGCGAAACGAATGCGTCCCTCGCTGTCGGCCGAGAAAAATCCGACCGGCAGATGGTCCAGGTAGTCGGCCATCAATTCGTCCTCGCGGCGACGCACCTCTTCGACTTCGCGGCGTGCGGTTATATCTTCGAAACGCCACATGACGTGCCCCGACGCATCGCCCCAACGACCGGCCGGCAGCGAATGGACGGACACGCGGCGCCACTCGACGGCGCCCGAGCGCGCCAGCATGGGAATCTCGGCGTGAACGGCGACACCGCCGGCGGCGGCCGCCTTCACCCGGGCATACTCCTTGGCCGCCTCCTCGCCGAGAACGTCGAAGACGGGCAGCCGACGTTCCAGGGAGGCAAGGCTCATGACCTCGCCCTCGGCCGGGGCGAGAAGTTCGCGGAAGCGTCGATTGACGTATACAAAGGTGCCACTAGGTGCGGCGATGGCGTAACCCTCAGGCGCGCTCTCGGCGGCGCTGAATAAAAAATCCGCGGCCCGGGCCGGTGCCTTCGCCCGACCGGCGCACCACGCCGCCCCGGCCAGGGCAAAGGCGGCCAGCACCCCAGGCGCCATTCCATCGGTCCAGCCCACGCCCCGTACTGTCCAGGCAATTGCGGCCAGACCCATCGCCACGACGAGCCAGGCCAGGGCCGACCACCAGGTTCGCCAATGGATGGGGCGCCAATGCGGGGAATTCCCAGTCAGTGAGGGCTCCGGCACCGTCTCCGAAACGGGATCCGCCGCTGTCCGTTGTTCTCGCGTCATTGCGTCGGCACGCTCATTGGGGAGGCAATTGTCCTTTTAGGCGCATGACGTATCCGATGACCTCGGCCACCGCCTTATAATGCTCGGCTGGGATTTCCTCGTCCAGTTCCACGGCCGAATAAAGTGCTCGCGCCAGAGGCGGATTCTCGACTACGGGAACGTCGTTTTCCTCGGCCACATCGCGAATACGATGAGCCACTTCGTCGATGCCCTTAGCGATTAGCTTGGGCGACGGCATGGTTTCCATCTTGTATTCCAAGGCGACGGCATAGTGGGTCGGGTTGGTGATAACCACGTCGGCCTGGGGAACCGCCGCCATCATGCGCTGCATGGCGCGTTCGTGACGCAGCCGGCGAATGCGCGACTTGACGATGGGATCGCCCTCGGACTGCTTGTGCTCGTCTTTCACCTCCTGCTTGGTCATTTTCATCTGCTTGATGAACGAGTAACGCTGATACATGAAATCGAGGGCGGCAATGGCAGCCATCACCGCCACCGTGGCCGATAGCAGAACCAGTACCACGTCGTGCATGCGATCCAGCGTGTGGACCAGTTCGAAGCCGGGAATCAATTCCAAGTCCTTGAGCAGAGGAACCGCCAAGCCAAAGGCCACCGCGGTAACGATGGAAAGCTTAAAGATTCCCTTGACGAACTCGATGAACGATTTTACCGAGATGATCTTCTTGATACCCGATTTGGGCGAGAACTTTGACAACTTGGGCTTTAACTTCTTCGGTGAATATACAAAGCCTGTTTGGCCAACGCTGGCGAATATGGCAAGGAAGAAGAGCAGCGCCATAAGGGGGCCGAGAAGGATACCAAGGCGAATGAAGACGTCCGAGAACATCAGACGCAGATGAGGGAAATCCATGGGGATCAAATGAGGTTCGAAGATAAAGGTCGATCCTACATGGCTTACGCCCCGCATCATCCAGGGCGCGAAGACCGCCACCGAGAAGGCGCTGCCCATGAGGATCATCCAACTCTTGATCTCCGTCGACATGGCCACGTTGCCTTCTTCGCGGCCTTTCGACAGTTTTTTGGATGTCGGTTCTTCTGTTTTTGAGGCATCGTCCTCCGCCATGGCGCTACCCTCTCTTTAGAAACCGGTTGGAGTAGTCATGATGGATACCTAGGAAGCAAGGAAGGCGCCAATGCCTTCCCCAAAACGGGACAAGAATACCAGCATGATCCCGGAAAGCGTGAGGGTCAGAACGGAAATCTGGACGACGATCTGTATCGGCAGACCGACGAAAAACACCGGCATCTGAGGCATGAGCCTGGTCAGCAGGCCAAGGCCCATATAATAGGTGAATCCGGTGATGACCAGCGGCGAGGCGAGCTGAAGTCCAAGGGCGAAACTATCGGACACGTGCCGTGCAACGAGCATGGCCATATCGCCAATGGTCAACGCGTTTCCGGGCAAGAAGAGCGTGTAACTGTCAAACACGGCGCGCAGCATCATGTGGTGCATGTCGGTGACGAAAATGAGCAATACACCGACGGTGCTTAAAAATCCTGAAATCGTCGATGTTTGCTGATTGACGATGGGGTCTTGGATCAGGGCATTGGCCATGGACGAAACCAAGGAGACAACCGTACCGGCAACCTGTAGAGCCGCCACGATAATGCGCGCCACCGTACCCAAGAAGGCGCCGATGAAGATCTCGCCAAGGACCAGGAGGCCAAGTCCCGCCGGGGTTGCCGGCAAGCCAGGCAGGCGGCTTGCCAGTACGGGTGCCAAGATGAAACTGATGGCAAGCGCGAACAACAACCTGAGGCGGATATTGACGTAAGCCGCGCTGAAACCGGGCAACAGGGACATCGCGACGCCGATGCGGGCGAAGATAAGAAGAAAGCCGAAGATGTTGAGGGCGAGAAATTCGTGCATCGTGCCCGGCTAACCGAGGCCGATTATGCGCGAGAAAACCGAGCGACCGAACTCTACGACCGTGGTGATCATGAAGGGCAAGAAGACGACGATCGAAAAAAAGATGACCATGATCTTGGGCACGAAGGTCAAGGTCATTTCCTGAATCGACGTCAGCGCTTGAAACAACGAGATTATGAGGCCGATGACCAGGCCAGACAACATAATCGGCCCCGACGTTTTGAGAACCACGAAGAGGGCCTGGCTACCGACCTCGATGACGGTGATATCGTCCATCGGGGTATCTCACCCTAAATGGGCATACGGAGGATTTCCTTATAGGCCTCCATGACCTTGTCGCGCACCGCCATCACGGTCTGCAAGGTCAACTCGGCCTCGGCAACGGCGGTGACCACCTGATTGAGGTCGGCGCGATTGTTCACGGCGTCCATGGATTGACGCTCACTGACTTGGCCGTTGTCGATGGATTTCTCGAGTGCGCCCTTGACCAGATCGGCGAACTCACCACTCGATCGAGTGTCGCGCGCCTCCAGGCCCGACCCGTTCCCCTTCGATGCGTTGACGTAGGCGGTTACGGCCTGGTTGATGTTTTGCAGCGGGGTCGCCATCTTACTCTCCTATTCCTCAAGATCGCCTTTTACCGTCAACCGACGGCTCTTAGCGCAAGACTTCAATGGTGCTGTTGAGCATTTTCCGCGAGGCCTTGATGACGCTGAGATTGGCCTCGTATGAGCGTTGCGCCTCGCGCATGTCCATCATTTCCACCAACGTATTGACGTTGGGCACTAAGACATATCCGTCGGTATCGGCCGCCGGATGATTGGGGTCATAGCGCTTCTCGAATTCCGAACGATCGACGCCGATTCTGTCAACGCGCACAGTGTCCATACCGATGGACCGGTCGAGCTCATTGCGAAAAGTCACAGTTTTGCGCCGATAGGGTGAATCGCCGGGTGTCTGGCCCAAGGAATCGGCGTTGGCGATGTTCTCCGCGATTACCCTGAGCCGCGTTCCCTGGGCATTCATGCCGGCGGCGGAAATGCGCATGGAACGGAACATATTATCGATCTCGGCCATGATGAAACGGTCCTCTTCGTCAAGCCTTGCCGATGGCGATCCGGAACATGTTCAGATGCTTCTTGTATAGTTCCGTCATCAGCTTGTGGTCGGCGCTGGACTTGCCCAATTTCATCATCTGTTCTTCCAAGATGATGGCATTGCCGGCGGGCGCCGTCTCATAGGGCTTTTTGGTCTCCTTTTCGGAGAAGTCGCGGGGGGCCTTGAACCCGCCTGTCAGGTGCGACTTGTTCGTCCGGCTCATGCCGATCTGCCGATTCTCGCGCCCGACGAGATTCTTGAAATCGAGCGGTGCCAGATCCTTCGCTTTCTTCCCCGGCGTGTCCGCGTTGGCAATATTTTGGGCCAAGATCTCCTGGCGTTGGCCAAGCCAAGCAAGGCGCTTTTTCATCGCCGAGAGGATGGTGATTTTGTCGAAATCCATGCCGGTTCGGCACCTTCCGCCACTGACGCCCAAATTGTCCCGGGATCAGTATCCCAAGGCGGCATTAAAAAACCGTAAAGGCGGGACGCGATTATGGGGATTCCCGTTGCCCTTGGGTACGGCGCTGTCCTATCGTTGCGTCCGTGCACCAAAGGGGGAAACAATCCATGTCGGAAGCGCCAGACGCCACCGGCGGAGGGCGCCGGGTAGCGGTAGTCGGTGCCGGCATCGTCGGCACCTGCTGCGCCATTTACCTAAAGCGCGCCGGCTTCGCCGTGACCTTGATCGATCGCGACGCCCCGGGCGAGGCGTGCTCGTTCGGCAATGCCGGAAGCATCGGCCTAACCTCCTACGCGCCTTACTCGCTGCCCGGCCTGTGGCGCAAAATTCCCGGTATGATGCTGGACAAGCACAGCGCGCTACAGGTGCGCCCCGGCCAGTTTCCCCGTTCGTTTCCCTGGTTCATGCGTTTCCTCATGGCCGGCCGGATGGGCCGCGTCACCAAGATCATCGCGGCGCGCAAGGCGCTCTTGAACAACGCCATGGGGGCCTTCGATCCAATCCTCGCCGAGGCCGGCGCCCAGGACCTGATCGAGACCCGTGGCAAGATGTTCGTTTACGAGAGCGAGCGCTCCTACGCCGGCGGCGCCTTTGACCGCCAGGTGCGCCGCGACGGTGGCGCCCGCATTGAGGAGCTTTCCGGCGACGAGGCACGCGAGCATGAACCCGCCCTTGGCCCCCTCATCCATCGCGCCGTCTACTTGCCCGATCTCGGCCATTGCGCCAACCCGCTGCGCCTGACCCAAACCCTGGTCGAGCATTTCGTACGGGGCGGCGGGACCGTGCTCAGGGAAACGGTCCGCTCCATCGAAGGCGCCACCGGCGCCCAACCCCGGGTCGTCACCGAGACCGCCAGCCACGAGGCCGACCTTGTGGTGCTTGCCGCCGGAATCTGGTCTCCCGCCCTGGCCACGCGCTTAGGCGTAAAAGTGCTCCTCGATTCCCAACGCGGCTATCACATGATGCTGCCCGATAGCGGCGTTACGTTGCGCTATCCGGTGATCTCCGTCGATCGCAACGCCTTGATCACGCCCATGGAGCTCGGCATCAGGGTGAGCGGCATCGCCGAACACGCCGGCATCACCGCACCCCCCAATTACGCCCTGGCGGACCTGGTCGTCGAACACGCCCGCGCCATCATGCCGGGACTGGTCGCCGACGGCGGCGAACCGTGGAGCGGGCATCGCCCTTCGACGCCCGATTCACTGCCCGTGATCGGTCGTGCCCCGAACAACGGTTCGGTCCTTCTCGCCTACGGGCACGGCCATACTGGTCTCACCATGAGCGCCATCACCGGGCGCCTGATTAGTGAACTGGCGGCCGGCCAGACGCCGAGTCTGGACCTTGCTCCTTACCGGGCGGATCGTTTCTGAGCAAACGCGCCGGGTTGAACAGCGGCAATTCGGCCTCGCGACCTAGCATGCGTTCGGCAAGCAACCGTCCCATGTACGGTGCCATGGTAAAGCCGCTACGCGTGCCACCGTTGATAAAGACACCCTCGACGCCGGGAAGGGCGCCGATGACGGGCCGCGCGTCGGCAAATTCGACCTCCAGGCCAACCCAGGTGCGGATCAGGCGCAGACCCGCGATCGCCGATATCGCATGATGGGCGAGACGCAGATTGCCAACCAGGGGAGCCGGTAAAACCCCGATGCTGCCGCGCTTGTGATCACCGATCCCCTCCCAGCCGCCACCGATGAGGACGCCGCCGCCACTAAGCTGCTTGAGCGACAGACGGGCGCTGGCTAGGCCGATGAACATGTCGAAGAGGCGCGGCACGCGCTCCGAAATTAAAAGTTGATAGGGGCGGCAGAGAACCGGCAAATCAAGGCCGAACCAGCGCGCCATCTCGCCTAGCCAAACACCGCCGGCAAGGACGATGCGACGCGCCCTCAGACGATCCTCGCCCATGGCCACGGTGAAGGCGCCACCGTCACGGTCGATGGCATCCACCGCCAAGCCCAGCCGGGTATCGACGCCGGCCTCGGCCAGGGCGGCGCCGTAGGCGTGGCCAATCTGGGTCGGATCGGCAAACCCGTCAATCGGGCAATGAGAGGCCAGCACCGGCCGTCGCGACAAGGCGGGCTCCAACCGGCGCGCCGCGTCAGGGCCCAGGATTTCAATGGGTGCACCAGCCCGGCGGCGTTCTCCGATGCGCGTTTCCAGAAGCTCGGCATCGTCATCGGAGAAAGCCAGCATAAGGCTTCCCTTGGCCTGGAAACCCACCTCGTTGCCCAACCATTTGCCGGTCGTCCGCCACATTTCCATGGCGCCAAGCGCATAGGGCATGAGGGCCAGAGGCTTGATCTGCAGGCAAAGGCTGCCGGCATTGACGCCGGACGCCTCCATGCACAGGCCCCGGCGTTCGACGACCACCGCGCGCATGCCGCCACGGGCCAGATGAAGGGCGGTGGCACAGCCCGTCACCCCGCCGCCAATGACGGCGACATCGTAGTCGTCGGCCGCCGTCATGGTGCATCCAGCAGCCGCGCCGGATCGAACAACGGCATTTCGGGCTCGCGGCCCAAGATCAGGTCGGCCAGCATCCGGCCCACCAAAGGCCCGTGAGAAAAGCCACCCCAGACACAGCCAATGACAAAGGCATTCTCGATTCCGGGCAGGGGCCGACCAAGGGCATGGAATCGGGGGTGTGGGCCTCAAGCCCGAGCCACGTACGCGCCACCCGCGCCCCGGCGAGACCTGGGATGACATGGTGGGCAAGCCGCAGGTTGCCGATCAGGTTCTCGGAAATCACATCGAGACCGCCGCGCTGGGCATTGCCGGTTCCCTGCCAGCCGCCGCCGATAAGAACAGTGCCGTTAGCCGCTTGCTTCAGCGACAGCCGACCCGACGCTACCCCGATGATGGCGCGGAAGATCGGCGGCATGCGTTCGGTGACGGTCATGCTCGGCACGGCGCAGCGGATCGGAATGTCGATCCCTAGCCAGCGCGCCATCTCGACCAACCACACGCCACCGGCGAGGACCAGGCGGCGGGCCCGAATTGGAGCACCGTCGGTGTTTATGGCGAAGGCGGCGCCGTCCCGGTCGATGCCGGTGGCGGCCGTATTCTCCGCAATGGCGACCCCTTCGTGGGCCAGGGCGTTACGATAGGCGAATCCGGTGAGGGTGGAATCGGCAAACGAATCGAGCGCGCAGTAGGTGGCGAGAACAGCCGTGCCGGTGAATCCCGGCTCGATCTCTCGCGCCCGGTTAGGACCGATGATCTCGATCGGGGCGCCGGCCGCCTGACGCGCCTTCGTGCGGCTCTCCAACATCTCCGCCTCGGCCTGGTCAAAGGCGAAGGATAGGCCGCCACGAACCTCAAATCCGACCTCAGCGCCCAGCCAGTCGGCGGTGGTCCGCCACAGCTCCCGCGACTTGAGGGCATAGGGAATCAGGGCCGCCGGCTTGACCTGGATCGCCAGTCCGCCGGCGTTGCGTCCCGACGCTTCGCGACACAGCGACCCGCGCTCGACCACCGCCACGCGCATGCCGCCACGCGCCAAAAAAAGCGCCACCGTGCAGCCCAGGATGCCACCGCCAAGGACTGCGACGTCGTATGCCTGCACCGTCATTTACCCCCCACCGACAGCAGTCTCGCCGGGTCGAACAGCGGCATTTCGGGCTCACGGCCCAAGATCACGTCGGACAGCAGACGCGCCACGTAGGGGCCCATGGTAAAGCCGCTGTGCCCACAGGCAATGATGAAGGCATCGTCCCTTCCCGGCAACGGCCCGATCACCGGCAGGCCATCGGGCGACTTGTCCTGCAGGCCCAGCCAAACGCGCACCGCCCGCGCCCCATCCAAGGCCGGAACGCAATGGCGGGCGAGCCGTATATTGCCCCTCAAATTTTTGGGAATCAGCGCCACTGCTCCACGCTGGGGATCGCCGTCGCCTTGCCATCCGCCGCCGATGAGCACCGTGCCATTGGCCGCCTGTTTCAAGGTCAGCCGACGCCGCGCCACGCCGATGGTCGAGCCCAGAAAAGGCGCCATGCGCTCGGTGACGATGATCTGGTTGACCAAGCAGCCGAGGGGCAGATCGAACCCCAGCCAACGCGCCATGGGAACCAGCCAGGCACCCCCGGCGAGAACGACGCGCGCCGCGGCGACCGCCTCACGACCGGTATCGAGGATGTAACCGGTGCCGCCGCGTTCGATGCCCTCGACCGACACCCCTTCCCTGACCTCGACATCAGCGCGGTGCAGCGCACGGCCGAGGGCATGGCCGGCGAGGTTGGACGGGATCCAGCCATCCAAGGAACAGTGCGAAACCAAGACCGGACGTTTGGAAAGACTGGGCTCAATGCGCCGGGCATGTTCCAGGGTCACGATCTCGTTGGGCGCGCCGGCCGAATGGCGTTCCATTGTTTGTGCCGCCAAAAGTTCTGCCTCGGCTTCGGTGAAGGCCAGGGTCAAGACACCCTTGTCAACAAAATCCAAGTCCCGGCCCAGCCAATCGCCGGCCCCTTGCCATAGCTCGCGTCCTTTGCGCGCATAGGGAACGACTTCGGGTTCGACAAATTGCAGGGTGATCGTACCGGCGTTGACGCCCGACGCCCCACGGCATAGGCCACCGCGCTCGATCACCACGACGCGCATGCCGCCCTTTGCCAACTTGAGGGCCGTGATGCTCCCCAACAACCCTCCGCCAACGATCGCGGCGTCGTAACTCACGACGGCACCGCCACAACAAGGCGGGCCGGATCGAACAGCGGCTGCTCGGGCTCTCGGCCCAACATAAAATCAGCCAACACCTTGCCCATGAAAGGACCGACGGTGAAGCCGTCGCGCACACCAACGATAAGGAATGCACCCTCAACACCGGGTAGCGGGCCGACCAGAGGCAGGCGATCGGGCGTATCATCGCGATACCCGAGCCAGGTCCGAACGATGCGCACGTCGCCAAGGGCGGGCACGGCGTGGCGGGCCATGCGCAGATTGCCGATCAGATTGTGACGCAAGATCGCCGTTCCTTCCTTCTCGGGATGGCCCAGGCCCTGCCAGCCGCCGCCGATAAGCACGGTTCCGTTGTCGACCTGCTTTAGGGACAAATTCCCGGCCACAACGCCGAGCATCCGGCTCACGACGCGGCCCATGCGTTCGCTGACCGCCATCTGATTGCTCACGAAACCGATGGGGCCGGCAAGGCCAAGCCACTTCAACGGTTGAGCGCTCCAAACGCCGGTGGCAAGTACGACACGGCGTGCCTGAATAACGGAGCCTACGGAGCCTGCGGCATGGATCGCGAAGCCGTCCCCGGTCTTCTCTATGGCGGTGACGGGCGACCGCTCGTGCACCTCGGCACTGGCGCCATTGAGTGCGGTGCGAAAGGCGCTGCCAATTAGGCTCGAGTTGGCGAAGCCGTCGAGGGCGCAATAGGAAGCCAATATCGGATGTTTTGAAAGGCCGGGCTCAATCTCCCGCGCCCGACCAGCCGACACCACTTCGATGGGCGAGCCGGCCGCCTTGCGTTCGGCCATGCGGGTCTCCAGCGCCTCGGCTTCCTCATCGGTGAAGGCCAGGACCAAGCCACCACGCTCGCGGAAACCAATCTCGGCGCCCAGCCAATCGCCGGACGTCCGCCACAGATCGCGACCCCCCAGCGCATAGGGCACCAGCGCCGGGTGCGGCGGGTGCTGCATGGAAAGTGTGCCGGCGTTGATGCCCGAGGCTTGGGTGCACAGGCCGTGGCGTTCCAGGACGGCAACGCGCATACCACCTCGGGCCAGATGCAGTGCGATCGTGCATCCCATGACCCCGCCGCCGACGACGGCTACGTCGAAGCCCGTTGTCGACGTCATACCCGGCCTGACCTTATGGTCCTTCGTAGCGGACCGCTTCTTGATCGATGGCGCCGAAGATGGAGGCCCCATCGGCGCCCGGCATCTCGATGCACACCCGGTCGCCAAAGCGCAAAAAGGGCGTTTTCGCTGCGCCGTCCTCGATTGTCTCCAAGATGCGCTTCTCGGTAAGCGACGAAAATCCCTTGGAATGGTCATCGTTGGACACCGGCCCCGAGCCGATGATGGTTCCGGCGCCAAGCGCGCGCGTCTTAGCGGCGTGGGCGATGAGAGTGGGAAAATTGAAGGTCATGTCCTGGGCGCAGTCGGGTTGGCCGAAGGGGGCGCCGTTGACGTGGCTGACCAGGGGCAAATGGAGCCGACCTCCGTCCCAGGCCGCACCCAGTTCGTCGGTACTGGCCGCCACAGGCGAAAACGCCGACGTCGGCTTGCACTGGAGGAATCCGGTTCCCTTGGCCTTTTCGGCGACAATCAGGTTACGCAGGCTGAAGTCATTGAGCAGCATGAAAAGAACGATGTGACCGGCGGCACCCGCCGCATCGACGCCCATGGGCACATCGTCGGTAATGACGGCGACCTCAGCCTCGAAGTCGAGACCCCAGGCCTCATCGGCGGCACGCATCGGATCGCACGGTCCGACGAAGGAGTCCGAGCCAGTCTGGTACATCGACGGATCGGTCCAGAAGCTCTCGGGCATGACGCTGCCGCGTGATTTATGCACCCGTTGCACATGATGGACATAGGCCGATCCATCGACGAACTGGTAGGCCCTGGGCAGGGGCGAGGCGGCCTCACGGGGATCGAAGGGCTGGGCGTCGGCCACGGCACCTTCGTTCAAGCGCTCGTAGACGGCTTCAAGACGCGGCGCCGCGTCCGTCCAGTTGTCGAGCGCCGCTTGCAGGCTCGGTGCAATGTCCGTTACCGCCACGCAGCGGCTCAGGTCGCGAGAGGTAACAACCAACCGGCCGTCGCGGCCTTCTGTCTTCAAGGATGCTACTTTCATGGCGCCCTCACCGCTCTCGCCACGGGCGCGGTGCGCTGCCGGGATGGCCGAAATCGCGCGGCGCCAGGCCAGCGTGAAACCAGGTCAGAAAACTGTAAATGGTGAAAACGGGCATGGCGATGTACTCGCTGAGGGCCCGGGCGAAGGGCGGCATATTGGTGCATTCCATGACCACGGCGCCGACTTCCGGGTGGCGGCGGACCAGCGCCTCGCCGGCCTCCAGAACGTCCTGTTCGCAGAGCCCGACATCCATAAACTGATCGCCGCGGCGTGGCACCAAGTGGAACTCCTGTCCGTCCTGACATCCCTCTACCGGCGTGTCGGGGGCTATGCCTACCGATTCCAGGTGATCGGGCTGCATGATGGTGGTCGACATGGTGAGGATCCCGGCCCGTTTTCCCGGAGGCAGTAGGCGCTCGACGAAGGGCACCTGCATCAACGACGAGGCGGCCACCGGCACACCGCAGGCGGCGGCGAGATCGGCCTGGTAAAGGCTCAAAAATCCGCAGCTGGTGGTCAGACCGTCGGCACCCTCGGCCACCATTTCCTTACCCGCCTCGATGAAAGCGTCGAGGATCCATCCCTCGCGGTCGGTGTTGACGCTTTTCGGCGTCGCGCCCCGGATCACCTTATAGAGCAAGGGAAAGGGCCAAGTCTCCGCATTGCCCAGGTCGCCCGGGATGCGCGGGAAGTCGGTGTCGAGCATGAGCAACCCGATGCGGGCGCCATAGATGGTCTTTCCGCCGTAAGCGATGCGGCTCGACCGGGCCTGTTCTTCCAGGTTAATTTCTTCGGTGGTGGCCTTGTCCATGGATTGCCCTCCCGTGTTCGTTGGATTTAACGTTCGCGCCAGTCGCCGGGCGCGCTTCCCGGATGGCCGAAGTCGCGCGGCGCCAAGCCAGCGTGAAACCAACTGACGAAGCTGTAAATATCATAAATCGGCAAGCCGATCTCCGCTCTCAGCGCCGCAGCGAAGGGCACCATGCGGGTACATTCCAAGACCACGGCGCCGACCTCTGGATGGCGCCCCACTAGTTCCCGCCCCGCGTTTAGCACCAAGTCCTCGCAGTGCGCGATATCGACAGCCGCCAGGGCATCTTTTGGTTCTTCGAGGAATGGCCAGCCGTCGGCTCCGACCACCGGCGTGTCAACCGACGCGCCGGCCGCAATCAAATGTTCCGCCGACAGATCGGATGCCGAGACGGTTATCACCCCCACCGTCTTTCCGGGCGGCAGGAGACACGCCACCGCCGAAACCTGCATCAGCGACGAGGCCGCCACCGGCACACCGCAATGGGCGGCCAGTTCGGCCTGATAGAGCGATAGAAAGCCACAAGTGGTGGTAATACCGTCGGCTCCCATCTCGACCAGCTCCGTGGCGCCGTCGAGGAAGGCCCCGAGCAGGCCTTCGCCCCGCCCGCCGACGACGCGCGACGCGGTGGCGCCCCGCACCACCTTGTAGAGCACGGGGAACGGCCAAGTGAATGCGTTGCCTGAATCGCCTGGAATACGAGGATAGGGGGAATCGAGGACCAAGATGCCGACCCGGGCGCCATAGACGGTCTTGCCGCCGAAGGCGCGGCGCGATGCCGTTCCGGCACCCGCCGACCGGCCTTCGATATCGCGCCATTCCGCCACCTTCAACATCAGCCACGCCATTCCCGCCGCGCGCTGCCGGGATGGCCGAAGTCGCGCGGCGCCAAACCGCCATGGAACCAGCAGACGAAGCTATAGATGGAATAGACCGGCAGTGCGAGAGCCTCGCTCATCGCCCGCGCGTAGGGTGTCATGTTGGTGCATTCGAGAATTACGGCCCCCACTTCGGGGTGCCGGCTGACCAGATCACGCCCGGCGTCCAACAGGTCGCGTTCAGCCGCCGCTACGTCCATGCGCGTATCGTTGTCACCGATAAAGCGGTTGAACTCGACACCGTTTTCGGTGCCGGCCACCGGTGTGTCGGGACGCGCGCCGGCCGCCTCCAGGTGGTCGGCGCCCAGCGTCGCGGTGGAAAAGGTGACAACACCGGCCCGCTTTCCGGGCGGTAACAGGCGCTCGATAAAGGGAATCTGCATCAACGACGAAGCAGCCACCGGCACGCCACAGCGCGCCGCCAGTTCGTCTTGGAAGAGCGACAGATAACCGACGTTGGTGGTGATGCCGTCGGCGCCCTCGGCAACCAGTTCCTCGCCCGCCGCCATGAAGTCCTCGCGCATGCTCTGGGATCGCTCTGCGACACTGGCGGCGGTGGCGTTCCGCACCACCTTGAACAGGACCGGGAACGGCCAGGTGAGCGCATTGCACATGTCGCCGGGAATGCGGGGGAAGAGGGTGTCCAGCATGAGGATGCCGACCCGAGCGCCATAGACCGTCATGCCGCCGTGGGCGGTCCGCTCGTGTCTAGTGGCCTGTATCATCACTCCTCAACGCTCGCGATATTCCCTGGGTGCGCTGCCGGGATGGCCGAACTCGCGCGGCGCCAGGCCGGCGTGGAACCAGCAGATAAAGCTGTAGACATCATAGACCGGCAGGCGCAAGTGCTCGCTTAGGCTCCTCGCGAACGGGGGCATGTTGGTGCATTCCAGAACGACGGCGCCAATGTCGGGGTGTTGAGAGACCAACTTGTCGCCGGCGGCCTTGAGGTCGGCCTCCGCCGCCGCCATGTCCCACTTGGGATCTTCGCGAGGAATATAGCTTGGTGGCCAGGCGGTGCCCATCTCCTGCGCCCCCACCACCGGCGTATCGCGTGACGCCCCGGCGGCCTCCAGATGTTCGGCTCCCAGGATCTCGGTGTTGGCGGTAATGACGCCGACACGTTTTCCCGGTGGCAATATTCGCTCGACGAAGGGCACCTGCATCAGCGACGAAGCGGCCACCGGCACGCCGCACTTCGCCGCCAACTCGTCCTGGAAGAGAGAGAGGAAACCGCAGCTGGTGGTCAGGCCGTCGGCACCCTCGGCCACCAGTTCCTGGCCCGCCTCGACGAAGGCGTCGATGATCCACGCTTCGCGCTCGGCGTTGGTGCGCTTGGGCGAGGCGCCCTGCACCACCTTGAAAAGCACCGGAAAGGGCCAAGTAGTGGCGTTGCCGAGGTCACCGGGGACGCGGGGGAAATAGGTATCCAGCATCAAGATACCGACACGCGCGCCATAGATTGTCTTGCCGCCGTGGGCGCGGCGCGAATACAAGCCCGCCTGATCGGCGGGGCCACCGCCGGACGCCGCCGGGCGCCCTTCCAGATCGCGTTTCCTCATGGCTATGGTTTCCATCGTTTTACCTCCCCCTCGTGGCCGGTATCAGCGTTCGCGCCAGGGACGCGGGGCGCTGCCCGGATGGCCAAAATCGCGCGGCGCCAAGCCGGCATGAAACCAACAGACGAAGCTGTAGGCGTCGTAGACGGGTACGCCGATGTGGTCCCTGAGCGCCCGGGTAAAGGGCTGCAGGTTGGTGCATTCCAAAACCACGGCGCCAATTTCGGGATGGCGCGCCATCAACGCATCGCCGGCCTGCAAAACGTCTCGTTCGGCCGCCGCCGCGTCCACTTCCACCTGGTCGTCGGATGCAAAGATGCGGACGAACTCGCTCCCGTTCTCGCAGCCGCCGAGGGGGGTGTCCGCCCCCGCCCCCGCCGCCACCAGGTGGCGTTCTTCCAGAAGCTGGGTACTGACGGTGAGCACGCCGACTCGTTTTCCGGGCGGCAACAGGCGCTCGATGAAGGGCACCTGCATGAGTGCCGACACTCCCACCGGCACTCCGCAACGCTGGCGCAGTTCCTCTTGGACCAGCGAGAGAAAGCCGCAGCTCGAGGTGATGCCGTCGGCGCCTTCGGCAACCAGTTCCTCGGCGGCGAGGGCGAAGGGTTCCATCATCTCCTCGGCCGGCAAGGTGGTCACCTTGGTTGGACTAAACCCACGCACGATCTTGACGAGGACCGGAAAGGGCCAGGTAACCATGTTGCCGAAATCCCCCGGCATGCGGGGAAAGACGGTGTCCACCATGACCATGCCGACACGCGCGCCATAGATGGTCTTGCCGCCGTGGGCCAGGCGTTGGGACGCTCCGGACACCCTACGCCACCCACTCTGAAACCGGCGCCCGCGCCTCGTGCAGGGGCTGGGCAACGATATCGACCAGGGTCGGACCGTCGTGTTCAACGGCCTTGGCCAGGGCCCCCTTTAGCTCCGCCGGATCTTCGACGTGCCAGACCTTGATGCCGTAGGCCTGGGCGACCTTGGCGTGGTTGGTCTGGCTGAAGTCGACCGAATAGTAGCGCCCGCCGAAGCCGCTTTTCTGGCCCGCCTTGATCCAGCCGTAGACGCCGTTGGAAACGACGATCATGGTCACCGGAATGTTGAGCCGCGCGATGGTCTCCAGCTCACCCACAGCCATGCCGAAGCTGCCGTCGCCGCTGACGCTCAGGCACTTGGCCTCGGGCCGTCCATAGTAGGCGCCGACCACTGCCGGAAGCGCGTAGCCCAGCGCCCCGTGGGCGCGGTTGGAAAAGACCGTGCGGCCGGTCCGGCGGATCTTGTAGAAAGCAGACAGATACGGACACGGCGTGCCCGGATCGCCGACGATGACGGCGTCGTCCGGCAACACGTCCTGAAGGGTGGCAATAATGCGTTCGGGCTTGATGGGCCGGTCGTCGGAACGGGCCAGTTCATCGAAGGCCGCCCACTTTTCGGCCTTGGCCTTGGCAACCGCCGATTTACCCAGCGTACGCTTGGGCGGCCCGCTGATGCGCCCCTTTACCTCGTCGAGCAGCGCCTCGATACACAGCTTGGCGTCGCCGATGACCGCCGCCTCGGTCTGATAAGTGGCGGCGATGACGGCGGGGTCGGCGTCGATGTGGACGATGCGGGTACCCTGGGCCGGGAAGCGCCAGCGCTCGGTGGTGACGGAACCGGCGCGGCAACCGACATAGATGATCATGTCGGCGGCGATGACCATCTCGCGGGTGGCCATGACGCCGCCGTTGGAACCGACGACGCCGACCGCCAGCGGATGGTCGTCGGGGATCGTGCCTTGGCCGCTGACCGAGGTTGCCAAGGGTGCTTCGAGAACTTCGGCAAGCTCGACCAGGGCCGCCTCGCCGCCCGAGGTGATCGGCCCGCCGCCGCAGATGATGAGAGGCTCCTTGGCCGTGAGGATGGCGTCGGCGGCCGCCTTGACCGTCGCCATGTCGGGGCCGAAGCGGCGCGACGGATAAACGCCGAGGCTTTCGTCGGCCCACACGCTTTCCTCGTCCACCGGCGCCTTTTGCACATCGTACGGCAGGCCCAGGTGCGCAGCCCCGGGCCGCCCCGTGGTCATCTCGGTAAAGGCATTGCGGATAAGCTCGGGGATGGTGGCCGCCTGGTCGATTACCGCGTTCCACTTGCAAAGCGGCCTGAACAGGCCGTTCTGATCGAGCTCGGTGAGCGCGAAGTGGCCGCGGCTGGCGACCGAGATGTCGCTGGTGATGGCGAGGATGGGGATGGAAGATTCGTTGGCCTCGACAACGCCGGGCAGGATGTAGGTGGCACCTCCGCCGCTCGGCCCTTCGCAAATGCCGACCCGGCCGCTGACCCGGGCGTAGGTGTCGGCCATGTAGCTGGCCGAGCGCTCGTCACGGGTCAGAATATGGTTCATGCCGTGGTCGAGCTGATAGAGGGCGTCGTAAAGCGGCAGCGTGGTATCGCCACACAGGCCGAAAATGTGTTTCACGCCATGCAATTGCAGCATTCGGACAAACGCTTCCGCGCCCGAAAGTTGGTTCTGGCTCAATGGTTCCTCCTTGGTCCTCTAACGCGATCGGCGCGGCCGCGCCCGTACGGGCCCGACATTAGACGCAAACGCCCGCCCAAGACAACGCCGGGGTGGCCTTGGCGGTACGCAGCCAAGCTTTTCCCTGGCCCACCGGGGCGCAAACGCTATAGTGCCCCAACGCAGCGAAAAAGGAGGGGGAGATGCGTCTGAAAGACAAGGTTGCCATCGTCACCGGGGCAGCACAGGGGATCGGCGCCGGGGTTGCCGCCGCCTTTGCCGCAGAGGGCGCCAAGGTCGTCCTGGCCGACGTCGATACCAAACAAGGCGAGGCCACGGCGGCGGCGCTCGACGGTGCGGATTTTATTGCCTGCGACGTCGGCGACGGGGCGGCGGTGCGCAGCCTGATCGCCGAGACCGTCACCCGCCACGGCCAACTCGACATATGCGTCAGCAACGCCGGCATCCTGCACGGCGCCGATGTCCTTGAACTAACGGAGGAAAATTTCGATTCTGTCTTGCGCGTTAACCTGAAGGGCACTTTCCTGGTTTGTCAAGCGGCGGCCCGCCAGATGGTCGAACAAGGCGCCGGCAGTATCATCAATATGTCCTCGATCAACGCCGTCGTGACCATCCCCGGCCAGCTCCCCTACTGTGTCTCCAAGGGAGGCATCAACCAGATCACCCGGGGCATGGCGGTGGAACTGGCGGCGCGCGGCGTCCGGGTCAATGCCATCGGGCCGGGCAGCATTTTGACGGATATGCTGAAAACCATCATGACCGACGAAGCGGCGCGGCGGAACATCCTTTCGCGGACGCCCATCGGCCGCTGTGGAGAGGTTGAGGAAGTGGCGAGTATTGCCGTTTTCCTGGCCTCCGACGAATCATCCTACATCACCGGACAATGCCTCTATGGCGACGGCGGCCGGCTTGCCCTCAACGGCGTCGTGCCGGTGGCGAACCTTTAGGCTGCCGCTTGCGCAACCGGCCTCCGATCGGAGAGAATAGAGAATAGGAATTTAAGCGTTTGAACATGGGAGTGATCGCAAATGAACAACGGTAAAGTCGCTTGGCGGGGGAACTACCCTGCCCTGGTATCACCCTTCACCAAGGATGGCGAGATCGACGAGAAGAAGTTCATTGAAAACATCGAAATTTTGATGTCGGAAGGCATCCACGGCTGCGTCGTATCGGGATCGAACGGCGAATCCTGGGCGCTCAAGGGCGACGACCGGCTGCGTCTGTTCAAACTGGCGCTGGAAACCACCCAGGGCCGCATCCCGGTGATCGGCGGCACGGGCTCCATCATCACCGAAGACGTGATCGAACTGACAAAGGCGGCGGGGGCGCTCGGCGTCTCGGGCGTCATGATCATGCCGCCCTACTACGCGCTGCCCAACCGGCGCGAAGTGGTGGCGCACTTCAAGGCGATCTCCGACGAGGCCAAGACGCCGGTCCTGATCTACAACTCGCCCAAGGCGGCCGGCTTCGACGTCACCGCCGATGTGTGCGAGGAACTGGCCAACATCGAATACATCTGCGGCATCAAGCAGAGCACGCCTGACTTCGTCCAGTTCGAGACCACGGTGGCCGCCGTCGGTGATCGCATGGTCGTGTTCACCGGGCGCTCCGCCTCGCGCGGACTGGGCGCCGTGCTGATGGGGGCCGAGGGTTTTGTGTCGAGCTTCGATCCGCACGTCATGGGGGCCGAGGGCATCTCGCTGTTCGAGCTTTCGACGGGCGGCAAGCTGGACGAGGCGCGCAAGGTGCAAGAGCGCACCCTGGCGCTGGATACGGCGCTGGGCAAGATCGGCACCGGCCCCGCCACCATGAAGGCGGCGATGAACATCCTGGGCCGCCCCGGCGGCTTTCCGCGCCGGCCCTTACAGCCCCTGACCCCAACCGAGGAAAATCAGGTGCGCGCCGTCCTCGATGGCTTGGGGCTTCTCAAGACAGACCGCGCCGCCGCCGAATAGAGGCGACGCGGCGTCCGCCGATCGAAAGATCAGAATTTCTGGCGATTGGCCTCTAGCCAGCCGTCGACCAGGGCGACCGACTCGTCCACCGCCTCGGACGGTATGCCCTTTTGCGCCGCGATGGTTTTCACCAAGCAGTCGGTCCGTTCGATGTTCGGGGCACCGGCGAGCAGGGCGCGCGCCGCCGATGACGGTTTGACAAGCCCGTTCGCCGCGGCCGCGTATTTTTCGAAGGGGACCCGATCTCCTTCGGACGCGCCCATGGCCTGGCACAACGCGCCGACCCAATTGTAGATCGAGCGCGATTTGTCTAAGTCGCTGTGGACGGCGTCCTTGATCGATCGCATCTCGTTCTTTTGAATGCAGCGGTAGTTGCCGGTCAAAAGCATGCTCCACTTGGCCAGCGGCACGAAAACGGAATCGTGCACCTTGAGCTTGACCGGCAATTCGACCGTACCGTCACCCGCATCGAAACGGATTGCTTCGATATCCGCCTGCAACTGCTTAAGGATGGCGGTGTGGTCGTCCGCATCGAACCGGGCCACCTTGAAATTGGTCGGCAGGCTAACTTGCAGCACGTTTATTTCTTCGTCCGGCGGGCGGAAAGCCTGTGGGTCGGGGCTGCACAGCGTCATCAGCGCGGGATCGAAACCGTCCCAAACGGTGTGATCGGTGTAGCATTGCGTCAAGGCATCGACGTCGAGGCCGGGAATGCGCGCCAGATAAGGCAGCGGCGGCATGTTCATGATCGACATGCAAGGAACGCCGGCCTTGGCGATCGCACCCAGAAGCTTGCGTATTTCCGGTGCACGATACTGCGGTTCCTGCATGGCCAGGGTGACCAGATCGTAATCCGTTGGGTTGATGGCGTCGGGCGTGTCGGCCGACAAGGTGCCCGGTGTTTGGCGAGAATCGACCTCGACCAAGCCTTCCCTGCCCTTGACCGGCAAACGAACCCGCGTGCCGTCCTTGTTGATCACCTCCGCCTCGGCCGGCAGGCACATCAGTTTTACCGAATGCCCCGCGAGCAAGAGTTTGGTCGCCAGCAGCGATCCGTAAGTGGCGCCCATGATCAGTACATTGTATTTGGTACTCATAAATTTCTGTTCCGTTTGTCGATTGGTAAACCGGTGGAAACCGGAGTGGAAATGTGCCCGCTAACGGCACGGCCGGTCAAGCTTCGGTATCCAAAAATGCCATCGCGCCATTCTCGGGCACGGGCGTTCAACTGCTCGTCCCTTGGCCCTTACACCGTTCGACCGGCGCCCAGCATCGCCCCGGTCAACGAACCGATGCCGCCGATGATGGTAGGCCGGCGTGGATTACGCAACTGCGGTCATTGAGTGGGATGCGGGCACCGCTCGTTGACGAAGTGCTTATTAGTTGCATCGTAATCTGATGAGACTGTATGGTTTGAAAAACCAACTCGCCGGCGATCACCAGGGAGAATTTGTCATGACTGCCAAAACCGACGCGCTTGAGCCGGTCAAGTTGCTATCGCCGTTCCCCCACTTGATGCCGCCCGTTGCGCCGCTGGTGCTTATCAATCCGCTGGGTTACGCGGCGGAAGAGGGCCTTGATGTCACCATCAAATCGTGCGGCATCCCAAGCGCCGCCATAGAGGGCGTGATCGAGGGCCGCGGCGACGTTGCCTTCGTCAACGCCGTCTTCAACTTCCTATACCGCGATCAGGGTCACCCGTTTTTCGCTTTTTCGTGCTACGTGCCCCACCAGAATCGGACATTCGTGGTACCCGAGGAAAGCGACGTCACCTCGCTTCAGGACCTCAAGGGGACAACGGTGGGGCTGTTCGCCATCGATCACCTGCCCTTCGCCCGGGCAACCCTCATGGCTGACGGTATCGACGCCGACAAGGAGATTAAGTTCAACGTCTATCGGCACAAGGATTCCTTCGAGGCGGACGAGATGGTGGACGCCCTGCGGACAGGTGAGATCAAGTCCATATGGCTCCTTGACGTCATGGTCGGGCACTTCCCGGTAGCCGGGTTGCCGGTGCGCAACTTGCCGGCGACCCTGGTCGACAGGCTGTCCCCGTCGGCCTGTCTGTTCACGAACGATGCGTGCATGCGCGAGCGCTCGGGCGTGCTCGGCCGGCTGGCCCGGGCGATCGCCAAGGGAACGCTGTTCTGTCAAACCAATCCAACCGCCGCGGTGCGCCTGTTGTGGGAGTACGTGCCCGAAGCGCGGCCGGCGCCGGGGGATAAAGACCTTGCGTTCCAACGCGATCTGTTCGCCCTGAAGGCAAGATTGGAGAACCAGCGCGTGGACAACACTCGCGATCCGCGCTGGGGAGCCATCGATGACGAGGGCATGGCCGCTTGGCAGGAATTCCTACTTGAGACCGGCGAGATCAAGACACGGCTACCGCTGGGGGAGCATTACACCAACGACCTGGTGGGAACGATCAACGATTTCGATCCTGCCCCCGTCATCAATCAGGCCCATTCCTATCCCGAGTAAGGCCGTCCTCAGGAAGCCATCGACACCGATGGGAAGTCTGTGAAACGGGCTGGATTGAAGGGCTCCAGGGACATTTCGGGGTTGCCGTCCAGCATCTCCTGGGCAAGCAGCCTGCCAAGGATTGGACCGCCGGTAAAGCCGCTGCGGCAACACCCGATAATGAAGGCGCCGGACAAATCGGGCAGCGGCCCGATAATCGGTTTCCAATCGGGGACATGGCAATTGAGCCCTAGCCAGCCGCGCGCCACCCGGGAGGCGGCCAGACCGGGGATGACATGGCGCGCCAGCCGCACGTTGGCCACCAATTGGTCGGTCATGATCTCGACGCCGCCTTCTTCCAGATTTCCGCGCCCGATCCAGCCGCCGCCGATAAGCACGGTTCCGTTGTCGTATTGCTTGAGGGTAAGGAGTCCGTTGGCGACGCTGGCGACTGTGCGCATGACCGGACGAGTGCGCTCGGTAATGGCAAGCAGGTTGACCAAGACACCGATCGGCAACTCGACACCCAACCACCCCGCCATGCCCTTGAGCCAGGCGCCACCGGCCAGGACGACACGGCGCGCCGTCAGCCGCTGGTCGCCAAGGCGGATTGAAAAGCCCTCGCCGTCGCGGTCGATGCCTGCGACGGCCGTTCCCTCACGGACGGCGACCCCTTCGCGGACCAGGGCGCCGCGATAGGCCTTGGCGATAACCGGCGGACTGGCATAGCCGTCGATCGGGCAGTACGAAACCATTTTCGCGTCTTCCGTCAGCCCGGGCTCGATTTCTCGCGCCCGCTTCAGATCGACGAACTCAATCGGCGCCCCGGCCGCCTGGCGTGCCACCATGCGGCTTTCCTGCATTTCGGCCTCGGCGTCGGTGAAGGCGGCAACCATGCTGCCCGGCGCCCGAAAGCCAACGTCGGAGCCCAGCCAATCGCCGGCCGTTCGCCACAATTCCAAGGATCGCAAGTGATAGGGGATCATGGCCACGGTCTTGGTCTGCATGGCCAAGGTGCCGCCATTGACGCTGGATGCCCCCATGCCCAGGCCGCGGCGCTCCACAATGGCAACCCGCATACCGCCAAGTGCCAGGTTGAGCGCCGTCGAACAGCCCAGAATGCCGCCGCCGACGACGGCGGCATCAAAGACTTCAGATTCCGTCATGCGGTGGCGCGGAGTGTGTCCTCGGCCTCCAGCAAGCCCATGGAAACCAGGACCGCCCGGATTTGCTGGCGCCCAGTGTCATCAAGCGCCTTGATCGGATCGCGTGGCCAACCGCCCGGCCGCCCCATCATTTCCAGCGCCACCTTGGCCGATGCTGGAAAAGTACCGATGCCGAACAGGCCCTTGTTGAGCTTCGAGAACTCGGCCTGCATCGGGCGTGCGCGCTCCACATCACCGGCCATGGCGGCGTCGAAAAATTCGATGTAGCGCCGTCCGATAATCGGCGGCGACGCCTCGACAAAGCCGACGGCGCCTTCGGTGATGGCAGCCAAGCCCAAGAGATCGGCATAGCCGGCCAACACGGTGACCCGGTCCTTACAGCGCCGGATGATCTCCGACAATACCATCCAGTCCTTGGAACTTTCCTTGATGGCGACGATGCGGGGGTCATCGACCAGCCGGTCCATGAAATCAGCGGTGAGCAGGATGCCGGTGCGCCGGGGATTGTTGTAAACCATGATCGGCAGTTCGGTGGCCGCGATGATTCCCTTGTAATAGTCAAAGACCTCATCAAGACCAGGCATGACGTACCACGGCGGCTGCACCATCGCCGCGTCGCAGCCCGCCGCCTCGGCCTGACGGACCTGGGCGATGGCTTGGCCCGTCGACATGGCGCCGCAGCCGGCGACCACCGGGACGCGGCCCGTTGCCGCTTCGACGGCGGTCGTCATAAGGGCACCGGTCTCGTCTTCGTTCATGGCCCAGGACTCGCCGGTACAACCACCTGCCAGGACGCCGTGGACGCCGTCTGCGATGACGATGTCGATGAGTTCACCAAAGCCGTCCAGGTCCAACGATCCATCTTCGCCAAAGGGTGTCGTCAAAGCCGGGATCACGCCTTTTAGTTCAACCATTGTGCCTCTCCTGATTACCTATCACGGTCCTCATGAAGGTGTCGGTTCGGGGGACGATTCCCAGATGTCTTCGTACTCGAACTCGCCCGCCAGATCGTCGAGGGCGACCGGCCGTATGGGCACCCGCGCTGTCCATGAGCCCGCCTTCTCGCGCCCGCCGACCTTATCGGCCACCAGGCGCGCCGTCGTATCGCCGCACATCCGGC
>Ga0187827_10001152_pt1 | contig 39616 bp, 30 predicted proteins | sample ETNtaG_39_FD_167969 | JGI IMG/M metagenome (GOLD analysis project Ga0187827, IMG submission 167969) | Marine microbial and viral communities from oxygen minimum zone, Eastern Pacific Ocean - ETNP2014_SV_150_PacBio MetaG (Illumina Assembly) | ecosystem: Environmental > Aquatic > Marine > Hypoxic...
TGTTCAGAGCCTGATGCGGGCGGATGTAATTGTACTGTTTCAGCCAAGTTTCGATGACGATTTGAGCCTGTCTGATTGATGTGAACCACTCTGCATTGAGAACCTCCCTGAAAGCCCTACGGGTCTTTGCCGCCCGTACAGAAGCCAACAAGCCCTTTATCGGCTTTGGCGATCCCGTCCTGGAGGGTCCATCTGGTGGTGGCAAGGGGATCAAGATCGCCTCACTGTTCCGTGGTGCGATTGCTGATGTAGAGGAGGTCAGAAAGCTCTCCCGTCTACCGGAGACGGCCGATGAACTCCGTGCCATGGCCCGTTATCTCGGAGCCGATGCCTCATCGATATATCTAGGCAAAGACGCCACTGAGACCAAGGTCAAGGAGATCGACCTTAAGTCCTCCCGGGTCATCGCCTTCTCGACCCATGGCTTGATCTCTGGCGAGATCAAGCACCTGGCGGAGCCAGCTCTGGTACTAACCCCGCCTGATAAGGCAACGGAAGCAGATGATGGCCTACTGACGGCCAGTGAGATAGCGCAACTAAAGCTTAATGCGGAATGGGTCATTCTCAGTGCCTGTAATACGGCCCATGCCGAGAGTGCGGGTGCGGAGGGTCTCTCGGGTCTTGCCAAGGCATTCTTCTATGCTGGCAGTAGGGCTTTATTGGTCTCGCACTGGCCGGTGGAGAGCCAATCTGCGACGGAACTCACACGGGGTATGTTCGAGGCTCTAAAAACCAACCCCACTATGGGACGCTCTGAAGCATTGCGTCATTCCATGTTCAAGCTTGCGGCCAATGACAACCACCCGCACTGGGCCCATCCCGCCTTCTGGGCGCCCTTCGTCGTGGTTGGTGAGGGCGCGAGGCGGTAAATTCGTTGGAAGACTGCTATTTCAGTATAATTGTAAGGCCAGAAACTGGAGTATGAATTGGCTGTTTAGTGCGGCGTGGACCTATAACCTCACAAAAGTTCGGTAAAGGCCAAATCCAGCCCCCGCAACCATATAAAAGCCCGTTAAGTCATATACTTAGCGGGCTTTTGTCGTTACAGGATAAACCTAAGAAACGCCCAACTTCAAAATAATTGCCGCATTCATTGCCGCTTTTTTCGTCGCTAGGCACCTACTTTGTATGCGCCAGCCATGCTCACTATGGCTCCGGCACCGTCCACCACGGCCCAGGGGCCCGGCCCACGAACCCCGACACCCGACAAACCCTCCAACACACACGCTCCGCGCTTCAGGGCAGTCAGTTCATCTCCCTGGCCTTCACTGGTGCGCTCAAGGAGGCGGGCATCACGATCTCCATGGTTGGCCGGGGCCGCTACCTGAACAATATTTTCATCGAGCGGTTGTGGCGCAGCCTAAAATACGAAGCAGTCTATCTGCATGAGTTGACGGACGGCTCTGGCTCAATGACGGCTCATGCGTATGGCTCCTGCCAGAGTACCGCTACCATGTCTGGTCGTATGAATTTATCCACCACAGAACGGATGACGGAACGGCCTTTAGGACGTTGAATATTCTAGATGAGTACAGCCGTGAATGTCTGGCTATTCGGGTCAACCGACAGCTCAACTCGACCGATGTTATCGATGTGCTGACAGACCTGTTCATCTAGCGTGGTGTTCCCGCCTTCATCAGATCGGACAACGGACCCGAGTTCGTCGCTCAGTGCGTTAGAGACTGGATCAACGCTGTCTTAGCAAAGACGGCTTACATCGAGCCAGAATATCCTTGGGAGAACAGCTACTGTGAAAGCTTCAACGCCCGTTTTAGGGATGAATTGCTAAATGGCGAAATCTTCTACACCCTGAAGGAGGCCCAAATCATCATCGAAATATGGAGGAAACATTACAATACAAAGAGACTGCACAGTGCTTTGGGCTACCACCCACCAACCCCAGAAACCATCGCGCCGATGGCAACCAGGCCGGTCATGCACTAACATTAAAACTGGACCACTCAATAGGGCCTGACCAATGCCGGCAGGATTACCGGACTATGGCGTAAAACGACCGAGCCGGAATGAGCTGGTCGTGAAATAGAAGGCCTTATATAAAAGCCACCGAACGCGGACTGACATGAGGGATGGTATGGAGATTCACATCGGCGTTGATGTCGGCGGAACGTTTACCGATTTGGCTGTTAGTATTCCCGGCGAAAATCGCCAAATTCGCCACAAGCTTCCATCAACGCCGGATCGCCCCGATGTCGCCATCGTCGAAGGCATCGCAACGGTGCTCGCCGAACACGGGCTCAATGCGGGTAACGTCATTCGCCTTTCCCACGGCACCACGGTCGGTACGAATGCTCTGATCCAGCGCAAGGTCGGCAAGGTGGCGGTTGTCACCAGCGAAGGTTTCCGAGACCTGCTGGAGATAGGTAGGCAGGTCCGCCCCAAGGTCTATGATATTCATCTCGACTTTCCCAAGCCCCTGGTCCCGCGGCGGTTGCGCCTCGAGGTGCGCGAACGGCGCCGTGCTGATGGTAGCGCACATGTATCGCTTGACGAAAACGGCGTCCGCGAAGTCGGTCGCCGACTGGCATCCGAGGATGTCGACTGTGTGGTCGTCTGCTTCCTGCATTCCTATGCCTATCCTGAGAACGAGGCGCGGGCGGTAGAAATCCTGCGTGAGGTTATGCCTGACAGCGTCTACGTCCTGTCGTCGACGGAAGTTTACCCCGAGTTCCGCGAATATGAGCGGTTCTCGACGGCGGTTCTGAACGGGGTGCTGCTGACGGTCGTCGATGCCTATCTCGACCGTTTCGCCGCCGAGGTTGCCCGTCTCGGCGTGCCGGCTGAACCCAAGATCAGCCAGAGCAGCGGTGGCCTCATGTCGGTTCATATGACACGTAAACTGCCGATCCGCGCTTGCCTGTCGGGGCCTGCGGCCGGGGTGCTCGGAGCCGCCCAACGCGCGCCGGCGGCCGGATTTAACAATGTCATCACCCTGGACGTCGGCGGTACTAGCGCCGATGTCAGCGTGCTGATTGATGGCGCCGCGACAGAGATCCACAACCGCATGCTGGCCGGGTTCCCACTGCGGCTGCCGGCACTCGACGTCAATGCGGTGGGCGCCGGCGGCGGGTCGATTGCCTGGATCGACGTGGACGGGCTGCTGAAAGTCGGACCGCAGAGCTCGGGCGCCCATCCGGGCCCCGTTTGCTACGGTCTCGGCGGCGTCGATGCGACGCTCACCGACGCTAATGTCCTGCTCGGCCGCCTCAACGACCGGTCCCTGCTAGACGGCCGCATGCAAATTCACCGGGACCTCGCCGAGGCCGCCATCGGTCGTCTCGCCGGGGAACTCGGGCTTGACGTGATGGAGACGGCGCAGGGGATCATCCGCGTCGCCTGCGCCACAGTGGTCAAGGCGATCCGACCGCTCTCCGTCGAGCGCGGTTACGATCCTGCAGATTTTTGCCTGTTCTCTTTCGGCGGTGCCGGACCGCTGTTGGCCACCGAGACCGCGCGGGATCTCAGCATTACCTCAATTATCGTTCCGCCGAGCCCGGGAATTCTGTGTGCGGAAGGGTTGCTGAACAGCGACCTGACCGCGGATTTCGTGATGACCGCGCTGATGCCGCTGCGCGAAGACTCTCATGATACCCTCAACGCTGCCCGTGGGGAACTGCGGCGGAAGGTAGAGGACTGGTTCGAGCACGAGGCAGTTCTCGCCGACAAGCGCCGCCTGCAGTGGGCAGCCGAAATGCGGTACCGAGGGCAGAACTACGAATTGTCAATTCCGCTCGGCGAGGACGATTTGAGTGCGAAGGATTGTGAGGCATTGGCCGCGGCGTTTCACGCCACCCACAAGCGGAGTTATGGGTTCTCCTCGGAGATAGAGACGGTGGAGTTCGTCAACATGAAGGTTAAGGCGATGGGAGAGTATGACAAGCCGCCCCTGTCGACGCTTCCCGAGCGGCTTGCCGGCGAGCCGACCGCACGCCGCCAAACCCTCTTCTCGACAGGAAACTGGTATGACATTCCGGTATTCCAACGCGATTCTTTGGCTGCTGGACAGAAGCTGACCGGTCCCGCGATCATCGAGCAGATGGACACGACGACGCCGATTTTCCCTGGCGACAGCGGTGTCATTGACGCGTGGGGCAATTTAATCATCACGCTGGCCCCGGGGAACGAATCATGACGACGCTGAGCGCCATCGAAGTCGAACTGCTGCGCAATGGCCTGACTAGTATCTGCGATGAAATGTATGTCGCACTGATGCGGAGCGCCTATTCGACCAACATCAAGGAGCGCAAGGATCACAGTACGGCGATTTTTGACATTGAGGGCCGTGTGATCGTGCAGGGCGAGAGTCTGCCGCTGCACCTCGCTTCCATGCTGGGGTTGGTGGAGGTCGTGCTCGAACGGGTCGGGCCTGAGAGTTTGCGTCCCGGCGACATGTTTATTTCTAACGATCCGTTCGTTGGTCGCGGCTCGCACCTGCCGGACGTCGCCCTCGTCGCGCCGGTATTTTACGGCGATAAGCTCGTCTTCTTCGTAGCCGATATCGCCCACCACGCTGACATTGGCGGCATGGCCCCCGGCAGCATGGCCGGCGGCATGACCGAGATCTATCAGGAAGGGCTCCGCATCCCGCCGATCCGTCTGATGCGGGACGGCGAGATCATCGAGGACGTGTTCGATTTGATCCTGCTCAACGTGCGGGTACCGGAGGAGCGGCGCGGCGACTATCTGGCCCAGGTCGCAGCCAACCGGTTGGGTGAACGGCGCCTGCATGAGCTGTTTCAGCGCTGGTCGGTGGAACAGTTGCGCGAGGGCGCCGACGCTCTCGTCCGGGCCGTGGCCCGGCGCATGAGGGCCGGCATCGCCGGGTTGCCGGACGGCGAATACAGCTTTGCGGACATCATGGACGACGACGGCATGGGGACCGAGAATATCCCCGTCTGCGTCCGTGTCGTCGTCGACGGCGAAGAAATCCTGTTCGACTTCACCGGGTCGGCGCGGCAGGTGCAGGGAAATATCAACATCAGCTACGCCGGTCTGCAGGCCAGTGCGCTGTTTGCGCTTAAGGTCCTGGTCGACCCGGACGGTCCGACCAACCATGGCATGCTCGATCCCGTGCGTATCGTCGCTGAACTCGGCAGCATCACCAACGCGGTATTTCCGGCGGCAACGGCCGCGCGCGCGCAGACATGCCAGCGGGTCATCGACGTCATCCTGGGCGCCCTGTCGAAGGCCGTGCCCGATCGTGTAATAGCTGCCAGCAATGGCGCCAACGGCGTGTCTGCCTTCTTCGGCACCAGGCCCGACGGACACTACTATGTCTATATGGAGACGATCGGCGGCGGCGGCGGCGCGCGCGCCTACAAGGACGGCAAGGACGGTGTGCAGGTCCACACGACCAACACGTCGAACCTTCCTGTCGAGGCGCTGGAGAGCGAATACCCGTTGCTTATCGAGCGCTACGAATTGGTACCCGATTCCGGCGGACCCGGAACCTGGCGCGGCGGTTGCAGCCTGCGCCGGGTCTACCGGCCAATCGGTCACACCACCGTTTTCAGCGGCCAGGGCGAACGCTGCGTCAGCCACCCTTGGGGTCTCTTCGGCGGCGGTGAAGGCGGCCTGGCCTCTTTCTCGCTCGACTTCGACGACGGACGTCGGCAGTCCCTCCCCGTCAAACCAATGACCGTTGAGATTTCGCCCGATGCCAGCGTCACAGCGATCACTCCCGGCGCTGGAGGCTATGGTGCACCGGCCGAGCGGGCCCAAGCGGATCTCGCGGACGATTTGGCGAACGGCCTATTTTCGGCTGACTACATGAAGGAACATTACGGCTTCGAGGCTACGAGCGGAAACCTGTCCGACTCGGGCGAGGAGACAGATACATGAACCGAACCTATGACGTCATGGTTGTGGGTGCCGGCATCCTCGGCGCCAGCATAAGGGCCACTTGCTTGAACAAAAGCGTGAACCCGCTGCCCTCCCGTGCCCGCTGGCAATACCAAAGTGACTATTACCGATGGCGTGACCACAAACGAAACTTTGAGTAATGTCGGTGAGGGCGCTGGCGCTGCGGGCATCGTAAAAGCTTCCGCTGCGTCGAAAAATTGGAAACCTAAAGAGGTCTCTCCATCGCTAAATCCGGCGAGCGATAAGGTCGGCGATCCTTCGACAACCACCAATGAATCAGATTGTGATGCCGCGAATGGTACATGGTCCGACGACGACGGCAGTTGTAGGTAAAGATAGGGCGTGGTTAGTTTGTGGGAGATTATTACCAGGTAAAAACTGGGGTATTAATCGATGCTAATGCGATGAAACTCGCGAACACTGCGGCGACGGCAGCGTATTTGAGGATGGCTATTCGTTTGTCGCACCGCATATCTTCCTGTGTATACAGATCCATTGGGGATGCACCGTATTTGATTAAAGAGCCTGCGCTAAAAAAGACCGGCTATCGCAAAATGACATGGCGTAGCGGCGTTGTATTTGACCCTGGTCAATGGCCGGTTTAGTGTTGCAATACAGTTATGGAGGTCAATCTCCTGCGTCCGCCAGTCTAGGCAAGACAAGACAAGACAAGACAAGACAAGACAAGACAAGACAAGACAAGACAAGACAAGAACCGCTGGCGATAGGGCATTTTGTATCACCCCAATCACCCGATCAGGCCGCGCCGCTGGAAGCGGTGTAGCTAAACCGCAATTAGCCCCAACGTTGGGCGTCACCACACTGGTCTTGGAGAAGGATTAGGCTGCCTACATGGTGACAATAACTTCGCCCTCAAGGATTGTAGGCGCGTTGCCCTTAAATTCTTCTTGGCTTTCTGCCCGAAGTGCCGCCGCTTTTTCAGCAGCTGCATCAGCCGCTGTCTTGTCTGCGTATGTTGCAATCAATAAGGTTGAATCTGGGCCTGTCTGTACAACTTCACAGTCTATGGCACCCATTGCTTTAACCGCAGGCATGTATTTGGTTTTCGTAGTTTCAATTATCTCATCGGTAACAAGTGCTCCGGTCAAAATTGTAACACGCTTATAACTCATAGAATTTCCCCTCTTGGTTCATTTGCGAAAACAGATACAGGATAATGTTGTCACGGCCTTGACCGGTTTGTCTACGACGAAAGCAAAAGTGGGCGCGCGCGGCGTGCGTCTGCCATTGCCAACCGAGGTTGCCCACACTACTATCCGGGCTCTTTGGGGACTAAATGGGGAATAATTATGACCGTATACGTTATAGCGGATATTAAAGTGACGAACGATTCTTGGGTTCCAGATTACGCCGCCAACGTGCATGGCATCGTCCACAAACATGGCGGAAAATATTTGTCGCGCACTGGCAACATTACCACCGTGGAAGGCGAGGGCCTGGATACGACCTTGGTCGCGCTGATTGAGTTTCCGTCAATGGAAGCGGTGCAAGATTTTGCCAGTTCCGAAGAATATGCGCCCTATGCAAAGGCGCGCCAAGAGGGCAGCATTTCCCGCCTGCACGTCCTCGATGACACCGATTTAGCCGGCGCTATTCCCTATCTGCCGAAAGGGTAGCGCTCTAGGTTGCTTGTGACTTTGTGGCTGATTGTCGGTTCAGTGATAAATATACCGGCCAGCGGGAGCCTCATGCTCACACAGACCTACGGTATACCGTGGGCGTCCAGCTGACCTAGTTACGTGCGCGAAGGTGGCGGTCAGCTCGTTCGAGAGGATGATCTCCTCTTATGGCGATGGACGGGGACACGGCCGACTTCGTTTTCGGGGCGCAATTTTTTGAGTGTTTCGGCTCGTTCCGCTCCTTGCGATGGCGTCAAATTCTGTTGGCGAGATGGCTTCGTCCGCCCCGCCAACCACTCTTTGGCCCACAATTCTTCCGCTGACTTCGAGAGGGCGGCCTTCAATGTCGTGGACGAGGCGTCCGCCTTTATCAACTTGCGTGCTATCTGGGTTGAGAGCGCCGAAGCAATAATCCCTCACTGAAGCGGCCGGAATGTCTGGTTGCGCCGGAGTTAAAATCCGTCAGCGATAGCCCTTTGCGGATAGCAGCGAAGGGCGGAGGATGAAACGAGTGGAACTGTATGCGCGGGTACGGCACGCGGTCAGGCGGGTCATTTTTCCGTGATAATAATTTCCATTCACGCGATCTCCGTAACGCTTCCCACTTTTATCCTGGACCCATTTACCCTCAAACCGGGCACCACTATTTATAAAGTTGCCAACAAATCGGCCGTTACTCCATCCGTAATGACCAACCCGCCCATCCGACCGGGCCTTATTGTAAAATTCTGCATTAGTCTGACCGAGACCCACCGAGAATAGGGCATTTTGTCTCACCCCAATCGCTCAATCAGGCCGCGCTGGTGGAAGCGGTGAAGCCGAACGAACTACAATTAGCGCCAATGTTGGCGTTAGATTTAGCTGAAACTCTTGTTTTTCGATGCCCGCCACGACACCGCCTATCAAAAATATGGCGGTGTGCCCCGCTTACCCGATCTACAGTACATTTATTCAAAAATGAGTAAAAGATCCTTGGCCTCGACCTGAGAGCCGGGTTGCACATTGAGGCTTTTGATGGTGCCATCTTTATCAGTATAAATAGGCGTTTCCATCTTCATAGCTTCTATGGTCACCAACAAATCACCACTGGTGACATGCTGACCTTTCTGCACAGCAACAGACGCAACAACACCAGGAACTGGTACTGGCACGTGGTTGGCGTTACCCTTTTCGGCCTTGGGATGGCTAACCACTGTCGCGGAGGCAGTTTTGTCTTCGATCCTGACTGAACGTGGTTGACCGTTGAGCTCGAAGAATACTTTGACCATGCCTTCGTCATCGACCTCGCCCATCGCTACACAGCGGATGTTTAGGGTCTTACCCTTTTCCAAATCGACAGTGGTTTCCTGCCCAGGTTCCATGCCGTAAAAAAAAACTGGGGTGGGGAGCACTTCCACCGGGCCGTATTGGCGGTGGTGGTTGGCATAATCGACATAGACCTTGGGATACATTAAATACGATTGCAGTTCTTCATTCGTGACACGGCGTTCGACCTTCTTTTCGGCCTCTGCCTTTACAGCATCGAGGTCTGCGGGCAGCACCGATGCACCGGGACGACCAGTGATGGGCTGACTTCCCTTAAGCACCTTGTTTTGCAGCGCTTTTGGAAATCCCCCCGGTGGCTGACCGAGGTCACCGCGAAATAAGGAGACGACAGAATCAGGAAACGATATTTCTCGGTTAGGGTCTTCGACCTCTGCGCGTGAGAGGTCCGCTGCGACCATCGACAACGCCATATCACCAACCACTTTGGAAGACGGCGTGACTTTCACTATGTCACCAAACATCTGGTTGACCTTGGCATAGGCTTCCGCAACCTCATGCCAGCGTTCTTCAAGCCCCATCGAACGCGCCTGTTCTTTTAGATTAGTGAATTGCCCGCCGGGCATCTCGTGCAAATAAACTTCCGACGCACCAAAGCGTAGATCGCTCTCAAAACCCAAATAGTCTTTGCGCACAAATTCCCAGTAGTTAGAAAACTGCCGGATAATCGCCGGATCTAAACCGCTATCTCTGTCTGTGTCACGCAACGCTTCGACGATGGAGCCAAGGTTGGGCTGCGATGTGAGGCCAGAAAAACTGTCCATAGCAGCGTCGATAACGTCAACTCCGGCCTCTGTCGCTGCTAATACACTTGCCGCTGCAATGCCAGAGGTGTCGTGAGTGTGAAAATGAACAGGAAGGTCCGTCTCCGCCTTGACCGCTTCGACCAACATTTTAATCGCCGCAGGCTTACACAGGCCAGCCATATCCTTAAGACCTATAATGTGACAACCCGTACCTTTGAGTTCGCGCGCCATTTTGACGTAATAGTCCAGATCATACTTCGGACGTCTGTGGTCAAGCAGATCGCCCGTGTAACATATGGCACCTTCCAACAGCTTGCCGCTTTCGAGCACCGCGTCCATGGCGGCATGCATGTTTTCCACCCAGTTGAGGCTATCAAATACGCGGAACACATCAATGCCACTGTCTGCGGCCTGTTTCACGAACGCCTGCACCACGTTGTCAGGATAGTTGGCATATCCCACACCGTTTGCCCCACGTAGCAACATCTGCAGCAAAACATTCGGGATGTGTTTGCGCAGATGACGCAAACGGTCCCAGGGACATTCCTTCAAAAATCGCATGGACACATCAAAGGTGGCCCCGCCCCAGCATTCCACGCTGAACAAATTAGGGAGCAGATGCGCGTAGCTATCGGCTACCTGGACCATGTCGTAGGTCCGCATGCGCGTCGCCAGCAAGGATTGATGTCCATCGCGCATGGTGGTGTCGGTGATCAGGGCGCGAGATTGGTCTTTCATCCACCGGGTAAAGCCCTCGGTCCCCAGTTCATCCAGTAAATCCCGTGTGCCTTTGGGGCGCGCGTCCGAGTGATGGACCGGAACCTTCGGCAACGGATGGGGTTCCGGTACTTTGCGTCCAGAAACCTCCGGATTGCCGTTAACTATCACTTCGCCAATAAAATTTAACAACCGCGTAGCGCGATCACGACGTTTTGGGAAATGGAACAGTTCCGGAGAATCGTCGATAAAACGCGTGGTGTAGCTGGCGTCTTTGAATGTCGGATGATTGATAAGGTTTTCGACAAATACCAAGTTAGTCGCCACGCCACGAATGCGGAACTCACGCAGCGCACGATCCATGCGCGCACGTGCTTCTTCGGGGGTGGGGCCGCGACAGGTGATCTTTTCCAACAGGCTGTCATAGTATGGTGTAATTACTGCTCCAGTATAAGCCGTCCCACCATCCAGGCGCACGCCGAACCCGGTAGCGCCCCTGTACACATTAATGCGACCATAATCGGGGGTGAAGTTTTGTTCTGGGTCCTCTGTCGTGATCCGACACTGCATGGCGTGGCACAGTAAGCGGATGTCAGCTTGCGCCGGCACACCAGTTTCGTCCGCCTGTCCGATACGCCCACCACCACTAATAAGAATTTGCGCCTTAACGATATCAATGCCGGTAACTTCTTCGGTGACCGTGTGTTCCACTTGGATACGCGGATTCACTTCGATGAAGTAAAATTCATCCGTATCTGCATCCATAAGGAACTCTGCCGTACCTGCACATTCGTATCCGGCCGTACGCGCGAGACGCAGCGCGGCTTCACACAGGTCGCGGCGTTGTTCATCATCGAGATACTGCGCGGGAGCGCGTTCAACGACCTTTTGGTTGCGCCGCTGTACCGTGCAATCGCGCTCAAACAAATGCACTACATTGCCATGTTTGTCGCCCAGAAGTTGGACCTCCACATGGCGCGCACGACGTACCAGTTTTTCTAGATAAATCTCACCGTTACCAAACGCGCTTTCGGCTTCGCGCCGTCCTGCATCGACTTCACGTTCAAGTTCGTCTTCCGCTTCGATGACGCGCATACCGCGACCTCCGCCGCCCCACGAGGCTTTCAACATCACCGGATAGCCAATTTCTGACGCCAATTTTTTGATTGAGGTGATGTCTTCTGGCAAAGGCCCCGTCGCGGGCATCACCGGAGTACCGGATCTGACGGCCATATCGCGGGCGGAAATTTTATTACCGAGTGAACGCATCACATCGGGGCCTGGACCAACAAAGGTTATGCCGTTCTCAGCACAGGCTTCTGCAAACTCGGGATTTTCGGAAAGAAAACCGTATCCGGGATGGATTGCGTCACAATCGGCCTGCTTGGCAACGCGGATCATTTCTTCGATGTTCAGGTATGCTTTAACTGGGCCAAGACCCTCACCAATGCGATAGCTTTCGTCGGCTTTGAAGCGATGCAGTGACAACTTGTCTTCTTCTGCATAGACGGCAACCGTCATAATGCCCAGTTCGTTTGCCGCACGGAATACACGGATAGCGATTTCGCCGCGGTTCCCGACCAGGATTTTGCGAAATTTCTTAAATATAGCCATAGCTTTTTAGCGTCATTATTTATCCGTCATAAAAACATTTGGGCAATCGCTCCCGGACCATTGGGTCAATCTGAAAGTGGGTCTTTCGATCGTTAACGGTCCGTGCGCTCGAGGCGGCGCTCGGCTCTGACTTCGCGCTCTTGGTGTTTGATGTTTTCGCGCAGCTTTTTGTCGACGAAATCCAGGTGGCGTTTGGCCTCGGCGCGGGCCGCGTCGGCCTCGCCGGCGACGACGGCTTCATAGATAGCCTGGTGCTGCTCCCTTAGGGCAGCATGATCCTCTTCTCGGCGACGCACGCTTTCAATATTGAAGGATATGTCGGCGCGAAGCAGCTCGATCATGCTCCGCATGATATGCGCGAGTGCCATGTTGTGAGACGCTTCGCCTAACACCAGGTGAAACGCCACGTCCGCTTCAACCTCACTCTCATGGTCGAATTCGCGGGCCGTATAGATGTCCTCGAGCTTGGAAAAACGTTTCTGGATCAATGCCAAATCGGCGCTTGTCCGCCGCTCGGCCGCGCAACCGGTAGCCGCCACCTCGAGAATGCTTCGCATTTCAAGAACGTCGAACTTTGCATCCGGGTGCTCACGCATAAGGTTGATCAGAGGATCAACCATCATCGGACTTACAAGGCTTTGCACGTAGGTACCACCGCCGCGCTGCGATTTAAGCAGTCCTCGCGCCTCGAGCACGACGATTGCTTCGCGCAACGACGGCCGGGAAACTTCCATCTCGTCGGCCAGCTCTCTCTCAGATGGTAACTTTTCGCCCGGTTCCAATCCGCCCTCAAGAATCAGTAGTTCCAGTTGGGCAGCGATCGATTCCGAGATTTTGGAAACCTTGATGGGTCGGAATTTGCGCATCAATTAAAAACAATCTGTTGCTGGTAAAATTATCAGACCACTTATCCATATCTGTACTTTCTCCATAGCTCAAGCAAAAAGGCAAAAAATTCGATCAAGATTCTTAGCGCTTGACTCTTTTCTCACGGGATTTTATTGATATTCTAGTTGGTTAAATATTTTTACCATTTATTGGTCATACTATCTGACCAATATACCATCAAATAAAGCTTCCAGTATGGCAGCTACGTAACGACTAGGTGACGCTCGGGTACGCCACGCCTCCTTGTCCCTGACGCAGTACCAATTCTTGGCGTGGCCTGTTTAGTTTTTAGCCAGTCGGGGTTTGAAGTTCCACGACGAACCCATGACCACTTTGAATAAGTCGCAATTTCTACGTTGCGATATCCAAGAGGAGAAATCGACGTGAGAAAGATTTTATTATCCACCCTAGTGGCATCGGCCATGGTGTTGGCCACCGGGGCCGCACATGCAGAAAAGAAAATACTACTCAAAGTGCCTGTTTGGTTTCCAACATCTCTACCTGCGCTTGGTACGTCACCAGCATGGGTCGCCAAACACGTTAACGCCATCGGCGGAAATCTTAAGATAAAGGTTTATGAGCCTAAAAAATTGGTTCCGCCTAAGGAAATGCTAGAAGCTGTCTCAAAGGGACAGGTAAATGCTGGATATACAACGCCAGGTTACAACACAGGTAAACTGGGCGACAAAGGAGCAATCTTCTCTGCCGTTCCTTTCGGCCCCGATGCACCTGAGTTCTTAGCTTGGGTCTACTATGGTAACGGGCGAAAGTTATGGCAGAAGACATATGATGATGCCGGCTTTAATGTTCAGTCTGTTCCCTGTGGCATTATTGCGCCTGAGACTTCTGGCTGGTTCAAAAAAGAAATTAAAACAGTTGCTGATCTAAAGGGATTGCGTATGCGGTTCTTCGGTCTTGGTGCGCGCGTTATGGAAAAATTGGGTGTATCTACTTCTCAACTTCCCGGTGGTGAAATCGTACCGGCTCTACAAAAAGGTGCCATTGACGCAACTGAATTTTCTATGCCCGCAATTGATAAGAGATTGGGCATAAACAAAATTCTGAAGTTCAATTACTATCCTGGATGGCATCAGCCTGCCACTTTGTTCGACTTGATTATCAACAAGGATACCTGGAACAAAGATATGAGTGAGGGGCAGCGGACAATTATCGAGTTAGCTTGCAAAGCAGTTATGACGGACGGACTGGCGATGGGTGAATCAATGCAGTTCGATACGATGAAAGATAATGTTAAAGCAGGCACTCAGAACAAGTATTGGTCACCTGAAATGTTAAATACGTTCTCAGCGAAATGGGACGAAGTGGTTGCGGATGCAATCAAGAAAGATCCTGGTTTTAAGGTGATTTGGGATGATCTTCAAACATTCCGGGCCAACTATAAAATCTGGAACACATGGGCCTACTTACCACGCCCTGGAACAGTGCGTGTGAAGTAAGAACTCTTAGGCTTTTGTCTACCTAGAAACACACGGCAGGATAGGATCCTGCCGTGTGTTCCCTAGATTTCTAGAAGAAAGAAATACGGCAGAGGTGTGGTTGCTATGTCCCAAGTTATAAGCACACAAACTCATCACGTACCAATCGTCACATTCCTTAACGGAATTGTACGGCGTGTCGTCGAGGCCGCCGCATGGCTTAATGTAGCTCTGATCCTCCTCATTATAATCACGATCATATTGCGCTACGGTTTCCACCGCAACCAGCTATGGCTCGACTGGCCATTAGTGCCAATGGAAGAGTTAATGTGGCACTTCTACTCTGTGCCGGTCATGTTTGGTTTAGCGTATGCAATTACTAATGATAGCCATATTCGGATCGACCTTCTCCGTAACTTTATGTCGAAGCGACTTCAGCACATATTTGAAATTATTGGCATTCTTTTTCTTTTACTACCGTGTTTAATAATCCTACTCGATTTTAGTTTTGACTATGCAATGTATGCTTTTACTCATCACGAAGCTTCTCAAAGCACGATGGGTTTACCTCATCGCTGGATCGTCAAGTCGGTAATTCCGCTGACCATGTTGCTGATGATAATTGCCTCGATTGCCCGCTTGATAGAGGATTCGGTCTTGCTGCTGCACTTAGGCAAAAAGCCGCAGGAAACTGGGCAACGTGTATATCCGCTTGATCTAATGACAGTTCGACTATTCAAACCATTGTCAAAGGATATCCTCGGCCGTGATTTCTTGGAATTTCGCACCACCGTGGACGGCGTTTGTGCCCATGACGCTGCACTGAGGGCGACTGATGCAGATCGGGACCTACTGACCTCCTGCTTCAAGGCTATGGAAAAAGCACATGGAACCGAGGAACCCGCTGAAGAAGCCAATATCGATGCCAACTTCCACCTGGCCATCGCCAAAGCCGCTCACAACCAAGTTCATTTGCATATTATGCGCAGCCTTTTTAAGCTGCTTCGTAAAGATGTCTTCTTCAATCGCATGCGGCTCTATAGCCACCATGGCGCTCGCGATTTGTTGCTCACCCAACACCGCGAAATATATGAGGCAATCATAGCCGGGGATCCGGAAAGAGCCCGCTCAGCAGCCGAAAATCATCTCAGCTATGTAAAAGAAGCGGCGGCAAAGACGGGAGCGCAGGAAACTATTCTGGATACATATCCGTTAGATCCAATGACACGTCGGCTATTTAGACCAACGTTAAAGGTTGACAACAACACCGATGATAAAGGCACCGGCTAATGGAATTAGGCGCAGAAAGTTATCTTGTCATTGCAATGTTTGTTGCATTTATTGCCCTGCTTTTTACCGGTTTTCCCGTTGCTTGGGTTCTCGCTGGCGTAGGCATCGTCTTTGCCGGCGTTGCTTGGTGGACTGATGATATAGGGTGGACTGCGACCGGGCTTGACTACAATACCCTTGGTCTTCTGGTAGGCCGCATCTTTGGCATCATGGACAATTGGGTGCTCATTGCACTGCCAATGTTTATTTTCATGGGATTAATGCTTGAGAAGTCTGGCGTTGCAGAAAGAATGATGCATTCGATGCAGAAATTATTTGGCAAAGTCAGAGGTGGTCTAGCTATTACCGTTGCGTTGATTGGCATTATTCTTGCTGCTTCCACCGGTATCATCGGCGCGTCGGTTGTGCTGTTGGGCCTCATGTCCTTGCCGGTCATGCTCAATCAAAATTATGATAAATCGCTAGCTCTGGGAACCGTGGCCGCCTCCGGTTGTCTTGGCATTCTCATCCCCCCTTCGATCATGCTGGTGATCATGGGAGATCAGTTAGCGGTACCCATACTTGATTTGTTTATGGCGGCTGTTTTCCCGGGTCTAATTCTTGGTGCTCTATATATTCTGTACATTTTAATCTATTGCAAAATTTATCCAGAAAAAGCCCCGCTTGCTGCGGATCATGGTGAAGTAGATCTCAAAGATATTTTACGAGCTTTGCTAGATATAATTCCACCAGCAGGTTTAATACTGCTTGTTCTTGGATCAATTTTTGCAGGGATTGCGACCGTAACTGAGGCCTCAGGTGTCGGTGCTCTGGGTGCAATGCTAATTGCTATCATATTTAGGCGGTTTAACCTGAGGGTTCTAAAAGATGTGGTGATCAACACAATGAACACCGCCGCGTATATTTTTGCCATCTTTGTCGGGGCAACTATATTCGCGTTGATCCTACGCGAATGTGGCGGAGACGAATTAATCGAAAGCGCTCTTACGGGTTTGGGATTTGGCCCCTATGGACTGATTATCTTTGTCTTGGTCGTGGTCTTCTTCCTTGGTTTCTTCCTCGACTGGATCGAAATCAGTCTAATTATACTACCGTTGTTGGCGCCAGTGATTTCTAGTCTTGATTTGCAGGTTAATGGTTTTGGCGTTGTTGACTTCCCTAATCTGACATGGTTTGCCTTGTTGGTCGCGGTAACTTTACAAACTTCATTCCTGACCCCACCAGTCGGCTTTGCCCTCTTCTATCTTAAGGGGGTCTCCCCTCCGAGTGTGGAATTAGTCGACATTTATCGCGGAGTGATGCCTTTTATAATATTGCAATTGATCGCCCTAGTTTTGGTGTTTCTCTTCCCGGAATTGACCACTTGGTTACCGTCGGTTGCGTACGGGAACAAGTAAATATCGGCCATTATGAAAAACCTCTACTCAAAATCAGCTCGTGCTCTATGGGATGCAGTGTGTCGCCCATCCTATAGCAATCCGCTAGCTTGGTTATTGTTTGTGGCAGTTGGCCAGAATTGGTGATCTGACATGGAAACGCATCGGATGCACCCTCACCCTAACGAAACGCTTTGTCGAGAATTCGAAGCCTTCATTCCGGCTTCGCGTTTGATCAGCGATCCCCTGCGGACGCTCGCCTACGGGACCGATGCGAGCTTCTACAGGCTAATTCCGAAACTGGTCGTCGAGGTAGCTGACGAGTCCGAGGTCACGCGGTGTCTCGAGCTTGCGCGCGAGCACGGCACGCCTGTAACCTTCCGCGCTGCGGGTACCAGTCTTTCCGGGCAAGCGATTACGGACTCAGTTCTGCTGCGGCTAGGACATGGCTGGCGCAGGCATGCCATCAATGAGGATGCCTCGGAGGTCCGCCTGCAGCCAGGTGTGATTGGTGAGCAAGCCAATCGCTATCTCGCTCCGTTCCGCCGAAAGATCGGGCCGGATCCAGCCTCGATCAATGTTGCAAAGATCGGTGGGATTGCGGCCAACAACGCGAGCGGCATGTGCTGCGGGACGGCCCAGAACAGCTACCAGACCCTGGTGAGCATGCGCGTCATTCTCGCCGATGGTAGCGTACTGGATACCGGCGATGAGACCAGCCGTAGGGCCTTCGCGGAGAACCACGGCGAATTGTTGGAGAGGATTGACAAGCTTGCGCACGAGACGAAACAAGACTGCGCGCTGGCACAACGCATTAGAGCCAAGTTTAAAATCAAGAACACCACTGGTTACAGTCTTAACGCACTGGTGGATTTCAACGATCCTATCGACATCTTGCAACACTTAATGATCGGCTCGGAGGGAACGCTCGGCTTCATCGCCGAAGTCACCTACCGCACAGTCGAGGACCATCCCCACAAGGCTAGCGCCCTGGCTTTCTTTCCAGATATCCGGACCGCCTGTGACGCCGCCGCCATCCTGAAGAGCGAGCCGGTTGTGGCGGTGGAGCTTATGGACCGCGCCGCAATCCATTCGGTGGAAAACCAGCTCGGCATGCCCGACCACCTCAATGAGCTTTCTGAGGATGCAGCCGCCCTCCTCATCGAAACCCGCGCCGCCGACAGTGATACCCTGAACTCTCAGGTCAACCACATTAGTGCTGCCATCGCCAGCGTGGATACCTTGTATCCTGTGCAATTCACGGACCAAGTCGAGGAATACACGCGCCTGTGGAACCTCCGCAAAGGGTTGTTTCCATCGGTCGGCGCGATGCGCGAGACCGGGACGACGGTTATCATTGAAGACATCGCCTGCCAGGTATCCAGGCTGGCACACGCCACCCTCGATCTACAGGCTTTGTTCAAGAAATACGATTATCATGAGGCGATTATTTTCGGCCATGCCTTGGAAGGTAACCTCCATTTCGTATTCACCCAGGATTTCGGAACGCCGGAGGAGATCGATCGCTACCGCCGCTTCATGGCCGATGTCTGTGAGATGGTGGTCAAGAAATATGATGGGTCCTTGAAGGGCGAGCACAGCACTGGGCGCAATATGGCACCCTTTGTGGAGCTCGAGTGGGGACCACAGGCCTACGCGTTGATGCGTGAGATCAAAGCCATCTTCGATCCGGACAACATCCTCAATCCCGGCGTCATACTCAACGACGATCCCAACGCGCACATCAAGAATCTAAAGCCACTGTTCCCGGTTGACCCGCTGGTGGACAAGTGCATCGAGTGCGGGTTCTGCGAGCCGGATTGCCCCTCCCGGGCCCTCAGCCTAACGCCTCGCCAACGCATCGTGGGTTTGCGAGAGATGGCTCGCCTCGAGGTATCTGGGGAAAACCCGGAGCGCGGGAAATCGCTCCGCGAACTATACCAATACCAAGGCATCGACACCTGCGCCGGCGACGGCCTTTGTTCGATCGCCTGTCCGGTCGACATCGACACTGGCCGCATGATTAAGGTCTTGCGCGGGCGCGAGATCGGTGCCACTGGGAAGAAGATAGCCGACTTAGTGGCCGGGCATTTCGGTGCCGTGTCGACGACGACGCGTCTGGGTCTAAGCGTCGCCCACTTGGCACACACCGCGCTGGGCACCTCCGTGATGCAAGGCCTTACGAGCGGTGCGCGCAAACTCTCAGGTAGCCGGATACCCTTGTGGAATCCCTCCATGCCAACCCCGTGCAAGCTGCCCGCAAAGAGCGTCAATACCGGGTCAGAGAGCCCCCGCGTCGTCTATTTCCCTAGCTGTGCCAGCCGCACCATGGGGCCAGCCAAGGGTGACCCCGAACGAGAGGCCCTTCCCGATAAGTTCGAAGGACTGTTGCGCAAGGCGGGTTACGCAGTGGCTTATCCAGAGGACTGTGACCAGCTCTGCTGCGGGATGCCGTTTGAGAGCAAAGGCGCATTCGCCCAGGCCGACGCCAAGCTACGCGAGATCGAACAAGCCCTGGTAGAAGCCAGCCATAACGGTCGGGACCCCGTCGTCTTCGATACTAGCCCATGTATGTATCGCGTGAAGCAGAACCTCGAGGCGGACCTCCGGTTGTACGATATCACCGAGTTCATCCACGATTTCTTGATGGCGCGTCTTACGATCCGGAAATTGCCCGAGGTCGTGGCTCTTCATCCTACCTGCAGCACGCGCAAGATGGGGCTGGTGGACAAGCTGCAAAACATCGCTGAAACGTGCGCAGCTCAGGTCATCATGCCCGACGAGGTGACGTGCTGTGGCTGGGCCGGAGACAAAGGATTCACGCGCCCGGAACTAAACGAGAGTGCCGTACGAGACCTTCGTCCGGCCTTGTCGGACGCTTGTCAGTCCGGCTACTCGACCAGCCGCACTTGCGAAATCGGACTCTCATTTCACAGTGGACGATACTACCGATCGATCGTCTATTTGCTTGACCGATGCAGCGAACCGAGGGCTCCGCTCTCTGAACACGAACTCGACGCGATGAGTATCTGAAGGCATCATGTTCCATGATTGTAATTTGATGTCAAAGGCCAGCAGAAAAAGCAGTTATTCGCACTGCCTTATGTAGTGGGATCCGTGAATAAGAGGTCGGTAACGATAGGCTCCCCTAGAAACGACCGATTAAAAAGAAGTGGACGACTAAGATGTTTGAAGTACGTATTCATGGCCGCGGCGGCCAGGGGGTGGTGTCGGCAGCCGAGATGCTGTCCATCGCCGCTTTTGAGGAAGGGAAGCACGCTCAAGCGGTGCCGAGTTTTGGCTCCGAACGCATGGGGGCGCCAGTCGTCGCCTACGTTCGCATTGACGAACGCGAGATCGAATTGCGCGAGCCGGTTTTGGAGCCCGATCTATTGATCGTCCAGGACCCCACCCTGTTCTCGGCCATCGATGTCTTCGCCGGCCTTCGGGAAGACGGCTACCTGTTGGTCAATACCGCTAAGAGCATGGAGGAACTCGGCGTTGCCGAGGCGGCGCAAAAACTCCCCGCTAGCAATGTCGCCGCCGTGCCGGCGACGGAACTGGCGATGCGCCATCTCAAGCGCCCGACGCCCAACACGGTCCTGTTGGGGGCATTCACGGCCATGAGCGACGTCGTGCGGATAGATTCCGTCTTCAAGGCCATTGCGCGGAAGTTTCCCGGTGAGGTCGGAGATATGAACATTGCCGCGGCCCAGGCCGCCTATGACACCGCATTAGCAGATTGAGCGGGAAGGAGATAACTCGCTATGTTGAAACAAGTCGAAGGCTCTCATGCGGTCGCCGAAGCGGTCGCGTTATGTCGTCCGGAGGTGATTTCCGCTTACCCGATCACGCCCCAGACCCATATCGTCGAGGATCTGGGCACCATTGTGAAGACGGGTGGGATCGAGAACTGTCAGTTCATGCTGGTCGAGTCCGAGTTCGGTGCGCTCAGCGCTTGTATCGGTTCGTCGGCCGCCGGTGCACGCAGCTACACGGCAACCTCCAGCCAGGGCATGCTATTCATGATGGAGGCGGTCTACAATGCCTCGGGGATGGGATTGCCGATCGTCATGACGGTGGGCAACCGGGCCATCGGAGCGCCGATCAACATATGGAACGACTGGAGCGATTCCATGGCCGCGAGGGATTCCGGCTGGCTGCAGCTTTTCGCCGAGACCAATCAGGAGGCTGTCGACGTCCACATCCAGGCCTTCAAGCTAGCTGAAAAACTAAGCATGCCGGTCATGGTGTGCATGGACGGTTTCATCCTTACCCACGCTTATGCCCGGGTCGATATTCCCGATCAGGCCGAAGTGGACGAATTTCTGCCGCCTTTCCAGCCGCGCCAGGTGCTGGATCCCACTTCGCCCCTTTCCATGGGCGCCATGGTCGGGCCCGAGGCGTTTACCGAAGTCCGCTATCTCGCGCACCACAAGCAGCTTGAGGCGCTAGACCTCATCTCCGAGCAGGCGGCCGAGTTTGAAGCGATCTTCGGTCGTGATTCCGGCGGCCTGATCAAATCCTACGAGGCTGAGGGCGCAGAAACTGTGGTGGTCACCATGGGCTCGGTGATCGGGACCATGAAAGAAGTGCTTACCGGGATGCGGGAGGACGGCATTTCGATCGGCGGGCTCACCATCCGCTCGTTCCGTCCGTTTCCTAGTGAGGCGCTTCGGGCGGTTCTTAAAGACGCCAAGCGAGTGATCGTCTTCGAGAAGAGCGTTGCCGTTGGCATGGGCGGAATTGTCGCAATGAACCTGCGGATGGCATTGCAGGATTTCCCAATCCGGGTCCATTCGGTTATCGGCGGCCTAGGCGGGCGCCCCATCACAAGGGCCAACCTGCGCCGAATGTTCGAAAAGGGCGTCCAGGACCAACTAGAGGAACCGCATTTCCACGACATCCGCATGGACATCGTGAACCGAGAAATCGAACGCGAACAGGCAGCGCACAGTTCCGGCGCCATCGCCGAGAATATTCTCCACGACGTCGGCGTCGTCGCCGCCGCCAAAGCCATATGATTGGAGAGTACGATGGCACAAATTTCTGAATCCAAGCAAAAAATCAAATTCTACCAGACCGGCACCTTTACGGCGGGCAACCGCCTGCTCGATGAGGATCATCGATCCGTCCAGGCGACCATCGACCGCTCGAACTCGCTTAATTCCGGACACCGAGCCTGCCAGGGCTGCGGCGAAGCGCTCGGGGCGCGGTTCGCTATCGACGCGGCGATGCGGGCCACCAACAACCAGTTGATCGCCGCCAACGCCACCGGCTGCCTGGAAGTCTTTACCACCCCCTACCCCGAGACCGCCTGGTCCATCCCTTGGGTCCATTCCCTGTTCGGCAACGCCGCGGCCGTGGCAGCCGGCATTTCGGCGGCCTTAAAAGCCAAGGGTCGTGAGGACGTACGGGTCATCGCCCAGGGCGGAGATGGCGGCACTACCGACATCGGCTTCGGCTGCCTGTCAGGGATGTTCGACCGCAACGACGATGTTCTCTACATCTGCTATAACAACGAAGCCTACATGAACACCGGGGTGCAACGCTCAAGCTCGACCCCGGGCGCCGCGCGCACTGCGACCACCATGCCAGTGGGGAGCCAGCCGGGTAACGCTTTCAGCACCGGCAAGAACGTGCCGCTGATCGCCATGGCGCACGAAATTCCTTACGTCGCCACGGCTTCGGTGCACGATCTCCATGATCTGGAGCACAAGGTTTCGAAGGCAATGTCGTTCCACGGTGCACGCTACATCGAAATTCATGTCCCCTGTCCTTTGGGCTGGGGATCGAAGCCGGGTGACACGATCAAGATCGCGCGTCTTGCCGTGGAAAGTGGCATGTTCCCTCTCTTCGAAGCAGAAGACGGCGAGGTGACGGGCGTTACGAAAATCCGACGTAAACAGCCGGTTACCGAGTACCTGAAGCTACAGCGGCGTTTTGCACATGTATTCAAGAAAGGCAACGAAGCCCAACTAGAGGCGCTACAAGGCATCGCCGATAGGCATATCAGGCGGTTCAACCTTTTGTCCCCGGAAGGCGATGAGGCATGAAGCCCGAGCCCGTTTCGCAATCTAAGCCGTTCGCCATAAGCCTTGATGTCGGCAGCAGCCTGCTCAACAAGACGGGCACCTGGCGCACCGCACGTCCGGTTTATTTGGACCGTTTGCCGCCGTGCAATCATGCCTGCCCGGCTGGCGAGAACGTCCAGGCTTGGCTTGGGCATGCCGAAGAGGGAGATTACGAGGCGGCCTGGCGACAGATCATGGAAGAGAATCCCTTGCCCGCCACCATGGGGCGCGTTTGCTATCACCCCTGCGAGGGCGCCTGTAACCGCGCCGGTCTAGATGAAGTCGTGGGCATCAACTCGGTCGAACGTTTTCTAGGAGATCAAGGCAATAAATACGGCTGGACGGTGCCCGCCGGGGAGCCTACCGGCAAGCATGTCATGGTGGTTGGCGCAGGTCCCGGAGGGCTCTCGGCCGCCTATCACCTAAGACGATTTGGTCACGAGGTGACCATCTTCGAATCTTTGCCCAAGGCCGGTGGGATGCTGCGCTGGGGTATTCCAAAATACCGTTTGCCACGCGAAAAACTCAACGCCGAGATCGCCCGCATCGAGGAGATGGGGGTCAAAATAGTGCTCGACACGAAGGTAGAAAATGTTGAGGCTTCCATGAAGGAGGGAGGGTTCGACGCTGCGTTTCTGGCCGTCGGCGCACATACAGCCAACGACCTAGAAATTCCCATCACCGGCGAGATGCCGGTGATTGAAGGGATCACCGTACTGCGAAATTTGGAGCTGGATCAGCCAACCCAGCTTCAGGGCCAAGTGGTGATCTACGGTGGCGGTAACACTGCTATGGATGTCGCCCGCACGGCGGTCCGCCTCTCGGGCTTCGAGCCGAAGGTAATCGTACGCAGGGACCGGGACCGGATGGCTGCCCACGCATTTGAAGTGGACGAGGCCCTGTTAGAAAAGGTGGAACTCCTCAACCTTCGCACCATTAAGCAGGTGGACGGACGCACCATCACTTTGGAGAAAATGGTCGCCGGGAAGGATGGCCGGCCACAAGTCACTGGACAGCAAGAGACTATTGAAGGCGACGTATTGGTACTGGCGCTCGGTCAGGACGTGGACTTCGGGCTTCTTGATGGCTGCCCAGAAGTCAATATCATTGAGGGGGCCGTTCTGGTCGATCCGGAAATGATGACCGATCGGCCCGGCATCTTCGCCGGCGGAGACATGGTGCCGTCTGAACGTACGGTGACCACGGCCATCGGGCACGGCAAGAAAGCGGCGCGCAGCATCAATGCCTATCTGCATCAGGAGGCTTACGCACCCGCCGAAGAGCGCGAGATTGCCACCGAGAACTTGCTGAATACCTGGTATTACTCCGACGCCGATCGTACGGTGCAGCCCACTCTCGAGATTATCCGTCGGCAGACAGGCTTCGCGGAGGTGGTGGGGGATCTCGACGAGGGCAATGCCCTATTCGAGGCGCGGCGCTGCATGTCGTGCGGCAACTGCTTCGAGTGCGACAATTGCTACGCGGTATGTCCGGATAACGCCATCACTAAGCTCGGGCCGGGCGAGCGTTTTGAATTCAAATACGACTACTGCAAGGGTTGCGCCATGTGCGCAACGGAATGTCCCTGTGGTGCCATCAAGATGGTGCCGGAAGATATCTGATGCTGACCATTAGCCTGTGTGTCGGTGGTAAGATGTATGCAACCACCATTTGTTATCGGGAGGTAGTCATTGATGAGCTCTGACGCCGTCGTTCAGGCCAAGCCGTTTGCCATCACCCTCGATGTAGGCAGTAGCCTGCTCAATAAGACGGGCAGCTGGCGCACCGAACGTCCCGTGTATTTGGACCGTTTGCCGCCGTGCAATAATGCCTGCCCAGCCGGTGAAAACATCCAGGCCTGGCTCGGTTATGCCGAAGAGGGAGATTACGAGGCGGCTTGGCGACAGATCATGGAAGACAATCCGTTGCCCGCTATCATGGGGCGCGTCTGCTATCACCCCTGCGAGGGCGCTTGCAACCGTGAGGGTCTAGATGAAGCCGTAGGCATCAACTCGGTCGAACGTTTTCTAGGAGACCAGGCCTTGAAGTACGGCTGGCAAGTCGAGCCCGGAACGGCCACCGGCCAACGCGTAATGATCGTCGGCGCCGGCCCTGCGGGGCTGTCGGCGGCCTATCATCTGCGTCGCTTCGGCCATGCAGTGACGATTTTTGATGCCAATCCGCAGGCCGGCGGCATGCTGCGCTACGGCATTCCCAAATACCGAATGCCCCGGGAGAAACTACGGGCCGAGATTGCACGTATCGAAGCTATGGGTGTCGAGATTCAGCTCGACACCCAAATTGATGATGTCCTCTCGACCAAGCAGGCGGGTCGGTTCGACGCCGTGTTTCTATGTATTGGCGCCCAATTGCCGCGACGCCTCGAGATCGTCTCGGACGAAAAAATTCAAATGCTCGATGCGGTGGTGGTGTTGCGTGATACTGAGCTCGACAACCCCAGCAAGCTTAAGGGCCATGTGGTGGTCTATGGTGGTGGTAATACGGCGGTCGACGTAGCGCGAACAGCAATTCGCATGGGTGCGATATCGACGACCCTCATCGTGTTCGAGGCCCGCGAGCACATGCCGGCCCATGCGTTCGAAATTGAAGAGGCCTTGGAAGAGGGTGTCATACTGAAGTGTCTCCGATCCATTAAGCAGGTGGACGGCGGTTCCGTCACGCTCGAGAGGATGAGGGCCACCAACGAACGCTGGCCCGAGCCGACCGGTGAGTTCGAAAGCATCAAGGGCGATGTAATCGTCCAAGCCATTGGGCAGGATACCGACGTGGGTTTTTTGCAAAACCTCTCCGGTGTGGAGACCAGGGACGGCATCGCTCAGGTAAACAGTGCCATGCGTACCGGCGCTGAAGGGATATACGCCGGTGGTGATATGGTGCCGTCGATCCGGACGGTAACCGCTGCCATCGGGCACGGCAAAAAGGCGGCACGCAATATCGATGCGTATCTCCGCGGAGAAAAATACATTCCGCTGGAGAAGCACGAGGTAGTTGGCTTCGATATGTTGAACACCTGGTACTACACCGACGCCCCGCGAACCGTACGCCCGATGCTGGACGTGGTGCGCCGAAAGACCGGGTTCGCGGAAGTCGTCGGGGACCTCGACGCGGACAATGCAGCCTTTGAGGCGCGGCGCTGCATGTCCTGCGGCAACTGCTTCGAGTGCGACAACTGCTACGGCGTATGCCCGGACAACGCCATCACTAAGCTCGGGCCGGGCAAACGTTTTGAATTCAAATACGACTACTGCAAGGGCTGTTCCATTTGCACGACGGAATGTCCTTGCGGCGCGATCAAGATGGTGCCGGAAGATATCTAACTTTCGGCATGGTTCTGCGGGACTGCTGGGCAATTGATCGAAGGAAACCTGCAGCTCCGTGTTCTCAAGTTTGCAGTGACTGGATACAGCAACCAAGACAATGGAGGAAATTATGACACCGCAGGAAAAATTCATCGCTGAGACCCAAAGACAGATCGAAGATTGGCAAGCCCAGATGGCTGAGTACAAAAAGGGGCTGGAAGCGGCAGAAGTAGGGGCTAAAGCCGCTTATGAAGAGCTTGCCGGGCAATTGGAAGAGTCCATTTCAAATGCTCAGACCTTGGTTAAGCAAGCTAAAGCCACCAACGAAAAGGCCTGGGGCGATATGGGCTCGGCGACCCAGAAAGCCCTGGATCAGCTTCAAGAGGGCTGGCAGAAGGCTATGTCCCGCTACTCGTAAACGGCTCCACTCACGGTGTGAGACAAGAGATGGAAGGGCGCGAACCTGTTCTCGGTACGGTTCGAACCACGGATAGAAACATTGAGTGAAAAAAGGGAGCAAACCTTGACGAACGGACACTCCAAGCCACGCGTAGGGTTATTCGTTACTTGTTTAGCGGATCTCTACCGTCCGTCGGTCGCCTTTGCGACCGTGAAATTGCTGGAAGACGCCGGTGTTGCCGTGGAAGTGCCTCGCGCTCAGACCTGTTGCGGTCAACCCGCCTTCAACAATGGCGATCTCGGTCATGCGCGAAAATTGGCGATGCAGGTCATCAAGGCATTCGCTGATTTCGATTACATCGTAGCGCCGTCCGGATCTTGCATGGGAACCATCAAGACCCATTATGTCGAGCTTTTTGAAGACGACCCAAACGGATTGGAGATGGCTCGGGATCTGGCAGAGCGAAGCCATGAACTTATCAGCTTTCTGACTGAAGTGATGGGTGTCTCGGGCGTCAAAACCGATTTCGACGGCTCTGTGACCTATCATGATTCCTGTGCCGGTCTGCGTGAGCTCAACATACATGATCAGCCCCGAGAATTGCTCAGCAGCGTCCAGGGATTAACGCTCAATGAACTAGAGGACAATAACGTCTGTTGCGGTTTTGGCGGTACGTTCTGCGTCAAATATCCAGAAATCTCCGGCCGTATGGTTGACGACAAATGTTCTCGGATCGAAGAAAGTGGCGCAGGTACCTTATTGGGAGGTGACCTTGGTTGTCTGCTCAACATTGCAGGCCGTTTGCGGCGCAAGGGAAAAACCACTCAGGTCTTCCACATTGCCGAAGTTCTGGCGGGATTGGCTGACGGCCCAGGTATCGCAGACGCGGAGGGTTAACCATGGAACCGATTTCGCATGAATTCAAGGCGCGCTCCCGACAGTCGCTCGACGACCCTGTTCTTCAGTCGGCACTGAAAAATTTGGCCACGGGCTTTGTTGATTCCCGGAGAAAATGTGCTGAGGCTCTTCCCGAATTTGAAGCGTTGCGGGACCTCGGAACAGAGATTTGCGATCATGCTCTAGCCAATCTAGATTTTTATCTGCGTCGCTATGAGGAACAGGTAACGGCGTCCGGGGGGCACGTTCATTGGGCGAGTACCTCCCATGATGCGTGTCGCATTGCTACCGACATATGCCGTCGGGCTAATGCCAAGAAGATTATCCGTGGCAAGTCGATGATCGGCGAAGAAGTCGGGATTAACGATGCATTGGAGGAAGCCGGTTTCGAAACCGTCGAGACGGACCTCGGTGAGTACATACTGCAGCTCGCAAAGGAACCTCCGAGCCATATCGTCGCCCCCGCCATTCACAAGTCCAAGGATGAAATCTCTGATCTTTTCCAAAAGCATCATGCGGCTCACGGTCTCACCGAACGCCAAACAGAACGCCGCGCCCTGGTGCAAGAAGCACGCCAGGTTCTGCGTCAGGCATTCGTTTCGGCGGACGTCGGCATCACCGGTGCCAATTTCCTGATCGCTGATACCGGTTCTAACATCATCGTCACCAACGAGGGCAACGGCGATCTCACATGCACTTTGCCCCGGGTGCATATCGTCACTGCCGCTATCGACAAGGTCATTCCGTCGGTCGAGGACGCGATGGTTCTGCTCCGCCTTCTGGGTCGTAGCGCCACTGGCCAGGAGATCACGGCATACACAACCTTCACCACTGGGCCGAAACGCGATAACGACAGCGACGGACCCGAGGAATATCATGTCATTCTCGTTGACAACGGGCGCAGCACAATGCTCGGGAACGAATTCCGTGAAATGCTGCGTTGTATCCGTTGTGGGGCCTGTATGAACCATTGTCCGGTTTATGGAAGCATTGGCGGCCACGCCTATGGGTGGGTCTACCCGGGGCCCATGGGTTCGGTGCTGACACCAATGATGGCAGGGCTGGATAAAGCGATAGACCTGCCCAACGCCTGTACGCTGAATGGTCGTTGTCAAGAGGTTTGCCCGGTCCGCATTCCGCTACCAAAACTCTTACGGGTTCATCGGACTCGGCAGTACGAGCAGAGAATAGGCTCCGGTGTGTTCCGGTTTGGCCTCGGGATTTGGGCGTTTTTCGCCGCTCACCCAGCCGTGTATCACTTCGGGACCCGCGTTATCATGGCTGTGATGGGCGCATTGGGCCGCCGAAAAGGCGTCTTTAGACGCATGCCCCTGGCCGGCGGTTGGACCCAAGCCCGCGACCTTCCAGCGCCACAGGGAAAGACCTTCCAGGCGGCCTGGCGGGAACGACAAAGGGAGAAGGAGTAATGACGTCAGCGCGAGATGAAATTTTGGCCCGTGTCGGCAAGGCCATCGGCCGTGAAGAAATCGATCCTGAGACCGAGGCGTGTTTGGCGAAGAGGCTCCGTCATCTCCCGGATCAAATCAGGCCGCAATGGGGTGATGATCCGATCGAGAGATTCATCTCGAAACTCCGCGCGGTCGCCGCAACCGTCGATGTCGTGGAAACAGACGCCGACGTTGCCACCTCCGTCAGCGCCTTCATACAGAAAAACGACATGCCACTAGCGGTGGCGATGGCCCCCGATAGCCGGCTAGACTGCTTTCCCTTGCCCGATGACTTGAAGATATCCCGGCGAAACGCGGTCGCAGACGATGTCACGAGTATCACGGCAGCCGAAGCCGGTGTCATTGAGACGGGAAGCCTGGTGTTGCGCTCGGGTCCGAAAGGCCCGACGGGTATGAATTTCCTGCCCGAGAACCACATCGTGATCGTACGCCAAGAACAGTTGGTGAACCATCTGGAGGACGGATGGCGATGTGCCCAGGAGACATCGAACAGGGTTCCGAGAACGGTGAACTTTATCACCGGACCATCCAAGACCGCGGATATTGAGCAGACCCTTGAGTATGGCGCACATGGCCCTAAACGCTTACACGTAATTCTGGTCGGGGCCCAAAAGGCGCCAGACAGGTAGAAGAAGAGGAAAGAAAAATGACAGAAGATGTTGTAATTGCGAGCGCGGCGCGGACGGCGGTCGGGGCCTTTGGCGGAGGTCTGTCGAGCATTCCTGCTGCGCAGTTGGGCAGCAATGCCATCAACGCCGCACTGGCAAGAAGTGATGTTGCAGCCGAGGATGTTTCTGAAACAATACTTGGCCAGGTTTTGACGGCGGGGTGCGGCCAGAACCCGGCGCGCCAGGCGGCCATCGACGCCGGAATTCCTGAAAGTAGTACGGCGGTTACGATCAACCAGGTTTGTGGCTCTGGCGTCCGGACGATCGCCATGGGTTGTCAGGCCATCAAAGCCGGTGACAGCACCATTGTTGTTGCCGGGGGTCAAGAAAACATGAGCCTGTCGCCGCACTGCCAGCATCTGCGCAACGGTGTCAAGATGGGTGATTACCAGATGATTGATACAATGATTAGGGATGGTTTGTGGGACGCCTTCAACGGCTATCATATGGGAATGACCGCCGAAAATGTTGCTAATCACTGGCAAATCACCCGTGACGATCAGGATCAGTTGGCGCTTTCCTCACAACAAAAGGCGGCAGATGCAATAAGCACGGGACGGTTTGATGATGAAATCGCGCCGGTAACTGTCAAGACACGCAAAGGCAGCGTCGTCATTGAAATCGACGAACATCCAAAGGCCAATACCACCGAAGAAGGACTGGCAGGTTTGAGGCCGGCGTTTCAAAAGGATGGTACGGTCACCGCTGGAAACGCTTCGGGGATTAACGACGGCGCAGCTGCGGTGGTGCTGATGACGGCGGATGAAGCAAGCCGGCGTGGCATAGCGCCGTTGGCGCGTATTGCATCCTGGGCTACTGTTGGCGTCGACCCTGCTTTGATGGGCTCGGGCCCGATCCCGGCAAGTTTGGCGGCGCTCGAAAAAGCCGGCTGGACGACGGATGACCTTGATCTGATCGAAGCCAACGAAGCCTTTGCTGCACAGGCTTGCGCGGTCAACAAGGAACTGGGCTGGGATGTCGCAAAAGTCAACGTCAACGGCGGTGCTATTGCGATGGGGCACCCGATCGGTGCTTCGGGCACACGCATTGTTGTAACACTCCTGCACGAGATGAAAAAACGAAACGCTAGCAAGGGGCTGGCAACGTTGTGCATTGGTGGTGGTATGGGGATCGCCATGTGCGTCGAGCGTTGAATGGGGTAAAAGAGTAAATCAGAAAGAAGTGCCCGGACTTAAACGTCCAATCTTGGGCAACTGCATGGTTCGTATCCTGTCGAGGCCGTTATGGAAATTGGCTGGGCGAGACGCCGGGCCGGGCTGGATAATAACGAAAACAGCATTCGCCAAGCGTTGGCTCGAATACGTAACGGTCACTAAAACCAACCCCACCGTGGGCCGCTCGTATGAAACATAATTTGCAGACCCCAAAAATTGATTATGTCGATAGCCAAGACACAAAGTATGGCTCAAGCTTCTGAAATGGAAAACACCGCCGCTTCAACTTCCGTCAGAGGTAACTTCGTCCAGGGTTTCTCCATGGGATAAATTTTTTTGAGCGACGGCTTTGGCCTACATGGCGATGCGGCCGCGCCGCCATGTCGCCACCTGTTGCAGCAGAACCGGCAGCGCCAGTACCACCGCATATGTGTCACTAGTCGCACCAGGTGCCACCATGAAGATGGCCGCCACGCCAATGAGTATTCTGAACAACACCGGCATGGGAGCAATGAAGTACGCGCTGACGGCCGTTGCCATCATGGTAACTCCAATGGCGCAAGTCAATGTCGTCTCTAGGAACGAGCCCCAAGTAAAGTAGTCGTCGAGCACGATCAACATCGCGGGCGAATAGACGAAGACCATTGGCACCATGAGCTTGCCGATACCCAACGTGAAAGCCGAAACGCCGGTCCTGAATGGATTAGCGCCGGCAATCCCTGCTGCCGCGTAGGCCGAAGCGCAAACTGGCGGGGTGATTTCCGAGATAACGCCATAATAAAGCACGAACAGATGGGATGCCAGCGGCGGAATACCCAGGTTGGCGAGCGCCGGCTGAGCAACTGTGGCAAGCATGATGTAAAGCGCCGTCGTCGGCAAACCGGCGCCCATCAAGATGCAGGTGATTGCGATCAGGATCAGCGAAACGAACAGCGTCATCCCCTGGAGCGAAATGTCCATCAGGGGAACCCACGAAGTCAGGGCAAGAATATTTTCCGCAATGGAATAGGCGCCATCGGCGACCATGAAACCGAGCCGGAAACCGAGGCCCGTCGAATTTACGACGCCAACGACAATACCGATGGCAGCGCAGACAGCCCCGACTGCGAGCGCGTATTTGACGCCCGTGATGCAGGCGTCGATGATGTCGCTAAAAGCGATCCGGTGCATGGGGTTGAAAAGCCCAACTGCGAGCGCCGTGGTTATGCCCCAAAAGGCTGCCATGTGGGGTGAATAACCACTGAACAGCACGTAAATGAGCGCGACCAGCGGAAGCGCCGTAGGCCAGCCTCTCTTAATGACCGTAAAAAGACGTGGTATTTCCTCTTCCGGCACACCTTTCAGTCCGAGCCGCTTAGCCTGAAAATGGACGATACAGAGTACGCCGATATAGTGCATGGCGGCGGGGATGGCAGCTGCAATGATAATAGTGGTGTAAGGAACTTCCAGGAACTCGGCCATGATAAAAGCCGCCGCGCCCATGATCGGCGGCGTGATCTGGCCGCCGGCGCTTGCCGCAGCTTCGACTCCGCCGGCGAGATGGCCGGGATAGCCCATACGTTTCATGTTGGGGATGGTTAGCGAGCCGGTCGAAACCGTATTTGCTATGGAGGATCCCGAAATCGTACCGAAAAAGGCGGACGATACGACGCTGACCTTGGCCAAGCCGCCGGTGTAGCGGCCCGCGATTACCGTCGCCATGTCTACAAAGAATTGTCCCAACCCCATTCGCTGTGCCAGCACACCGAATAGTACAAAGTGGAAAACCACGGTGGACACGATCCATAGCGTAATGCCGAAAATGCCCTCGGCCGGGAAGTACATATTGTTGATGTATTGGGCCCAGTTGATCCCCGGATGCTTAAGAACTTGAAGAGGCATATACTTGCCGAAGACCGCGAACACCGTGAATGAGATGATGATGATCGGCACGACGATACCAAGCGTCCGGCGCACGGCTTCAAGCAACACGAGGATCAGCACGGTGCCAAAGACAACATCAATGGCGGCGGGGTCGCCTTGACGTAACACTTGTTCGGCCAGATGGAAGCGCTGGCCCAGAAACGTGAAATCAATTTCGTACCAGGTGATGCCGATATAGAGAGAGGCGGAAATACCGGCAAGGATGAGCATCCAGTCCCAGATCGGCACATTTGCGTAACGCCACCACTTGTTGGGTTGCAGTTCCCAGGCGTGGTCGCCCTTGATCATGGGGAAACCGATAAAGACCAATAGGATTACCCCCGACATATGGATGCCCATGTGCCAATAGTCGATGGGTACGCCGATGCCGGCGGTAATATAGTGATAGGCGGCGAAGATGACCGAAAACGCCAATGTAAACCGCAATATCCATGGTCCGAGGGCGCGGGTATGAAGGCCGGAATCGTACTTCTCTTCCAGCTCTTCCGCTTTCTTGGCATCAAACTCAGCCATGACCGCCCCTCGCTCTGCAGCATTGGCGCCACAGGGTATTAATATGAACTAAGATATTGGCTGGTTCCTGCGTGACGCCGGAAGCGCGACGTCATGGCCGCGCTTCCGGTTGTGCACGGTGTGGGCTTACTTAATCATGCCCTTCTCTTTGTAGAATTTTTCGGCGCCTGGGTGCAGCGGGATCAGCACGCCTTTGAGTGCCGTCTCGAGGCGAATGGCCTTGCCCTTGGCATGGCCTTTATCAAGCAGGCCGCGGGTTTTCTTGCTCCATAAAGCCTTGGTGATGCCATAGACGAGGTCTGTAGGCTGGTCGATACTGGTCACCAACTGACCGTTTACCGCTATTGTCGGCGTATCGGTCTTGATGTTCTCGTAAGTGCCAGCCGCTATGTTGGAATCGACATAGTAGGGAATGATGCCGTTGATTGCCTTACGCTCGGCGTCCGAGAACTTATAGAGATTGAAGCCTTTGGTGGAACCCAGCTGAATGAGCGCCGCGAAAGGCGTGCCTCCGGCGTAGAAGAAAGCATCTATCTGACCATCAGCTATTCGTTGCACGCTCTGCCCCAGGTTCAGCTCGTGTTCTTTGGCCTTGATGCCGTAGTGCTTAAGGATCATCCGCACGGAAACCTGCGTGCCGGAGCCAGCCGCGGCGACACCGACGCGCTTGCCATTCAAGTCCTGCAGGCTCTGCAGTTGTACACCTTTCGGCAGCACAAGATGCATGTCCTCAGGATAGAGGTTGGCGATGACGCGAACCTTGTCCTTCTTGTTACCGACGAATTTACCCTGGCCGTTGTAGCCCTGCGTGACACTCTGCGCACCGGCTAGGCCGGCATCGAGCTGACCCGCATGGATTGCGTTCATATTGGCGACCGAAGCGTTGGTCGAAACGGCGATGGCCACGAGACCAGGCACGCCGCAGGTACCTCCCTTGGCACAGGAACGCGAGCCCGGCGGGCTTGAGATGGCATTGGCGATCAAGCCGCCGATGGGGAAGTAGGTACCGCCGGCGCCGCCCGTTCCAATGCGCCAGAACTTCATTTCCTGAGCCTGGACGCCACTACTCAAGGCGACCATCCCGGCGACAGCCGCGATTGCAAGTTTGCTACGGAATTTCATGCTGTTTCTCCTCTCCTGCATAATATGTTGATTTGTTTGTTTCATCAGTCCTCAAGGTCGTATCCCCAGTCTGGGGCCAGTCCAGCTCAATGCTCGAATTCAGGTGCATCTATGCATCTAAACTGAAAATACGACATCGGCGGAAACCAATAAACGATCGCACTCTTTTGGCAAGAGTTTTCTCGGCGGGCGCGGCAGCGAGAAGGTGGCTTCGGTCTGTTGCGCTATCCACCCAACTACGTGAAGCGTGAGGACTGGATGTCTTAAATCTATTTGATTGCTTGTATGATCTGTTTGAATGATCGCCGACAAATCTTTATTGGGTGGACGATGGATGCTCGTCAGGACGAAATGATGACACGGTTCTTTTTTGAAAACGCATTATTGCCTGATGGTTGGGCCAAGAACGTCCTCACGGAAACTGATGGTAGCGGTTGGATTACGTCAGTGATGGTGAACAGCATCCTTGATCGACCTGACCACCGTGCTGCAATTGCGGTGCCGGGCGTACCGAATTGCCATAGCCATGCCTTTCAACGGGCAATGGCGGGTCTGGCCGAATTCAGAAGTCAATCCGTTGACAGTTTTTGGACATGGCGGGACTTGATGTACCGTTTTGTTGACAAACTGACGCCTGAGGATCTAGCGGCGATCGCGGCACAGGCTTACATGGAAATGCTTGAGGCCGGGTTCACTGCGGTAGCAGAATTTCATTACCTGCATCACGCGCCTGATCGACGTCCTTTCGATGACGTCGGCGAAATGTCTGGAGGGATCATTCAGGCTGTACAACAAACAGGCATTGGTCTGACGTTGTTGCCAGTATTTTATGAATGTTCTGGATTTGGAAGTATGGTGCCAGACCCTGCTCAGGGCCGCTTCGTCAACACACTTCACAGATATGGGCAGCTGATCGAACGGACCTTGTCCATGATGAAGGATTTGCCGGACGCAGTCATGGGTCTGGCGCCGCATTCCTTGCGTGCGGTAACACCAGAAGGCCTTAATGGAATGCTTTCCCTACCTTGTGCGGGGGCCATACACATCCACATTGCAGAGCAGGTGCGCGAAGTCGATGAATGCTTGGCATGGTACGGCGCACGGCCCGTTGCTTGGTTGCTTGACAATTTTCCGGTCGATGAGCGCTGGTGCCTGGTGCATGCGACCCATCTGGACAGGATGGAAATCAGGCAATTGGCAAACAGTGGCGCGGTCGTCGGACTTTGCCCGATTACCGAAGCGAACCTTGGTGACGGTATCTTCGAGGCTGTTTCGTTCTTTGATCAGGGCGGGTTGATCGGCATTGGATCCGACAGCAATATCGCTATCGGTGTTGCTGATGAACTTCGCCTGCTGGAATATTCGCAAAGGCTGCGAGACCATGGCCGGAATAGGCTAGCCGCAGAAGGTCAATCCAGTGGCCGTACTCTATTTGACCATGCGTTAAAGGGAGGGGCAAAAGCGGGAGACCGTAGAAGTGGTCGGATCGAAGTCGGGTACCGGGCTGATTTTGTTTCACTAGATCAGGATCATCCGGACCTATTGTCCAGGCAAGGGGATGCGTGGCTCGACGGTTGGATATTTGCCGGCGGCAACAACGTTGTGAAGGATGTATGGGTCGGAGGGCGGCATGTTGTACGGGATGGCCTTCACTTCGCACGAAATGGCATTGCCCTAGAATATGCGAAGATATTGTCGCGGATTGTGACCTCATGACATAATCGCAGCCAAAGGTGCTATTCGTTTTTTCACTAAAACAGCAATGCTGCAATATACTAAAAAAACATACGTGTGAACTTGCCCTATCCAGTCTGTGCAATGCCCCCTCACCGCGGAGCAGTTTAAAGGTCTGGCACTAAACGAGGGGTGAATTGACAAAACACCGATGGGTCGTCTCTAAACTGCTGAAGATATAGCAAACGGAGTACTCTTTTTGTCCTCTGACGGTTCATTTTGGATGACTGGCGCGGAATTGGTCGTTGATGGCGGTATGACCACCCAGCAAAAAATAGTTGGTTAACGCGGGTGTTATCTATTTAGCGCGCGACTACGAAGCAATTCGAGCGAGAAAACTAGCAAAATCGCCTCCTTAAACATCGTAGCTACCAATAGCACGCGTCTAAATTTTCCAGCTTTTCGGGAAAAGATATAGCCGATCCGGTGGAATTCGAAACTAGAACCCTCTAATCCTTAGAAGGACAACCGTCGCTCGGGTCCCGGCGACGCCTGAACCCGGTTGTCGGCGGTCTTTTGCGCACTGCAAAATAAATTTATGTTGCAGTGCACAATTTATGTTGACAACTCAATTTGAATCACTATGTTAACACTATGTTGCAGTGCAGCATAACCAGTTTTTACCGGGTCCTGGTGGCCCGACCAAACAATTCAAGAGAGAGAGATCCGATCATGACTGCCAAGAGAACCAAACAAGCTAAAGCGACAGAGACCATCGTTGCGGCTGGCCAAGAGGGCCTACGTAACTTCGCCAAAGCCGGTACCGAAAGCTACGAAAAGGCCTTCGCTGGCGTGCGCGACAAGGCCGAGGAATTATTCCAGGGCTATGATGAGTTTGCCAAAAACGGCAAGCAGCAGATAGAGGCCTGGAGCGCCGCTGGCACCACCTATGGCAAGGGTGTCGAGGCGATTGGCGGCGAGTGTGTGAATTTCGCCAAGCAGGCGCTGGACAACAACGTGCAGGTGACCAAGGCTATCCTGGGCGCCAAGAGCCTGAACGAAGTCATGGACCTACAGACTGATTATGCCCGTAACAGCTTCGAAGGTTTGCTGGCGCGGACTACCAAGGTTGGCGAAATGGCCACCAAGGTAGCGCAGGAAACGGCCGCACCGATCAACGCCCAAGTCACCGCCACCGTAGAGAAATTGCGCAAGACCACTGCCTAAATACCATATAGCGGTTCTTCCCAAGGGGCACGGGGAGACGCTGTGGACAAGGGTCCGGTTCTTCTCCCTCCGGACCTTTGTTCTATAGCCAAGGGAAGGTTTGGCACTCCGCCGAGCCGCAGTCTTCGTTATCGAAAAGTTATATTGATTGCAAAATAACGAGTAATATCTTGCGAACGTAATCTCCATTTTAGAACGTCGCCAGTCATTCTACGATGCAGATCGGGTGGATTTTAGCTTAAGATACGTTGAATTCTACAATAAATAACCAGAAGGAAATGGAACATTGGCCTTTACAATTGATATCAATAAATTTCGCTTCGGGGCGGATGCCACGGCTTTCGCCGGCAAGAATGTTCTCATCACCGGGTCCGGCCGAGATCGCGGCTTGGGCCAGGCGTTGGTTTTAGCGGCAGGCCTTAATGGTGCTGCCAATGTCGGCGTTCATTTTCACCGCAGCTATCGCGACGGCTTCGATTTGGTGGATGCCTTGCGCGAGGCAGGCGTCAACGCCTTTGCCTTGCAGGCGGATGTCACCAACAACGCCGATCTATGGTCATCGCGCACCTATGTGGTAGAACAGATGGGTGGCCGCAGCCCCGACATCGTGATCTGTAACTCCGGCTTGACGGAGCAGGGCTACCGTTTCGGTCGTTCGCTGCCGGAGATCGAGGGAGAGCCTCGCGGCGAACGTCGCGCCCGTGTTCGGCGCGCTTATCTCGAGAACCTGGAAGAATCCCGCGCCGTCCTGAACACTAAGATCGATGGCTTCGTTGCAATGACCCATCTGTGGGCGGCAGAAGCGGTGTACCATCAAACGCCTGTCCAACTCGTATATGTGTCATCGAAACAGGCCTTGGAACCCGGCCCCTCGGTTCCTGGCTATGCGATCGCCAATTGGGCCGTGTTGCAATTGCCGCAGGTGCTGCGCGTCAACCTTGGGCGGGCCGCTGATATGGCTAGCGCCTATTGCCTGATGTTGCCGTTCATCAAGACCAGTATGACCGAAGAATATTCCGAGAACGAAAAAGTCTTCGGGCGTTGGCAACCGCGCATGCTGGAAACCCATGAGGCCGCAGCTTCCATAACCCAACTGATGTCGCAGGCGCCAGAGAGTCTCGATCAAGGTCTGTTCGAACTGAATGTCAGCGGCACGGTGGAAAAGACCGAACTGGAATGGTTGCATCGGGCGATCGAAGTCCGCGATGAAGGCACCCGAGGCAAGATGGTACTCACCTAAGTTTGAACCACCTCGAACTTTTCCCTTTTCGGAGTCTAGTCGAAAGTATTTGCGCCGGCGCTCACCACGCAGATAGAGTTTTGAGGATGCCCCAGAAGCTAATCATTCAAACCTCACCTCGGGCCGTCGCCGCGATGCGGCGCCCGATTGCTGCCCTGTTTTGCCTGACCTGCCTGCTCGTGGCCTCACCATCCTGGGCCGAAACTGAAATCGGTGACGTCCGGTCGGTGAAAGTCTGGGCCTACGGCACGCCGAGCGGCGGCAAACGTGGCGATCTGTATGAATCGGATGCTGTCTATGCTGACGAAACCGTCGAGACGGCAAATGAGGGCGCGCTGCACGTGGTCTTCCGGGACGACACTGACTTTCGCTTGGGCTCGGCCAGTCGCGCTGTGCTGGACCGGTTCGTCTATAACGCCGACAGCCATGCCGGCGTGCTGTCCCTGTCGTTGTTAAAAGGGGTTTTCCGCTACACATCCGGCAAACTCGCCAAGCGGGGCGTCAAGATCGCCACGCCGGTCGCCCTGATCGGTATACGTGGCACCGATTTCACGGTCAGCGTGGCCGACGACGGCGCCACCGAAGTGGCGGTCGCCGAAGGTGAAGTGGAAATTACCCCGTCGGGCGGTGGCGCGGCGGCGAATGTGAGCGCCGGCCAGGTTGCGGCGGTCGCCAATCCTGCGGCCGATGCGACGGTCAACACCGGAACAGCGGCAAGCGATCCGGGTTTGCAGGACCAGTCCGATACTGACGCGGGAGAAGCGGACGGTGACGGTGGTGACGGTGACGGTGGCGGTGGTCACTAAGCTGAAGTAGTTTCGATCTGATCTGACACAGTTCCTTGAAGGGGACGAGGGTTACCGGTTTTGATGGTGGCGCCTCATCAAGGTTAGCCGGCGACAATATTTCGAATTCGGCGAGCATGTTATAGTCCCATTTCTCTTAGTTTCGCGCGGTAGTACATCTGACTCGATCGCAACAGGTCACCAGCCGCTAAACGTCCC
>Ga0187827_10001154_pt1 | contig 39528 bp, 47 predicted proteins | sample ETNtaG_39_FD_167969 | JGI IMG/M metagenome (GOLD analysis project Ga0187827, IMG submission 167969) | Marine microbial and viral communities from oxygen minimum zone, Eastern Pacific Ocean - ETNP2014_SV_150_PacBio MetaG (Illumina Assembly) | ecosystem: Environmental > Aquatic > Marine > Hypoxic...
AAAAATACTTTCTAAATGCAAATATAATTGACCCTCAAAACTCTTTGGAGGAAATTGGTGGATTAATTATTGGAGAAAATGGAAAAATAGAAGCTGTAGGAAAAAAAGTTAATACAAATAATATTCCGTCAAGAGAAAAATACATTGATTTAAAAGAAAAATACATAATTCCAGGAATTGTAGATATGAGAGTTTTTGTTGGTGAACCTGGATTCGAATATAAAGAAAATTTTAGAACTTTAAGTGAGGCTGCATTGTCTGGAGGTGTTACATCGGTAGTTACAATGCCTAATACAGATCCAGTTATTGATAATGTTTCAATCGTTGATTTTTTAAAAAGACGGGGAAGAGACAAGGCAAAAATAAATATATTCCCTACAGCATCTTTAACAAAAAACCTTGAAGGAACAAATATGACTGAATTTGGTCTTTTACAAGAAAAAGGAATTGTAGCATTTACTGATGGATACAAAACTATTCAAAATACTAGGCTTATGTCTCGAATAATGAGATCTGCATATGATTTAAATTGCTTAGTTATGCAGCATGTTGAAGATAATGAGTTGGCTAAAGATGGAATGGTAAACGATGGAATTATTTCTACAAAGCTTGGCCTTCAAGGAATTTCTGAATTAGCTGAGAAAATTATTATTGAAAGAGATTTGACATTATTAGAAGAATTTAATTGCAGATACCATATATCTCAAATTTCATCTCAAAAGTCACTAGATATAATAAAAAAAAGAAAAGAAGATATAAATTTTACATGTGGAGTATCTATTAATAATCTTTCGTTAAATGAAAATGATATTGGAGATTTTAGAACTTTTTTGAAATTATCACCACCATTAAGGACTGAAGAAGACAGGGAGTCATTGATAAAAGGTATAAATAATAACTTAATTGATGTAATAGTTTCTGATCATAAGCCTGAAGATGAAGAGCAGAAAAGATTAACATTTGCACAAGCTTCAACTGGTGCATCAGGAATTGAAACTCTGTTGTCTTTAGCGCTTGAGCTATATCATAACGAATCTCTAAAATTAAATAAAATAATTAAAACATTGACATGTAATCCAGCTAAAATTTTAAAAATTAACAAAGGAAATTTAAATGTTGGTAACGAAGCTGATTTTTGTATACTTGATATAAACAAACCTTGGGTAGTTAAAAAAGAAAATTTAATATCAAAGTCTAAAAATACCTCTATCGAAGGAAGAAAATTACAAGGAAAAATAACAAATACATTTGTTAATGGTGAAGAGTTGTTTAAAGTTTGATTATGGAATTAATTTTAATTATTTCAATTTCTTATCTGATGGGATCTATTCCTTTTGGTTTAATATTAACAAAAGTTTTTTTAAAAAAAGATATAAGAGAAGTTGGATCGGGAAATATAGGAGCGACCAACGTATTAAGAACAGGTAACAAAACAATTGGATATTTAACTTTAATATTAGATGTTCTTAAAGCAGTGCTTCCAGTATTGTATATTAAGTATAAATTTCCTGAATTGGTTTACATTTCATCATTATCCGTATTCATTGGACATGTATTTCCTGTTTGGTTAAAATTTAAAGGAGGGAAAGGTGTCGCCGCTTATGTTGGCATATTATTTTCTATAAATTATATTTTAGGAATAGTATTTGCTTTTTCATGGTTAACAATTTTTTTTATTTCAAAATATTCTTCACTAGGATCAATATTGGCAACTTTGTTAATTCCAATTTTTATTTTTTTAAACCCAAGTTATGAAAATGAGTATTTTTTTATAATAATGTTTGTTTTAATTTTATTTACTCATAGAGAAAATGTTAAACGACTGATAAACAAAGAGGAATCCAAGACTAAAATTTATTAATTTGACTATTGATATATTTTTTGTGTAGTTTTACTAATTATGAATCTTGTCATAGTTGAAAGTCCAGCGAAAGCTAAAACAATTAACAAATATTTAGGTGATAATTATATTGTTTTAGCAAGTTATGGACATATAAGAGATCTTCCTTCTAAAAATGGGTCTGTAGATCCTGAAGATAAATTTAAAATGATATGGGAAATTGACAGTTTTTCAAAAAAATATTTAAAAGAAATCACTGATGCTGCAAAAAAATCAAAGAAAATTATTCTTGCAACCGATCCTGACCGTGAAGGTGAGGCTATTGCTTGGCATGTTAGAGAATATTTAGATGAAAAGAAGCTTTTAAAAGATAAAAAAATTGAAAGAGTTGTTTTTAATGAAATCACAAAAAAAGCAGTAACTAATGGAATCGATAATCCAAGAAATATAGAAGCTAATTTAGTTGATGCTTATATGGCAAGAAGAGCTTTAGACTATTTGGTTGGTTTTAACATCTCCCCTATTCTTTGGACAAAATTACCAGGTTCAAAATCTGCAGGTAGAGTTCAATCTGTTGCATTAAGATTGCTTACTGAAAGAGAGCATGAAATAGAGCAATTTAAGCCCGAAGAGTTCTGGACATTAAATGTAAATTTTAATACTTCAAAGGGAGATATATTAAATTCAAATCTTGTATTGCTAAATAATTCAAAAATAGAAAAATTTTCATTTAAAAATAAAGAAGATATAAACAATGCTATAGAATTAATTAAAAAATCAAAATACAAAATTTCAGATATTAGTTCTAAAATATATACAAGAAACCCTCTTGGTCCATTTACTACATCAACACTTCAACAAACTTCTTCAAGTAAATTAGGTTTTGGAGCTTCTAGAACAATGCAAATTGCTCAAAGGTTGTATCAAGGAATAGATATTGAAGGTGATACTGCTGGATTGATCACATACATGAGAACCGATGGCACAAACATATCAAATGATGCTGTTACTGACTTTAGGAATTTTATAAAAAGTTCTTACGGTGATAATTATTTACCTAAAGAACCTAATAATTATTCAGGTAAAAAAGCTAAGAATGCACAAGAAGCTCATGAAGCTATAAGACCAACAGACATAACTAGAACTCCAGAATCTATAAAAAAATTCTTAAGTACAGATCAAAATAAACTATATGATTTAATTTGGTCAAGAGCTCTATCATCACAAATGGAAGCAGCAAAATTTGATAGAAAAACCATTACGATTAATTCTGATAATGGCTTAAACCAATTTAAATGTTCGGGATCAACAATTAAATTTGATGGTTTTTTAAAACTTTCAAGAATTGATGAAAATGAAGATGAAAAAATTCTTCCAAATGTAAATAAAGAAGAAGTTTTAGCTAATGATTTTACTGATGAACAACACTTTACACAGCCGCCTCCTCGATACTCTGAAGCAAGTTTAGTTAAAAAACTTGAAGAATTAGGAATTGGAAGACCTTCTACATATGCAAGTATTATTTCTGTAATCTCAAATAGAGGTTATGCCGATGTAATTAATAAACGTTTTTTTCCTACAGATAGAGGAAAATTATTATCTGCATTTTTAGAAAAATTATTTTCTAAATATGTCGACTATGGTTTTACAGCTGCTTTAGAAGATCAGCTTGATGATATTACTGCTGGTAAAAAAGAATGGATTAAAGTACTTGATAATTTTTGGAAAGATTTCAATACAAATGTATCAAACGTTAAGGAAAAACGTACTAGAGAAGTATTAGATTTACTTAATCAAAGCCTTGGTGAATTAATTTTTGAAGCTGATGAAAATGGAAAAATTAATAGAAAATGCAAATTATGTGACACTGGTGAATTAAGCTTAAAAAATAGTTTTAGAGGTGGCGCATTTATAGGCTGTTCTAATTATCCAGAATGTAAATTTACCAGGCCTTTATCTAAATCTAAAGCAAATGATCAATACGCACTAGCTGAGCCAAAATTAATTGGTCAAAATGATAATGGTAAAGACATATATTTAAAAAATGGAAGATTTGGACCGTATTTACAATATGAAATTATTGAAGAAGAAACATTAAATAAAAAGAAAAAAAAGAAAAAAGAAAACGAAAATTTAAAAAATGTATCTATTCCTAAGGGAATAAATATAGATCAAATTAGTTTAGAGAAGGCAAAGTATTTATGTTCATTACCAAAAATTATAGGTCAACATCCTGAAAATGGTAAAGATATAACGGTAAATTCGGGTAGATTTGGACCATATTTAAAATGTGAAAATAAGTCTGCAAGATTAGAAAATGTTGAAGAAATTTTTACAATTGGTTTAAATAGGGCAATAACACTAATAGCTGAAGCAAAACCGGGTCGAATTTCTTCATCTCTAATAAAAGATCTTGGAGAACATCCAGAAGATAAAAAAACAGTAAGAATAATGAAAGGTCAATATGGACCTTATATTAAGTATAAATCTCTAAATGCTACAATACCTGAAGAAAAAGACCTTTTAGAAATAAATATGGAAGATGCTCTTATATTAATTGAGAAAAGAAAAGAATACGATAGAAATAAAAGAAATAAAAAAAGAAAAAAATGATAAAAAAAATATTATATATATTTGCATTTTTAATTTTATCATCATGTTCAACAGTAAAAGAAAAAACTAGTGGTTTGAAAGAAATTGGTAAAATTGGAAAGGAATGTCCGCCAAAAGAAGAAAGAACTTTAAAACACATTTTTTGCAAAGAGCCTAAGTAAAATTATTAAAAATTAAATATGACATTTGAAAGTAAAATAAAAGAATTAGGAATAATATTACCGAACGCAACAGCACCTGTGGGATCTTATGTTGCTACAAAAATTGTTGGAAAATTACTCTACATATCTGGTCAAATATCAAATGATGAAAATGGAAATTTAATCAAAGGAAAACTTGGTAAAGAATTAAAAACTGAAGACGGATATAAGGCTGCAGAAAGATGTGCTCTAAATATTATAGCTCAAGTAAAAAAAGCGTGTGGTGATGATATGTCAAAAATTAAATCATGTATTAAATTAACAGGATTTGTAAATTCAACTGAAGATTTTATTGAACAACCTAAAGTGATTAATGGGGCTTCTGAGATTATGGTAAAAATTTTTGGCGAAAAGGGTATGCACACAAGAGCAGCTGTTAGCACAAATAGTTTGCCTCTTGGTGTAGCAGTAGAAGTAGATGCAATTTTTGACTTAAATTAGTTTATCTGCCAATTCCAAAATAATTTATTTTCTTTTTTTTCATTTCGTTGGGAGAATAAATATTTCTCATGTCATAAATTTTAAAATTAGATTTTTTAACAAGTCTTTTAAAATTAAGAAATTTAAACTCATTCCATTCAGTATGAATAACGATTAAATCGGTCTTGTAACAAGCGGATTCTATATTTTTACAAAACTTAACATTATTATAATTTTTAAAATCACTTTTTTTACCTGATGGATCAAAATATCGTATATTTGAAACTTTTTTACTTAGATAAGGTATCATGTATAAGCTAGAAGCTTCTCTCATATCGTCTGTATTTGGTTTAAAAGTTACACCTAAAAAAGTTATTGATTTATTTTTTAAATTTCCATTAAGGATTTTAACTAGTTTTTTTGTTAGTAATAATTTTCTATTCTCATTTGATTTAATAACATTTTCAACAATTGATAAATCAACCTTAAAAGATTTGCCTGTATCAAGAACAGCTCTAGTATCTTTAGGAAAGCACGAACCTCCATATGCGGGACCTGCTCTAAGAAATCTCTCCCCTATTCTTTGATCTGAACCCATGCCATAAGATACATCTTTTATATCTACACCAACTTTCTCACAAAGGTTAGCCATTTCGTTTATGAACGATATCTTGGTTGCTAAAAAAGCATTAGAAGCATACTTAATAAGCTCTGCTCCTCGTCTTGAGGTATTAATATATCTGCTAGTTTTTTTAACAATTGGAAAATACAAGGATTTTAATTTCAAGTTTGCTCTTTTACTATTTGTGCCAATTACCACTCTATCTGGTGATGTAAAATCTTTAATCGCCTCTCCTTCTCTTAAAAATTCAGGATTAGAAACAACATCAACTAGCTTTTTTTTAATTTTTGATTTAAAAATTTTTTCTATCTTATCTCCAGTAGTAACAGGAACTGTTGATTTAGTTATTACAATTTTATATTTATTTATAAATTTTTTAATCTGTTTAGCTACCTGGAAAACATATTTTAAATCAGCAGAGTTACTATTTTTTTTAGTAGGTGTTCCAACACAAATGAAAATTATATCCGCTTTTGTAACTGCTTGTTTAATATCAGTAGTAAAAATTAATCTTTTTTGTCTATAATTTTTTTTAATTAATTCTTCAAGACCTGGTTCATAAATAGGGACAATTCCTTGGTTTAATTTTTTTATTTTATCTGAATTATTATCTACACAATAAACAGTGTTACCTAAATCAGAAAAACAAACTCCTGATACAAGTCCCACATAACCCGTTCCTATCATACAAAGTTTCATACTTTTGATATCTCTAATGATGATTTCAAATAACCTTCCATTGTTCCACAGTCTAAATATTTTCCTTTAAAAGTATGACCAATAAATTTTTCTCCATCTTTTATTAATCGCCTTATAGAATCGGTAATATGTACTTCTGCTCCTTTTCCTTTTTTTTGATTTTGTAACTTCTTAAATATTTTTTTAGATAATATATATCTTCCAATAACAGCATTATTAGATGGAGCTGATCCAACATTTGGTTTTTCAACAACATCACTAATGATAAAATTATTATTATTTATATTTTTTTTTTTCGAGTATATACCCCATCTATTCACAGTTTTTTTGTTTACTTTCATACTTGCCATAATTGAGCATTTTTTTTTATTATGTAGTAAAATCATATCTTTTGAGCAATTTCTTTTTATAATTAAATCATCCGGGAGCAACATTAGAAAATATTTATCCTTGATTAAATTTTTTGTTTTAAGCACAGCATCACCAGTTCCGTTGGGTATATTTTGATAAACAAATTTTATCAATTTTTTATATTTTTTAATTTTCTTATATTCTTGAATAATTCTTGCATCTTTCTTTTTTTTAATAATTTTTTGATAGAACTTATCATTGTAGAAATATTTTTTTATAATTTGTTTTTTTTTCGATATTATAAAAATTATCTCCTTAACACCTGCATCAATACATTCATCAAGAATATATTCTAAGCCTACTTTGCCATTTATTGGTAGAAGTTCCTTTGCATTAACACTGGTTAAAGGTAAAAGTCTTGTGCCCAATCCTGCTAGTGGTATTATTGCTTGTCTTATCATTAGAATGTAATAATTAAATGAAGTACCATAAATGATAATTTTTAAAAGCATAAATAGATTAAATAAAGAAGTTAATTTTAAGGCAAACATAGGTTTTATTCCCACAATGGGAGCACTTCATAAAGGTCATATTTCGCTTATCAAATCATCAAAAAAAGTATGTAAAAAAACGTTGGTTAGTATTTTTATAAATCCTTCACAATTCAATAAAATTAATGATTTCAAAAATTATCCAAAAAATCTAAAAAAAGATATTATGATTCTTAAGAAGTTAAAAGTTGACTACTTATTGGCTCCAAATGTTAAAGAAATTTATAGAAACAAAAAAAATAACAAAATTAAATTAAAAAAAAAGGATAAGATAATGTGTGCTCTATATAGACCTGGTCATTTCGAAGGTGTTTTGGCTGTAATAAACCAATTTTTGATTAAAATTAAACCAAAACATATTTTTTTTGGCGAAAAAGACTATCAGCAATTACTACTAATAAAAAAGTTTGTAAAAAATAAATTTAAAATTTCAATTCATGCCTGTCCGACTATACGTAGAAAAAATAAAATAGCACTATCTTCACGTAATGTATTATTAAGTAATTCTGATATTAAAAAATCATCTTATATCGTAAATTTAATACTTAATTTTAAAAGAAATATGAAAAAAAATATTTCATTTAAAAAACATATTAAAAATATTATTGATAAAATAAATAATATTAAAAAAATTAAAATTGAATATCTTGAAATTAGAAATAAAATTAATCTATCAAAAAATTATAATAGAAATAATTTTAAAATATTTATTGCTTATTATAATAATAAGGTAAGGTTAATTGATAATTATTAACTTCCATAAAAAAAATAAGCACCAATACCTAAGAAAGATAAAAAACCTATAACATCAGTTATAGTTGTTACAAAAACGCTAGAAGCTATGGCTGGATCAATATTCATTTTTTTAAGTGATACTGGAACTAATATACCAAACAACCCTGCCACTATCATATTTAATATCATTGAGATTGATATTATTAATGAAAGAGTGGTATCGTTAAACCATAATTGAACAACTATCGCACTTATAATTGCAAATATAATTCCATTTAAAATTCCAATTGAGAATTCTTTTATTATATTTTGAGAAAAATTGTTTCTGGTTAATTCATTGGTAGCAATAGTTCTGATAGTTACTGCTAATGTTTGCATTCCAGCATTACCTCCCATGGAAGCAACAATTGGCATTAAAACCGCTAATGCAACAACTTTTTCTATATCTTCTTGAAAAAAACCTATAACTATCGAAGCAATAATTGCAGTAAACAAATTAAGCAAAAGCCAAGCAAATCTTCTTTTTGTTTTCTTTAAGACACCATCAGTAATTTCTTCATTTCCTACACCAGCTAGTCTTAATGCGTCTTCTTCTGCTTCTTCTTTAAGTACAGTTAATATGTCATCGCTAGTTATCATTCCAACTAATTTATTATTTTTGTCAACTACACAAGCTGAATTTAAATTATAATTCTCAAACAAATGTCCTACCTCTTCTCTATCCATGTCAACTGGTATTGATAATTGAGATTCATTCATTATTGAAATCATTTTTGCTTCTCTAGAAGTTCTTAAAACTTTTGAAGAAGGTACCGTACCAATGGGTTTAAATTCATTATCTACAATAAAAATTTCTAAAAATTCTTCAGGTAAATCCTTGTTTTCTCTTAAATAATCAATGGTTTGACCAACAGACCAATTACTTGGTATTGCAGTGAATTCTCTCTGCATAATTCTAGCTGCGGAATCTTCAGGATAACTTAAACTTTCTAAAAGTACAAATCTGTCTTTTGGAGGTAATGAACTTAAAATTTCATTTTTATTTTTTTCATCTAAGTTTTCTAAAATTTTAATTGAATCGTCAGATTCTAAGTTTTTTAAAATATAAACAATTGAATCTTTGGATAAATATTTAATTACTTCTGTTTGAACAGATTCATTAAGTTCTACAAATACTTCAGGATCAATTTTAAAATTGTTTAACTTAATTAAATTTTCTCTATCATTTTCATTAAGATGCTCAATTATATCTGCCGCATCCGCAGGATGCATCTCTTTAAATGAATTTGAAATGAATACAGCATCATTATTGGCAATTTTATCTGTTACAACCTTGATATATTCTTTATTAAATTCAAAATTGACTTTTTTATCTTTTATTTTTCTTACTAAAGTCATAAAAAACCTTTATTTTTATATGGCACTATTAATGTATAATTTTTATATTACAATTCTTTAATGAGTATAGAGATAAAAAAATCAATAAAACCCGTAAATTATTTAAATGCTATAGAATTTTTAGAGAAAAGAGTTGCTAAAGTAAATAAAAATGATGCAAGTGAATTAATTTGGATATTACAACATCCTTCAATTTTTACTGGTGGAACAAGTTTTAATGGAAGTGATATTTTAGATAAATCAATTAAAGTAATTAAAACTTCGAGAGGAGGAAAAGTTACGTGGCATGGCCCTGGTCAATTAATTTGTTATTTTGTAATTAATTTAAATAATAGAAAAAAAGATATAAGAAAGTTTTTAGATATTATTGAAGATTCAATTATAATTTCGTTAAAAGAATTTGGAATTCATTCATATAGTGATAGAAAAAATATCGGAATTTGGACAAAAATAAACAATAAAGATAAAAAAATTGGAGCAATAGGAATTAAAGTTAAAAGATGGATAGCTTATCACGGATTTTCAATAAATATAAATAACGGTATGTATAATTATAAAAAAATTATACCATGTGGAATTAAAGATAAGGAAGTAACTACATTGAAAAAAATTAATAATCAAAGTTATAATAAACTTTCACAAGAAATAATAAAAAATTTATTATCTAAATTAAAAATTTAAGTCTTTTAGTTTTAATTAACTTTTTAAAATAGTTTGGAAGTAAGGCTTTATATGTGTGTTTTTTATTATTTATAATAAATTTAATTTTATATGAATGAAGCATTAACTCCTTGTTTTTAGTTTTTAATCTTTTGTCAAGTGTATACTTGTCATCACCATATATTGGATGTCCAATTAAAGAAAGTTGTTTTCTTAATTGATGTTTTCTTCCAGTTATAGGATTCATTTCTAATAATGTGCAGCTTGAATTTTTATCAAGCACTTTGTAAATAGTTTTTGATTTTTCAATAATTTTATTATTTCCTTCATATCTAAGCAAATCATGATCAAGAATTCCTTTATCATTTTCTAACTCTCCATAGCTAATTGCTAAATATGTTTTGTGAATTTTTCTTAATCTAAAAAGCGATGTAAATAGTCTTGCAGTATCTCTATTTTTTGCAATAATAAATACTCCAGAAGTATCTTTATCTAGCCTGTGAACTGAATAAGGCTTAGTATTTTCAAAAACTTTACTTTTTGAAAATATATCAATTAAATTTTTTTTTGATTTCGTTCCACCCTGAACTGCTATACCAGATTCCTTATTTACAACGATAAAATCTTTATTATCATCTATAATCAAATCTTCATTTTCTTTTATAATTTCATTCGAAGGTTTAAACTTCAATTTAGCTTTTAAAAACTTTTCTTCAAACTTAACGTCATAAACATTAATTACATCTTTGAAATTTAATTTAGTAGAACTTTTAATTTTTTTATTATTTAATTTAATTTTTCCTATACGAAGTAATTTTTCAATTAACCCTTGAGGAAATTTTCCTAAAAAATTTCTAATCCATTTGTCTATTCGTATATCTTCATAAGAAGAGTCTACAATATAAGACTTTTTCATTATTGTGTGTGACTATGCTGGTACTGTTTTTGTTTCTTCAGTTTTTTTAGCTGTATCTTTTTTTTTCTTATCCACTCTTTTTGCTTGGACGTCTCTATCTACAAATTCTATAACTGCTAATGGAGCATTATCACCATATCTATATCCAGATTTAATAATTCTTGTATATCCACCTTTTCTACCTTCATATCTTTTCGCAAGTGTTTTTTTAACTTTATTAGCAGATTTAGTATCTTGTAGCTTAGAAATTAATATTTTTGTATTTTGTAAATTATTTTTTTTACCCAAAGTAATAATTTTATCAGCTTGGGGTTTTAAAACTTTAGCTTTTGGAAGCGTTGTTGTTATTTGTTCGTATTTAATTAATGAGTTAAGCATATTTTTTATTAATGCTTTTCTATGCTCAGAAGTTCTATTTAATTTTTTATAACCTAATTTGTGTCTCATTATATGGCTTCTTCAAGTTTTTTAGATAGCTCTGCTATATTATCAGGAGGCCAATTAGGAATCTCCATGCCTAAATATAAAGACATACCATTTAAAACTTCTTTAATCTCATTTAAAGATTTTCTACCGAAATTTGGAGTTCTCAACATTTCACCTTCAGATTTTTGAACTAAATCACCAATGTAAATTATATTGTCATTTTTCAAACAATTCATTGATCTCACAGATAATTCAAGCTCATCAACTTTTCTTAGTAAATTTTTGTTAAACTCAGGCTCAGTTGGTTTTTCTCTAATTGTAACTTCTTGTGGTTCATCAAAGTTAATAAACATAGATAATTGGTCTTGAAATATTTTTGCTGAATAAGCAATGGCATCTTCTGCAGAAATTGAACCATTTGTTTGAATCTCCATAGTCAATTTATCATAATCTAAGGCTTTACCTTCTCTAGCTGTACTGATCGAGTATGATACTTTTTTTACAGGACTAAATAGTGAGTCTATAGGTATTAAACCTAAAGGTGGTTCCTCAGGTTTGTTCATTACAGCTGGAACATATCCTTTTCCATTTCGCACTGTCATTTCCATATGAAAAGTAGTATTTTCATCCAAATTACAAATTACCAAATCTGGATTCAATATTTCTATATCAGTTACAGAAGTTATATCAGATGCTTTAATTTCACCTGGGCCTCTTGCATCTAAAATTAATTTTTTTGCTACTTCAAAATTTCCTTTTAAAGCCAAAGATTTAACATTAAGAACTATGTCGGTAACATCCTCGCGAACACCTTTAATAGAAGTAAATTCATGAAGAACTCCATCTATTTGAATTGCAGTTACGGCAATGCTCCTAATTGATGATAAAAGAATTCTTCTTAATGAATTTCCTAGCGTTAAACCATAACCTTTCTCTAAAGGTTCGGCAATAATTTTTGCGTAAGATTTATCATCACTTAACTGTAAATCAAGTTTTGCAGGTTTTAAAAGTGATTTCCAATTTTTAACATTTACATTCTCAGTTAGCATTTATACTCTCCTTTTTTTTGGTGGTCTTGAGCCATTGTGTGGCATTGGCGTAGTATCTTTTATTGAAATAATTTTAAAACCTCTAGCTTGCAAGGCTCTTAAAGCAGTTTCTCTGCCAGAACCAGGACCTTTAATTTCAACATTAAGATTTTTCATACCAACTTCTAAAGCTTTTGTGGCTGCAGTATCAGCCGCAACTTGTGCAGCATAAGGAGTTGATTTTCTAGATCCTTTAAATCCTTTTTGTCCAGCCGAAGACCAAGAAATAACATTGCCGCTGGAATCTGCGATAGTAACTATAGTATTATTAAAAGTTGATTTCACATATGCAATTCCATTTAATATATTTTTTTTAGATTTTTTCTTTTTTGAGTAAGAACTTTTTTTTACTATTTTGTCTTTTTCTTGGGTTTGCTCATTGTCGATTTTTTTATCTTTTTTCATTTTAAATTATTTTTTTAAAGGTGTTAATTTTTTTCCAGCTATGGCAATAGCTTTTCCTTTTCTAGTTCTAGCATTGCATCGTGTTCTTTGACCTCTAACAGGAAGTTTTTTTCTATGTCTTGAACCCCTATATGTGGCTAAATCGATCAATCTTTTTATACTTAATGAGTTATCTCTTCTTAAATCACCTTCAACAGAAAAATTTTTATCAATATATTCTCTTATTTTTAAAATTTGGTCGTCTGTTAATTGGTTAACTCTAGTAGATTTTTGAATTTCTAAAGAAGAACAAATCTGATTAGAAAATTTATCGCCTATTCCATAAATATAAGTCAGCCCCACATGAACTAATTTATTTTGAGGAATGTTTACACCTGCTATTCGAGCCATAATATTGTGATAAAATTTAGCCTTTTATATAAGAAGTTCTTTTAATGTCAATCTCTTATACAGTGATAATTTGCTCAATTTTGCTTGAAATTACTTGAATTTTTTCACTTCCATCAATTTCATGAAAATAGCTTCTTGAAGAATAAAAATTTAAAACAGGTTTTGTTTGTTTCATATATTCTTCATATCTATTTATTATAACATCCTTATTATCGTCTAATCTTTTAATTAAATATTCTGAACCACATTCATGATTTTGAATTATGTCTCCATCATAAAATTCATTAAATATTTTGTTACATTTTTTACAAGTTACTCTACCTAATATTCTTTTTTCTAAATCACTTCTTGAAACTTTTAAAAAAAAAATAAAATTAATTGATTGATTATCTAAATTAAGTACTAATTCTAGGTTTTTAGCTTGATTAATATTTCTTGGATATCCATCATAAATAATTCTATTTCGATAATTTGGATCGAGAGCAACATTTTTAATTAATTTATTAACTATATTATCTGTCGCAAAATCACCTTTTGAGATTTTGTTTTCTATTTCTTTTCCTATTTCACTTTTTTTTTTAACTTCATCTCTTAATAGATCACCTGATGAAACTTGATGGAGATTAAATTTTGCTGCAATATTTTGTGCTTGAGTTCCTTTTCCAGCACCTGGTGGTCCAAAAATTACAACATTCACTTAGCTATTTTCCAAATTTAGTTTTCTTTATTAGTTGTTCGTACTGTGAACTCATTAGTCGAGTTTGAATTTGAGTAACTGTATCTATAGCAACAACTACAACAATAAGTATTGAAGTTCCGCCAAGATAAAATGGTATTGGATAATTAGCAATTAAAAATTCAGGCATTAAACAAACAAGAGCTAAATATAAGGCTCCTATTGTTGTCAACTTTGTTAAGATATTGTCAATATATAAAGCTGTACTTTCTCCTGGTCTTATTCCGGGAATAAATCCTCCATATTTTCTTAAATTCTCAGCAGTTTCATTTGGGTTAAAAGTAATTGAGGTGTAAAAAAAAGTAAAAAAAATTATCCCTGACGCATAAAGCAGCATATATAGGGGTTGTCCTTGTGAAAAAAAAGAAACTATCGTTTGGAATGTATCATTTTGTGAAACGTTAAAATTTGAAAAAGTTACCGGAAGTAATAGTAGTGCTGATGCAAAAATTGCTGGAATTACTCCTGCAGAATTAATTTTTAGTGGTAAATGTGAAGAATCTCCTCCATAAATTTTATTTCCCATTTGTCTTTTTGGATAATTTATTAGTATTTTTCTTAAAGCTCTTTCCATAAAAACTATAAACATAATTGTGATTACTAATAAAACAAATATAAATATAATCATCATTGTTGATATAGCTCCTGTTCTGCCTAATTCAAAAGTTGTAACTAATGCTCGAGGAATCTCGGCTACAATTCCAGAAAAAATTATTAATGATATTCCGTTACCAATTCCTCTTTGGGTTATTTGCTCACCTAACCACATTAAAAACATTGTTCCAGCAACAATAGTTGTTACCGTTGTAATTTTAAAATAAAGTCCAGGATTAATAACCAAATTTGCAGAAGATTCTAGACCTACCGATAGCCCATAACCCTGGACTGTTGCTAGAAGTACTGTTCCATATCTAGTTATTTGTGTAATTTTTTGTCTTCCTATTTCTCCTTGGCTTTTTAAATTTTTAAAATAATCTGATACACCTGTTAACAATTGAACTATAATTGATGAAGAAATATATGGCATTATTCCAAGTGCAAATATCGCCATTCTACTAACTGCACCTCCTGCAAAAACATTAAACATTCCTAGCAAACCTTTTTGATTGCTTTGCATTAGTTCTTGGAGTTGATCTGGATCAATACCTGGTAAAGGAACAAAGGTACCAAATCTATATACAGATAAAATGAATAAAGTAAAAAAAATTCTATTTCTTAAATCGTTAGTCTGAGAATTTTCGCTCATAAAGAATTGATTTTTTGTTTAATAACAATAGTTCCACCAACTTTTTCTAATTTTTTTTTTGCAGACTCAGATATAAAATCTACATTTAAATTAATTTTATTTTTTATGTCGCCGGTGCCTAGAATTTTGATTTTACCGTATGATTTATTTATAATATTTGCTTTTTTTAAAACTTCTATATCTATTAGTGAGTCTTGATTAATTTTTTTATTCTCAATGAATTTTTGAATTTTTTCTAAATTTAATATGGCAATTTTTGCTTTTTTTAATGGATTAAATCCTCTTTTTGGCAATCTCCTATATAGAGGCATTTGACCACCTTCAAAACTTTTTATTGCAACACCACTTCTGGATTTTTGACCTTTTACACCTCTACCAGATGTTTTTCCTTTGCCAGATCCAATTCCACGACCTACTCTCATTTTTTTTATTTTAACTCTTGATGTAGTATTTAAATTTGTCATTAACCTCTTTTCTCTACAATTTCTGATATTTTCTTATTACGTAAAATAGATATATTTTTTGGCGAATTTTGTTTTAGTAGTGCTTTAATACAAGCCCTAATAACATTATGTGGATTTGCAGTTCCCAACGATTTAGCAACTATATCCTTGATGCCCAAAACTTCACATACAGCTCTAACTGGTCCACCGGCAATTATACCCGTTCCTTTAGGAGCAGATCTAAGTTTAATTTTTCCAGCACCATCTTTTCCATAAATATCGTGGTGGATAGTTCTTCCTTCTCTTAATGGAATTTGAATTAGATTTCTTCTTGCGAGTTCATTTGCTTTTCTAATTGCATCAGGTACTTGTTTTGCTTTAGCGTGAGCAATTCCAATTTTTCCATTTTGGTTTCCAACAACAACTAATGCAGAAAAACCAAATCTTCTCCCGCCTTTAACAACTTTTGTTATTCTGTTAATGTGGACTAATTTTTCTAAATATTCATTATTTTTTTCTTTTTTTTCCATAATTTAAAATTCCATTCCATTTTTTCTTAATGTATCTGCAAAAACTTTAACTCTTCCATGATATTTATAAAAACCTCTATCAAAATAAATTTTTGTTATTTTTTTTTCTAAAGCTTTTTTTGCTAGGATTTCAGCAACAATTTGTGATAACTCAGTTTTGTTTTTTTTATTTAACGTTTTGATTGACTTATCTTTAGATGATGCTGATAAGACTGTAGTATTGTTGTTATCATCAATGATTTGCGCACCAATGTTCTTTGATGATCTTGAAACACTAAGTCTGTATCTTTCTTTTTTAGAAACTTTTTTTAGATTATTTCTAACTCTAAATATTTTTCTTTGTTTAGTGCTTAATTTCATTATTTTTTCTTTCCTTCTTTTCTTAGAACATATTGACCCTGTTCCTTAATACCTTTTCCTTTATATGGCTCTGGTGGTCTAATGGATTTTATTTTTGAAGTAATCATGCCTACTTCTTGTTTGTCACTACCACTTATTTTTATAATAGTTTGTTTTTCTACTAAAATTTTAATCGTTTCAGGTATATCAAAATTAATATCGTGGCTGAATCCTAATTGCATATTCAATTGTTTTCCTTTTAATAAAGCCCTAAAACCAACGCCAGTCAATTCTAATGTTTTTGAATATCCTGCGCTTGCACCTATTATGGCGTTATTAACTAAACTTCTGTTCATTCCCCATAAACGTTTTGTATCTTGATTTAAATTTTTTGGTTTAATTGATACTGTTTTTCCATCGTTAATTTTTAGATCAAACATTTCTACGTCAATATTCAAAGATTTTTTTCCTAAAGGACCTTCAATATTTAGTAAATTTCCTGATAATGCTACTTTGACTTTATCAGGTATTGAAATATTTATTTTACCAATTTTAGACATTAAAATACCTTACAGATTATTTCTCCACCTATTTTATTTTTTCTAGCATCAATATCTGACATAACTCCTTTTGGTGTAGATACTATTGCTATTCCTAGGCCACTGTTAATTTTTGGAAGACTTTCTGCGCTTGAAAATATTCTTCTTCCTGGTTTTGAGACTCTTTCAATAGAACTAATAACCGGTGATCCATAATTATACTTTAGTTCAATTTCTAATGTAGGTTTCTTCTCATCTGATGAAACTTTATAGTCAATTATATATCCTTCGTTTTTCAAAACCTCAGAAATCTTTATCTTAAAATTTGAAGATGGTAATTGAACTTTTTTATGGCTTCTTGATTGTGAATTCTTTATTCTTGATAACATATCTCCAATTGGATCATTTAAACTCATAATTTCCTTTCTACCAGCTTGATTTAACCATGCCTGGAATTTTACCTTCCAGTCCTAATTTTCTTAATGCTATTCTTGATATTTTTAATTTTCTATAAACACCGTGAGGTCTTCCTGTTATTTGACATCTGTTTCTTATTCTTGTTTTTGATGAATTCCTAGGAAGACTTGATAATTTTTGTTGAGCTTTGAATCTCTCATCTAATGGTAATTTTTTATCCATTATAATATCTTTTAGTTTTTTTCTTTTGGAAAAATACTTTTTAGATAATTTAATTCTTTTATTATTTTTATTTACCGAGCTAAGTTTGGCCATTAATTACTCCTTTTATTTTTAAATGGAAAATTTAATTTTTTTAACAACTCAAAACTATCATCTTTCTTAATTGATTTAATTACGATTGTTATGTCTAACCCTCTTATTTTATCAACCTTGTCAAAATTAACTTCTGGAAAAATTATATGTTCTTTAATCCCAAAAGTATAATTTCCAAATTTGTCAAATCCATCTGGTGACAAACCTCTAAAATCTTTAATCCTTGGTAAAGCAATATTGACTAATCTATCAACAAATTCATACATTATGTTTTTTCTAAGAGTAACTTTAAGCCCTGCATTAGTACTTTTTCTAGTTTTAAAGTTTGATATAGATTTTTTGAATTTTGTTATTATTGGTTTTTGTCCTGTTATTGCTGCTAAATCTTCTTGGCTTGATTTAATTATTTTAGAATCGTTACCATCTATTCCTAGACCCATATTTAATATAATTTTTTGAATTTGAGGAACCATGTAATGATTTTTATAACCAAACTGTTGTTTTAAATTTGGCTTTATTTCTTTAACAAATAATTCTTTTAGCCTTGCCATTATTATTTAATCTCCTTGATTTTGTTCTTACTTTTGCTTTTGTTTTTTTCAAATAAAGAAAGATTAGATATATTTATAAAGTTTTCCTTAGAAATTATTCCACCTTTTTTTTCTTTAGTTGTTTTAACATGTTTTTTTACAATATTTATTCCCTTTACTTTTACTCTATTATTTTGCCTGTCTATTTCTATTACTTCTCCCTCTTTGCTTTTGTCTTTGCCTGTCAAAACTTTTACTTTATTTCCTTTTTTTATCATTTTTAAAGCACCTCTGGAGCAAGTGAAATTATTTTCATTTGTCCTCTAGTTCTTAACTCTCTTGTAACCGGTCCAAATATTCTTGTTCCAATTGGTTCTCCTTTTTCATCAGTCAAAACAGCTGCATTGTTATCAAATCTTACTTTAGATCCATCGTTTCTATGAATCCCTTTTTTTACTCTTACAACGACAGCTTTGTGTACTGATCCCTTTTTAACTTTTCCTTTTGGTATAGCTTCTTTAACAGCAACAACAATTGTGTCGCCTATGCTCGCATATCTTCGCTTGGATCCACCTAAAACTTTTATACACTCGATTTTTTTAGCACCAGTATTGTCAGCGACTAGCAATTCTGTTTGAACCTGTATCATTTTAAATCTCCTAGAATTTCAAATTTTTTTGTTTTTGAACGTGGTCTACATTCAATAATAGAAACTTTATCTCCATTTTTATATTTATTTTTTTCGTCATGAACGCTATATTTTTTTTTAGATTTTATAACTTTCTTTAACATTGGATGTTGATATTTTCTCTCAACAACTACTGTAATAGTCTTATGTGGTTTGTCGCTCACAACTATTCCTTTTAATATTTTTTTAGGCATTTTGTTTTGTTCCTAACATTGTTTTTAGCCTTGCTATTAATTTTTTAGTTTCATTAACTTTAGCTGGACTTTTAACTTGTCCGTTAATTTTTTGAAATCTAAAATTAAATAAATCTTTTTTTAATTTTTCAATATTTTTTATAATTTCATCTTTTGTTAATCTCTTAGTTTCTTTTTTTTTCATTATATTCTCTTAATAAATTTACACTTAATAGGTAATTTAGCTGAGGCCTTGTATAGAGCTACTTTAGCAACTTCTTCGGAAACTCCGTCAACTTCAAATAGTACTCTTCCAGGTTTTACTCTACATGCCCAAAACTCAGGGGAGCCTTTTCCTTTTCCCATTCTAACTTCAGTTGGTTTTTTTGAAACTGGGATATTTGGAAACATTCTTGTCCAAACTCTGCCTTGTCTTTTCATATGTCTTGTTAAAGCGACTCTAGCTGCTTCTATTTGTTTACCAATTACTCTTTCTGGTTCTATGGCTTTTAATCCATAAGCACCATAATTCATCAAATTACATCTTGATGCATGGCCGTGAATTCTTCCTTTATGCGCTTTTCTGTATTTTGTTCTTGTTGGCTGTAACATAATTATTTTTTATTTGTCTCCTGACTAAATTCTCTTGTAAAAATTTCACCTTTATATATCCAAACCTTAATCCCTATAATTCCATATGTAGTCAATGCTTCGGATTCGGCATAATCAATATCTGCTCTCAACGTGTGTGAAGGTACGCTTCCCTCCCTCAACCACTCAGTTCTTGCAATTTCGTTTCCGCCTAATCTCCCGCTGATTGATACTTTAATTCCTTTTGACCCTAATCGTAAGGCAGATTGCATTGCACGCTTCATCGCTCTTCGATATGAAATTCTTTTAACCAATTGCTGGGCTATATTTTCAGCAACTAAAAAACTATTAGTTTCAGGTTTTTTTACTTCTTTAATGTTTAAAATAACCTCGTTATTTGTCAGATTTGAAAGTTTTCCTTTTATTTTTTCAATATCACTCCCTTTTTTTCCAATAACAAAACCTGGTCTAGATGTATAAATTGTAACAAAACATTTTTTTGAAGTTCTTTCTATCATTACCTTAGAAACGCCTGAATTTACTACATTTCTTTTTATATAATCTCTTATTCTAAAATCTTCTATCAAATAGTTACCAAAATCTTTTTTCTTTGCGTACCAAACGGAATCCCATCCCCTATTAATACCCAACCTTAAACCAACTGGATTTACTTTTTGCCCCATGTTATTTTCTTTCTACTTTCTGTTTTGTTTTTTCAGCTAATATTATTGTTAAATTTGAATAAGGTTTAATAATTGGTGAAGCTCTGCCTTTTGCTCTAGGTCTAAATCTTTTCATAATTATTTGTTTTCCACAATAAGCTTCTTTAACAAATAAATTATCTATATCGTATTGAAAATTATTTTCTGCATTGGCAACTGCTGATGAAATAGTTTTTTTAATATCTTTTGATATCCTTTTGTCTGAAAATACAAGGTCTCTTATTGCAATATCAACTTTTTTTCCAACTATAGATTTTAATATTGGTTTAAGTTTTCTAGTGCTAGATCTTATATTTTTGTTTAAAGATCTTACAATTTTATTTTTAGTATTTTTTTTAGATTTTTTAGACATTATTATTTTTTATCTTCCTTTTTTGCTCCTTCTTCAGCTTTAGCTTTCTTATCAGCTGGAGTGTGGCCAAAAAATTGTCTGGTTGGTGCAAATTCACCGAGTTTATGTCCAACCATGTCTTCTGAAACAGTTATAGGAATAAATTTTTTACCATTATAAATTAAAAAACTTATTCCAATAAAATCTGGTATTATAGTTGACTTTCTTGACCATGTTTTAATTGGTTTTTTATTGGGATCATTTTTTTGTTTATCCACTTTTTTAATCAAATTTTCTTCAACAAACGGACCTTTCCAAACTGATCTGGCCATAATTATTTCCTTTTTTTCCTTCTTCTAATGATAAATTTATCTGTTCTTTTATTGTCTCTTGTTTTTAAACCTTTGGCTGACTGACCTGTAGGCGAAACTGGATGTCTACCTCCTGCTGATTTTCCTTCACCTCCTCCATGTGGGTGATCGACAGGATTTTTAACAACACCCCTTGTATGAGGTCTAATTCCTAACCATCTTGACCTACCAGCTTTTCCAATTTTTATATTTTTTTGATCAGGATTTGATAGAACTCCAATAGTTGCCATAGATTTTGAATCAATTTTTCTAACTTCTCCTGATGTCATTTTTACCAATGAATAATTACCGTCTACTCCTGAAATAGTTACCGATGTACCAGCTGATCTTGCAATTTTACCGCCGGCACCTGGTTGCAATTCAACATTATGAATATTAATTCCAACTGGTATGCCTTCTAAAGGCAAACAATTTCCTATTTTTATTTCAACATTAGGTCCATTTTCAATTTTATCCCCAACTTTTATATTTTGTGGTGCTAAGTAATAAAATTTTTGATTATCGTCAAATTTCACAAGCATAATGTAACATGATCTATTAGGATCATATTCAATTCTCTCAACTTCGCCTTTCATATTAAATTTTTTTCTATAGAAATCTATATGTCTGTATTTTTGTTTGTGGCCACCTCCATGATTTCTTGAAGTTATTCTTCCTTTATTGTTTCTTCCTCTTGAAGGATTGTTTGCGCTTGTGAGAGGTTTGTATGGTTTACCTTTCCACAAGCTTGATTTGTCAACTAAAATTGTACCTCTTGTAGTTTTTGTATATGGTTTGAATGATTTAAGAGACATGTTAAATTCCTGTAGTTAGATCTATGTTTTGACCTTTTTTAATTGTTACTATTGCTTTTTTATAACCTGAAACTTTCACTTTTCTTCCTTTTGTAATTTTAGTTTTTGATTTTTTATTGATAATATTAATTTTTGTAACATTTACTTTAAATATTTTTTCTATATTTTTTTTTAAATTTTTTTTATTTGCTTTATTTGGAACTTTAAAGATAATTTTATTTTGCTCAGATAAATTTGTAGATTTTTCAGTTATATGAGGTGCAATAATTTTATCGTATAAATGAACTTTCATTATATATATCTCTTTTCAAGTTCTTTAATTGAACTTTCTGTGAAAATTAACTTTTTATGTTTAACTATGTCAAAAGCACTAAAATGATTTACATCAGTAATTTTTACGTTTGGAATATTTCTTAATGACTTTTCAATATTATCTTTAGATGTTTTGTCTAAAATAATTAAAGAATTTTTTGCATTAAATTTAATTAAAATATTATTCATTTCTTTTGTTTTTTTTATATTTTTATCAAAATCATTAAAAATAATTAAATCATTCAAATTATTTTTTTCTGTTATTAAAGATGCAATGCTCAATTTTTTCTCACTTTTATTTAGTTTTCTGATTTTGTAGCTTGACTCACCCTTGGGACCGTGGGCAACGCCACCACCTACAAATATTGGTGCTTTTCTGCTTGCATGTCTTGCATTACCAGTTCCTTTTTGAGCATATATTTTTGATGTTGAGCCAATTATTTCATTTTTTTGTTTTGTTTTTGCTTTTCTTCCTTTGAAATTAGCATTTGTTTTATAAAGAACATTACTTACTAATTGTTTATTAATTTTTGCTGATAATATTTTATCGGCAAGATCAAAGGTCGTTTTTTTTCCATCAATTGTTAATTTTTCAATTTTCATTTTATTTTTTCTTTTTATCTAGTATTTTTTTTAATCTTTCTATTTCTGCTATTTTCTCAACTATTGTTGATTTTTTTACATTCTTTGATGATTTTTTTATTAATACCTCTGTGTTTTTTGAACCAGGTATAGAACCTTTTAAATATAATAAATTATTATCATTATCAGATTTTATAATTTCAATATTTTGAATAGTTCTCAATTTATTACCCATATGGCCAGCCATTTTTTTATTTTTAAAAACCTTTCCTGGATCTTGTCTTTGTCCTGTAGATCCATGAGATCTATGAGAAACAGACACTCCATGAGTTGCTCTTAAACCTGCAAAATTATACCTTTTCATGACTCCAGCAAAACCTTTTCCAATTGTCGTAGATTTTATATCAACAAATTTCACATCTTTAAAAATTTCTAAACCTAATTCGTTTCCTTCTTTATAATCATCAAGTTTTGTAACTCTAAATTCTTTAAGTGTTTTTTTTGGTTCTGTATTTTTTTTTGCAAAGTAACCTTTCATTGCTTTAGTTATTTTGGAGTTTTTAATTTTTCCAAATCCTACTTGAACAGCTTTATAGCCTCTTTTATCTTCTTGAATTAAATCAATAATTCGACCTTTTTCCATTTTAATTACAGTAACTGGTACAGATTGACCTGTTTTATAAAACTCTCTAGTCATACCAATTTTTTTTCCTATTAAAGCTATTTCTGTCATATTTTTATATTTTAATTTCCACATCTACTCCTGATGCTAAATCTAATTTCATTAAAGCTTCAACTGTTTGTGGGGTTGGCTCAATAATATCTATTAATCTTTTGTGAGTTCTTGTTTCAAATTGCTCTCTACTTTTTTTATCAATATGTGGTGATCTTAATACTGTATATTTTTCTATCTTAGTTGGTAAAGGAATTGGGCCTTTAATATTTGCTCCTGTTCTTTTTACTGTATTGACAATTTCTTCAGTTGATTGATCAAGAATTTTGTTATCATAAGCTCTTAATTTAATTCTTATATTCTGTTTATTCATATCAACTATCCCGTTTTCTTTGTTACTTCTTCTTGAACATTTTGAGGAACTTTATCGTAATGATCAAAGAACATAGAATATTGAGCTCTACCTTGTGACATTGATCTTAAACTATTTATATAACCAAACATATTTGCTAATGGAACCATTGCAGTTATAACTGTTGCATTTCCTCTTTGCTCTTGAGTATTTATTTGTCCTCTTCTACTATTTAAATCACCAATAACATCTCCCATATAATCTTCTGGTGTAACAACCTCGACTCTCATAACGGGTTCTAAAAGCTTTAGAGTTCCCTTGGTGCACGCTTCTTTAAAACATTGTCTTGAAGCTAGTTCAAAAGCCAATACACTTGAGTCCACATCATGATGTAATCCATCTAAAATTGTAACTTTATAATCTATTAAAGGAAAACCAGCTAATATTCCTCCATCTGCAATGGTTTCTATTCCTTTTTCTACTCCTGGAATAAATTCTTTAGGAATTGCGCCTCCTTTAATTTTACTTTCGACTTCACGACCCTTACCTGGCTCTAGTGGTTCTACAGAAAGTTTTACTCTTGCAAATTGGCCTGCTCCACCACTTTGTTTTTTATGAGTGTAATCATATTCAGCCGCACTTAATATTGTTTCTCTGTAAGCTACTTGAGGGGCTCCAACATTTGCCTCCACTTTAAATTCTCTTTTCATTCTATCTACAATTATGTCTAAATGTAATTCACCCATGCCTTTAATAATTGTTTGTCCAGACTCCTCATCGGATGTAACTCTAAATGAAGGATCTTCTTTAGCCAACCTTCCTAAAGCTTCTCCCATTTTTTCTTGGTCAGCTTTAGTTTTTGGTTCAACGGCAATTTCTATTACAGGTTCAGGAAATTCCATTGGTTCTAGCAGTATTGGTGTGTCTTCATTAGCTAATGTATGTCCTGTTATTGTATTTTTTAAACCAGCTAATGCTACTATATCACCTGTATTTGCTTCTTTAATATCTTCTCGAGAATTTGCATGCATTAATAACATTCTACCAACTCTTTCTTCTTTTTCTTTTGAGGTGTTATATATGCCCGTTCCTGATTTTATTGTGCCAGAGTAAATTCGTATAAAAGTTAATGTTCCAACAAATGGATCATTTGCAACTTTAAAGGCTAGCGCTGAAAACGGTGCAGTATCATTAAACTCTACTTTTACTTCTTCTTCTGTTACAGGTTTAGTTCCATTAATAAAACCAATATCTTTAGGACTAGGTAAATAATCAACAACAGCATCTAAAAGCGGCTGAACTCCTTTATTTTTAAAGGCAGATCCAGTTAAAACTGGAACAAAATCGAAATTTAAACATCCTTTTCTTATACATTTAATTAAATCTTCATTTTTTATTGCATCTCCATTTAAATAACTTTCCATTAATTTCTCATCTTGTTCAACTGCAGTTTCAACAAGTTCTTGTCTATATTTTTCGCAAATTTCTTTCAGATCTTCTGGTATATCTTTTTCTTCCCAGGCTGCTCCAAGATCTTCATTTTTCCACACAAGTGCCTTCATTTTTACTAAATCTACAACCCCTTGTAATGATGATTCTATGCCAATAGGTACTTGAAGAACTAAAGGTTTAGCTCCAAGCCTGTCTTTTATCATTTCAACACATCTAAAAAAATCAGCTCCTGTTCTATCTAATTTATTAACAAAGCAAATTCTTGGTACTTTATACTTATCTGCTTGTCTCCATACAGTTTCTGATTGTGGTTCAACTCCAGCTACTCCATCGAAAACAGCAACCGCTCCGTCTAAAACTTTTAAAGATCTTTCAACCTCAATAGTAAAGTCTACGTGGCCAGGTGTATCAATAATATTAATTCTATGGTCTTTCCAAAAGCATGTTGTTGCAGCAGATGTAATTGTAATACCTCTTTCTTGTTCTTGTTCCATCCAGTCCATTGTTGCGGCACCATCATGTACTTCTCCAATTTTGTGGCTTTTTCCTGTATAGTATAAAATTCTTTCTGTAGTTGTTGTTTTACCAGCATCAATGTGTGCCATGATACCTATGTTTCTATATTTGTCTAATGTGTGAGTTCTTGACATAATAATTACCACCTAAAGTGAGCAAAAGCTTTGTTTGATTCTGCCATTTTATGTGTATCTTCTTTCTTTTTGATGGCTGATCCTCTGTTTTGATAAGCATCATAAATTTCGTTAAAAATTCTATCTGACATATTTTTATCTTTTCTTTTTCTTGAAGCATCTATTAACCATCTAAGAGCTAATGCTTGTGATCTTTTTGCTTTAACTTCAACTGGAACTTGATAAGTAGCACCTCCAACTCTTCTAGACCTAACTTCGACTGTAGGTCTAATGTTGTTTATTGCGTTATTAAATATTGTAATAGGCTCTTCTTTGCTTTTAGACTTAATTTTATCAATTGCCTCATAAACAATTTTTTCAGCAACAGTTTTTTTACCATCGAGCATAATAGAGTTAATTAATTTTGGAATAATTGATGATTTAAATTTCGGATCAAGAATTTGAATTTTTTTTGGCGCTTTTCTTTTTCTGGACATAATGTATTATTTACCTTTTTTTGCGCCGTATTTTGATCTTTGTTGTTTTCTAGCTGCAACACCTTGTGTATCAAGATTTCCTCTTAGTATATGATATCTAACACCTGGTAAATCTTTAACCCTACCACCTCTAATTAAAACAACAGAGTGCTCTTGTAAATTATGACCTTCACCTGGTATATAAGAAGTAACTTCATGGCCATTTGACAGTCTAACTCTTGCAACTTTTCTTAATGCTGAATTAGGTTTTTTTGGAGTTGTTGTATAAACCTTTACACAAACACCTCTTTTTTGAGGAGATCTTTCTAAAGCTGGTACTTTATCCCTAGACTTTTGTTTGGTACGTTTTTTTTTTATCAACTGGTTAATAGTTGGCATATATATTCCTTTTAATTTTTTGATGAAATAAGCTTAGGCTTTGTTTATGGCAGCGTTTAGTACATGGGTACTACATTCCAACCAAAAAATTATCGCCAAAATACTATAGAAATGTATTTTGTCAAACTAAATTACTTAAAAAAAACTCTATTTCTATTGATTTGCTTGAGTTTTTGAAGTTTCTAATTTTTCTTGTTCAGAAATAAATTTATTATCATCTTCTAGAGCTTTTCTGTTCCAAAGATTTTTTACTGAACCTGTTCCTGCTGGAACTAATCTTCCAACTATAACATTTTCTTTCAAACCAGATAACTTGTCAATTTTTCCTTTAATTGCAGCATCTGTTAATACTCTTGTCGTTTCTTGGAAGGAAGCAGCAGAAATAAATGACTCTGTTTGTAATGATGCTTTTGTTATACCCATTAACACTCTTTCTCCATTTGCGGGTATTTTTCCCTCAGACTTTAACCTTATATTCATATCTTCAAATTTTATTCTGTCTATTATTTCACCAGGTAAAAGATTTGAATCGCCAGACTCTTTTATTTCAATTTTTTTAAGCATTTGTCTAAGAATAACTTCAATGTGCTTATCATTTATAATAACACCTTGAAGTCTATAAACTTCTTGAACCTGATTTACAAAATATTCTGTTAACTCTTCTATTCCAAGAATTCTTAAAATATCATGAGGAAGTGGTTGACCATCTAATAAATATTCGCCTTTACTGATTTTTTCACCTTGGTTAAAATTAATATGTTTTCCTTTGGGGATTAAATAATTTGAAGAAATTCCATCATCGGAAACAATCGAAACTCTTTGTTTTCCTCTAACCTCTTTTCCAAAAATTACTTTACCATCGTTTTCCGCAATAATTGCGCTATCCTTTGCTTTTCTTGCTTCAAAGAGTTCTGCAACCCTTGGCAAACCTCCTGTAATATCTTTAGTTTTCGACGTTTCTTTAGGAAGTCTAGCTATCACATCTCCTGCAAATATTTTTTGTCCATCTTTAACTGATAATATAGAATCTGGAACTAAATAATATCTCGCTTCATTATCATCGGCTTTTTTTATTACATTACCTTTTTCATCTCTAAGTGTAATTCTTGGTTTTAAATCAGTATTTTTTGATTGGTTTTTCCAATCTATTACAGTCTTTGTTGATATACCCGTTGCGTCGTCAAGAGTTTCTGACAAAGAAATCCCATCTATCAAGTCAACATAGTTAGCTGTTCCACTTTTTTCAGCAATAACAGGAGTGGTATATGGGTCCCATTCACAAATTTTTGTATTTTTTTTAACTTTATCACCATTCAGAAAAAACAATTTAGAACCATAAGGAACTTTGTAAATTGCAGTCTGCAATCCATTTTCATCTTCTATAGATAGTTGCGTGTTTCTGCCCATCACAACCATATTTTTTTTGGAGTCTTCGAGCAAATTTGTGTTTATAACTTTGAGCAAGCCATAAGATTTAGTTATTATTTGAGAATCTTGTTTTATAGAAGCGGTTCCTCCAATATGAAAAGTTCTCATTGTTAATTGGGTGCCAGGCTCACCTATTGATTGAGCTGAAATCATTCCTATTGCTTCTCCTACATGAACAATTTTTCCTCTAGATAAATCTCTTCCGTAGCATGTAGAACAAACACCTTGTTTTGAACTGCATGTGATTACAGAATGAACTTTTATCAATTTAACACCTGCGGCATCAATTTTTTCACAGCCAAACTCATCAATTATTTCAGATTTTTTTATTATTACATCTCCATTAATAGGATTTTTAACATCTGCTGCAACAACTCTTCCAAGTGTTCTTTCTGATAAACTGACTATAACGTTACCACCTTCAATAATTTCAGACAGTTCTATAAATCCAGGATTATCACATTTTTCTTTTGTTATAGTTAAGTCTTGCGCTACATCACAAAGTCTTCTTGTTAAATATCCTGAGTTTGCAGTTTTTAATGCTGTGTCAGCTAAACCTTTTCGAGCTCCATGTGTAGAATTAAAATATTCAAGTGCCGTTAAGCCCTCTTTAAAATTTGAAGTAATTGGCGATTCAATAATCTCACCAGATGGTTTGGCAATTAATCCTCTCATACCTGCTAGTTGTTTCATTTGAGCAGCTGATCCTCTCGCTCCACTATCAGCCATCATAAATACAGAATTTATTTTAAGTCCTTCTTTAGTCATTTCTGTCGCAGAAATTCTTTTCATCATCTCAGAGGCTACTCTATCGGTACATTTAGACCACGCGTCCACAACTTTATTGTATTTTTCCCCTCTTGTAATAAGACCTTCAGAATATTGATTTTCATAATCAGAAATTAATTTTTTTGTTTCTTCAATTAATTGCTGTTTATTTTCCGGTATAACTAAATCATCTTTTCCAAATGAAATTCCAGCTTTAAAAGCATGTTTAAATCCAAGATCTTTTAGTTTATCGCAAAATATAACTGTAGATTTTTGTCCACAGAATCTAAATATATGATCAATTATTTCCGAAACAATTTTTTTTGGTAAAAGCCTATCTATTAAAGAAAATTTATTATTTATATTTTTTGGCAATAAGTCTGATAATAGAAATCTACCAGCAGTGCTAATATGTTTTTCATATTTTTCTGCGCCATTGTCATCAATTGTTAAAAATCTTGAAACAATTCTAGAGTGGACTTTAATTTGTCCATTTTCTAGACAATGTTCTATTTCGGAATTGTTAACAAAATAACCTTCAATTTTTTCATTTTGATAAGGTGGTTGAGATAAATAATAAATACCTAAAATCATATCTTGACTTGGTACAATTATTGGTTTTCCGTTTGATGGGCTTAGTATATTATTTGTGGACATCATCAATACTCTTGCCTCTAGCTGCGCCTCTATACTTAAAGGTATATGTACAGCCATTTGATCTCCATCAAAATCAGCATTGAAAGCAGCGCACGTTAACGGGTGAAGTTCAATAGCATCTCCTTCTATTAATTTTGGCTCAAATGCCTGAACACCTAATCTGTGCAATGTGGGTGCTCTATTAAGAATGACAGGATGTTCTCTAACAATAATTTCTAGTGCATCCCAGACTTCATTTCTTTCTCTTTCAACTAATTTTTTTGCTTGCTTAATTGTAGAAGCTAAACCCAACTTATTCAATCTTGCATAAAGAAAAGGTTTAAATAATTCTAATGCCATTTTTTTTGGAAGACCGCACTCATGCAGTTTTAAGTCTGGTCCAACAACGATCACAGATCTACCGGAGTAATCAACTCTTTTTCCCAAAAGATTTTGTCTAAATCTTCCCTGCTTACCTTTAAGCATCTCAGCTAAAGATTTTAATGGTCTTTTACCTGTGCCGGTTATTACTCTTCCACGTCTTCCATTGTCGAATAATGCATCAACTGATTCTTGAAGCATTCTCTTCTCATTTCGAATAATAATGTCTGGAGCTTTTAAATCTATTAATCTTTTTAATCTATTATTTCTATTTATTACTCTTCTATATAAATCGTTTAAATCGGATGTTGCAAATCTACCTCCATCAAGTGGCACTAAAGGTCTCAGTTCAGGAGGAATTACAGGTATTACAGTAAGTATCATCCACTCTGGTTTGTTTCCAGTTTCTATAAATGACTCAATTAGTTTTAGTCTTTTTATTGATCTTTCTTCAGCAACTTTAGATTTTGTTTCGTTTATTGTTTTAATTAATTGCGCTCTTTCATCATTTAAATTAATTGATTTTAGAATTTCCAGAATAGCTTCTGCACCTATTCCTGCGGTAAATTGTTCTTCGCCATGTTCGTCTTGATATTTTATTAATTCCTCTTCAGTTAATAATTGATATTTTTTTAGATTTGTTAATCCTGGCTCAATAACAATGAAATTTTCAAAGTATAAAACTTTTTCAACTTCTTTGAGTTTCATGTCAACTGTTAGTGAAATTCTACTAGGTAATGATTTTAAAAACCATATATGAGCAACTGGAGTAGCAAGATTAATATGGCCCATTCTTTCTCTTCTTACGTTTGATTTTGTTACTTCAACACCACATTTTTCGCAAATTATACCTCTGAACTTCATTCGCTTATATTTTCCACACAAACATTCATAATCTTTGATTGGACCAAATATTCTTGCACAAAAAAGTCCATCTTTTTCTGGTCTAAAAGTTCTATAATTTATTGTTTCTGGTTTTTTTATTTCACCATAAGTCCAAGATTTAATTTTTTCAGGACTTGCAAGTGTAATTTTAATGCTACTAAAATTTTGCGATTCAGAAATTTCTGAACTTTTAAATATATCTGTAAGATCTTTTTTCATATTTAGTTCAATTCCACATTTAATGCTAAAGATTTAATTTCTTTAACTAAAACATTAAACGATTCAGGTATTCCTGATTCAAAATTTTCTTCACCTTTTACTATTGTTTCGTAAACTTTTACCCTACCTGCAACATCGTCTGATTTTACTGTTAATATTTCTTGTAATGTATAAGAAGCTCCATAAGCTTCTAAAGCCCATACCTCCATCTCACCAAATCTTTGGCCACCAAGTTGAGCTTTTCCTCCTAGTGGTTGTTGTGTAACTAAACTATAAGGACCTGTTGATCTTGCGTGTATTTTGTCTTCAACCAGATGATGAAGTTTAAGCATGTAAATTGTACCGACAGTTACAGATCTATCAAATTTTTCACCTGTTCTTCCGTCCCATAAAAAAGTTTGGCCGGAACTAGGTAGTTTTGCTAATTCTAGCATTTCAGTTACATCTTGTTCTTTTGCTCCATCAAAAACTGGTGTAGCAATCGGAATTCCATTTTGAATATTTTCGCACAAATCTTTGAATTCACTTTTTGAAAGTTTTTTTATTGAATCTTCAAAAAGCTCTTTGCTGTATACTGATTTTAGAAAGTTTTCAATTTTTTCATCTTTTTCAATTTTATTTTGATTTTGATTAATTAATGTTTTTAATGTTTCTCCAAGTTCAGTACATGACCATCCCAAATGTGTTTCTAAAATTTGTCCAACATTCATCCTGCTCGGTACTCCTAGCGGATTCAGTACAATATCTACAGGTTTTCCGTTTTCTTGATAAGGCATGTCTTCTACTGGCACTATCTTGCTAACAACTCCTTTATTTCCATGTCTTCCGGACATCTTGTCTCCTGGTCTCAATCTTCTTTTAATTGCAACAAAAACTTTGACCATTTTCATTACACTTGGAAGTAAATCGTCACCTTGTTTAATTTTTAGTACTTTATCTTCAAATCTATCTTGTATGTCTTTTTTTGCATCGTTATACTGATCTTTTAATTGAGATAATGCATCTAATTTTTTGTTATCTGAAATTAATAATTTGAATATTTCTGAAATATTTAATTCATTAACTAGTTCTTCATTTATTTCGTCTCCTTCTTCAAAATTTTTAACTTTTTTGATCAATTTTATACCATTTAAAATAGATAAAGCTCTTTGCTTGATGCTTCTTTCTAAAATTTCTTCTTCAACAATTTTATCTTGTTGTACTGAATCAACTTCAGCACGCTCAATAGTAATTGATCTTTCATCTTTTTCTATACCATGTCTATTAAAAACTCTTACATCAACAACTATACCTCCGCTTCCACTTGGCATTTTTAATGATGTATCTGTTACATCTATTGCTTTCTCGCCAAAAATAGATCTTAAAAGTTTTTCTTCTGGACCAGAAGCCGAGTCACCTTTTGGAGTAACTTTTCCAACAAGAATGTCTCCAGGCTTAACTTCTGCTCCGATATAAACTACTCCGGACTCATCTAAATTTTTTAAAGATTCTTCATTTACATTTGGAATGTCTCTTGTAATGTCTTCTTCTCCTAATTTTGTATCTCTAGCCATAACTTCGTACTCTTCAATATGAATTGAAGTAAATACATCATCAGTGACACATCTTTCAGAGATTAGTATAGAGTCCTCAAAATTATAGCCTTGCCATGGCATAAAGGCTACTGTAACATTTTTTCCTAATGCCAATTCTCCAATTTTTGTAGATGGTCCATCAGCTATAATATCACCGGATTTTACTTTATCTCCAACTCTCACCAGTGGTTTTTGATTTATACAAGTATTTTGATTAGACCTTTTAAATTTTTGTAAATTGTAAATATCTACACCAGATTTACTAAAATCTTTTTCATCAGTAGCTTTAATTACAATCCTTTTTCCATCAATTTTATCAACAACTCCTTCCCTTTTAGCAACAATTGTAACTCCAGAATCTAAAGCAACATCGCTTTCTATTCCTGTTCCAACTAAAGGTGCTTCGGGTTTCAATAAAGGAACTGCTTGCCTCATCATATTTGATCCCATTAATGCTCTGTTAGCATCATCATTTTCTAAAAATGGTATTAAAGAAGCAGCAACTGAAACAAGCTGTTTTGGAGATACATCTATATAATTAATATTTTCTGGTTTTGATAAAATAAAATTTAAATTTTGTCTGCACGAAACTAATTGTTCCAAAAACTTACCATTTTTATCAATCACAGAGTTCGCTTGTGCTATTGTGAATTTCGACTCTTCCATTGCAGACAAATATTCAATTGAGTCTTGAACTACTCCATCTTTAACTTTTTTGTATGGACTTTCTATAAAGCCATATTTATTTATTTTCGAATATGTTGATAAACTATTAATTAAACCTATGTTGGGTCCTTCGGGAGTTTCAATTGGACAAATTCTTCCGTAGTGAGTTGGATGAACGTCCCTTACTTCAAATCCAGCTCTTTCTCTTGTAAGACCACCCGGGCCTAATGCTGATACTCTTCTTTTATGGGTAATCTCAGATAATGGGTTTGTTTGATCCATGAATTGAGATAATTGAGATGTTGCAAAAAAATCTTTTAAAGAAATTGTAAGTGGTTTTGCATTTATTAAATCTTGAGGCATTGCTGACTCTATATCTAATGCAGTCATTTTTTCTTTTATTGCTCTTTCCATTCGATAAACACCAATACGTGATTGGTTTTCTACTAATTCGCCTACCGATCTAACTCTACGATTGCCTAAATGATCAATGTCATCAACCTCATCTTTGCCATCTCTAAGTTCAAGCATTTTTTTTATAATCGCTATAATGTCATCATTTCTTAATATTGTTATTTTGTCAGAACAGTCTAGATTTAATCTTGAATTCATTTTAACTCTACCAACATCTGACAAGTCATATCTGTCAGAGCTAAAAAATAGATTATTAAATATTTGTGTTGCTATTTCTAAAGTTGGTGGCTCACCAGGTCTAAGCATTTTATAAATTTCTGTTATAGCGTCATTTTTATTTTCATTTTTATCATTAAATAAAGTTTGCAAAATATATGGGCCTTTGTTTATTGAATTAGTTTTTGAAATCTCAAATAAGTTTATATTATTTTCTATAACTTTATTTAAAACAGTTTCGTTTATTTCAGTACCTATTTTTAATATTTCATCTCCGACTTTGATATCTTTATGAAGGAATTTTCCATCTAGAGACTGATTTGACACATATATCTCTTTCAAACCTTTGCTTGCTAATTTTTTTGCAGTTAAAAAATTGATTTTTTCTCCTATTTTAACAACAATTTTATTGTTTTTAGCATCTATTACTTCTTCTGAAAAATTTTTTGCTTTATAATTCTCTGGATCAAATTTAGTTTTCCATTTTTTTAATTTTTGATCATAAATATAATTATCTTTTTCATAAAATTCGTTTACAATATCGTTTTTTGTAAAACCTAACGCCTGTAACAATGTAGTTATAAATATTTTTTTCTTTCGATCGATACGGAAATACATAAAATCTTTAACATCAAACTCAAAGTCTAACCAAGATCCTCTGTTTGGAATAACTCTGCAATTAAATAAAAGTTTACCACTAGCATGTGATTTTCCTTTATCGTGGTCAAAAAATACGCCAGGACTTCTATGCATTTGATTTACAACAACTCTTTGAACTCCATTTGTTATAAAGGTTGCGCTATCTGTCATCATAGGAACTTCTCCCATATACACCTCTTGTTCTTTTGCAGAGAGAATATCTTTAGTATTGTTTTCTTGATCTATTTCATAAACTACGAGTCTGAGAATGCATTTTAAAGCTGCAGAATAAGTTAAGCCTCTAGATATACATTCTTCAACATCAAACTTTGGTTTTTCTAATCTATACGAAACATATTCTAATGTAGCTTTATCATTTAGGTCTTCAATTGGAAAAATACTTTTAAAAACTCTATCAAAACCTTTTATTAAATTCGGATCTATTTCGGTTTTATATTCAGTAAGTTCTTTATAAGAATTTTTTTGAACTTCAATTAAATTTGGTATTGATAAACTTTCCTTAAGTTTACCAAAATTTTTTCTAATATTTTTCTTTTTTGTAAAAGATAATTGCATCTATAAATATTGTTGATTTAAAAAAACCAACAATTGAAATTCTTTCTATTATTACTTAAGTTCTACTTTAGCGCCCGCTGCTTCTAACTTGGCTTTGATTTCTTCAGCTTCTTTTTTGTTAACACCTGCTTTTACTTCTTTAGGTGCACTTTCAACTAGATCTTTAGCCTCTTTTAATCCAAGTGAAGTAAATGCTCTTACTTCTTTGATAACATTAATTTTTTTATCTCCAACTGATGCTAGCACGATTGTAAACTCATCTTTTTCTTCTGCTGGCGCTGCGCCTGTTGCTACTGGTGCTGCCGCTGCTACAGCTGCTGCTGCAGTAACACCCCATTTTTCTTCAAGTTGTTTAGAAAGTTCAGCTGCTTCCACAACAGTTAAACTTGATAAATCTTCAATAATTTTATTTAAATCTGCCATAATATTTTGCCCTAGTTATTTTTTTGATTTTTCCAGCGCCAAAATAGCGATTTTTGAGGCTGGTGCAAGCAAAATACTTGCAATTTTTTGAGCTGGTGATCTCAAAATATCCACAATTTTAGCCCTTGCTTCATCCAATGTAGGTAATGTAGCGACATTTTTTACTCCAGCTACATCTAAAATGTCATTACCCATGATTCCACCAAGAATCTTAAGGTTTTTATTTTCTTTAGAAAAATTAGTTAGGATTTTTGCAGAAGCAATAGCATCTTGTGATAATGCAACAGCTGTTGGTCCTGTAAATAAATTTAACAAATCTTTGCATCTTGTTTTTTCCAATGCAAGTTTTGTTATTCTATTTTTTGTAATTTTAAAAATTATTCCATGTTCACGCATTTTCGCTCTAAGCTCATCGAGTTTATTAACTGTTAAACCTTGGTAATGAGCAACAATAACTGCTTCTGATTTTTCAAATTCAGAAGTCATTTCTGTTATATAATTTTGTTTTTGTTTTTTATTCATCATAGCTATTATATATTTTTAGGAAGTTTTAATTTGTATGAAATACCCATTGTTGATGTAAGAAAAGCACTTTTTATTAAATCACCTTTAATAGTTTGATTGTCTTTTTCTTTCTCTAAAACATCAAGAACTGCATTGAAATTTTGAATTATTTTATCGTTTGAAAAAGATTTTTTTCCTATACTTAGTCCTACGTTTCCATCTTTATCATTTTTAATTTCTGCTTGTCCTGATTTAGCATTTAAAACAGCTTTGTTTAAATCGTCAGTAACTGTGCCAAGTTTTGGATTCGGCATTAAACCTTTCGGTCCTAAAATTTTCCCTAATTTAGACAACTTGATCATCATAGATGGTGTACAAATTAACTTTTCAAAATTTAATTCCCCTGATTTAATTTTTTCAATAAAACCTTCTGCTCCTACAATGTCAGCGCCTGCATCTTTGGCAATTTTTGATTTTGCTTCTTCACAAACAACAGCTACTTTAATTTTTTTTCCTGATCCAGCAGGTAGATTCACAATTGTTCTTAAATTTATTTCATTTTTTTTCTGTTTGTTGTTAATTTGTAAGTTTAAATCTAAAGACTCATCAAACTTAGTCGTACAATTTTTTTTTATTTCTGGAATTAATTTTTCAATTAATTGTGCTGACAGCTCTTTTGTTTTTTTTGGGAGTTTTTTATATCTTTTTGATGTCATTATTCTTTTACCTCTATACCCATTGACCTAGCAGAACCTGCAATAATCTTAGAAGCTTGTTCTAAATCATGAGCATTTAAATCTGCCATTTTTTGTTTTGCTATTTCTTCAATTTGCTTCTTACTGATTGATGCAATAATAGTTCTTCCAGGTTCTTGTGAGCCACTTTTTATTCTAATGGCTTCTTTTATGAAATGTGATGCTGGCGGTGATTTAATTACAAAATCAAATTTTTTATCTTTATAAACTGTAATTATAACCGGAACTGGTTTACCCATAAAGTTTTTTGTTTTTTCATTAAAAGCTTTACAAAAATCCATTATGTTTATTCCTCTTTGACCCAAAGCTGGACCAACCGGCGGGGCAGGATTTGCTTGACCACCTTTTATTTGTAATTTTACATATCCGCTAATTTCTTTTTTTGCCATTAACTTGCTTTCTCCACTTGATTAAATTCTAAATCTACAGGTGTTGGCCTACCAAATATAGAAACTGAAACTTTAAGTCTAGCTTTATCTTCATCTACATCTTCAACCAATCCATTAAAAGATGCAAATGGACCGTCTATGACTTGAACCTTTTCACCCACATTATACTCAATACTTGATTTAGGTTGAGAGACTCCATCTTTTATTTGGCCTAAAATTTTTTCTATTTCTATATCTGAGACAGGAACTGGTGTGCCTTTCGATCCTAAAAATCCACTTACTTTTTTTATTCCTTTAATCATATGATATAATTCATTATCCATTTCGCTTTTAATCAAAACATAACCTGGAAAATATTTCTTTTTTCTTTGAACTCTTTTACCTCTTTTTACCTCGGTTATATTGTGTGTAGGAACTATAATTTCTTCTATTTTTTCTTGTACTTTAGCTTTTTCAGCTTCTTCTTTGATTAACTGAGCAACTTTATTTTCAAAACTTGAATGAGATTGAACTATATACCAGCTTTTCATTATTACAGACTCACTTTCAGTACTAGTTCTAAAAAGAACTTAAAAAATTGATCTAAAAGTAAAAAAAACAATGAAGCAACTATTGCCATAACAACAACCATTAAAGCTCCCTGCAGAGTTTCTTTTCCCGTTGGCCAAGTAACTTTAAAAGCTTCTTGCTTTACTTCTTGAATAAATTTCAAAGGGTTTTTCATATATTATATTTTCTCCTATTATGGCAGGAGCGGAGGGAATCGAACCCCCAACCTCCGGTTTTGGAGACCGGCGCTCTACCAATTGAGCTACACTCCTATGGGAGCTTACTCTACAATCTTAGTAACTACTCCAGCTCCTACAGTTCTTCCACCTTCTCTAATAGCAAAGTTTAATTTTTCGCTCATTGCTATCGGTGTGATTAATTTAACAGTAAACTTAGCATCATCACCTGGCATAACCATTTCTGTTCCTGATGGTAATTCTACTTCACCAGTTACATCTGTAGTTCTAAAGTAAAATTGAGGTCTGTATTTAGTAAAAAATGGAGTATGTCTTCCACCTTCTTCTTTTTTAAGAATATACGCTTGAGCTTCAAATTTAGTATGTGGAGTAACAGAACCTGGCTTACACAAAACTTGACCTCTTTCAACATCATCTCTTTCTACGCCTCTTAAAAGTGCTCCAATATTATCTCCTGCTTCACCAGTGTCTAAAAGTTTTCTAAACATTTCAACGCCGGTACAAACTGATTTTTTCGTATCTCTAATACCAACTATTTCTATTTCTTCACCAGTTTTTATTACACCAGATTCTACTCTTCCAGTAACAACTGTACCTCTTCCGGAAATTGAAAAAACATCTTCAACAGGCATTAAGAAAGGTTTATCTTTCGGTCTGTCTGGTTGTGGAATATGTTCATCGACTGCTTTCATTAATTCAATAATTGAATTTTTACCAATTTCATCATCTTTTCCTTCAATGGCTGCCAATGCTGACCCTTTTATAATTGGTGTCTTGTCTCCAGGAAATTTATATGAAGTTAACAATTCTTTTATTTCTTCTTCCACTAAATCAATTAATTCCTTATCTTGAACTTGATCAACTTTATTTAGGTAAACAACAATTGCTGGTACTCCAACTTGTCTTGCCAAAAGAATATGTTCTCTTGTTTGAGGCATTGGACCATCTGCAGCATTAACAACTAGAATTGCACCATCCATTTGCGCTGCACCTGTGATCATATTTTTCACATAGTCAGCGTGACCTGGGCAGTCAACGTGTGCATAGTGTCTTTTATCAGTTTCATACTCTACGTGTGCAGTTGAAATTGTAATTCCTCTTTCTTTTTCTTCAGGAGCTTTATCTATTTGATCATAAGCAACAAAATTCGCACCACCACTTTCAGCTAAAACTTTAGTTATAGCGGCCGTTAAAGTTGTTTTACCGTGATCGACATGACCGATTGTACCAATGTTACAGTGCGGTTTATTTCTTACAAACTTTTCTTTCGACATTATATTTCTACCTCTTTTTCCTTTTTCTTTTTTATTAATAATTTTTGGAGCGGGTAAAGGGAATCGAACCCTTACATCCAG
>Ga0187827_10001155_pt1 | contig 39525 bp, 28 predicted proteins | sample ETNtaG_39_FD_167969 | JGI IMG/M metagenome (GOLD analysis project Ga0187827, IMG submission 167969) | Marine microbial and viral communities from oxygen minimum zone, Eastern Pacific Ocean - ETNP2014_SV_150_PacBio MetaG (Illumina Assembly) | ecosystem: Environmental > Aquatic > Marine > Hypoxic...
AAGAACACGAAGAGTACGATCATCTCCAAGGGCATTTCCGCGATGGAAGGTCAGAACACCTATCGCGGCGCGGTGCAGATCATGAAAAAGGCGACAGACTCGCGGAACTTCACTCAGTGTGACTCCGTGCTCATCGGCGATCAGTGCAGCGCCCACACGTTCCCGTACATCACCGTTCGCAACGCATCCTCCACCGTCGAGCACGAGGCCAGCACCAGCAAGATCGGCGAGGATCAGATCTTCTACTGCAATCAGCGGGGGCTGAGCACGGAGGACGCGGTGAGCATGATCGTCAATGGTTTCTGCAAGGAAGTGCTCGCCGAGTTACCCATGGAGTTTGCCGTAGAAGCGACGAAGTTGCTCGGCATCAGCCTTGAAGGAAGTGTCGGCTAGAAAACACAGGACATGGCGGCACCGGGTGTGCCAAAGCATGAGATGAATACGACAGGAGACCACAGAGTATGTTGAAGATTTCCAACCTCCACGCTTCCGTCGAAGACACGCAGATCCTGAAAGGGATCAATCTCGACGTGGCGGCGGGAGAGGTTCACGCCATCATGGGTCCAAACGGATCCGGCAAGAGCACCCTCGCCCAGGTTCTGGCAGGCCACGAAGCCTACGAGGTCACCGAGGGCTCCGTCAGCTACGAGGACAAGGACCTACTCGAGATGTCCCCGGAGGACCGCGCTCGTGAGGGTTTGTTCCTTGCCTTTCAGTATCCCGTCGAGATCCCGGGTGTCAATACGGCGTATTTCCTGCGCACGGGCCTCAACGAAGTTCTGAAGGCGCGCGGACAGGAAGAGATGGACGCCATCGACTTCCTCCAGTTGATCCGCGAGAAATTGAAGCTCGTCGAGATGGACGAGAGTTTCCTCAAGCGTTCGGTCAACGAAGGATTCTCGGGCGGCGAAAAGAAGCGTCACGAAGTGCTGCAGATGGCGGTCCTCGAGCCTCGACTCGCCGTCCTCGACGAGACGGACTCCGGTCTCGACATCGACGCTCTCAAGGTCGTCGCAGAGGGTGTCAATCAACTGCGTGCTCCGAATCGCAGCACCGTCGTTGTCACCCACTATCAGCGACTGCTCGACTATATCGTCCCCGACTATGTGCATGTGCTCATGCACGGTCGCATCGTGCGGTCTGGTGGGAAGGAACTGGCACTGAAGCTGGAAGAACAGGGATACGACTGGATTCGAGAAGAAGTCGCCGAGCAGACGGTGGGAGCGTGAGCGGCCAGATGAGCGTCTCTGAAACGACTCCGAGCATCGATCACTATTCGAACCTCTTTCAGACCTTCGAGACTGGTCTCAACGGCGGGTCTGACCATGCCATCCACGACGTGCGACGGGCAGCTTTGGAGGCCTTGTGTCGAGAGGGCTTTCCCACTCGACGAGACGAAGCATGGCGGCATACGAACCCTACCCCTCTCTCGTCTGGACTCTTTGGCCCCGTGGACGCACCGCGACCTGACGACGGGACCCTCTCTACGTGGACGGTGGCGGGCCTCACCGAGGGCGCTCGTCTGGTCTTCATCAATGGCAAGTTCGATGAATCTGCCTCAAGACTGCCAGATACGCCGCACGGCGTGCGCATTCGACGGTTGTCGCAAGCAATCGCCGACGGTGATGCCGCTGTGTCCTTTCTCGGCCGCATCGCCTCGTCGGAGGAGGGCGGTCTTGCCGCGCTGAACACAGCCTTCATCGACGATGGAGCCCTGATCGCTGTCGAGTCGGGTATCGACTACACCACACCGGTGGAGATCATCTATCTCACGACTCCCGGCGAACAGGCGACACTCGTCACGCCCCGAACCCTCGTCGTAGCCGCACAGGGCAGTCGCCTGCAGTTGGTAGAAACCTTCGTGAGCCTTGGTGAAGGCGAGCATCTGACGGCACCGGTCACGGAGATCACGCTGGATGACGAGGCACGCGTGGAACACACTCGGATTCAGAACGACACCCATCAGGGGCATCATGCGTCGCTGTTGTTCGTCAACGAAGCACAGGACTCGAACTTCACATCGCACAGTCTGGGTCTGGGTGGAGGGTTCGTTCGCAATGATGTGACCACTGTTCTGGCCGGTGAACGCATCGAATCGACCTTGAACGGTCTGTTCCTCTCACGGGGCGAGGAGCATGTTGACAACTATACCAGTATCGAACACGCGGCACCTGGGTGTGAGAGTCACGAACTCTACAAAGGCGTGTTGGCCGACAAGTCTCATGGCGTCTTCCGAGGTAAGATCCACGTACACCAGATCGCCCAGCAGACCGACGCATATCAGTCGAATCAGAATCTGCTTCTGGGTGATGATGCCGAGATCATGTCCAAGCCACAACTCGAGATCTATGCGGATGACGTGAAGTGTTCCCACGGATCCACGACGGGCGAATTGGACGAGCAGGCGATCTTTTATCTGCGCGCCCGTGGAATCGGTGAGGCAGCAGCTCGTCGGGTGCTGACCCGGGCCTTCGCAGATGAACTGGTAGAGCGCATCAGCCACGATGCGATCCGAGCCCATGTAGAGGCGCTGGTCACTCAGCGCCTGGATCAACTGCTCGATTCGGGGGAATGACTGTGACCGTTGCCCAGCAAAGACCGATGATCTCACCTCAGGTCGGCCAGACCACCGGAGGTGGACTCGACGTCGAATCGATCCGGAGTGATTTCCCGATCCTCGGCCGGGCGGTTCGTGATCGGCGCCTGATCTATCTCGATAATGCGGCGACGACACAGAAACCTCGTTCCGTCATCGAAGCGATCGAGCGATTCTACGAAGAGGACAACGCCAATATCCACCGAGGTGTCCACCTGCTCAGCCAGCAGGCGACGTTCGCCTACGAACGGGCCCGCGGCCGGATCGCGACGTTCATCAATGCGCCTGAAAGTAGTGAGTGCATCTTCCTGCGTGGCACGACGGAGGCGACCAATCTGGTTGCCCACGGATATTGCCGGCTGCGATGTGGCCCGGGGGATGAGATCATCATCACCCACATGGAGCACCATTCGAACATCGTCCCATGGCAGTTGTTGTGTGAAGCGACGGGTGCAACACTGCGGGTGGTCCCGATCGATGACGAGGGTGTCCTCGACCTGAAAGAGTATGAGAGTCTGCTGAACGACAAGACGTGCCTCGTCGCCGTCGCCCACGCCTCAAATGTCCTGGGCACGGTGAACCCGATTCGCCAGATGTCCGACCTTGCCCATCGTCACGGCGCAGTCGTGTTCGTAGACGGGGCGCAAGGTGCACCGCATCTGCCCGTTGATGTGCAGGAACTCGGTTGCGACTTCTACGCTTTTTCCGGACACAAGCTGTTCGGCCCAACCGGCATCGGAGTCCTGTGGGGCCAGCATGCACTGCTCGACGACATGTCTCCTTACGAGGGGGGTGGCTCCATGATTCAGTCCGTCACCCTGGAGTCTTCGACCTACGCCGACGTGCCGACTCGTTTCGAGGCCGGCACACCGGACATCTCCGGTGCCATTGGTCTGTCCGCCGCCGTCGACTATCTGAATCGTTTTGGCATGGAGGCGATCGCTGCCTACGAAGACGAGCTGCTCGAGTATGCGCATCAGAGACTGGCCGACGTGGACGGGATTCGCCTCATCGGCACGGCGCCCGGCAAGGTGTCCGTCGTTGCCTTTGCACTGGCCGACGCCCACCCCCACGACATCGGCACGATCCTCGACATGGAGGGCATCGCTGTTCGCACGGGTCATCACTGTGCGCAGCCATTGATGTCGCGCTTCGGTGTGCCCGCCATGGCGCGTGCCTCCTTCGCCTTCTACAACACCCGCGATGAGGTTGACGCCCTCGTGACGGGTATTGGCAAGATTCGAGAGGTCCTTGGCGGATGACAGAACTGCGTGAACTGTATCAGCAGGTGATTCTCGATCACAATCGAAATCCGAGGAACTTCGGTGCGCTGGATAATGCCGATCGTCACAAGGAGGGCTACAATCCCCTGTGCGGCGATCATCTTCACATATACCTCAATGTTGATGGTGAAGATCTGATCACGGATATCCACTTCGACGGGTCGGGATGTGCCATCTCCAAGGCGTCTGCGTCATTGATGACCCAAATGGTGAAGGGCAAGACGGCGCAGGAAGCGCGTGATGCGTTCGAACGCTTCCAGAGCCTCGTGACCAGTGAGATGGATACACCCGTCGATCTGGAAGAGGTGGGAAAACTGGCTGTCTTTGCAGGGGTTCGGGAGTTCCCCATGCGGGTAAAGTGTGCAACCCTCGCCTGGCATACGATGAAGTCCGCTCTCGATGGCGAACACGACTCGCAGGTCACGACAGAATAGGAGACCCATCCATGGAAATGCACAAGGAATACCCCGAAGACAGTGTCGAATCCAAGATTGTCACGGTGATCAAGACCTGCTACGACCCCGAGATCCCCGTCGACATCTACGAGTTGGGTCTGATCTACGACATTGGCCTCGAAGAGGCAGAGGAAGGTGGCAAGAAGGCCCGGATCAGCATGACCCTGACCTCCCCCGCCTGTCCGGTGGCCGGAACGCTGCCCCCGGAGGTTCAGCGCAAGATCGCCGAAGGTGTCGATGAGTTGGATGATGCTCAAGTCGACATTACGTGGGATCCACCGTGGACCATCGACATGATGTCCGAGGCGGCCAAACTGCAACTGGGGATGATGTAGTGAAGCTGAGCGCGCAGGAGGAATACGGGCTTCGCTGCCTGGTCCAACTGGCACGGCGATCACGTGGCGAGAGTGCAACGATCCCCGAGATCGCTGAGACCGAGGGTGTGTCCCCTCACAATGTCGCAAAGTATCTGTCGATCCTGCGACGGGCCGGATTTGTCGACAGTGAGCGCGGCCAACACGGGGGGTATACCCTGGCGAGGCCGGCATCCCACATCTGTGTGGCCGATGTGGTGGCTGCCTTGGGCGGCCCTCTCTACGACACCTCTTTCTGCGACCACTTCGCAGGCACGGGCGACGCCTGCCAGCACACGGCCATCGACTGCTCCATCCGGGGTGTATGGATGCGTGTTCAGGGTGCAGTCGATACCGTGTTGCGTGAGACGACGCTGCAGGATCTGCTGCGTGCAGCCGAGCAGCACGAACTGGCCCACGGCGACAACCCCTCAGGTGAAACGAAGCGACCCGCCGAGACGTCCGCCCTTCTGCAGGTTGAGGGAAGCTGATCTTCAGCGCGGCATACTCGGTGCCCCATCAGCGCCGTTCATGGCTCGCTGGATCCGATCGATCGTCTCCATCACCGGTAGACACTCCGAACAGGACGTAAGAGCTGGGCGACCTTCCCGGATGGCTGCGAAGAACTCGGCATCCTGCAGGTCTACGCCTGACGGCCCGTCGTCGACGGGTACGGGATTCCCTTTGTGGTCAGTTAATCCACCCTTGTCGGAGATATACGTCTCCTCCTCACCGATGAATCGATAGTATCCGAGGATCGGTCCGTGATTGTTGAAGGACTGCGCCGCCGTCACCATCGCCCTGCTGGCAGACTGCAGACTGATGGTGATGTCCATGGGGATATTCAGTGTGGGATGAATCGGCCCCATTCGGCCCCACGCGTCCATGTTCGGATCTCCCAGTAGCCAATACACCATATCCACCATGTGGCACGCCTGGTGCCACAGCAGATCGTCGACCCACGTACGGGGCCGCCCGAAGCGATTCTCGTTGATGCGGCGGAAGAAGAAGGTCTGCTGCACGATGTGGTGCAGGTGCAGATCGCCTGCATCGATCATCGCCTTGACCTTTCGAAATGGCGGATTGTAGCGCTGCGTGTGGCATACCATGGCCACCTTCCCCGACGCCTTCTCAGCTGCCACGACACGCTGTGAATCGGCCAGATTCAGCCCCATGGGCAGCTCTAGCAATACGTGTTTCCCCGCCTCAAGGGCTGTTACGGTCTGTTCCGCATGGATGTGATTGGGCGAGGTCAACACGACCGCTTCCACCCCGGGGCGTGAAATCGCCTCTTCGTAGTCGAGGGTCCAATGGGGAATCTCCCATTGTTTGGCGAAGGCTTCCGTGTCGTCTTTCAGGCCACCTGCGAAGGAGACGATTTCGACGTCTTCCATCTCGCGAAGTGCTTCGATATGGGTCAGTCCCTGTGCTCCCTCTCCCACCAGACAGATCTTCATCTTTCCTGATCCCTCGCCGCCTACATGGGCGGCCATGATGCGAGCTGACGTGCTCCTTCGGCCAACTCGTCGTAGATGGCGGGCCGTGCGCCCGACCATTGAGTTTCCCGCAGATCGAAACCGAAGGCTCGCTTCGACAGAACGATCAGCGGAGGTGCTTGTATACGCTTGAAATAACTGACTCTCAACTGGCGTTCGATCCACTCAAGATCATCGAGCCAGCTCGACGCATCGGGGAAATACTCCGCAAAGGTCTCCGTATCCTCCCACCCGAGGTGTTCGAAGAACGTGCCCTGCAACATCCAGCGAATCAAATCGACAGGGTGTCTTCTGTATTCGATCAACTGCCGCAGAACCGCGTCGTGATACCCGTATTTGATCGGATCACCAAGCCCACGTGTCACATCCTGTTCCTCAGACAGTTCCGCACTCGGCACCGTTTCCTGGTCGAGGAGGTTCCGCGGAATGATCTGTTCACCGTACACGTGATTGAGGTATTCACCAAGTTCGAAGACCTGCACCTTGTAGAGATCGGCAATCGGTGCGACGGCACCGGACAGATCGCCGTAGAGGGTTGTGTACCCCAGGGCCAATTCGGTCTTGTTTCCATTGTTGGTGAACAGAAGGTCATGCTTGGCTGCGATCCCGGAGAGGATGTCGGAGAAACGAATCCGTGCCTGGATATTCTCATCAACCAGCCGCGTGTACTCCCCTTTGGACCGTGAAAACTCGAGAGGGCCGATGACATCGGCCACCGTGCCGTAGAGATCTTCAATGGGAACGCTCAAGTAGTCGATTCTCAATGAGGCGGCCAGCTGGCGCGCATTGTCCTGGGTGACTTCTGCGTTGTGGCGTGTCGGCATGTTGACGGCGAACACACGCTCGGCACCAAAGGCGCGTTCGAGCAGACACGCCACCACCGAAGAATCGATCCCTCCACTGAGAGCGACCAGATATCGGCCTCCCCCTCGAAGTTCATCCAGATGATGCAGGCCAGCCACGGTCGCACTGAGCACGGACTGGACTTCCGTCGTGCTCGTCCGAGGGCCGATCGCTTCATCGACAGGAACGGTGACGACCGCTGATGGCTCGACAGCCAATAGATCGGGGTCGGCACCTCCCCCCACACACAGGATACTCTCTCGCCAGGGCGCAGCCTGCGCTGCGAGGGTCCCGTCGGCTTCATAGGCCGTCGTGTCGCCGTCGAAGACGAGGACATTCTTGCCGTTGTTCTGGGCACCCACCTGGTTGACGTAGAGGAAGGGGACGGGCGCTCCGCTCTCACCCTGGCGCGTCAGAGTCTGCCGAACGGTGCGATGCCGCTTGTCGTTTTTCTGCCACGTCCAGGGCGATGCTGAGAGATTGAAAACCGCGTCCACCTGGCGCTGAGCAAAGAGGCCATACGTGTCGAGGGGATCGCCATGGGAGGTGTAATCGTCACACCAGAGATCCTCGCACAGTTGCGCCCCGAACCGGAACGAGCCCGACACCGTAGGCACCTCGAAGGGAACGATCCAGTCATCGACGGATCGTCCCGCGTCATCGGCGAGGTTGCGCAGCGAGTAGAAGTGCCGATCGTCATCGAAGAATCGGTAGTTGGGCTGCAGGGTCTTGGGGTGGACACCCGGTGGCAGACCGGCTGGAACATCACGCTCGACAAAGTGTCCGTCGTTGCAGACCACGACGGCGTTGTATTTCCGCAGGCGGCCATCCTCGCCGATGGCGTCGGCGTCGGTGGCTACATTGCCGAACAGCAGGGTGAGTCCCTTGCTGGCATCACACAGGCGCCGAGAGTGCGATGCCCATTCGGTCACGTAGGCGTCCACTTCCCACAGATCACCGATCAGATAGCCGGGAACACACATCTCCGAAAAAACGACGACCTCGGCTGCCGCTCTTCGCGCCGTGTCGATGAGGCGCAGCATCCGATCCACATTGGCCTGGGCACAGCCGGGCACGACCCGCATCTGGGCCAGGGCCAGACGCGGGAGGTGGACGACGGACATGAACGGCTTAGCCAGCTGCGGTGCGTTGGCCGCTGTCGGCGACCCCACTCGCAGAACGGATCCCTTCTGCGAGGAAGGGGATCCCCTCGTGGATCGCGTCGAGAGGTGGGTATCCGAAAGCGAGGCGGAGATTTGGCAGGTCGACCCCCTCGATATGAAAGGCGGAGCCGGGCGCATACCGCACGTTGGCCTCGTCGGCGAGTTGGCGAAGCTTCTGGTGATCCACATCGTCGGGCAGGTGTAACCAGATGAACAAACCACCCACCGGATGCGACCACGTGCACACGTCACCCAGATGGGTCTGCAGGCCTACGAAAACCGCGTCTCGCTTCTCCTTCAGCGCTAAATTCATCCGGTTCACATGATCCCACAGCCTATCGCCGAAAAACGACGCCAGAACGGAGGCGGCCAGAAGGCTGTTGCCGCCATCGTAGCGCCGGTCGAGAACCTTTTTCAGCATCGGGGGCTTGGCGTAGACGTATCCGAGGCGCACTCCGGGGCCGAGGATTTTCGACAACGAGCACAGATAGATGTGAGGATGATCGGTGTCATCGAGCGTATAGAGGGCGGGCTCTTTGTCGCCCTCGAAGTGGACGTCGGCATAGCAGTTGTCTTCGACGATGGGGATGCCGAATCGATGGGCCACCTCGATCAATTGAAGCCGCCGTTCGCGTGGCATGACGCTGCCCGTCGGATTCTGATAGGTGGGCAGGGTGTAGATGAAACGTGGTGGCGTTCCGGCATGCTGAAAACGCTGCAGGACCGCTTCCAGATCGTCGATGCACATCCCTTGCTCGTCGACGCGGACACCAGCCATCTGCACGCCGAGCCGCCGATAGGCCCCGATGGTCCCCGAGTAGGTGAGCTCCTCGGTGACGATGATGTTGGGTTCACCGTCGACGAGGAAAGCCTCCGCCGTCAGTGTCACGCCCTGCATGGAGCCATTTGTCAGCGCCACATGGTCAGGATCGATGGCGATCCCTTCACGATCTGATTCACGACGTGCCAGGATCTGACGCATGCCGAGATGCCCGAGGTCTCCAGGATAGCGGCTGAACTCGGCGCCCACTTCGCGAATTCCCGAGGCGGCGGCCTTGGCCAGTTCCTCCACGGGGAAGGTGTCGGGATTCGTACACCCGCTGCCGAAATCGTAGATCCGATTCATAGGAGGACCTCACCTGCTCAGGTGGTAGATATGAACGTCATACGGATCGAAGTGGTCAGTGAAGGCGCCAGCTTCAAACTGCAGTGTGCGATCCTCGTCCACGACGATGACTCGCGACAATTTGGCGCCGTCGATCGAGAAAGTAGCACTTGTCGACGCCAACCGCATACCGACGGCGAAGACGTAGAGTTCGCCGTCCACCTCACGGACCATCACATCCACCGGGACCTGCGGATCGCTCGAGACCACGCTGACCTCGACGTTGCCGGAGCCCGCATTCAGAATCGGCGCAAGCCGATGTATCTGCTCGTTGATGGCACTCACGCCCTGTCGCATCGCCTCATCCTCGAGAAGCCGGGCCTCGCGGAAGACGGGATTCCATTCGTGGGCGAAATAGACGATGCCCTGTGAGCCGTGGATAATCGACATCCACACCTCTGTTCTCACTTGCTGCGGCGTGGGGCCATGGTCGGAATTGATTCGCGTCGTCTCGATGACATTCCAGACGATGGCCTCCTCACCCCCCCACACACGAAGGGAGTCGACGCCCTTGGCGACATACCAGAGGAAACGTTCGCCATCGTCCTTCCGGATCCCTGACACGGGGTAGACGTCGAAGGACACGATGTCCGTGCCCGCCACGTATTCCGGATAGTCTTCGCGGGGCGCCGCGCGACCAACCCACTCGTCGTTGGCGACGCCCTGACCGAGGTTCAGCCAGATCGGACGAGATGGATCGACGGTGCGCAGACTGTCGTAATCGGATTGAATAGATGCCGGCGGTACAGCGCCTCCCCAGCCTCCTTCGGGATTCGCCTGAGCATTGTCGGGCTCGTCTCCATGCATCCATGCAACGATGGTCGAGTTGTTCAGATTCTGGCGACCGACGTCGTTGAGGGCACATATGGTTTGCATGCCGGCGGCGGTCAACGCGTCGAGCTGCGCCTGTGTGGGGCCCTTCCACAATCCCACATAGAGATTCACCCCGATCTGACGATAGGCCTCTGCATTGGACGGGCTCTGGAGCCATACGCCGACGGGAAAGTGTGCCGCATCGGTATCTGGCCCATTGGGCCATGAGGCATACGGACTCACGTGGTCCTTATTCCCCTTTGCCGCCGAGGGCGACGCGTCTCCGCCGCATGCACCCACCATCAGGATCAGTGTCATGACGCACAGTGCGGTGATCGATGAGTGGGTCGAAGAAGACATCACCCGCTGCCAGTGCCCGCCGTTCCAGATTCGGGGACCCTTGCCGTGTACAGACCATGACCGAGGCCATCGGCATCGTAGTCGACGTGCGTGAGGCCCGCTTCGATCAAGGCCTGACGTATATGCTCCTTGGTGAATAAGCCCAATTCATGGCGTTCCTGCTGGTGAATGATCCCAGCTGCAGGAGTTCCGATCAGGTAGTAGAAGTCCATGGCGCAGATGCCACCCATTCGATGGCCGTGGGTCATGCGCGTGATGTGAACTCCTGCGCGCTCGCTGTGCGTCTGCCAGACGTGGTCGCTCTGCCATCGTTCTGGTTCGACCCATGGCTCGACGATGACGACACCTCGCTGCGTAAGATGGTCCCGACAGCACCGCAAAGCCGCCACGAGATGACCATAGGTCTGGGTGTAGCCGATCGATCCGAACAAACACAGGATGGCGTCATACATACGATCGAGGCGAAAATCACACATGTCTGCCTCATGGTAGGTCCCACCTGGATTGCGCAATCGAGCACACTCGAGGAACGGCGCGTGTAGATCCAGCCCATCCACTTCGTAGTACTGACACAGGATTTCGTCGTGTGCACCGGTACCACACGCAACGTCGAGGATGGAATGCAGACCCGCGTCGATGCGCCACAATCGCTCACGTAGCGTATGCGCCTCGCGCTCGTAGTCCTTCTGCGAGTAGAGCAGATCGTAGTCGTGGGCGGACAGTTTGTACAAGGCGGCGTCCGTTGAGATTGATCGTACCTGATCGGTGAAACCGTCGAGAACTGATCTAACGGAGCGGTGAAATACGAAAGGCCCGGGAACGATCCCGGGCCCTCGTCTGATCTATTGCGCCCCGTCAAGATTTGGGCGACTGAGATGCCTGGCATCTGGCATCTTGCATTTAGCACATCTTGCTTCGCTTTGGCGCCGGGCCCGCCTCGGATCGAAAGGTCGCGCACCAACCTTCCTACACCCGGCGTCAGCAGCACGATGTGCAGTGCAACGGACGTTCCAATTAAGACCCACCCTAGCTAGGCGTCAAGAAATAATCTGTGTCTGTTTTTCCCTCCTGTACGGAACACTCGCCCTAAGAACTTGCTTGATTTTCGTACCGCCTTGCAGCAGAACAACATAGGACGATCAGCCGACGTGAGCCGCAGCTTCGCGAAGAACTTCGGACAGCGTCGGATGTGCATGCATCGTGCGCGCCAGATCCTCGGCACTGGCACACATCTCCAACGCAAGCACGGCTTCGGCGATCAGATGAGAGGCTTGCGGACCGAAGATGTGAACACCCAACACGCGGTCGAAATCGGCCGCGGCGATCACTTTGATGAACCCATCGATCCCATCCATGGCATGTGCTCGTGCATTGGCACGGAACAGCATCTTACCAACCCGGATGTCTTCACCTGCCTCGGCGGCGTCTTCTTCGCTGAGGCCGACGCTGGCGACCTCAGGGTGGATATACACGACATTCGGCACCGCGTCGTAGTTGACGCTGGCCGCAACACCCGCCATGCGCTCGACGGCCACGACAGCCTCGGCTTCGGCCTTGTGGGCCAGCATGGGGCCAGGTGTGAGATCGCCGATGGCGTAGATCCCTTCGAGGTTGGTGCGATAGTTTTCATCGACAGAAACGAATCCACGTTCGTCACAAACGACACCAACATCGTCGAGCCCGAGCCCCTGGGCGAAGGGGCGACGCCCCACGGCCACCAGAACTCGATCACACGCCAGTTGGCGTTCCTCGCCGCCATCACGGGGCACGAGCGTCAGGTTGACACCCTCGGCATCGATCTGCGCACCGGCAGCACTGGTCGCCAACTCGAAGCTGAGCCCCTGACGCTTCAGTTGGCGCTGCACTTGAGTGCAGACCTCTGCATCCATGCCAGGCAGAACGCCGTCTGTAAACTCGATGACTTGAACCTCGGAACCGAGACGGGCCCAGACCGATCCCAACTCCAGGCCGATCGCTCCCGCACCGACCACGGCGAGCCGGGCAGGTACCTGGTCGAGAGCCAGAGCCTCCGTCGAACTGAGAATGTGGGTTCCGTCGAAGGGCAGGTCTGGCAGTTCGACGGGCACACTCCCCGTGGCCAGCAAAATCTTCTCAGCGGTCAAACTCTGCACACCATCGGCGGTGGTCACTTCCACCTGCGACGCAGAGGCAACACGCGCAGTGCCTTCTACGTAGTCGATCTTGCTACCTTTGAAAAGGCCGTGAATTCCCTTGGTCATGGTATCGACGATTCGCTGCTTGCGGGTCATCATCGCCGACAGGTCGAGGCGCACGCCTTCGGTCACGATGCCGTGATCGCCGAGTCCGGCATGGATCTCGTGAAAACGCTGGCTTGACTCAAGAAGGGCCTTGCTGGGAATACAACCCGCCTGCAAACACGTTCCTCCCACCCAACCCTTGTCGACACAGGCGACACGCATGCCGAGTTGTACAGCGCGTACGGCGGCGACGTAACCACCGGGTCCGGCGCCGATGACGATCAGTTCATACGCTTGGCTCACGACGACCTCAGATCTCCAGCATGAGTCGTGCTGGATCCTCGAGCAATTCCTTGAGGCGCACGAGGAAGGTCACCGACTGCTGACCGTCGACGAGGCGATGGTCGTAGGTAAGCGCCGTGTACATCATCGGTCGCACGACGACCTGCCCATTCACGGCGATGGGCCGGTCCTTGATGGCGTGCATCCCGAGGATGCCACTCTGCGGAGGCGTCAGAATCGGCGTCGACATCATGGACCCGAAGACGCCACCGTTCGTGATCGAGAACGTGCCGCCACTCAACTCGTCGAGGGCCAGCTTGTTGTCGCGGGCGGCCAGGGCGAGCCGTTTGATCTCACCCCCGATCTGGGCCATCGAGAGCGACTGGGCATTTCGCAGAATCGGCACCAGCAGTCCACGCTCGGTAGATACGGCAATCCCGAGATTGACGTGATCGTGGTAGACGATCTCGTCGCCGTCAATCGAGCCGTTGACGGCGGGCAGCTCCTGCAGTGCGATCACGACGGCGCGGGAGAAAAACGACATCAATCCCAGCGATACACCGTGTTTCTCCTGAAATGCTTCTTTGTGTCGCTTGCGCACGGCCATGACCTGTGACAGATCGACCTCATTGAAGGTCGTCAGCATCGCTGCCGTCTGCTGAGCCTCGACCAACCGGCTGGCGACGCGTTTGCGGAGCCTTGACATAGGCTCCCGCCTCGTACCGTTTGATCCGGTCGCCACAGGTGCCGGTACGGCCGGAGCCGGTGGAGGAACTGGCGCGGTCTGTGCGGGCGGTGCTGCCGGTGTCTGGACCGGTGGCGCTGGCGGAGGTGTCGGTGCGACAGGAGTCGGAGCGGGAGAGGACGGAGCCGTCGCTGCAGCCGGTTGGCTGTCCTGTTCATCGCGCTCGCGTTGCTTGAGGAAGGCCAGCACATCCTGCTTGATGAGTCGTCCGCCGCGTCCGGTGCCCGCGATCTGGCTGGGATCGAGTCCGTTCTCTTCGACCAGTCGACGGACAGCAGGGCTCAAATCACTCAGATCGACTCCCGCAGGCGCTGCTGCTGCGGGAGCGGGCTCTTGAGCGGGCGTCTGCGCAGCCGGGGCGGCCTCGGCTACGGCGGGTGCCGGCGTCTCAGCCACATCAGGGGAAGCCGGCGCAGCTGCGGGTTTTTCAGACTCGTCGATGCGCGCGAGAAGTTCCCCCACATTCAGCGTATCGTCGACCTGCTTCAGCTGCTGCAGAGTCCCGGAGGCAGGTGAAGGCAGGTCGACATTTGCCTTGTCCGTCTCCAACACACAGATGGGTTCGTCTTTCTCAACAAATTCCCCTTCGCCCTTCAACCATTCGAGGACGGTGACTTCACTGACGGACTCCCCCATCTCGGGAACATCGACATCGATAGCCATCGCTCTTGCCTGTTGGTGTTGTCTTGGTGACCTGTTGGTTAGCTGCCGGTGCCGCCGCCCTGGCCTTCGGCCTGACGACTGCGCTGTACGTCTTATAGACGTAGTTCTCGATTGTCGATATCCAACGCCTGATCGACGATCTCTGTTTGCTCGCTCTGATGCTGGCGTACATCACCCACGGCAGGACTTGCCGCTTCGTCACGGCCCACATAGCGCAATTCTACGTCGGCGGGAAGCATCTCGTCGAGCAGAGGTTGGACGAAGTACCATGCTCCCATATTGAGTGCCTCTTCCTGCACCCAGAGGATCTCTTCAGCCGCCGGATAACGTTCCATGGCGTCGCGAAGGTCTGCCTCGGGGAACGGATAGAGTTGCTCTACGCGGACCAGAGCGACCTCGTTCAGCTTTCGCTCTTCCCGCGATGAATACAGATCGTAGTAGATCTTGCCCGTGCACAAGATGACACGCCGAATCTTTTCGGGCTCAGTGACGCCTGCGTCATCGATGACATTCCGGAAAGTGCCGCTGGAGAACTCTTCGATCGGCGACACACACAGTTTGTGGCGCAGCAGACTCTTCGGGGTCATCACGATCAGCGGTTTACGGAAATTGCGATGGATCTGACGGCGCAGAACGTGAAAGATCTGGGAAGGTGTCGTGGGATAGGCGACCTGCATGTTGCCCTTGGCACACAACTGCAGGAATCGTTCGAGACGAGCACTTGAATGTTCCGGGCCCATCCCCTCGTAGCCGTGGGGCAGGAGCATGATCAGCCCACACATTCGATGCCACTTGGCCTCGGCACTGGAGATGTATTGATCGATCACCAACTGCGCACCGTTGGCAAAGTCACCGAACTGCGCCTCCCACATCACCAATCGTCGAGGATCGGCCGAGGAGATGCCATACTCGTAGCCGAGAACCGCGAGCTCAGACAGCATCGTATTGAGGACCTCGAATTGTCCCTGGCCCCGCCCCACATGTTCCAGAGGTGAATACCGGTCTCCCGTCTTTACGTCGTGCCAGACAGCGTGTCGATGGGCGAACGTACCGCGCTGTGCATCTTGGCCGGCCAAACGCACGGGCACGTGCTCGAGCAGCAGGCTTCCAAAGGCGAGCATTTCAGCGCACCCCCAATCGACGGGTCGCGTGCCGGCGATCATTTCCTGACGCTGCTTGTTGATCCGTTGCACGGTGCGGTGCGCCGAGAAATCATCGGGGATCGTCGTCACGGCGACGGCCACCTTGTTGAGGCTACTCATGGGGACGGCCGTGTCCGATGCCCAGTCGTTGCCTGCCCAACTCATGCCCTGCCACACGCCGCCGAAGGTGTTGGTCCGCGGCTTCACTTTCAGGCGTTTCGCCTTTTCCTGGCTGCGATCCAGGATTGCGCGCACGTCGGAGCGCATCTCTTCGATTTCCTGCTCGGTGACCACGCCTTCCTCGAGCAACTGTTTCGCATAGATCTCAGACACGGTTGGATGGGGCTCAATCTGCTGATACATCAGAGGTGAGGTCACCGTGGGATCATCGGCCTCATTGTGACCATGTCGCCGATAACACTTCAGATCGATCAGAACGTCGCGCTGAAACTGCTGCCTGAACTCGACCGCCAGCCGGGCCGCGTGAATGACCTGTTCGGGATCATCGGCATTGACGTGGAAGACGGGGGCCTGGATCTGCTGGGCGATATCGGTCGGATACGAAGTGAAACGTGTCTCTTCCGGCCGGGCCGTGTAGCCGAGTTGATTGTCGATGATGATGTGAATGGTGCCACCATTCCAGTAGCCCTCCAACTGCGAGAGATTCAGCGTCTCCGCCACGGTTCCCTGTCCGGTGAATGCGGCCTCACCATGGACCTGAATGGGGATCACCCGTGTTCGCTCGCGGTCGTTGAGATTGTCCTGTTTGGCCAGCACGATCCCCTCGATAATGGGATTGACCAGCTCAAGGTGGCTTGGATTCGGGCTCAGGGACAAATGCATACGCCCGCCACCCCTCGTGACAAAGTCGTACGAGTAACCCTGATGATACTTGACGTCTCCCTCGTCCTCTGCGCCGTCGCCACGCGTGGCGCCCTCAAACTCCGACAGGATCACTTCATAGGGTTTGTGCATGAGATGGGCGAGCACATTCAATCGGCCACGGTGGGCCATACCCACGACCATCTCCTCCACACCGAGGCCGCTGCCGCGTTCGACCAGCGCATCCATCAGAGGTAGAAGGGCGTCTCCTCCTTCGATGGAGAATCGCTTCTGACCGATGTAACGCGTGTGGAGAAACTGCTCGAACTCCTGCGTTTCAATCAGGAGAAACAGCAGGCGTTTTCGCTCTTCGGTGGAGAACGTGAGCCGTCCGAGATTCGGCTCGACACGCTCCTCCAACCAGGACTCCTGCTCCTTGTCCGCCGTGGCCATCGTGTCCAGACCCAGTGTGCCGCAATAGGTCTGCTGTAGCTTGGCCAGCAGGTCACTCAAAGACCCATCGGCCTTGTATCGAAACGTGCCGAATCCAACACCCTTGTCGAGATCCTCCTCAGAGAGGCCGAATTCGGACAGTTCCAACAAGGGATGAGTTGTTCGGTTGTTACCTAGCGGATCGAGTTGTGCGATGTAGTGACCGCGGTGACGATAGGCGCGCACGACGGCGACAACACCCTTGTCGGTCCGCTCTCTCTTGCGGCGTTCGGGCCCTGGTGCCGCTCCCGTGTCGCTGCTGGTTACCTCCTGGGGGACCTGAGACGGTGCGGGGGCCGGTGTCTCTGCCACACTCGTCGCCGACGTTTGTGTCTGGGGTTGTGCCCGGGGTTTCGCAGCCCCCTCTGCGGCCTGCTCCTCCTCACTGAGTTGGAAGCCGTAGTCGAAACCACGAAAGAAAACCGCCCACTCCGGATCGACGGAGGACGGATCTGCACAGTATTGCTCGTAGAGCGCGTCGACGTAGTCGCGATTGGCGCTGGAGAGATCTGTGGGACGCATGGCGCCACCCTGGCTGGTCTTTGACGGCACATATGCCGTCAGGGTGGTGGGAAGATCGACACCAGCGGCGTGCAGGGCGATCGTGGAGTGTCTGAAGCGGTGAGAAAAAGGCCAGAAGGGGCATTCTGTCGAGGGAGAAAACGCTCCTAACTTCAGGTGAGGATAGAACATACACGGCTATCAGAGGTTGGTAAAGGACATTTGCTCCACCACGCGCCGCCGCTTGAAGGGATGCGCCCTCACAGCTACGTTCTGTGGTCTCCCCCTGCGTGCCACTCACCCCTCCCCGTGGGCGAGTCCAGATGTCCCTGCTGAGTTTCGCTGGTCCCGAGGCGCTGTCGGCCTTTCGTCTCGAAGCCCTGAAGCTGCGTTGTGGCGAACTCGTTTCGGCGGTGAACGGGTTGTCCGCACAGTATGTCTATTGGGTTCACGTCAAGGATTCTGCGAACGCAGGTGAACTGACGCCGCACTTGGCCTCGATCCTCGATGCCGAAGATTCGTCTCGAATGGGCGCCGCAGAACCGCAAGCCAGTTTGCTGGTCACACCGCGACCGGGCACGACCTCTCCGTGGTCGACCAAAGCGACTGATATTCTTCGCAACTGCGGTTTGAGCGATGTAGAGCGCGTCGAGCGAGCCACACTCTATTCGTTCTCAGCTGCCTCGCCGCTCGACGCCGCGACCCTGACGCCGCTGCTCCCGCTGCTGCACGACCGTATGACACAAGCCATCGTCGATGATGCGGCCCTCCTGTTTGAGCGCGTTGATCCTCGACATCTGCAGACGATCAAAGTCATTGAGCAGGGACGAGATGCTCTCGCTTCGGCGAATCGAGAGATGGGGCTGGCCCTGGCTGACGATGAGATCGACTACCTCTTCGAGGCGTATGCCCACCAGTTGCAGCGGGATCCAACCGATGTCGAGTTGGTCATGTTTGCCAACGTTAACTCCGAACACTGTCGTCACAAGATCTTCAACGCCAGTTGGGTCGTCGACGGCCAGCCGCAGGATCACTCTCTGTTTTCCATGATCCGCAATACCCACGCCGTCCATCCCGAGCACACGATCACCGCCTACTCGGACAACTCAGGTGTGATCGAAGGCCACGAAGCCCAGGTGTTTCGCCCGGATGGCGACGGCTTCGGGTATCGATACTCGCCGAGGTCCACTCACATCATCTGTAAGGTGGAGACGCACAACCACCCGACGGCGATCTCCCCTTTTCCGGGTGCGTCCACCGGCGTCGGCGGAGAGATCCGGGACGAGGGAGCCACGGGCCGTGGCGCGCATTCCCAGGCGGGATTGTGCGCCTTCTACGTCTCTCATCTGCGGCTGCCTGAAATGCCTTTGCCGTGGGAGACGCAGATCACCGACCATCCGTCGCGGCTGGCATCCCCCCTCGACATCATGATGGAAGCTCCTATCGGTGGCGCCGGATTCGGCAACGAATTCGGCCGACCCAATCTGCTGGGTGTCTTTCGCACCTTCGAACAGGTTGTCGATCAACGCCACCGCGGCTACCACAAGCCCGTCATGGTCGCAGGTGGTGCGGGCCTCATCGATGCCGAGCAGGTCGAAAAACTGACGCCGCGCTCCGGCGATGCGGTGATTCAAATCGGCGGTCCGGCCATGTTGATCGGTCTGGGCGGTGGATACGCGTCCTCGATGGATACGGGCAGCAACCAGGCTGAACTCGATTTTGCGTCCGTTCAGCGCGACAACCCGGAGATGCAGCGTCGTTGCCAGGAACTGATCAGCCGCTGCGCGGAACTGGGCTCGTCCAACCCCATTCGCTCGATCCACGATGTCGGGGCAGGAGGTCTGTCGAATGCCTGTCCGGAGTTGGTGGAGGACGCGGGCGCGATCTTCGACCTACGGGCGGTGCACAACGACGAGCCGGGCATGAGTCCCATGGAGATCTGGAGCTGCGAGGCGCAGGAACGGTATGTCCTGATCGTGGGTGCCGATGATCTGTCTCGATTCCGCCAGCTGGCCGACCGGGAAAGATGTCTGTATGCGGTGGTCGGCACCGTCACCGATGATGGCCGAATGACTCTGCGCGACGAACTGCTAGACGGCCCCGAGCCAGTGGAGGACCTGCCCCTGGAGGTCATCCTCGGAAAACCTCCAAAGATGTTGCGTGATGTCGTAACACCAGAGCCGCCGTCGAGACCTGTGGATCGCACGGACATCGACCTGGGAGACGCCATCGAGCGTGTCCTGCGATTTCCTGCCGTCGCCGACAAAAGTTTCCTCATCACCATCGCCGATCGCACCGTCACAGGCCAGGTCGCTCGCGATCAGATGGTCGGTCCCTGGCAGGTTCCAGTGGCCGACGCCGCGGTGATGACGACGGGCTTTCGAGCCACCACGGGATCGGCCATGGCCATGGGTGAACGGACACCGATCGCTGTCACCGACGGCTCGGCGAGTGCACGCCTGGCGATTGCCGAAGCGGTAACCAACCTGGCGGGCGTGCCCATCGGCGAGATCGAACGGATCAAACTGTCGGCCAACTGGATGTGTGCCTGCGGAGAGGATGTGGAGGATGTCGCTCTATTCCGTGCCGTTGAGGCGGTGGGGCTCGAGTTCTGCCCTCAGTTGGGTGTCGCCATTCCCGTCGGCAAGGACTCGTTGTCCATGCGCACCGTCTGGGAAGATGGGGACGGTCGTGATCATACGGTAACGGCCCCCATGAGTTTGATTGTGTCGGCCTTCGCTGCGGTGCAGGACGTGCGCCGCGTCGTGACTCCAGATCTCAAACCGGGCGCGGGTACGGAGCTTCTCCTGGTTGACTTGGGAGCCGGCCGCAACCGACTGGGGGGCTCGTGCCTCGATCAGGTGTTCGACCGTCACGGCAGTGACATTCCCGATGTGGATGCCGCTCCCCTGCGATCTCTCTTTTCCCTTACTCAGCAGTTGATCGACGCCGACTTGCTGCTGGCCTGCCATGATCGGTCCGATGGAGGACTTCTGGCCACCGTGGCAGAGATGGCCTTTGCCGGTCGCCGGGGCGTCGAGCTTACGGTCCAGGCCGGCGATATGCTGGGCGAGCTGTTCGCCGAAGAGGTTGGACTCCTCTTGCAGGTGCGCGCCGCCGACCGTGATCAGATCGATGCCGCCATCGCCGGCAGTGGGCTGACTGAGATGTGCCGTCGAATGGGCCGCGTGAACGACGACGACGAACTTCGCATCGTCGGTACAGACGGTACGTCGCTGTATCGGGGAGAACTGGCCGACCTGCACAGCGCTTGGTCAGAGCTCACGTGGCGCATGCAGGCACGGCGCGACGAACCGACGTCGGCACAGGAAGAATATCTGACGCTTCGAGATCGCCAGGATCCCGGTCGCCAGCCTGTGGTAGCTTTTGAGTTTGGCCAGGCCCCCGCTGTCGTCGAACGTCGACCTGCTGTGGCGATTTTGCGTGAGCAGGGCGTCAATGGACACGTGGAAATGGCAGCCGCCTTTGCTGAAGCAGGTTGCGAAGCCGTCGATGTGACGATGACGGATTTGATGGACGGACGTGCCGATCTGGCAAATTTCGCCGGCCTTGCAGGTTGTGGTGGGTTCAGCTACGGTGACGTGTTGGGGGCCGGTGCGGGATGGGCACGCTCCATCCTCCACCACGCTGCACTGCGCGACATGTTCAGCACCTTTTTCGAGCGCACCGACACCTTCTCCCTCGGTGTCTGCAACGGATGCCAGATGTTTTCATTGCTCGCCGATCTGATCCCAGGTGCCGACCACTGGCCACGGTTTCTGCGCAATCGTTCAGAGCAATTTGAGTCGCGGCTGTCGATGATCACCGTCGAAGGGCAAAGCAACTCCGTGTTGCTGGCAGATATGAGAGGGGCGCGACTGCCGGTGCCCGTCGCTCATGGCGAAGGCCGTGTCGTGTTCACCGATTCGAAGGATGCAGATCGGCTGAAGCAGGCGGGACGAATCGCCATGCGTTTTGTTGATCACTATGGCGAGATCGCCAATCGCCATCCGGCCAATCCGAATGGCTCTCCGGACGGTATCACGGGAGTGACCAGTAACGATGGTCGAGTGACGATCATGATGCCCCATCCCGAAAGAGTATTTCGCAACCTCCAGCTCTCGTGGGCGCCCGCCGAATGGTTGAGCAAGCCATATAGTCCTTGGCTGAAGATGTTTCAAAACGGACGCGACTACGCTCTGCAGAGCTGATCCAACCAAGATCAGGAGAGATCATGACAGACCCCATCCGCTGGGGCATCCTCGGCACGGGGAACATTGCCAAACAGTTTGCTCGTGGACTGACGAGTGTCGAAGACGCGCGTCTTGTCGCCGTGGGCTCCCGTGCACCCGAGACAGCTGCAGCCTTCGGTGACGAGTTCGAGGTACCTCATCGACATGCCACCTACGAGGCATTGGCCGCCGATGATGAGGTCGATGCCATCTATGTCTCGACTCCCCATCCGTTCCACAAAGACAACAGCATCCTTTGCCTGACCAGTGGCAAAGCCGTCCTGTGCGAGAAGCCCTTCACCGTCAATGCAGCCGAGGCGGCGGTCGTGATCGATGTGGCTCGGACAGAGAATCGTTTTCTCATGGAAGCCATGTGGACGCGGTTTATCCCGGCTGTTGTCCGTGTTCGGCAGTTGCTGGCGGAAGGGGCGATCGGAGATGTCCGCATGGTTCAGGCCGATTTCGGATTTCGTGCGGGAGTCAACCCGGAGGGAAGGCTGTTCAACCTCGATCTCGGTGGCGGTGCACTGCTCGACGTGGGAGTCTATTCCCTGTCCTTCGCGGCCATGATCCTGGGCACCCATCCCGAACAAGTCGTATCCACCGCCGACCTCGGATCGACAGGGGTGGACGAGCAATCGGCCTTTCTGCTGCGATATGGAGGCGGAGAACTGGCCGTACTCAGCTGCGCCGTACGCACCAGCACGGCCATCGATGTGAGAATCTTCGGCACCGAAGGAAGCATCTTCGTCGGTTCGCCCTTCTTCAAGTCCGAGTCCCTCACCGTTAAGCGAGGCGGCGAAGAGACGACGGAGCACTACCCTCTCGAGGGGAATGGCTACAACTACGAAGCGATCGAGGTAGGCAATTGCCTGCGGGAATGCCGCACCGAAAGCCAGACCATGCCCCTCGACGAGACGCTGGCTCTCATGAAGCTGTTGGACTCGATTCGCGAACCGTGGGGGCTGAAGTATCCGAGTGACGGGTAGTCGTCAAACGCTCGTCAATCGACGTCCTTGAGATCGATATCGCCGCTGTATTGACAGACTGGAAGAGAGACGACATGGAATACGGACAACCTGAGTGGAGCACCAAGCGGATCTCCCGGGTGTTACACGGGACGATCATGCTCAACGAGCGGGAGATGGAGAAGGGTTTCGAATTGCTCGACGCCGTGTGGGCGGCGGGGATTACGTCCTTCGACACGGCGGCTCTGTATGGCGGCGGCACGTGCGAGCGCGTCCTCGGACGCTGGATGGAAGAGCGGGGCGTGCGCGAGGAGGCCTTTGTTCTGGGCAAAAGCTGCCATCATTCCGGCGATCGAAAGCGCGTGACCTCCTTCGACATCGCCGCCGACCTCGCTGACTCTCTCGCTCGCCAGCGGGCCGGTTATCACGATCTGCATCTTCTACATCGAGACGACCCGGATGTAGAGGTTGGCATCATCGTGGATGCACTCAACGAGCAACTCGACGCAGGTCGGATTCGGGCCTTCGGTGGGTCAAACTGGACCACCTCGCGGATCGAGGCGGCCAACGAGTACGCCCACAAGAAGGGGCTGACCGGGTTCGTCGCATCCAGTCCCAACTACAGCCTCGCCGACGAAAAGGAAGTCCCCTGGGAGGGGTGTCTGAGCATCTCAGGACCGGGGAAGGCCGATGACCGCGCGTGGTATGCGTCGCAGAAGATGCCCCTGTTCACCTGGTCGAGCATCGCCCGCGGATTCTTCTCCGGGCAACTCACCAGAGACAATGCTGAATCTCTGCGTGGCGAAATGGACGGGTCTTCCGTGACTTCGTACTGGCACGAGGATAACTGGCAAAGACTCGATCGCGTGCACGAGCTGGCTGCTGAGAAAGGCACCAGCGTGGCGCAGATCGCCCTCGCCTGGGTTCTGCAGGATCCAGAGCTCGACATCTATGCTCTCGTCGGCGCACGCACGCCCGCCGAGGCGGACAACAATACGGCCGTCTTCGACATTGCTCTTTCATCGCAGGAACGGGACTGGCTCGATCTTCGTCGGGATGATCGATAACACACCGAGTCATCATCCACGCTGCACAAAAGGAGAGGGGCTCTCGCTGACGAGAGCCCCTCTTTCTTTTTTCTGTGGTTCCCTCAGCTCAGTTCGTCAAAGACCGCCTGGGCGATGATGGTGTGTCCCGTGTGGTTGGGATGAACGGGCTCGGGACAGAAGTTGTCGGCATCGCGGTACTTCAGATGCCCTTGAAACACGTCGTGAAGATGGACGAGTCTGGTGTGATACTTCTCGCTCATGGCCACGACCGTTTCGATATACGACGGCAGAAGGTCAAGCACGCGACCACGCAGCGTCGTCGACGAAGAGCGCTCCGTGGAGATGTAGAAGGGCGTGAGCAAGACGATGGGAATGGGCCCTAGTTCCTCGCGTGTCGTGCTCAGGATTTCATCGAAGAGCTCGGCGAAACGCTGGGGTGACACACCTTCCGGGGCGGCGCGAAGGTGAGAGTGCAGATCGTTGATCCCGATCTTGATCGACAGGCGATGAGGCCGATGAAACAGCACGTCGTCCTGCCAACGCTCACACAGATCCGACACCTTGTTGCCACCGATGCCCTTATTGATCCAGGTGATGTTGCACTCGGGGTGGTGACCTGTGGCCAACTCGGTGAAGGCGCGCACGTAGCCGGCGCCCAGAGGGGCTTCAGCCCCGCGACGACCACAGTCTGTGATGCTGTCACCGATAAAGAGGAAGGTCGTATCGTTTTCGAACCAGTCGCTCATCGAGATCTCCATGTCAGTAGTCATTCATCGGGCGGGCAAACTACGAAAAGGGGCGTGCGCGTCCAGGCGGCAGCGGGTCAGTCCTCGATCCCCCCGTAGCGGCAGACGACATCGAACAGAACTCTGGTGGCAAAGAGAATCTCGCTCACCGGTGTTCGTTCATCGTGGCCATGAATGAGATTCTCCTCCTCCAGGCCGGGCGTCTGGCGATACGGCATGAATCCGTAGACCTGCGTGTCGGGACGCCGGGGCACGATGTGTTTGGCGTCTGTCCCCCCTGTTGAAACAGAAGGAATGACGGGCACACCTGGGTCAACGATGCTCATTACCTGTTCGATGCAACGGAACATGGGCGCGTCGGCCGAGGCCTCCAGGGGTGGGCTGTACTGGTCGACGTCGATCTCGACCCGATCCCCAATCAGAGCACGAAGCTCGGTCAGGAAACCATCCTGGGTCTGCCCCGGAGCCAATCGTCCATCGATCCACGCTGTGGCCTCCGAAGGGATGACGTTGATCTTGCTTCCCGCTTCCAGACGGGTAACGGAGACGCTGTTGCGCAGCAGGGATCGCAGCGACAGGCGGGTCTTGTCATCGATCGGCAGTCGTTCAAGGGCGGCGTCCGACGTGGCCGACTCAAGGACGGCCATCAGATCCTTGGAAATCGAATCCGCCTGACCTTCGGCGAGACCACCGAGAAACGATCGTAGCCCCTGGGACGGGTGCAAGGGCAGGTCCGTTGTCGCCAACGGCGCCAGGGCAGCGCACAGGAGGGTGACCGCATTATCGGCATGCGGCACCGAACCGTGTCCGGGACGGCCGCGCATGGTCAGGCGCAGTCGACAGATCCCCTTCTGCCCGACCTGGCACGTGTAGAAACGTTTGCCTTCGAAGGTGAGATCGTGGCCCCCTCCCTCGGTAAGTATCACGGGTGCATCGATTTGATCGGGGTCATGGTCCAGCAGCCACCCCGGGCCGTGATCTCCCTTGCCCGCCTCCTCGTCAGCCGTCGCCGCGTACAGCACGTCGCGATTCAGACGGACATTGTGGCGTTTCAGCAGAAACAGGACGATCAGTTCAGCCGCCACCATGTTTTTCATGTCCAGGGCACCACGGCCCCAGACACAGTCGTCGACGAGGGCGCCGGAGAACGGTGGGTGTGTCCAACGCTCTGGTTCGACAGCCACCACGTCTGTGTGCCCCAGCAGCAGCAGTGGATCGTTGGCACCGCCCTTGAGTCTTGTTGTGACATTGCCCCTGCCCGGGGCGGATTCGGACATCCTTGGCTCCAGACCCTCCGCTTCAAGTCGCTCGGCGATCAGCTGAGCTGCAAGGATCTCATTTCCGGGCGGATTTGTCGTGTCGATACGAATGAGATCCTGAAGCAGCGCCGTGACCTCTGCGCTCACCTGATCCCAGTCGATGGCGAAGTGTTCGGATGGGCGTTTCATGAGGGAACGGTACAGACTCGACGGATCTGGGAGCAACCAGTATGCTTGGGCCATGCCCCCTTTCCTTCGATTCTCGCTCCGATGGCTCCTGTGTGGCGCGGCGGTTTTCGTCGCCTGTAATGGGACCGATCCTGCCGATGTAAACGGTACCGACGACCCCGCCGACTCCGATGCGCCGCAGGGCATTCGACGCTACACCTATCGGATCGTCAACGTCTTCCCCCACGACCCCGATGCCTTCACGCAGGGCTTGGTCTTCGACGACGGTGTTCTGTTGGAAGGGACCGGTGGCGGCGATCGAATGGCGACCAACACCGGGCTACCGCCGGCGAGTCTTCGCGAGATCGAACTGAACTCGGGGCGCGTGTTACGGCAGGTGTCCTTGGATCCACAGTTCTTCGGCGAAGGCATCACTCTTCTGGACGGTCGGATCTACCAGCTCACGTGGCAGTCTCGAGTGGGCTTCATCTACGATCGACAGAGTTTCACCGTCGAGGAGGAATTCCAATACACATCGGAAGGCTGGGGGCTGACGCACGACGGCCAGCGACTGATCATGAGCGATGGCACGTCTGTGATTACCTTTCGTGATCGCGAAACCTTCGCCGAAATCGGTCGCATCGAGGTGGCCGCAGAAGGACAGCTGATCCGCCGCCTCAATGAGCTCGAGTATGTGGAAGGTGAGATCTGGGCCAATGTGTTCGGGACCGAACTGATCGCTCGAATCAGCCCCGCCGACGGCAGTGTGATCGGTTGGATCGACCTGGCTGGATTGCTCACTTCGCGGGAGAGAGCATCAGCCAATGTGCTCAACGGCATCGCCTATGATTCAGAGACACAGCGAATCTTCGTGACCGGCAAGCTGTGGCCCTGGCTTTTCGAGATCGAACTGGTCGCCGCCGACTGAAGCTCCACCCCAGAAAACTGACGATCGTCTTTAGCTCGTGATCCTGTTCACCTCACGGATCTGCGCGAAAAAACAACCCTTGTAAGCTCGCTTGCCTGACGTGGGTGTCACACCCATGTTAAGCGTGGTGTGGCGCGAATTTCAGACCCTGGAGAAGCTGCAGCATGGAAACCATCCTAATCGCCGTGGTCGCCTTCATCGGCTACATGGTCGCCTACTATACGTATGGCAAGTATCTGAGCCAGAAGGTCTTCGGCCTCGACGCCGAACGTCTGATGCCTTCCAAGGAATTGACCGACGGCGTTGATTATGTACCGACGAAGAAGCAGGTCATCTTCGGCCATCACTTCACGTCGATCGCAGGCACGGGGCCAATCGTGGGACCCGCTATCGGCATCATCTGGGGCTGGGTCCCGGCTCTGCTTTGGGTCTTTTTGGGTTCCGTATTTATGGGTGCCGTACATGACCTCGGCGCCCTCGTGATCTCGCTGCGTCACAAGGGTCACACCATGGCGGAGATCACAGGCAAGGTGATGAATCGGCGCCTGAAGCTCATGTTCTTCATCATCGTCTTCCTCGCGGTCCTCATCGTCATCGCCATCTTCGGCATGGTCATCGCCATCATCTTCGACATGTACCCGCAGGCGGTCCTGCCCGTATGGTTACAGATCCCTATCGCCATCGTCATGGGTCGAGCGATTCAGACCGGCAAGATGAATCTGACCCTGATCACGGCCCTCGCTGTGGCGGCCATGTATGGCACGATCATGCTCGGCGACGCCTACCCCATGCCCATGCCGGAGATCGCCGGAATCCCTGCCACGGGTGTGTGGACGGTCCTGCTTCTCATCTACGCGTATATCGCCTCTACGCTGAGTGTGACCACTCTTCTTCAACCGCGTGACTTTATCAACGCATGGCAACTGATGATCGCCATGGCCCTGGTCGTGCTCGGTATTTTCGTCGCGGCGCCGACCATGGTAGCACCCGCCTTCAATCTGGCGCCAGAGGGCGCACCACCCTGGATGCCCTTCCTGTTCATCACCATCGCCTGCGGCGCTATCTCTGGCTTTCACTGCCTTGTATCGAGTGGAACGTCCTCCAAACAGGTCGAGAGTGAACCGGATGCGCGTTTCGTCGGTTATGGCTCGATGCTGACCGAGGGTTTCCTTGCCACGACGGTGCTGATCTGCTGTGGAGCCGGGCTGGCCATCGCCTATACGAGCGCGGACGGACAGGTGCTGACTGGTCCGGATGCCTTTGCGACCCATTATGGATCGTGGATGGCGGCCAAAGGAATCGGTTCCAAGGTGGGCGCCTTCGTTGTGGGTGCCGCCAATATGATCGCCTCACTCGGCATCCCGAAAGAGTTCGCCGTCGTCCTCATGGGCGTCTTCGTTGCCTCCTTTGCGGGAACCACCCTGGACACGTCCACGCGTATTCAGCGCTACGTGATCAGCGAACTGGCGACGGATCTGAAGATCGAAGTGCTGACGAAACGACATGCGGCGACGTTGGTCGCCGTGCTGACCGCCGCTGCACTCGCCTTCTACAATGGCGCAGGCGGAAAGGGCGCCCTGCTGTTATGGCCCCTGTTCGGCAGTGTGAATCAGTTGCTCGCCGGTCTGGCCCTCGTGGTGATCAGCTACTGGCTGCGTCAGCAGGGCCGCAACTTTCTGGTATCCCTGATACCGGCGCTCATCATCATGGTCTTCACGTCCTGGGCGCTCGTGCACACCCTCGGCTCGCTCTTTGACAGTGGCAATATTCCGAGCTTCCTCATCGGCTGCATCGCCCTGGTGCTGCAGATCTGGCTGTCAGCTGAAGGGCTGTCGATGCTGGCCAGAGAACCGATAGGCAACCAGGTCGAGCCGGCGACGGGAGGATAGGCCGGCGGCACGACCCGTCGCCGAGTCAGGCCAATCGGTCAGGCCAATCGTCAGGGGGCGACGAGGTCCGCGCGTCGCAAGGTGATGGTCTTCGCCTTGTCGCTGTGGCGCAGGGCGTAGTGAACGGCGTTGATGAACAGACGCATCTGCGCCTCATTGCCATTACTCTGGGCCAGCGAGTGCACATACCCCCGGTCGCTGAAGAGCGCCACGAGCCGACCCTCCACAAACAGCCCGTCCAGGGCGTACATGGGACGCGTATCCAACCCGGGTGGCGGCCCATTGAATTCGTGCGGCCCGTGGTAGATCGGATGGTGATCGGGAATCCGGCGCAACTGCGCACGCCGACCCAGGGCCTGCTTGAGCATGTGACGAAGGGCTGCCTCCGCCTGACTGAACTCGCGTGGGCCTTCGGCGCTGTCGACGAAGAGAAAACCTCCGCCGAGTAGGTGGCGTTTGAGAGATGTCGCTTCGGGTTCGGTGAGTTCGAAGGCGCGCAGGGCGGTGATGAAGACGAAGGGGCTGCGATCGAATTCGGGTGTACCGATAAACATGTGGCGGTCGACGGTGGCAGCGATGCCGCTGCTCTTGTTGAGCACGTCGGCAAGATTCGGCAGGGCCTTCGCCGCGGCGGCAAACTGAGGTCGCAATGTCGTTGACCAGGTCATGGCGAGGCGAACGAACCCGTGGGGTTGGTCTTCGCCCGTGCTCAGCAGCAAGCCACCACGCAGTTGTCCCAGTTGTTGGCTGGCATCCGTCATCACTTGACCCAGCCATGGGGATCCGAGAGCAGATCGAACATCGAGCGTGTCGCCGGGCACCAGCAATTCACTGGCGCGTCGAATACTGGCACAGGCTGCGTTAGCAGTACAATCGGCCTCATCGTTGCCATCGGACGCGATCGTGTAACTGGCCGCCTCTGCACCAAGGGCCATACTGAGCACGATGACCGTGGACAGAACCACTGACCGGACCATTCACCTCTCCTTGTCGATCGCCCCCTCACAAGAAGGCGATTCACAGCAAGGTAGCGCACACAGCCTCAGCGTGCAGGCAGAGGCTATATTGATGTTATGAAAAAGACGCTCTTCGCCATCCTCCATCGACATCGCCACACAGGACTATGGATTGTGACCGCGACGCTACTGGCTGGCAATGCCCCAGCGGTCGCGGATGAACTGGTAGGGATCCGCTGGGAGCGCCTCGAACAACTGGTCGTCCTGGCGCAGCGCCCGGGGCTGCAGTTGCGGTATGTCCATGGTCATGTCGCCGTGTTTGACGCTGCCCCGGCGGCCCTGACAGACGATGTACACGTGCTCTTCCGCAACTCGGCCTCGCCAGGTGAAGGCTACTACCTCGTCGATCACCTACATGGGCATCAGCCCGCCCCCGGCGTGGAACTGGTCTTCCAGTCTGCCAGGGGATGGGCTCTTTTCCGATTGCCCGAGTACGATATTGCGAAAGCGTTAGATCATGAACACTTCCTCTATCCCTTGCCCGAGTCCTACGATCTTCGGCTGCCCATCGCCACCGCTGCACGACCTCTCGATCGAGATCCATCACCGGCGGTGATGGAATGGATCTCGAGCGTGTCCCCTGACAGACTTCGAGGCCACGTGGAACAACTCAGTCTCCACGATCCAGCCCTGGGTGCTGTGGCGGGCAACGTGCGCACCCGCTACGCACGCCGGCCGGAGACCTTCGAGAGCACCCTCTACATTCAGCAACAGCTGAATGCCGCACTCGAAGGTGGAACGGTCGTGCTGGATAGCTTTCGCATAGAGCCGAGTGACTCGTTGATGTACAACGTGGTCGCCGAGCTCCCGGGAACGGATCCGGATGCGGGCTACTACGTGATCTGTGCCCACTATGATGCTGTCGGCTCTCGCAGCCGGGCCCGCCACATGGCGGCCATTGGCGAGACGGATGCCGGATGGCGATGGAACAAGCACCCGGCTCCTGGCGCCGATGACAATGGCTCTGGCGTCGCCCTGGTCCTGGAGTCGGCACGGGTCCTGTCACAGATGCCGCCCCCCCCCTGGTCGATCCGCTTCGTCGCCTGGTCTGGCGAGGAGCTCGGGTTGTGGGGCAGCCGCCACTATGCGGGTGAGGCGCGACAGAGAGATGACCACATCCTCGGCGTGCTCAACTTCGACATGATCGGTTTCAACGACCTGGCCCAGCGCCTCGAACTGGTCACCAATCCCGCGTCCCGGTGGCTCGTCGATCATCTGCGAGCGACAAACGACCGCTACCAGATCGGTTTACAGATCGACCTTCTTGAAGATCCTTTTGCCGGATTGAGCGACCATGCCCCCTTCTGGGCCCGAGGTTACGATGCGATCCTCGGCATCGAGAATTACCTGCCCACCGACAGCAGTCACGTCGCTGTCGTGCGCGGAGACTATCGCGTAAACTCGCAATATCACTCCGTCGCCGACCTGCCCGACAGCATCAATTGGGAACTTGTCGCCGACGTGACCCGTCTCACCGTTGCGGCCATGTCGCAGTTCGGCCAGGAACAGGGACTGCCGAATCTGGCCGTATTCACCGGAGATGCTCAAGGGGTGGGGGATGATCTGCGGATTCAGGTAGCCAACCTCGGCGTGGCGGACGTAAGCCAACCCTTCGACATTCGTGTGTCACGATGTGACACAGACTCGACTTCCTGTGCCATCATCCATGACATGCCCGTGACATCGCCTTTGCCCGCGGGGGGAGTGCTTCGTATCGACGTTCCGTGGCAGCGGTTTGGCGATACGGTCTTGTTTATCGAGGTGGATCCACAGGACGATATCGAAGAGGAAGGTCCTGCCCAGGACAACAGCGTCTTTCAACGGTTGCAACTGGTTCCCTCTGAACTGGTGGTGTATCCGAATCCGTTTCGGGCTGCGAACGGCGAGGCGGTTCGCTTCAGCGGTCTTCCTTTTTTCAGTCGGGTGAAGATCCTGTCGCTGGGTGGCGAGTTGGTGTGGGAGGGACGGGAGGAAGACCAGGGCGAGTTGAGCCGGGAGATCCGCTGGGGGGCGACCAATGCCAATGGATTCTCAGTTGGATCGGGGATCTACATCTATATCGTGAGCACTTTCGAAGGGGAGATGATCGAGCGTGGTAAGATCGCCGTCGCGCGTTGAGCATCGATTTGGGATACAGCGTCTGACCCGGATCTCCTGTTTCATCGTCGTCATGTCGCTGGCGTTGCAAAGCCCGGCGAAAGCGGGCGTGAAGATTGCGGACGCTCTGGCGACGGGGGTTCTCGACGCGCACACAGCTGCCGCCTATCAGCTGCTGGAACGACGCGATCCAGACGCCGTCCCGGCAGGATTTCACGAGCCCCTCGTGCCCATGTACTGTGCGACACCTCTGGCTGTGGCAGCCAACGAACTTCGCGGGAACGCGCCCGAGGCAGCGGGCAAGATTCTGCGGGAAGCCTTGCAGCGCCCGCGACTAGCCTTCTCCGTGCTATCTCCGAGTGGTCACTTCCGGCTGCACTACGATCTGGAAGGACGCGAGGCTGTCGATCCGACGGACGATGACGGCAACGGCACCCCCGACTACGTGGACCGAGCCGCAGCGATCGCTGACAGTGCCTGGGAATTGGAGATCGTGCAGCTGGACTACCGGCCCCCCCCGGTTGATGTCGGTGCGGGAGGTGGCGATGAGATCGACATCTACATCACAGATCTGGGACGTAGTCAGAATTACGGAATTACCTATCCCACGACGAGTGGCGCCACGGGACCCAGCTTTTTTGAAATCGACAATGACTTCGCCAACCCGATCTATGGCTCGACCTTCGCCTGCCCGGGCAACTCAGGTACGCGAGAAATCGACGCCCTGCGCGTGACGATCGCCCATGAGTTCTTCCACGTAATCCAGTTCGGCTACTACCAGGGAGTGGATGGTCGATGGTGGCAGGAGGCCTCGGCCACCTGGATGGAAGATGTCGCCTACCCCGCGCTCGATGACTACCTGCAGTATGTCTGCACGTTCCTGCTCGTGCCGCAACGCTCCCTGGATTCAGGGATCCCGTCGGCCGGTGACCTGCACGCCTACGGGGCCTCGGTGTTCGCTCACTTTCTCCATCAGCGATACGAGCGTGACGTCGTGCGCTGGATCTGGGAAGAGAATGGGCGTCGCTTGAGCAACAGCCTCGAGAATTTCCATCGTGCCCTTCTCAATGTGGACGGCGACGGTTTGGATGCGGCGTATGCCGATATGGGCGTCTGGTCTTATTTCACCGGCGTCCGCTTCCGCCCAGGCTTCTTTTCCGAGGGCGAAAAATATCCGGAAAACTTCATCCTGCCCTTCTCTGTTGTGGCCAACGCGACCGTCGCCGACAGCGGACGGATCGATCACATGGCCACCGCCTATGTGCGCTTCGATCCACGGCTGCTTCCGGGCGGGATTACGATCGAGACCGAACTGGCTCGAGGAAGATGGCGCCGCCAGTTGATTCTGACCTCCGACGACGAGGTCGAGGTCCGCGATGTAGGTGACGTAGGTAGCATCGTCGTGCCCGGTTGGAATGCGTACGAGGATGTCGCCGTCGTGATCAGCAATGTGGACTTCATTGGCCTGGGTCTGGATTACAAGGTGAGCGTCCACTACGACCCCGGGATGATCGATGCGCCCGCGCCGAGCGCCCTGGCCCTCTTGCCAAGTTATCCCAACCCCTTTCGACCGATTGTCGACGACGATACATCGATCGGTTTTGAACTGGACCAGGCCAGTCCCGTGACAACACTGTCGATCTACACGGCCGATGGGGCCATGGTCCGTCGGTTCGATCTCGGTGCCCGCTCCGCAGGCAAATACACGAAGCGCTGGGATGGTACTAACCAGGATGGGGCGTTGGTAGCCTCCGGGCTCTATCACTATGTCCTGGAGGCTGCGGGCCAGCATCGGCGTGCCTCACTGGCACTGATCCGCGACTGACCCCAGACACCAACCACCGACCACCGACCAAGAAGAGAATTCTGCAGGATCAGGCTTCGTCGAGCCCCTCGTTCTTCAGTCTGCGCTCTTCGAGTTCGTCCTCTTCGGCTCGCAGTTCGACGAGTCGTTCTTCCATCACGGTCAATTCATGGGCAAACTCGCGAATGTCACTCGAGACCGAGCGTTCCTGCAGGGCCGCTTCTTCAACCTTGAGTTCGGCCTCACCGCGCCGACGGTCGATATCTTCCCGCTCCTGCATGAGAGAGATGATGTGGCGTTGGCGTTTGTTCTGAATCATCGCCGTCTGCCACTTGGCTCTCGCCGCCGCGATCACGATTACGAGGGTCAGAATCGCATTCTCCGCACCCATGGTTACAGTTCCAGGGGAGAGCCGCCAATGTGGCGACGTGAATAACGCCTTTCCAATTCCTCCAGTTCCTGCTTCTTCATGATCACCTCGTCCTTCATCGACTCCTTCTCCTCCTGCAACGTAGGCAGTCGATGACGGATCGCTTCGCCCTCTTCTTCGAGCTTCACGAGAGCGGCAGAATTTCGCTCGATCGACCGTTCCACGGCTTCGAGTTCTGCCTGGATCTCTGCGAGTCGTTTCTGATGACCGTGGACGACCTCGACGATCATGAGCACGAGGCCGACGGCGATGACACGCCCAAATCATGGTGTGTCCATCTCGCTGCCGCACAGGGTGGTAAGGTGGATTGGTCTGCCAATGTAAGACCTTACTACGGGTCGTTAGCAACTGACTTGCCTATCTCCGCTGATCATAGGTATACTTCTGATCCAGTGCTCATTTGAGTATCCTGCTCCTGTAGGAACATATTGGAGAGACGACGTGATCCAGCGAGTTCCAGACCCCGACGACGAATTCCTCGGCTTTCCCCCTTCCACCGATCGGCTTCCAGCCCCCCTGCCCCCAAAGGCTGAAGGGCCGGCAGAGCCGTCGTCCGATGTGAAGAGTCTGGTCGGTGAGTTCCGCACCTATCTGCAGCGGACGATCCTGCAGGACACAATCGTCCACGAGCAGACAATCCCGTCGACGCCCGAGCGTGTCGCCCTGAAGACGAGCCACCTGGGTCCTGAGGTCGAGCGAGTTCTGTCCGCCGCCGGCATCGAGCACCTCTGGAGCCATCAGGAGGAAGGCATCCACCTTCTGCGAGAGGGCAAGGATGTCGTCGTCGCCACCCCAACCGCCTCTGGGAAAACCCTCGTCTACAATGCCGCCGTGCTGGCGGACCTGCTGCTGAACCCGTCGGGCTGCGCCATCTACATCTTTCCTCTTAAGGCGCTCGAGCAGGACCAACTCGATGAACTGCGCACGCTGTTGGCGAATCTGTCCTGTGGTTTGACGGCTGAGATCTACGACGGCGATACGAAGCCACACGTGCGTGAGAAAATCCGCAAGCAGTTGCCCAACATCCTCATCACCACACCGGACATGCTGCATGCGGGTATCCTCGCCTTCCATGAGGCGTGGGAGGAGATGCTGAAGAATCTCCGTTGGATCGTCGTGGATGAACTGCATACCTACAATGGCATCTTCGGTTCACACGTGCTGCACCTGTTTCGCCGCTTGAATCGCCTCTGTAGCAGCTACGGATCCTCGCCTCGATATGTCAGCTGTTCAGCCACCATCGGCAATCCAACCCAGCTTGCCGAACGCCTGTTTGGACGATCCTTCACCGCCGTCACCGAGTCGGGTGCACCGACGGCACCGCGCCACTTTCTCTTTGTTGATCCCGTGGAGAGCCCGAACACTGTCGCAGCCCGGCTGTTGCAGGCCGGCGTTCTGCGTCAGTTGCGCACGATCGTTTTCACACAGGCGCGGGTGATTACGGAACTCGTCTATCGGTGGGCAACACAGCACAGGCACGATCTGGCTCAGCGGATCAGCTCTTATCGAGCCGGATACCTGCCCGAAGAGCGCCGCCAGATCGAATCTGCCCTCACAGGGGGAGACCTGCTCGGTGTGGTCACCACGTCTGCTCTCGAACTGGGCATCGACATCGGAGGGCTGGATGTGTGCGTGTTGGTGGGTTACCCCGGGTCGATCGTCAATACCTGGCAGCGAGCCGGACGTGTCGGGCGCCAGGGGCGCGAATCTCTCGTCATTCTGTTGGCCAGCAAGGATGCCCTCGATCAGTATTTCATGAAATACCCGGATCAATTCTTCGGGCGCGATATCGAAGACGCCGTGGCCGATCCGGGCAATCGATACATCCTCAAGAATCACCTGCCCTGCGCAGCGCGCGAACTACCGCTCACAGCAGACGAACCCGAATACGACGGCATCACCGGATATGCAGAGGCGCTGGCTGAACTGGCGGCCAGTGGCGACCTGCTGCAGAGCGCCGATGGCGATGCCTGGTTTGCGGCACGAAAGCAACCGCATCGCCTCCTCAACATGCGCGCCATCGGTGAGAGCTGGTCCATCGTCGCCGGTGCCTCGGCGCGGGTCGCTGATACCTCGCCACCGGCCACCGAATCGCCCGACTCTACACCCACGGCCGAAACGGTCACGCCGCCGAGACCGCCCTTACCCGGGTCATCCGACCTGTTTGGTTCGGGCGACTCTGCCCATGCCGGTTGTGACCATGGCGGCAGTCCTGTGGAATCGGAAGTGAGCAGATCCGGTGCGAGTCTGGTGCGAGACGCGGCCCCTTCAGCAAGGAGCGGGAAGAAGAAACGCTACACGATCGGCACCGTGTCAGGGGGCCAGCTCTACACCGAGTGCTACGAAGGGGCGATCTATCTGCATCGTGGGCGCCAGTATCTGATCGGCGAGCGTCACAGCCCTCGTCGACAAATCGATGCGAGTGTCGTCGATGTCCCCTACTACACGCGGCCCAAGCAGGAGAAGGAGACCGAGATCATCGAGGAATTGGCCTCCAAGCCGATGCACGGCTATCTGGCCAAACTCGGCCGACTGAAGGTCAGTTCACAGGTCATCGCCTATGAGAAGGTTCGTGTGGGAGACCAGGTAATCATCAGCCGTCATCCTCTCGAGAGTCCGGTTCAGACCTTCGAGACGATCGGTTTCTGGCTCGAGATGGACGTACCCTTCAAGAAACATCTGAAGCGCAATGGCCATCACCACATGGGTTCGCTGCACGCCACCGAGCACGCCACCAAGTCTCTGTTTCCTCTGCTGGCCCTGAGCAAGGGCACCGACGTCGGCGGTATCTGTTATCCCATGCACCCCCAACTGCGTAAAGGTGCCATCTTCATCTACGATCAGTATCCAGGGGGTATCGGTCTGGCCGAAAAGGGCTTCGACATGCTCGACCGGCTGCTGGAACTGACCCTGGGGATGGTCGCGGGTTGTGACTGCGAAGAAGGCTGTCCATCCTGCATTCACTTTCCTACCTGCGGTGCTGGCAATCACCCTCTGGACAAGGCCGGTTGCATCCACCTGCTCGAGTTGCTCAGCGGCAGGGCCGACCTGGACCCGGAGGCCTTCGACCTGCCGGCGATCGAGGACGAACCACCTCTGTTCGCGGACTGGGAGATCGCAGAGGCTGACGCCCCTCCCGAGCAGGAGGAGGAAGACCACGTCGTCGTCTTCGATCTGGAGACCCAACTCAGTGCCGCCGAGGTCGGAGGATGGAACAAGACCTATCTGATGCGGGTATCCTGTGGTGTCGTCTGGGATAACCGCTCCGACGAATTCACGACCTATTTCGAGCAGGATGTACCGAAACTGATCGAACACCTGCAGGCAGCTGACCTGATCGTCGGCTTCAACTGTATCGGCTTCGACTACTCGGTCCTGCGGGGGTATTCGAGCTACGACTTCCGCAAACTCGAAACTCTCGACATGCTGCGCGAGATCAAGGAGCAGTTGAACTTTCGCGTGAGTCTCAACAGCCTCGCCCAGGCGACGCTGGAAGAAGAGAAAAGCGCCGACGGTCTACAGGCACTGCGCTGGTGGAAGCAGGGCCGCCTTGACCTGATCGAGAAATACTGTCGCGACGACGTACGCATTACACGCGACATCTGGCGGTTCGGGCGAGATCGGGGCTACTTGCTCTTTGACCGTAAAAAGGAAGGCCGGATGCGGATTCCCATCGACTTCAAAGACAAGGTCATCGCCCTCGACTAGTGCCCGGTTGAGGAGTCAGCATTGTGTCATTCGGCCGGATGGGCATGCAGCCAGAGCCTTGTGCAGATCCATCGGTTGGTATGGCTTCGGCAACATGGCGCTGAAGCCATACGCGGCATGGTCGGCCATGACCGAGCTGTTCGAATGTCCGCTGGAAACCAGAACGAATGCCTCTGGATCAAGTGCCAGGAGCTGGTTCACGACGATATCGCCACCGGCGCCGCCGGGGATCGAAGATCCGATGAAGATGCTGCGGTGCGATTCCAATGCCCGTATCGCGGATATCGATTCGTAGATAGTCACCCACGGCAATCGGGAGGATTCCGACTCCGTCGTAGTGCACCGTCGCCACATCGATGTCGATCGTACCACCATCCGGCATCGCTTGGGCTGCGTTGAGCACGATATTTTCGAGGGCCTGGTTGAACTGACCACGATCGATTCGTGCCAGAGGAAGATCGGGTTGCGCGTTCAGACGAAAGACCGCCTTGGATCCGTGCAGGATGAAGGATGCCGTCTCACGCAGCAGGTCAACGACCGCTTCAGCGTGTGTGACTGGAGCGCCCCCGCGGGAGAACGTCAGCAGGCGACCGGCCACTTCACGGGCCCGATCCGATGCCTGTTGCGCCGAACGCAAGGCACGGTCCTGCGGCGATCCAACCTCCGTGTCCAGTTGGGCCAGGGAGAGATTGCCGACAATGGCCTTGAGCAGATTGTTGAAGTCGTGTGCCAGTCCCCCCGCCAGAACGCCGAGGGATTCCATCTTCTCCGATTTCAGAGCAGATATATTGAACAGATGGTGTTCGGTTGCGATCCCCGCCAGATTGGCCGCAGCGCCCATCAGTTCCTTCTCGAAGCTGTTGGAATCCGCGGCTGACATGGGAGATCGCAAAGGTGCCCAATACCTTGTCCGACTGCGAAAAGAAGGGCGTCGACCAACAGGCACACACGTTGGAGCGGTCCGCCACATCACGAAAGTCGGCCCACAGCGGATCGGTCGATACGTCTATCACAAATACGGGGTGCCCCACAAACGCGGCGGTCCCGCAGGATGCGGCACACTCGCCAATCTCCAAACCATCCAGGATCTTCATGTATTCCGGCGAAACACTCGGGCCGGCAGCTGATCGCAGGCTGTTGCCGTGATCACTCATCATGAGAATCGAGCACAACGAACCTGGTGAGAGTTGCTCGATATGGAGACATAGCTAATCAAGGATCTCCTGTAGAGGTCGACCGCGAGCGATCTCCTCCAGGATCTTGTTCTGCGCATGGAGGATGGCCGTCGATTCGGACCGTTCGGTAGACATTTCGGTAGGTAGGCCCATACTCTCAGCTTGCGTTGTATTGGTTCGGTTTCAGCGACGATGGAAAAATTCACGACATTAAATCAACCCGGCCTGAAGGGGCAAATCGACCAGGCCGATCGAATTGAGCGACGCGGAGCCGCAAGCCGCCGCTCGCAGCCAGGAGAGAACGCCAGTGGACGTCCGTGTAGAGACCATTCAGCAGCAACTCGCTACACAAGGATTCTGCGTCGTGCCTGATCTGATCGACAAGCAGACGATCGATCAGGCTCGCCAAGCGCTAAACCGCCTGCTGGCAGAAGAGGCCACAACTGACACCTCTGCCACTGGATCTCAGCGCGTCGGCCGGCTCGTGAACAAACATCCGGTGTTCATAGAGCTGTTGTGTAACCAGTTTGTCGTCGATGTATGGCAGCAGTTGCTCGGCGCCGACATCATCTGCTCGTCCTGGTCGGCCAATACGGTGTTTCCGGGTCACGAATCGATCGGCTGGCACGTGGACTATCCCTATTGGTCGAAACAAGCCCCCTG
>Ga0187827_10001156_pt1 | contig 39483 bp, 33 predicted proteins | sample ETNtaG_39_FD_167969 | JGI IMG/M metagenome (GOLD analysis project Ga0187827, IMG submission 167969) | Marine microbial and viral communities from oxygen minimum zone, Eastern Pacific Ocean - ETNP2014_SV_150_PacBio MetaG (Illumina Assembly) | ecosystem: Environmental > Aquatic > Marine > Hypoxic...
TGAACGGTGATTCCTGAAATCCTCCAGAAACCGTTCATGATCAACTCGTAATCAGCGTTCACGTTCGGTAGGAATCACCGTTCACGTTCTTCAGGAATCGATGTTCACGTTAAGCGGGAATATGCAGTTCCAGCAGATTCGTCACTAAGCAATTATTCTCAGTTTGATAAACAAACTCGAGGTAGTCGGCATAGAATCGCTGGGGGCGACCCTATTTTATAGACTCTGATGCTGGCAATGTATGGATTCTCTTGAGCGATCTTCTCAGCGGCATCCAGGTCGTCGGTCTGCAAGTGGCATAGAGCGGACATCTAGACCAGCCGCGGTTCCGAACGTCTAAGACCTTGTGCAGATATCAGAATGAGGAGTCCGGCTGCTGCAAGAATTGAATCTCCTCATCGGTAGATGCTCTGTTCAGAATCTCATTGCGATGGGGATAACGGCCGAACCTGTCTATGATCTCTTTGTGCCGGAGCTCATAGTCGCGGTTGGATGCTGCCTCGGGCTGACTGAATAATCCTGCTGCGATTGCATGGATATCCCGAGATTCGCTGTGCATATAGGGCATATACAGGAAGGACCTCTGGGTATCAGTGAGAGATTCTTGGACGTCTCTAGCCACTGCTTCCTGGGCTAAACAGAGAGCCAAAGGATCATACTGAAACGCCTGCGGTAAATCCCGATAGATATTTCGCGAAAACTGATCGATAAGGATGATCTCTGCCAGCCGGCCAAGTTCGTGTTCCCGCCACTCGAACAGTTCACATCGGACAGCTCTGGCGTGCGTCGAGCCAAACCGGTCGGCTATTAATAGATCGAACTGGGGATCTTTACGCCACCACTTCTCCGTATCTATATCGTTGAACCAGAATTCAATCAGTTCACTATGATTCATCGTCTCTCCTTAACTCAGCAGGAATAAGCGGACAGTTGGGCTGTGCGTACGAGCAGTTCTATTTGGTACGAAACTGGCTTACAGAGGTTCAGACGTTTCGAACATGGCGGGATCGCCAGCGACCTGAGAAGAGTCCCTTGAACGATTGGATTTAGTCGGGGAACTCACACCTGTGGAAAACTTCCGGAGGTAAGCGACATGATCGCCCCTAAATCAACCATCGTGCTGATTGCAGTGTTGAGTTCGAGCTTCCTGTCTGCCGACATGACACCGTCCCCGGAAGGTGCGTGGGTGTATATCGTCTCGCCTGCCGATGGTGACACGGTTCAATCGACGTTTACGATCCAGTTTGGATTGAAGGGCATGGGGGTATCACCAGCCGGCATTGACGTGCCCAACACCGGTCACCACCATCTCCTGATCGATGCCAGCAAGCTGCCCCCCTTGAACGAACCGATGGGAGATGCCGTCCGGCATTTCGGCGGCGGACAGACTGAAGTTGAGATATCGTTGGCGCCAGGAAGACATGCCCTGCAATTGATATTGGGAGATAAGCTGCACATTCCTCACAGTCCACCTGTTGTTTCTGACAAGATCTTTGTCACCGTGAAGTAGCCTGTCGAAACAGGCAGCCTGCCAGTTACCCATTGCCGTTGATTGAAGGCTCGCGCCTCGCCTGCTAGACGACCCAAACCAGGCGGCCCCGATAGGCAATGCCGGTAAGGTCTGCATGCTGCATCAGAGCTCACCAGCCAGGATGCCGGACTTTTGAGCGAATAACCTGCCCAGATCAAATGATTGACCATGCACGAGCCTTATAATAGACCGCATCACAGTATGACATTCGAGTGTTGAGATGGACCTTAATAAAGAAGATCAGCATCGCCTGCAATGCTTGCTGGAAGATATCGAAGCCAAAAATAGAGCCTGTCTGGGGTATCCCTCTGCCAAGGATTTTGACTTCAGGTTGCTTGCGGATTTCCTGCATTATCCGCTCAACAACGTCGGTGACCCTTTTGCAGAGGGAACCTATAGAGTGAGCAGCCGCGAGTTTGAGCGGGAAGTGCTGCAGTTTATGGCGGAGTTCCTGCGCGCTCCTGAAGGGAACTGGTGGGGCTATGTCAATAACGGTAGTACAGAGGGGAACCTGTATGGGCTGTATCTGGCGCGAGAGCTCTATCCAAGAGGAATCGTCTATTTCTCCCAGGATACGCATTACAGTGTCAGCAAGAATGTACACTTTCTCAATTTGCGACACATCATGATCCGTTCCCAGAGCCACGGCGAAATAGATTATGAAGATCTGCAGGAAACCCTCAACATACACAGAGATGTTCCTGCCATCGTTTTTGCCAATATCGGCACGACCATGAAGGAAGCCAAAGATGACGTCAGAAGGATTCGGGAGATTGTCGAAGATCTGGCCATGGTTGACTGTTACATCCACTCCGATGCAGCGCTGTGTGGTTTCATCGCACCGTTTGTGAAACCGAGAGCAGCGTTTGACTTTGCCGACGGGGCTGACAGTGTTGCAGTCAGCGGTCACAAGTTCATCGGTTCTCCCATACCCAGCGGCATCGTGCTGGCTCGTAAAGAAAACGTCGATCGCATTGCGCGTTCAGTCGCCTACATCGGCAGCATGGATACCACCATCACAGGGTCACGCAACGGCCTGACGCCGCTGATGCTCTGGCATACCATAAGAACTATGGGACTTGCCGGGATACGCCGAAGAGTCCACGCCAGCATTGACATGGCTGCTTATGTCGAACAGGAGCTAAAGGCTGTTGGCGTGGCCGCCTGGAGGAATCCAAATGCGATCACCGTGCTGTTTCCCAAGCCGAGCGCCGAGATCAGGCTTAAGTGGCAACTGGCAAGTAGTGGTGAGCTTGCCCATATCATTGCCATGCCGGGCACCGAAAAGGACGTGCTCGACAATTTCATCTCTGACATTGCGGCTGAGCAGGGGGGATAGACATGCGCCAGATAACAGTTGTGGCAAAGAATACTAAAGATCTAATTACTGACATAACCGGATTGTTGGGAGGACACGACATAGACATCCGCAACATGAATTCACTCCAGGTGGAACAGAATGCCTATGTCAAGCTGGTTGTGGATAGCTACGATCGCAGCTTAAAGCTATTGACCGAAGCGGGCTATAACGCTGTGTCTGACGAAAGTGTATTGCTGCGCATCCAAGACAAAGCGGGAGCGTTGGCGCAGGTGGCGCGCACCATTTCCGGACATGGTATCCATACGCGCGCCATTACCATGTTGCAGCAGGACGGTGAATTCACGGTCATTGCCGTAGGTACGGACGATAACGACCAGGTCAGAGAACTGTTTCGCGATACGCTGGTCAGTTGATCCAGTGCCGTTGGCTACCTCGTCAGGATTGCTTGCCTGCCGTTCGATATCGAACCGCTCAGTTCTACCCTGATCATGCCGTCGAGCTGCCAGCAGTCGGCTGGTGGTTGCTGGATCCCAACTTGCTGCCAGGTCTCGATAATGTCCTTGACAGTTAATTAACCAAATAGTTAAATACGCAAAATCCTGGGTCAGAGAGAAGACGGAATGGATGTATTTTCAGCACTTGCCGACCCGACACGCAGAGAGATTCTCTGCCTGCTCGGTAAGGGACCCCTTGATGCGTCACGGATTGCTGAACACTTCGATGTGACCAAACCAGCAATTTCAAAGCATCTGAAGCAATTGCATGCCGGCGGCCTGGTGACGAGAACGGTCGACGCCCAACGACGCATTTACGGGTTAGACCTGAATGGATTGTACGACGTGGAAAACTGGATTCATGAGCGACGCGAGGCGTGGCACGCCCGATTGGATAGTTTGCAGGAGTTTCTGGAGGCAAAACATGGCCACAAAAGAAGAAAAGATTGAAGACGTCGGCACGATCAAAGGTATCGGCAAGCATAGGCGGGTTGAAGTCACCAGGCTGTTTCCGTTTGCTATTCAGGATGTCTGGGAAGCGATTACGGAACCTGAAAACGTCGCACAGTGGTTCGGGGAGTTGACGATTGATCAGACTGAGGGGGGTCGAATCAAGCTCGGATTTGGCAAGACCGAGGTGACTGGATCGATCAAGACGTTCATGCCGCCTCATGTGTTTCCATACACCTGGGAGCAGGGAGGTGAGAGCACCTCGCTGGTTCAGGTTGACCTGATTGAGACGGCAGCAGATGAAACGCTGCTGACCATTGTCCAATCGGCATTGGATGCAGACGTAGCGACTGATGTGGGTGCCGGATGGCACAGTATGATGGATCGGCTGGCGCAGTTTCTGCACACCAGGGCCTTTGCGCCGCAGGATGGAAAGCGGTGGGAATACCTTTCCGCAGCTTACCAGGCTCTCGGTTAGTTGCCGATTGTTCCAGTTTTAGGTAGTGGCTCGAGCCAGTAGCCAGTTTTAGCCGTCACTCGTGCTGAGCTCGTCCGCAATGCGGTGAAACGCAGAATCCCGCTTGCGCGCCAGAAGGAGAGATGCGGTCTTTCCCTGGGCATCGGGGATATCCCCGCGAGCCCCGTGTAACACGAACATCCGGTAGTTGCTGAGGTCACTGTTCTTTTTGAGCATGTAATGCAGCGCTGTCATGCCCCGATCATCCTGAAAGTCAGGATCACTGCCTGCATCCAGCAACCATGCAGCTGCCTTGAACTTGCTGTATTTCACTGCCCCGAGCAGGGGTGTTTCTCCTTCCGCGACTGCGTCAAGGCGTGCCCCCGCATCGATCAGCACGCGTAGCATGTCGAGATCCTGGTGAAACGACGCAGCCCACAGGCTATGCTCTGCGCTCGCCCCCGATTTGAGCAGGAATCTCAGCAAAGGCAGATTGCGCCCGCGGGCGACTGCATACCAAACCGGGGTAGCTTGCCACTCGCCCTCCGTGAACGCAGAAACGTCGATGCCCAAGCCAAGATCAAGGAGCGTCTTCGCCAGCTTGATGCTGTCCTGCGGGCTGAGTTGGTGCTTTTTCGAGATATCGACACTGGCACAGAGGTGCAGCCAGTTGCGCCCGCGTTCATCCTTTATTTCCAGCAATGCCGGCTTCTCCCGAAATCCGGCGGCAGCTTCGTCGGCACGGAATTCCTTTACCAGCGTCAACATTTTGGTTTTTGATATCATGAGGGTTAGGCCCCCGGTTCATTCACTTGTCAATTAAACTGAATCTGATCACGTTCGCAAACTCTAGTCTTCGATACCGCCCATACAGAGGTATTTGATTTCAACGTAATCATCCAGTCCGTATTTTGACCCTTCGCGGCCATTCCCCGATTCCTTCATGCCGCCGAACGGTGCCATTTCGTTAGAGATAACCCCCTCGTTGATCCCGACAATACCATAGTCCAACCCTTCACTGACGCGCCAGATACGCCCCATGTCCCGTGCATAGAAATAGGACGCCAGACCGAACTCGGTATCATTGGCCATCTGAATCGCCTGCTCTTCCGTTTTGAATTTGAAGAGTGGGGCCACCGGTCCAAAGATCTCCTCTCGGAAGACACGCATGTCCTCGGTGACCTGGGTGAGAATGGTGGGTTCGACAAAACTGCCTCCCAGAGCTCCCCTACCGCCGCCTGCGACAACCCGGGCGCCTTTGGCGACAGCGTCATTGATGAAATCGCAAACATCGTTGGCTGCCTTCTCGTCTATCAGCGGTCCCATATCAACCCCTTCCTCCGAACCATCGCCCAGCTTGAACTGTTTCACAGCTTCAGCGAGTTTTTCTGCGAAGGCATCGAATACACCCTCCTGCACCAACATGCGGTTGGCACAGACACAGGTTTGCCCGGCATTACGGTACTTGGATGCCATGCAGCCTTGGATCGCTGCGTCCAGGTCTGCGTCGTCGAAGACGATGAAGGGAGCGTTCCCACCCAGTTCCATGGATGTCCGTTTTACGTTTCCTGCACATCGTGCCATCAGCTGCTTACCCACTTCGGTTGAACCCGTGAAGGTCAACTTGCGCACGATGGGATTGTCGCAGAGCTCGTCACCTATCTCGCCGGTCTTGCCTACCACAATATTGATTAAACCGGCTGGTATTCCGGCGCGCTGCGCCAATTCCGTAAAAGCCAGCGCTGACAGCGGCGTTGCTGTGGCAGGTTTGCAGACCACCGTGCAACCAGCAGCCAGGGCTGCACCTACTTTTCGTGTCAGCATGGCATTGGGAAAGTTCCAAGGGGTGATGCAGGCTACGACACCCACCGGTTGCTTGGTCACCACAATGCGCTTGTCGTTTGATGGTGCCGGTATGGTATCGCCGTAGATGCGCTTGGCTTCTTCCGCAAACCACTCGATAAAGTTGGCACCGTAAGCAACTTCACCACGGGCCTCCGCCAGTGGTTTTCCCTGTTCAGCGGTGAGAATGCGGGCGAGATCTTCCTGGGCGGCCATCATCAGGTTGAACCAGTTGCGGAGCAAGGTTGCACGCTCTTTGGCAGGCTTTCTTCGCCACTGACCTTGTGCCGCCTCAGCAGCTTCGATCGCCCGTCGCGTTTCAGCCTGCCCACAGCGAGCGATATCCATCACCGTTTCACCGTTTACCGGGTTGGTCACCGCAACGGTCTCGCCGCTGTCTGCATCTATCCACTGACCATTTACATAAGCTTGTCCCTTCAACAGGCCTTTGTCCGCAAGCTGCAGTGCCATCGCTCTCTCCTCTAATCACACCTTTCATTCATTGTGCCGGTACCCAATTCACCTACACAGCACGTGGAGATCAAGCCATATTGGCCATCCTGGTGAACTTGCACATTTTACTCAACTCTGCCGATCGTTTGGAGAGAAACGTCAGACCGAAAAGGACGATGTCTCTGAGTCAAGGCTTCGTGCATCCTTACAGAAGGATCACAGCTCTGAACGCCGGTAGACCACCATCTCGCCATCAGCTTGCCTGGTTGCGGCGCGCGTCACTGACCAGGCACAGATGGCTGATCAGGTCGCGCAGATCTGACGGGCATACCACAGGCGTGGAAGTACCGATACTGGAAAACCTGTTGGGTTAGCTTAGAGCGTTTGCTTGAGCGACCGACGCGGGATCGATCACCTCGCCGGCGGCCCTCGCACGCTCCAGTCGGCTGGCTTCATCCTTTTCGATGTTTAGGATGGCCATAAAGATCAGCATGACTGACGGTACTGCCATGGAAAGGCCCCATAGCATGCCAAGCCTGAGCCCCTCACCGCTGTCGGAACCGGTGGCAATGAAGGCATCGCTGATCTGTCCCATCATGAAGGGACCCAGCGCAAGGCCGATGAAGGTGATCATCATCAGGTAAAAGGCGGAAGCAATGGCACGCATCCTCGGCAGCACCAGGTCGTTGATCGTTGCCGCGCCGGGGCCGAGCCACATGGGAGATAGCAGCGCGAACAGGAAATTGAATATGTAAGCGGTGATTAGATCATCGGTCAGCAGCAGCATGATGACCATGGGCAGGGACAGAATCACGGCACTGATGGCTACGTACAGCTTTCCTCTGACAGTGTATTGTCGCAGCTTGTCGGCAGCGATGGCTCCGAGAGAGACACCCAGCCAACCACCCAGGGCTGCCGACAGGCCCAGTACCGTGCCGGTCTCCGCAGCACTAACGCCATGTACCCTGAGGAAAAAAGGAGCGGCCCAGAATCCGGCGCCGTAACCGATGAAGGCAAAACAGGGCATGCCGATTAGGAAGTAGATCAGCGTACGACATTTGAAAATCATGGCGAACGTAGCCGGGTCGCGCCGGGCAAGCCCCTGTGCCCAGGAGAATGCACAGTAGACACCGATACCGAGTGCGGTCCATTGGGCGGCGTTACCGAGCCAGAGATAGAGCCCATAGAAGACCAACGCACAACCTATTGCGATCGCCACATTGAGGAGCAGGCCTTTGCTTCCGGCTTGGAGTCGATACAAGCTCGCCAGGTTGAAAAACGGCAGGATGGCCTGCAATTCGAGCCAGGTTTCTCGGAACGGGTGGGGATTTGCCACGCTCACCATCCCCTCACTCTGGCCGCGCTTTGGTTCCTTCAAAGTCCATACCCAGATGGCCATCACCAGACCCGGCAGGCCAACTGTGAAAAATGCCACGTGCCAGCCCTTGAGGCCGAAAGGGGAGGTGGCGGGATCGGGGAAAGCCCCATTCCACGCATCCAGAATGACACCACCGAGGAATATGCCGATGCCCGCGCCTATGTAGACTCCGCTCGAATAGATTCCGAGGGCGGTGGTTCTGAGCTTCGGGGGGAAATAGTCTGACAACATGGAGAAGGCTGCGGGGGTGGCACTTGCTTCGCCGACTCCGACACCGATGCGGTAGACTGCCAGGGAGGTAAATCCCCGTGCGGTTCCGGACAGTGCGGTCATGGCACTCCAGAACATGAGACCGATAGAGATCAGATTCTTGCGCACCCAGACATCGGCCAGTCGCCCCAGCGGGATACCGAATACGGCGTAAAAAACAGCAAACGCGGTGCCATACAGAAAGCCGATCTGCGCATCGGTAATGCCGAGATCCGCCTTGATGTCCTCGGCGAGGATGGAGAGGATCTGTCGATCGATGAAATTGAAGACATAGACCAGCACCAGCACCGCCAGTACGTATTTGGCGTAGCCACCACCGATGTTCAGGTCATCTGAGTCATGCTTCTCTTCTGGATTGTCATTTGCCATTGGGTACTCACAAGGTGGTCCGACAGAATGGCGCAGGGCCTTCCCACTGCCGGTGGGTAAACAAAGATCGCCACTCTAAATGGATTCACGAGCGAAATCAAAGTGAACCCGCTCAGATGCAATCAGCACCTACAAGCTGTATATTCCGGCCCAACAAGCACACAGGTCGCCATCCCGACGAATAATCTAACTGGGTGGACGGGCCGACGATGATCAGGAGAGTCACCCAATGTCTGAAATACCAATCGAGGCGTTTATAGGCACGATGGAGGTCCAGGAGAGCCATCGGTTCGATGTCCGGAAGCTACAGGAATATATGCAAGACGAGGTCGCCGGTTTCAGCGGCGAATTGACTGTCGAGCAGTTTAAGGGCGGCCAGTCGAATCCAACCTACCTGCTTTCGGCAAGGGACAAAAAATATGTGATGAGACGCAAGCCACCGGGGCAGTTGTTGAAATCGGCACACGCGGTTGACAGGGAATACAAGGTGCTTACCGCCTTGGCAGACACGGATGTACCGACGCCGAGGACCTATGCACTTTGCACCGACGACTCGGTGGTGGGCACCTGGTTCTACCTTATGGAGTATCTCGACGGCCGGGTGATTTGGGATGCGAGCGTTGGCCCATACACAAAGGAGGAGCGGAGTGCTTTCTGGGATTCCGCCAACGCTGCTACGGCCAGGCTGCACAACGTTGACTTTAAAACCGTGGGGCTTGACGACTACGGTAAACACAGCGCCTACATCGAGCGTCAAATCAGCCGCTGGACCGGCCAGTATGAATATACCAAAATCGACGACAACCCCTACATGGATAATCTCATCGAGTATCTGCCGCAGCATATGCCGGCAGATGACAGTTGCACAATTGTGCACGGTGATCTGCGCATCGCCAATATGGTCATTGCCAGGGATCGTGACGAAGTGATCGGTCTATTGGATTGGGAGCTTTCCACGCTGGGCAGTCCTCTTTCAGACTTCGCTTACCTGTGCCAACCCTATTGTAACGAGTTGAGGGATCAGGATCTCAAAGCCCTCGGCCTTCCCGCGGAAGAGGACTATATCGAGACCTACTGCAAACGCACCGGGCGGGATGGCATACCGGATTGGGACTACTACCAGGCATTTAATATCTTCCGATTGGCTGCCATCGTACAGGGCATAGCCAAGAGGGCACTAGATGGCACGGCTTCCAGCAAGCATGCTGCTGAATCAGGTGCAGGTGCCCTACGACTATCCAAGCTGGCTTGGGCACAGATCGACAAGAGCGTGATCGTGGACTAACGCAAGGAGGTCGGGTCACGGGCCAGAGGCGTCAGTGGTCGATCAACCCGGAAGCATCGTTAGCAGATTCTAAAGGGACAGATTACTATCTGGGCGGAATCGCCTGGCCGCTCCGTTCCAAGACCATCTCCAGTAGAGCAGTTACGTGCGCATCCTTCGATCCCATCTCGGCCAGTGCCTGAGCCAGCTTAAATAGATATTCTCTATTTGCGCCGCTCGGTCCCTCAGCTTTGCATATCTGCTCCGCGATAGTTTGCAGAGGTGCAGGACCCAGATAGTTCCCGTTAGACGGTGTGGCAAGATACATGAGGCCGGGCACCCTTCTATCCTTAAGGTGCGACTCTATGTCGTGCCTTTGGTAGCCACCCCGCTCTCGAACATCTAACTGCTCCATAACCCGTTCCCGGCTGGTTTCATCCAGGCGGTAGGCCATTCCCCAACAGCGGCTCTGTTGATCCGGCAGCAATGTGACGACACGTCCCGGCGCACCCGGAATTCCGCGGTGGTCGGTGGATCCCTGCCAGAATCTGCGCTTCCATCCCCGGATACTGGCAGGTTCTCTCTCCGCAAACGGGAATTCAGCGCGCCAGATGAGCGAGCCATATCCGAAAACCCAGGTTGGCTCAGCGCAGTTTGCCATTGTGTTCCTTGATGTAGTCGACCACCATCAGCAGACCATCTTCATCATGGTTGCCGCAGATCCAGTCGGCCTCTTTCTGCAATGCGGGATTGGCATTACCCATGGCGACCCCAACACCGGCATGTCGAATCATGGCAAGATCATTTATCTCATCCCCAACGGCACAGATGGAGTGGGGTGTTACCTTCAGCATGTCGGCAAGAAACGTGAGGCCGCTCCACTTAGTCACGTGAGCCTGGGTGATTTCACAGTACCAGGTATTCAACGCATCGAATGGCACGACAACGGTGTGGAATTGTGCGGCAAACATTCGGTGTAGTAATTGGCAGAAAGTGCTGAGAGGCTCGTGCGTACCAAAAATACCGAAGACCAGGTATTCATCCACGTTCTCTTGATCCAAATAATCTCGGCTGGCCGCAGCATCCCCATTGTCTTCGAAATAGAACCGGGTCGGCCGGTTCCACTGCACGCCGCTGTCTACGATAAAGTCCGCACCACCATTGGCATGGGAGTCTCTTTGCGCGATCAGTGCATGGCCGTTGGCACGAGCCAATCGGGCCATATCGGCAAGTTCGTCGGTAGCAATGCAGGTCTGCTGCAAGGTGGACTGGTCACGGTGTTTGATCAGCGCGCCACCATTGCTGACTGCATGTACCGGGAATCCCAGATTTTCTATCACGTAACGGGTCGTTCGGTATCTGCGCCCGGTGGCAATGACGAGTTCGATCCCTTGCTGGGATATTTGCGTCAGGGCGGCGCGAGTTTTCGCCGATATTTCGTGATCTTGCACAGCCAGTGCGCCGTCGAGATCCAGGGCCAGTATTTCGATTGGGTGCATGGTCGTGACTGGAGTTAAGCGACCGTCAATATACCACAATCGGCGGAACCGAGCCGGGCTGCGCTCAGCCGGGCTGCGCTCAGCTTTGAACCATGCACTATCAGATGGTCACTTACAGTCATCTCGTCTCCCGAGATTCAGCAACCAGAATAAATCAAGGTGGTACTATGAAGATTGAAGTAGATTGGGATCTGTGCGAATCGAATGGCGTGTGTGTGCGAATTTGCCCGGATATGTTTTCCCTGGATGAGAATGACAATCTCATTATTGCCACCGATTCACCGGATGACGAATTGCGGGATCAATTGGAGCAGGCTGTTGCGGGCTGTCCAAGGCAGGCGATGAGACTCGACGATTGACACCTGTGTCTTGCCAACCGACCGTTGGCGTCCGGTCACATTCTCTCTCCCAAATCCAATGCAATCGTGTCTCCGAGCACTGCGCAGACGTGCCATCGGCTCCGACTCTGTTTGGCGACCGAAGAAATAAGCAGGCATGGTCGGACGAGAGGGGGCACTGCTTCCCAGGCACGCGCCGCATGCGGACCAGTAACACATCCATGTGCGCTCGGACGGCCTCGGAAGCAGTGCCCTCTCCCGTCCTCAGCTCGTCGGGTTTTGCTCTCTTTTGGGACATTGGCGGTGTTGGTGGACTGCTCAATACAGTCCCATCTTAGTATCTTAAGGAGCTGGTGATACTTGTAGGTTGGTCTACAGCTTCAGTGCACCAAAGCATCGAGTCTGACACCTTTTGGTATACTGGTCGGCACGGGAGACCCACATCGTTGCAGGAAAAGGTTAAGGTGAAATCTACGATTGCTCAAGACATTGCCGAGATTATTGTCGGTAGCTTTTCAGAGTATAGGGATGGGTTTAAGGCCATCACTGCGGGGGCTAAGAGGCGCTTTGAAAATGCTGAGTGGGTGGCTGCCAAGCAGGCATCCATCGAGCGGATTGAACTGTATGACATCTTTGCTGGATCGGTCGTTACCGAGATAAAAGGCATACTTGATGATAGTGGGTTTGGGGATGATCGGTGGGGAGAAGTTAAAGAGGCATATATTGGTCTGATCGCGCAGAGGAAGGATTTCGATCTCGCCGAAACGGTGTTCAATACGATCTACCGAAAATTGTTCGATCGTCCCGGTGTGGGCAATGACAGGATATTTGTAACGTCGCCGTTTGTAAAACCTCCGATTACTAGCGACGAACCCTTGTTCAACTCCTATCGCATGGACTCGACGCTGTGGGAGCTGTTTGATGGACTATTCGCCGACTACCAGTTTGCCATTCCCTATGAGGATCTGACCCAGGACATGACGCACCTGGTGGAGATCATGGAGAGCCAGATCATTCCGATGCATGGCAGCGAAGATCTCTCCATGGATATCCTCAAGCCGGGTTTCTATCGTAACAAGGGTGCTTACCTGATCGGCAGGATGATCATCGGCTCTAACGTATTGCCTATTGCGATACCGATCCTGAACTATGAGTTGGTGGGTTTGTTCGTCGATACGCTGATTTATGACGAGGACGACCTCAGCATCATCTTCAGCTTTACGCGTTCGTACTTTATGTTGGAATGTGAGTATCCGATGGAAATGGTGCAGTTCTTACACTCCCTGCTGCCTGCAAAACAGATCTCCGAGGTATACAGTTCCATCGGATTCTATAAGCACGGCAAAACGGAATTCAATCGTGGCTTCCTCACCCACATGGATGAGACGGACGATCGGCTTCAGATTGCTCCGGGCGTCAAGGGCCTGGTCATGAGCGTATTCACCTTACCCAGCTATGAAGTGGTATTCAAAGTCATCAAGGATAAGTTCTCACCCACCAAGAAAATTACCAGACAGCAGGTGAAAGCCAGTTATTACTTCGTCAAGACCCAGGATCGACTGGGACGCATGGCGGACACCCAGGAGTTTACCAATTTTGTTTTTCCCCGAAATCGATTTTCCGATGAGTTGTTGGATGAATTACTGGCGGTGGCCGCTTCCTCCATCGTGCTGCAGGAGGACAGGGTCATCATCAAACACCTGTACATGGAAAGATTGATGGTGCCGCTCAATCTGTACCTGGAGCAGCAGGATGATGAGGGGAAGATGCAGGCACTGGATGAATACGGTAATGCCATTAAACAGTTGGCCGCGGCAAATATCTTTCCCGGAGATATGCTCCTGAAAAACTTCGGCGTTACTCGTCACCGCAGGGTGGTGTTCTATGATTACGACGAGATATGTTTTCTTACCGATGTTAATTTTCGAAAGATTCCGGAAGCGAGATTCCCGGAGCAGGAAATGGCTGCTGAGCCCTGGTACAGCGTAGGACCGCGGGATGTGTTCCCCGAGGAATTTAGAACTTTTCTGTTCAACAGCCAGAAGCTGAAGGACCTGTTTTCGAATCTGCACGGTGAGATATTCGACTATCAGTACTGGCAGGGATTGCAGGAGAGCCTCAAGGGAAACTGGATGATGGATGTGTTCCCATACCGGCGCAAGCAGCGCTTTGAACACAATCCGTAAAGTGCATTTCTCAAAGTCCTGAGCTAACTCCCGACTCGATTGTCGTGCAATCAACCGCCCTCTGAAGGGCAACACGAAACCCTACATGCGCTGTCAGTTGAACAGGTATGTATGAAATAATGTACATTGAGGTTCCCTCCCTCGGCTTGGCATTCAAAATCGCCCATAGCTTCAAGCTGCCGCTGGAGGAGGTGTTCCAATACACGGATACTGCCGGGAAATAAGCAGATACAACTCTAACGAATCAGTCGTTGCCGTCACTTGTAAGCATCATGGCGCGGATTCGTGCCGGAGTTCTGCGAGTATCTCGGTGGCGGCTTCCCGGATGGAGATTTCCTGATCCAGCAATGCCTGCTGCAACAGTTCGACGGCTTGCTGACCGCCGATATCACCCAGGGCATAGACAGCGTCCTCTCGCAATGAAGGCTCCGCGTCGCTGAGGGCCGCCGCTAATGCCAGTGCCGATAGCTCTCCGCCGATCTCAGCCAATGCGTCGATGGCTGCTTCCCGTACTGCCCGGTCCGGATCCGTCAGCGCTTGCTCGATCTCGCCGACCTTGCCGTCAGCGCCCATACTTCCGAGCACGTCAAGCACTTCTTCGCGAATTGCAGGATCAGGGTCACCTAGAGTTGCCACCAGTACGTCTGCTGCCTGGTCGCTGGCAACGAGGGACAGGGCATGAATTGCATCCAGGCGCACCTCTGTATCGACGGCAGTCATGGCAAGACTCAAGGGCAATACAGCAGACTCCGAGCCGAGCGATCCGAGCGCTTCTACTGCTCGCTTTCTATGCTGGGTATCGCCGCTTATCAGGTCTAGTTGCAGCAGTTCGACAGCAGTCGCTTCATCGAGCGAAGCCGCTGATGAACCGGGATCAGCCGGTGACAACTGTGTACTCGCCACGACCTCACGGGTCGCATCTTGAACTGCGCCACAGCCAAGCAACAGACCCTGACCGATGACCAGGCAGATACTGTACAAGAGGAGCTTCCTTCTATCGTTCACTCTGTCATCTCTCTATACCGAGGTGTACTCCCATGATCCGCGTGAGGAAGGGACTTGATGCACTCGTCAGTCACGTGACGTGACAAGTGGATTAAGCCCCTTGGTTCCATAGCTACCACAGGGGTCCTACTCTACCAGGAGGAAGCAGCTCTCTGTCGCCGTCTGGTTGAAACTCTCCTCTCTTGCTAGGACCTCATACTTGAACTCGTCGCTTAAACCGATGAATTCTTCGGGAATCACCATAGAGGTCACATCGGGGGGCAATATGACGCTTAACACCGAGGTGAATTCCTCTCCGTCCGCCTCAATCTCAGCCTCGACCACCACTTCGTAGTTGTGAATGACGATATCCGGCGAACCCTGAGGGGAGCCTAGATCCGGGTGTGACATCGTGACTTCATCCCAGGCGATGGTAACCGGAGCTGTTACTTCAGGTGCATCATAGTCCGGATCTTCTTCATCGCAGACCGCCGCCATCGGTACCTCGTTAACAAAAGCCACTGGTGGAGCAGGCATCAGGTGCGTAAACTCGGTAATACTCTCCAGCTCCTCTCCCTCGATGGTTTCACCTTCGATCTCGTATTCTCCCGCTGGAAAACGGCGGAAGAACTCTACCGGGGACAGTTCGTCGAATGTCGGTTCGGCGCTTTCAAAGAATATCTCCGTCAGGCCCTGCCGCTTCAGACGCCCTTTGACCCTGATCTTCAGAATATTGCGCTCCCTTGCTGTCTCGATTTCCAGCTTCTTCCAGCCCTCACCATCGATCAGTGCGTGCAGTCCGAGGTCACCATCTGTGTTGTTGAGCTCGGCAAAGATTTCTGCCTCATCGAAAGGGATTTCATCTTCCTCCTCCTCGTCAGCCCAGCTCAATGAAGCTGTTGTTGCCCATACAAAAGTAGCCGTTGCCAGCGCAAGCTTCGGCAGCATTCCCAGGTGGTTGTGTGTCATGTTCATTTTCTATTCTCCACGGTTATGAGTTGTCCGGATCCGTCTTGTTTCTCGGGACCTATGGAGATAGAGTGCCGGTAAACAAAAACCTGTCGCCGGTTGCCGCAATCTGTTGCCATAGACTGTTCAGCAGGGGTTCAGGCCCTCTTGGCTATCCTTACACTAAGCCCCATTGCAGGCGGCGATTTCACTTGACTGGCAAGGCATTGTGGAGGAACGTGTCGATGATGAAGACGACAGCTCGAAAAGTCTCGGCCCTGCTGGCGGCACTCGTCCTACCGGCTTGGATGAGTGCTGGTGCGGCGGCGGATGATCAGTCCTGGCCCACCAAGATATCATTCGAGCAGGGCAGCATGCTCATCTACCAGCCGCAGATCGAGTCCCTCGAAGGCAACAGCATCGAAGCGCGTGCAGCGATTTCGATCAGAAAGGGACCGCCTGAATCCACTCCAACCTTCGCAGCCATCCGTTTCATCGCCGCTACCGACTCGCCGCAGGGCACCCCTGTGTTGACTGCCCGGGATATCGAATTGGTGGATCTGCACTTGAGTGAAGAAGACAGTGTGCAGCGGGAGGAATTGATTGAAGTCGTGATGCAGCAACTGGCCGGGATCACGCTGGCGATTGCCATCGAGCACCGGGTCACCGAGAGCGGCGCTGAAGGGCCTGAGGGGCCGTCCGGCCTGCGCAGTGATCCTCCCAGAATCATATTGTCAATGGAACCGGCCATGCTGGCGCGCATCGACGGCGAGCCACATCTGCAGAGCATTGAAGGGACGGACCTGGAATGGGTTGTCAATTCAGCGATCCCCATCATCAAGCAAGAGCAGATGTTCTATCTATTTGGCGGTGCGCTCTGGTACAGCAGCGAGCGTGTGCTTGGCCCCTGGGGCGTGTCTGAGCAAGTCCCTGATGAGGTCCGCCAAGTGGTGGAGGAGGAACCGGATCAGGACGCTGAGGCGATCGATCCGGTGCCCGTCAAGATTATCGTGGCTTTGGGGCCCACCGAGCTGATCGTGTCCGATGGCGATCCTTCCTGGTCACCGGTAGTGGGGATGGAGCTGCTCTTCATGTCCAACACGGACAGTAACGTGTTCCTGGAGCTTGCCACCGGCCATCACTTCCTGCTGCTGGGAGGTCGCTGGTTCAGGGGTTCTTTGCGGCAGAGCAACGCAAATTGGCAACCAGTCCCCAATGATGCCCTGCCTGCTGCCTTTGCCGACATCGTCGAAGACTCGCGCAGAGGCGAGGTGCTTACCCACGTCGCGGGGACTTCACAAGCACAAGATGCAGTGTTGGAAAACAGCCTGCCCGAGACCGCCGCGGTCAAGCGAGGCGGCACTTCCTTCGAAGCTGACTGGGATGGCGAGCCGCAGTTCGAAACCGTGCAGATTTTGGGTCAACACGATGAGGTGCTGTACGCCATCAACACGGTGGATTCTGTATTCAAGGTTGGGGATACTTACTATGCCTGCGAGGAGGGCGTCTGGTACGAGTCCCGGTCAGCGTTTGGGCCCTGGACCGTTGCCACTTACATTCCCTCTGCCATCTACGCGATCCCCCCATCCAATCCACACCATAGAGTCACCCACGTACGCATCTACGATGTCACACCGGACGTTGTCTATGTCGGCTATACACCGGGTTACCTGGGTAGCTACACCTACCACGGCAGCGTCGTGTACGGTACGGGCTATCGTTATGATCCATGGTATGGATCCTATTACTATCCCCGCAGGTTAACCTGGGGCATGAATCCCTACTACGATCCCTGGTTTGGATGGAGTTCCGGCATCGTTTCTCTGCACCGACCATTCCGCTACAACTTTCGCCACAGCTCTCACCGCCATCGCCACCTTAGTTCCCCCGCCCGATTTGATCGAGAAAAACGTAAGCGGCGTTCAGACAGGCACGCGCAAAGAACCGATCGCAGGAGACAGCGAGACGCCTACAATCCAGCTAGATTGGGGAATCAACGTCGTGCAGATCGAAGCGAGCGCCATCCAGATAGAAGTGAGCGTCATGCAGATAGAAGTGAGCGTACAGATCGAAGAGCGCGCCATGGTGATAGAAGCGACCATATTGCACGACGGGGACGAGATGAATCAGATCAGCGTATAGACCGTCAGGGTAAGAAGCGGCAAAGGTCGAATAGGCAAAGACCTGCCGCGGTAGATGCACAATCCGCGCGCCCCGAGTCGACACCTCGTGTGCAGAGACGCGCCTCGATAGAGACTGTTGTCGATACTGATGAGCGAGCACGACAGCGGATACCGCGAAGCCACAGCGGAAACCCGGCCACTGCAGTGCCGAGCGATTTTGCCCCCCGCGAAGGGCGCCCAAATGCCGCCAGACCGATCCGTCGTGCTCAACAACGACGCTTGGCTGTCGATGTTCCGGGAGATAGCAGTGGCGGCGAGACGCGCGCGCGAAGCGCGGGAGTAAGGGAATTGCGGGGGCCGCCACGGGACCGGCAGATTTCAGGAATCAAGCGACCCGCTGCCGACTCAATTCGGAGCCGCCCAGCAGACGCAGTCAGAAACCGTTCGCCGCGCAAAATCCAGAGTAGCCCGGCACGTGTTGTATCAAAGCCAGTTCGCACCGCGGCTGTCAAGAAGAGTACCAGGAAACCTGCTGAAGAGTCAGCACGATCGGAGAGGCAGCGCTCGGATTCCAAGCCAACTCACGAGCGACGTCAAGGTCCTCGAAGGGGCCCTAACGCCGCCAGGCGCAACCACCGATAGCCGATCGGATTGTTCCAGGCAAGGAACGGCGTGTGGCGACAGCTTTAGTTGCCCAATCGGTACCTTAGTTTAATTATGAAGACATCTACGATCTTGTCGGTCCAGGAGTCACGAAGCAGATCGGTGAAGTCCTCCTGGGGGGCGCTGGGTAGGTTGGCTCCACGGGTGTAGACGATAAACAGATCTGATAATGGTGCGATCTCCCAGCGGTAACGAGCCTGAAACGTCAGTCGGCTGATGGTGAAGTCACGATTGTAACTTCCGGGTGCAATAGGGACCTCTATGAGGTCACCGTCGCCCGCCGGTAGCTCGTGAAATTTCTTCTGGAATGCCTTGATACCAGCCCACTGTGCCGTGATACGGAACTGCTGTTTGGCGGTCAGGAAGATGTCCATTTCGACTTGGGGTTGCCAGAATGCAGCCTTGTAGGAGGTAAACTGCCGTTCTGTCCAATGCAGCAGCCATTGATTGTGGTGGGTGTAATTAACGTCTGTAGAGAACGAAAAGCGGTCGTTTGGTCGCAACGTAACACCAAAGCCGGCACCTTCGGACCAGTCGTCCAATTCTTCACCAATGGTGGATGCCGAGAGCTTAAAACTGATCTTCTTGGCGCTATCACTGAACCATCCGATATTCGCCATCCATCGGTCGTCTATCCGATAGGAACCGCTGCCTTCGCTGTTTCTATCATCCCAACGAGGGGGGAAATAGCTGAGGCTGGTGAACAGGCGTGAATTATTGAGCAGGGTAAAGCTGGCGTTGGTGAATATGCCGCTACGAACCACCTTTCCTGCCGTATTGTAATCCTGTGACAGAGAAACACTGAGCCTTCTGCTTCTCACTCGGGTGAAGTCGGACTCGTCGCGGGAATAGCTGTAGTACCCCTTTATGACATCGTTACGTGTAATGAAACCCAGGTCGGTAATATCCAAGGAATCGTCCAGATAGTCGAATTTGACCTTGTGGGTGATGCCGCGCTCTGGAATATAGTTTAGATCGATGAATCCACCGTCCCCGGATGTTTCGCCTACATCGCTGTGCATCAGTTGCAGATCCCACAACCACTTCTTGTTCGCACTCAGGTAATGTAGATCGACGCCGTGCACCTCTGCGTCCTCGTCCGGGTGGGACACCCGGGTGCCGATCCAACCCAGCGAGCGACGGCCGCCACTGGAAGTGTCTTCATACAGTAGTCTGGCTACACCGAAATCTCTACCATCCTGTCGAGCGCGGTATCTGGTGCCATCTCTGGTCGCTTCGAATACGGTGTCGTCCTCTACAGCCGCCAGCACACCATAGCGAAACCTTCCCTGCTGACCGGTAACCTTGGCTGCACCAATCAGCTCGGTAGGCTTGCTGAGTTCAATTCCCTCTATTTCAACGCCATCCGGCAGAGTCGGGCTTCGCGGTGCGCCGCCAATTCGGCGCGTATTTACGAGGGTCGTGGGCTCCATGCGAAAACGACTGCTGCTCCCCCCGAAGTTCAATACTTCCGCCCTCGGCGTGGTGACGAAGATCTCGTTACCCTCCAGAAAAAAGGACCGTTTCTCCGGAAAGAAGGTCTCGAAGGAGGTTAGATTGACCACCACATCATCTGATTCCACATTGCCGAAATCCGGGTTGATTGTGGTCGTAAGCTGCAGGTTGGACGAGGGACGCCAATAGACATCGAAACCTGCCTTGAATTCAGAGTCACTCTTAATGTTGTTGTAGGTAGATGCACCGAACGGATAGAAGGTGAATTGCTTCTTCGGATTGACATCTGTCAGCTGCAGAGGTTGCATCGAGGAGAGAAAGGTCGACTTTGTCCTGGGCAGAGCCGGCCACATCCAGATCTCATCCAGATAGGAAACCATTCTCATCAGGTAAAAGCCCATGCGCCTGACATCGGTACTGCCCGGCATGGACATCATCGACCACGGCAGAAACATCTCCGCCGTCCAGCCACCGTCGGTCTGCATGGTGGCGGCATTCCAGGGTCCGTCCCACTGACTGCTGAACTGCCTTTCAGGCAGCATGGTCCCATCCATCAGGGTACCGCCCAGATTGATGCCAAACCAGTACCCGTACAGTCCATCACCGGATGTATCCAGGCCGAATTCGATGCCGTCACGTTTGATAAACTTATCCCGGGAGGAGAGTCTGGCGACCAGGTTGTCCGGGTTCTGTTGACTGATTACCCCTATATAGAGTCCCTTGTCGGTATAGAAGAAGCGGCTCTCGGTTGCCAGTTGACTGTCTGTCAGCGTGTCCGGATTCGTGACCACCATATTGTCGAACGACTGGACCTTGCTCCAGACATCTTCATCAAGCATACCGTCAATGCGCATATTGGCGTCTTGCTCGTCGAATTTCTCGAAGACAAGCGGCTCTACCGTTGCGTCTTTGGCAAGCACTACAGAACCCGTTGGCATAGCTAACAGGAACGGGAGTATGGATCTGGGGGATAACTTCAATATCAGAACGGGCCTTCCCTAACGACCTCCCATAATAGATGATTGAGGCTGTTCTGGCAAAAACGGGTGCTGCGGGTGATCCGCATCAGTTTCCCAGGCGATAGCGTAATTTCACCACGAATACGTCGACGATCTCATTGGTCCAGGCGTCCCGAAGCAGGGAACCGAAGTCCTCATCGGGCGTGCTGGGCAGGTTGGAACCGCGGGTATAGACGACAAACAGGTCCGAGAGGGGGGCGATCTCCCAGCGGTAGCGCGCTTGGAAGGTGAGTCGGCTGATGGAAAAGTCGCGATTGAGGTTACCGGGCGCAATGGCCACCGGCTCGAGATCTCCCTCTTTCAGCGGGACCTGATAGAAGGCGTGCTGGAACGCCTTGATGCCTGCCCACTGCGCAGTAAAGCGTAACTGCTGTTTGGCCGTCAGGAATAGATCCATCTCGATGAGGGGCTGCCAGACCTCCGCCTTGTAGGTGGCAAAATCCCCCCCGTCCCAGTGCAGCAGCCAGCCGTTGCGGTCCAGGTACTTGATGTCGGCCGACAGTGAAAAGCGATCGTTCGGGCGCCAGGTGATTTCAGCGGAAGCATCATATGACCAGCCGTGCTACTCTTCCTGCTGAGTCCCGGCATCCAACTCCAGTCTGATCTTTTTCGCGCTGTCGCTGGACCAGCCCATAGCCAGTATCCAGCGATCCTTGATGCGAAAGGAGCCGCTACCGTCACTATTCCTGTCGTCCCAACGATCTGGGAAATAGTTGATCTCGGTGGAGATGCGTGAATTATCGGCGAGCGTCCAGCGACCGCGGGTAAACAGTCCGCTGCGCACCGCCCGACCATCCGTATTGTATTCCTGAGATAGAAACCAGGAGAGCTGCCGGTTTTTCAGACGCACAAAGTCGGATTCGTTGCGCATATAGGCGTATCGGAAATTGATGGAATCGTTGCGTCGAATAAAACCCAGATCGGAGATGTCCAGTTTGTCATCCAGATAGTCGAAACTGACTGTGTGGGTAATTCCGCGACGAGGAATAAACTTGGCATCGATGAATCCACCTGTACCGGTTCCTTCCGCAACATCGCTGCGCATCAGTTGCAGATCCCACAGCCACCGCTTGTCGGGACTCAGGTAATGGGCGTCGACGCCGTGTACCACAGCGTCCTCTTCCGGATGTGAAACCACCGTGCTGATCCAGCCGATGGCGCGGCGACCACCGGTCGAGGTGTCCTCATAAATCGCCCTGGCTATACCGAAATTCCGACCATCCTGCTTGGCACGATAGTCGAGCTCATTTCGCGTAGCTGTAAATGTGGTGTCATCCTCAAACGCCGTCAGAACTCCGTAACGTACCTTGCCCTTTTGACCGGTCACCTTGGCGGCACCCAGCAATTCGCTCGGCCTGCTGAGTTCCAGATCCGGGATATCCACGTCGGGCGGCACGTCCGGCTCCCTGGGCGCGCCGCCTATACGCCTGGTATTGACGAGGGTTGTAGGTTCACGCCTAAATCGTCTGCTGCCGCCACCGCGTCTGACCTCCGCTCGGGGCGTAGTGATGAAGATTTCGTTGCCTTCCAGGAAAAAGGGTCTCTTCTCCGGGAAAAACGTCTCGAACGAAGTGAGATTCACTACCACGTCATCCGACTCCACATTGCCGAAGTCCGGATTGAGGCTGGTGGTGAATTGAACGTTGGAGGAGGGGCGCCAGAATATATCGAAGCCTGCCTTGTAGTCGGTCTCCTTCTTTATATTGTTGTAGGTGGCGGAGCCGAAGGGGTAGAAGGTGAACTGTCTCTTTGGATTGACATCCTGCAGCAGAAACGGCTGCAGGGCTGATAAAAACGCTGACTTGGTGCGCGGTAAGGCTGGCCAGCTCCAGCGTTCGTTCAGATAGGCGACTCGACGGGAAACATAGAAACCCATGCTGCGACTGCCGCTGCTGTCCGGCATGGACATCATCGACCAGGGCAAGAAGATCTCTCCCGACCAGCCTTCACCCGTTAACGCGGTAGCACCATCCCAGGGACCGTCCCACTCTCTATTCAGTTGTCGTTCCGGCAGCACCGTACTGTCCATCAGCGTGCCGCCGAGATTGACCCCGAACTGATAGCCATACAGACCTTCACCGGATGTATCCAGGGTGAACTCAAAACCGTCGCGATTGATGAACTGGTCCCGGGAAGAGAGTCTGGCAATCAGCGTATCAGGGTCCTGTTGACTGACGATACCTACGTAGAGACCCTCGTCCGTGTAGAAGAGCCGACTCTGGGTGTGCAATTGAGCCGGTTTCATCGTGTCCGGGTCGATCACAACCATGTTGTCAAAAGCAGGTACCTCTGACCAGACCGCTTCGTCCAATTTGCCGTCGACGGTAATCTCAGCCCTGTTGTCGGCAAACTTGGGAAACTCAAATGACAGTTCGGTGGCATCTGCCGCTTCGGCAAGGGAGTGCACGCCTAACGCCAGTAGGAGTATGGGAACTGTAAGTGGGTACGACTTCAAGATAATGACGGGACACCGAGAAAACCAGGCAATCATAAATTATCGTAGCTGTTCTGACAAAGCATGGAAAACAATCTGAAGTTTGTTAGGATGGCCGCAGCGCAAGTTCATTGCGATCTTTCCCGAGGAGGATGTATGACGATAAGTAATTCGAATACCGACGAGCTGTTGGTGGAGCAGGAGGGCAACGTACTGGTCCTGACCCTGAATCGACCCGAGCGACTCAATGCCATTAGCGGCCCCATGCTGAAGGAAATGTCCGAGAAGCTGGTGGAGGCGAATCAGGACCCGGATGTGCGGGCCATCGTGCTCACCGGTACCGGCAGAGGATTTTGCTCCGGTCTGGATCTGGTGGATGTGAACGCAGGTGGCATCGGCAGCAGATCCGATACACCCCGCCCGAGGCAGATGTTCAACTTGCGGGATGCTCCCATCACCGTTATGTGGGGCATCGATAAACCGGTGATAGCGGCCATCAATGGGGCGGCGGCTGGATACGGCATGGATCTCACTCTGATCGCCGACATTCGTATCGCCGCCGAGTCCGCCAAGATGGCAGCGGTCATGGTAAAACGCAATATCGTGCCGGAGAGCGGCGGCACCTGGTTGCTGCCCCGTCTGGTGGGTTGGGGTAAAGCTGCCGAGATTTACTATCGTGGTCGTACCCTCAGCGCTGAAGAGAGCCTGGAAATGGGATTGGTGAATGCGGTTGTCGCCGATGACCAGCTGATGTCCACCGCCATGCAGTGGGCCCAGGAGATCGCTGCCAACGCCCCGGTGGCTGTGCAGACCACCAAGCGGATGATGAGAATGGGATTGGAAGAGTCTTTCGATACAGCGGTTGATCACCTGATGGTCCATCTTGCCGGTATGTTCAACAGTGAGGATTTCAGGGAAGGCGTCAAGGCGTTTATAGAAAAGAGAGCGCCGGAATTCACCGGGCGTTAGGATCCCGCACGGGATTGTCGGGTGCCGCAATGTCTGCAGACTACCAAGCGTTGATGATCGACTGTGCTAAGGCTGCCGGAGTCGAAGCGGAGGAATTTGCACTACCTGCAGAACACGATGTCATTCTCAATGGCATCAGACTGCACTGGCTGGATTGGGGAAACCGCCACCTGCCACACGTATTGCTGCTCCATGGCGGATCGCTGACTGCCCACACCTGGGACATGGCGGCCCTCGGCCTACGCCACAAGTACCACCTGATCGCACTGGATCAGCGCGGTCACGGTGATTCCGAGTGGACTGCTGAAAAGTATCTGCACGAGGATTCCGGGGACCTTATGCTGGAGGATACCAGGCAGTTTATCGACTATCTGAACTTCGAACGCCTGACCTTGGTGGGGATGTCCATGGGCGGCATGAATACCATCCGCTTCGCCTCTCGCTATCCCGTTCGGCTGGATGCGGTGGGCATTGTCGATGTCGCTCCCGTCAGCATGATGGAGGGGCAAAGAGAGATGCACGATTTCAGCGAAGCAACGGCGGAACTGTTTGACTTCGAGGACTTCCTGGACCGCGCAAAGAGATTCATGCCCCATCGGCCTGAAGCTCACCTGCGCTACAGCCTGACCCACAGCCTCAAAAAGACGCAGGACGGCAAATATACCTGGAAGAGAGACAGGCGACCCCGGCCGCCACTGGATCTCTCGGAGCAGGAGCTGGAACAGAGAGCTGCGGAGCGCGTCGCGGCACGCTGGCAAGATGTCAGGAATATCACGCTGCCAACTATTCTGTTCAGAGGCGCTGACAGCAAGATCCTGTCGCCTGAAGTGGCGGATCAGATGATAGATGCTTTACCGAATGGCCGCTTAATGGTGATACCGGATGCCACCCACAATGTGCACAGCGACAATCCGGTGAGGTTTGCCAGTGAATTGGATGGGTTTCTTGAGGAAGTTCTGTAGCTGAATTCAGTGATTAAAACGCTTTCCATCAAGATCAACGGCAAAGGGCTTCATGACATCACCCCCCTGGTGGCAGGGGAAGTGGAATCCAGCGGCGTGGATGAGGGCCTGTGTTCGCTGTTCATTCAGCACACTTCGGCAAGTCTGCTCATTCAGGAAAACTATGATCCTTCGGCCAAAACCGATCTGGAACGCTGGTTTGATAGATTGGTGCCGGAAAACGATCCCATCTATACACATACCACGGAAGGCCCGGATGATATGCCGGCCCATATCAAAGCAGCCCTGACTGCAACCAGTCTCTCTATCCCGGTCATCGGTGGATCATTGGCCCTCGGCAGTTGGCAGGGCATCTTCCTGTGGGAACAGCGGCATCATCGAGGCAGTCGCAGGGTGGTCGTACATCTGTAGGGCGAATTCAGCCGTCGACCCATCACCGGATTCCTGCAACACCCCGGGTGCAACTCTCCATTCGTGCTTGTGCCTGATATGATGCAGCAACCATACTAGTGTACTGTCCCCAGCGTGGAACCATGCAGATAGTCATGGCTTGATCGCTGCAGAAATTCAAGTTTTCTCGAAGGAGTGTGCCAATGAAGATCGTCCTGTCGACCGTCCTTCTGCTGTTGGTTTTGGCGGTCCCGGACGGTACCGAAGCAGCCGAGCCGGAAGGATTGGCTGCTGAGAGCCTGTGGCAATGGCGCTATGTTGCCGATCCACAGATCTCGCCGGACGGAACCAGAGTTGCCTTTGTTAACGTCACCACCCTGCAGGACGAGGATCGCTACGGCAGTGATATCTGGGTAGCCGGCAGTGGCGAGACGAAACCATTCACCACCCACGCTGGTCCGGATTCACAACCTCGCTGGTCTCCGGACGGTGACAAACTGGCCTTCATCTCGAAACGCAAGGACAAGGCGCAGATATATATTCTCGATATAGATGGGGGCGAAGCGCGTCAACTGACGAACACCAAGCAGGGCGTCAGCGATTTGGCCTGGTCGAGAGACGGCACCCGGATCGCTTTTCTGAGTAAAGACCTGACGGCCGAGGAGCGACGCGAGAAGGAGGAACGCGAGGCACGGGAAGCAGAGCAGGCGGCGGGCGACGTCGATAAGAAAACACTTGAAAAGCGGCAGAAGTTAAAGGCGAAGGAGGAAATAGTCCTTGATAGTTTAAAGACTCGAATGGACGGCGCGCCGGACTTCATCCAGCAGCGTAACAGACAGCGTGACCACATCTGGATTGTGCAAGTTGGCGAACAGTTCCCGGCCAAAGCCAGCCGCATTACACACGGAGACTTTGACGATGGTGCACCCCACTGGTCCGCTGATGGCAGAATTATCTACTTCAGTGCCATTCGCAAGGAGGATGCTGAATATCAGTTGGGAGATACGGAAATCTATCGTGTGGCGGCGATCGGTGGCAGCGAACCCATCCCCATGACCAAACACAAGGGTCCCGATGATGGTCCGCTGGTCTCGCCGGACGGCAAGTGGATCGCATTCACCGGCTACGATGTCACCGAGCCACAACCAAGCTATGCCGTTGCAGAACTCTATATCATGCGGCCGGACGGTTCCCAGCGGAGCCTGCTGACGGCGGGATATGAGCGCGCTGTCGGCGATGGTGTGGGAACTGACGTGAGTGCACCCATTGGCGGTAGCAGCAGTTCCATCCAGTGGAAGCGGGACAGCAAATCAATCTACTTTACTTCAGCCGACCGCGGACAGGTTGGCATTCAGGAGATCAGGATAAAGGATTCGCGCATAACGCCACTGATCCAGTTGGCGCGGGGCGGGATACTCAGCTTTACCGTGTCCGGCAAAAGTGACTTAACGGTTCTCTATACGGATGCCACGTTACCGGCGCAGGTGTTTATGCTGCGGGATAACAGACCTCAACAAAGCCGCTGGTCTCAGATAACCGATGTCAACGCCGAAGTCGCACGCTACTCCGCATATGAAGAGATCTGGTACCAATCCTTCGATGACAGAGAAATTCAGGGCTGGTTGATCAGGCCGATCGACTTTGAAGAAAGTAACAGCTACCCCTTGGTGCTGTATATCCACGGTGGTCCACACTACATGTATGGGACCTCCTTCTTCCACGAATTTCAGGTGTTGGCAAATGCGGGATATCTGGTTTTTATAACCAATCCCAGGGGCAGTACCGGTTACGGCACCGAGTTCGGCAATATTATCCAGTACCGATATCCAGGTGACGACTTCAGGGACCTAATGGCGGGCGTGGATGAATTGATTACTAGGCCATATGTGGATGCTGATCGAATGGGGGTCGCCGGGGGCAGTGGCGGTGGCCTATTGACCGCCTGGACAGTCGGCCACAGCGACCGGTTCAAGGCGGCAATTACTCAACGAGCTGTGATCAACTGGTACAGCTTTGTAGGTACGGCAGACTACAACTACAGTTTTGCAAAACTCTGGTTCCAGAATTTTCCGTGGCGCGATGCCGATGACTATCTATCCCGTTCGCCCATACACTATGCTGACAAGGTGACCACGCCGGTACTCATCATCCACAGCGAAAACGACTTCAGAGTGCCGCTGGAACAGGATCTGCAGTTCTACACCGCCCTCAAGATGCAGAAGAAGAAGGCCAAGCTGGTTCTGTACCCGCAGGAGAGTCATGGCCTAAGCCGGGACGGGAGGCCCAGCCACCGAATCAGCAGACTGAATCACATTCTGGCTTGGTTTGACGAGTTACTGTGATGGGTTGTCACCCTTAGGTTTGACCAGAGCGAAAACCTGCTCATAGATGCTGAATGAGGAGCGCTGGGATAACGCCAGCGCCTCGGCCAGCATCTCTCTGCCTGCTCCACCCCCGCCGCTATTGAGGATGTTCTGGTAGAAGCGTCGGTACCAGTGGTCCGGATCGACGACGACTTCGATCTGCAGCTTGGTCCCCTCGTCAGGTAATGGGTACCGATAGCTGATTTCGATCTGTTGGCCCGGTGACAGACGAGTGTCATAGGCTTCTACAGCCAGATCATAGGATTCCCAGCCGATCACATATTCCTGCAGGCTGGAGTCGATCTGCTCACCCATCTCTGTCAACAGTCTTCCCCGCACGAAAACTTTGGGCGTAATGTAGGTGGGAAATTTGTGACCCACCCCTGAGTTCTCTATGCTGATGGTGGCATCCACCAGTTGGCCCGGCAGATGATTCTCCGGGACGGGCGAGACGCTTATGGTAATCCCGCTTCTGACCATATCGGCATCGTGGATGCCGCGCCAGAGATGACGGCGGTCCGGCATATGGCAGTCCTGGCATTGCGTGCCGTTGTCGGCATATTCACTGGCAGCCCACTCCGCATAGGTGTTCTCCAGCAGCTTGCCGTTTAAAGCATAGTCGTCCCTGGCGAATTGATGACAGCCTCGGCAGAATTCTGACTTGGTGAATCCCACTTCGGCGACAAAACTGCCGTGTGGCAGGAGTTCTTCGATCCGTCCGGTTGTGTTTGGAGAGCTCCTTCTGGGTGGACCGTAATACTGGCGGTTACGCACGTGGCAGGATGCGCACATCATGCCGTGTTTCTGCAGTTGCGAATCAAACTCAGGGTTATCCTGCCACCCGTCTGCCGTGCTGTAGGTCAGATCCTGCTGCTCCGCGAGGGGAGCGTGGCAGGACCAACAGAGTCGGGCCGTAGCTGGATCGTCAGTTACCATTTCAACTAACTGTCCGACTATGCCGGGACTCATACTCCTGCTGTGCATGCTGGTCTGCCAGTCCTGGTACTGCTGAAGGTGACATATGCGGCAGGATTCAGGTGCCAGTGATTTCTCCACGTCTGGCAGCGCATCGTCCGGCTCTCCCTGGGGGTGAATAGTAGAGGGCCAGTGCTTGTCGAAGAACGTCTCGGTTGCACTGGCAACGCGTTCTTCGGCTGCGTGTGCAGCGAAAGAGCTTGCAGATAATAGTAATGCAGCGAAGTAGGATAGTCGCATTGGTGATCCTATAATCACTGAGACGACCGTCAGCAAACCACAATTGCTGTGCATAATAAAGGTGTGGGAAGGTTGGCGGGGTGCTTTCAGGTGCACCCCTCCGGTAAGTGAATTACTTTTTTCTTCCTGCTTCAGGGATTGCAGGGATTCTACTTCATACCACAGGGATTCTTCTTCATACCGCAGGGATTCTTGTTCATACCACAGGGATTGTGTTTTGCCGCACAGGGGTTCGCACAAGGATTCTTCATGCCACGCTTCATCCCACACGGGTTGCAGGGATTCGCCACGCTCGTTTTTGCGAATGTGGGTTGGCTAACATCTTCCACATAGGCAGTTAGAGCAGCCAGTTCCTTGGATCGCCACATGAGGGGGTTGGTGGCCATCGGTACGACCATACAGAACTGCACCATTTGTTCTGCGGAGATGGGCTTGTTCAAACCCGCCCGCTCTTTCACCATGGCGACCTTGTGAGGGTAGGGCTTCTTATAGGTTGCGTTAAATGCAGCACCCTGGACGTGACAGTTCTGGCAGGCAAGTCCGTTGCTGCTCAGGCTCTTGTCATTCCACAAGGCCTGGCCGAGTTCAACCATCTGCCGACGACTTCCGGATGCATACACCTTACTACCCTTAGGCCGGGTGATGTAGTTGGCTTGGACGACACTTTTCCCAGCACAGGGATTACAGGGATTTTTCATGCCACAGGGATTGCACGGATTCTTCATTGCGCAGGGGTTCTTCATCCCGCAGGGGTTGGCGGCAGTTTTCATTGCGCAGGGGTTCTTCATCCCGCAGGGGTTGGCGGCAGTTTTCATTGCACAGGGGTTCTTCATCCCGCAGGGGTTGGCAGCAGTTTTCATGGCGCACGGGTTTTTCATACCACAGGGATTACGAGCGGCTTTCGTGGCACACGGATTCTTCATTGCGCAGGGGTTCTTCATAGCGCAGGGATTATTCGCAGCAACCTGCATGTTATCGCGCACAGTATCCCGGTCGTCAGCGCATGAATGGCTGATGGCAGACAGCAGCAGGATACAAATCAGGGTTGTCCACCTAGTCTTAACTGGCATACCGATCTCTCCTAATTCAAGTATTCATAACCAATGGGAAAACCCTGGCACGCATCCAAGATTTGCATCCATACCGGCTTACAAGGCAGACCGGCGCAACCACTGATAGTTTTCACAAACTGGCCGATGAAAAAAAACCGGCTGATGCTGGGTCTTATCCTGTGACATTTGGAGTAATGCTGGAACATGATGAAATTGGTCTCCGCCCTGCTGTCTATACTGGTCAGTCAACAACTTTATGCGTCACCATTCCTTGATTGGAACGACGAGCAAATTCGCTGGCACGACTATGCATCCGGTCTTGCGGAGGCAAAAAAGACTGGCCGACCCGCATTGGTGCTGCTTTATGCTGACTGGTGTCCCACCTGTCGCACCTATCAGAAGTTGTTTAGCAATCCACAGATCGTAGGGCTGGCACAGCAAGTTGTCATGATTCGAATAAATGCGCCTCAACAGCCCGGTCTCAGCAACCAGTTCGCTGACGACGGTGCGTACGTGCCCAGAGCTTATGCCATAAACCCGAGCGGTCAGAGAGTCGATATCGTGTCGAGGCACCCGCAATTCAGGCACTTCTATGACGCGACGGATGTCGCAGGCTTCACCAATCTATTGCGTAGTGTGATTGCACTGAGTAACTGACGAGTTAGGGTGACCCTCACTCATAGTCCGATGGTATCAGTGCGTAGGAGTAGGTATCGTAGGAAACATCGTGAATCACCAGACGGTTGCGCAGTACCCCTTCAAGTTTTGCACCCACGTCTTCCGCCACTTTCCTGCTGGCATGATTGTGGGTCGCCATCAGTATCTCGATGCGCCGGAGTGCCAGATGTTTGAATCCATAGTCTGCCAGCAGTCTGATTGCCAGGGTCGCAACACCTCTGCCGGTAGCAGAGGTCCTCACCCAGTAAACCAGATTAGCGCGGGAATTTTCGCTGCCGAGAAGATCCAGACCGCAGCCTCCTAAGAAAATCAGTTCTGACGGATCAAAGATGGCAAAGTTGTATACCGCACCTCTATCCCATCGTTTGATACAGGTCCTGATCCATTCCTCACTTTCCTCCCGCATAGAGTCAGGATGGCACCAGGGCAAGAATGGGTATACCTCATCGATCGACTCCCTGGCAGCGTCGTAAAGATTATCGGTATCTTCCAGCGTATAGGGCCGCAAGAGAATAGTGTCATCTCTTGTACAAAGGGGTGGTTTTGTCAGGTCAATCATTTCAGGCTTCTGCCGAAGTCTCACCTCAACGGCTGTGCAATGGCGCTTCGAAGGTGAGTTTCCAGTTAGTGCAAATCGGATTTGGATTCCGTTCCATGGGTGCCCATCTCAAGGTATGGCGGTATTGATCTCTCTATGTATGGATGCGCACTGGTTAGCTGAACTCTTCGGTTGTGTATCTAAATGCCTTAGTGGCGTCACTCCAACCGTTGGGATTGAGGCCCGCCTTGGCTCGCAGTTCACGTACGAAGACGGCCGGGTCAGTAATCTGTTCCCATACCGAAGGTAGATAGGTAGCGCGGGCGCCGTTTTCCTCGATAATCAAGCCATCGACGCCGGGTCTGATTTGCTGCAGCAACGCCTCGATGGACGTAACGGTCATGGCCACCGGTTCGCTCAGGATGGAGATATGCACATCCAGATGTTGGAACTCGCCGCGGGTAACGGCAGAGAATCTCGGGTCCTGGAAAGCAGCCGCTTGGGCATTATGAGCGATATCAGCGAGCAGTTGCCGGTGAGCCACCAGGCTGCCGATGCAGCCGCGCAGGCGACCATGCAGGTTCAGGGTGACGAAGCTGGCCAATTGCTTCTTGAGCTCATCGGGGAAGAGGTCGAGTTCGATCTGGAAATCGGCCTTTGAGTCTAAGCGATGCGCGATGGCATTGCGTGCCAGTTGCAGCAGCTGTTGACGCCAGGCCAGAGGCATTCCTTTTGGTTCGCTGATTACATAAGCGCCGTATCCCACTACGCTGTTTTTCGGCCCCGCCGTATCGCCCGAATTGCGATAGTCGATGGTGGCAACCGTTAAGCCTTTCTGTTTTGCCAGGTGGAGCAGTCCGTTGATCGGTTTGCAGCCGCAGGCCTGATCACCGGTAATGTTTGCCTGCAGCGATTCGATCTGCTTACAGGTCGCCTGGTCTTTGGCCATGGCCGTGTCGTAAGCTTCATGGTGACTCAAATCTGAACTGATGACGATTAGTGTTTCCTCTCCTCCCCACAGAGTTTCCAACACTCTAGCCACGTCGGCAGGCTCTGCCTGTCCCACCACCAGGGGAACCAAAGTGAATTCCCGCAATGCCCGTTGCAGAAACGGCAGATGTACTTCCAGGCTGTGTTCCGGAACGTGGGCCTCATCCAAGAATCCTGTATTGGGCAGTGTTACCAGCTTCTGGATACTCGCCTTATCCATGGCAACGTCGCCGAGGGGTGTGCGGTAGAAATCCGAAGTGCTGAGTGCGATCCCGTTGAAGCCCACTCTGTGTGAAGGGCCCAACAAAATGACCCGGGAGATCCTGTCGGCAGCGTTCTTGACCCGAGCGTATATGCTGGCAGCAATGGCACCTGAATAGATATAACCGGCGTGGGGCGCGATGATTGCCTTGGGACAGGATTCGCTGGTTTCCGCCTCAGCCAGCATGCCATCCACGCTGCCGGCTAGCTCATCGGCATTGCCCGGGTAAAACTGACCGGCAACGGCTGCAGCTCGAATCTGACTCATCTCTTCACCTCAGCGCGTCGGTCCAGAAAATAGATGGACAATATAGCCACCTTCGCTTTGCTATTTCAATGAATAATTCTTAACCTGAGTTGCCGTTGTGGTGAGGCCCGTTCAATGACCCTGCAAACTGTAGTTCCAACTCGGTATTGGCATCGAATCGACACTGGACAGATCCAGTGTGACGTCTGTCCCCGAGCCTGCAAATTGCGGGATGGACAGCAGGGGCTCTGTTTTGTCAGGGCCTGCCAGGATGACAAGATCGTGTTGACGACCTACGGCCGCTCCAGCGGCTTTTGTGTCGATCCAATCGAGAAAAAACCACTCAACCACTTTCTGCCCGGTACACCGATCCTCTCTTTTGGCACTGCCGGATGCAATCTCGCCTGCAAATTCTGCCAGAACTGGGATATGAGCAAGTCCAGGCAAATGGATACTTTGGCTGACCAGGCGTCGCCAGAGGCACTGGCGCAGGCTTGTGTTCAGCTAGGCTGCCGCAGTATCGCCTATACCTATAATGACCCGGTGATCTTCTTCGAATATGCCATCGATGTGGCCCAGGCCTGCGCTGAAAAAGGAGTCAAATCCGTGGCTGTGACAGCAGGCTACATCTGTCCGGAACCGCGCCGTGAGTTCTTTCAGCACATGGACGCGGCCAACGTCGATCTGAAAGGATTCACTGACGACTTTTACTACCGCGTCTGTGGCGCCCATCTGAATGACGTGCTGGATACGCTTCTATATCTGAAACATGAGACCGATGTGTGGTTCGAGATTACCACGCTGATTATTCCCGGAGAGAACGACTCCGATCAGGAGTTGGATCGCATGACCCGCTGGGTCGTGGACAACCTGGGCAATGACGTTCCCTGCCACTTTACCGCCTTCCATCCTGATTGGAAGATGCTGGACAAGAGCGCGACGCCTGCAGCAACGCTCACGCGGGCCCGATCCATCGCCATGAAGAATGGTGTGCACCATGCCTATACCGGCAATGTACACGATGGCGACGGGGGCTCTACCTACTGTGCAGCCTGCACCGGTTTACTGATCCAACGAGATTGGTACCAGATGGGCAGCTGGCACCTGGATGAGAAGGGTTGTTGTGGTCACTGCGGGGAACCGGTTGCAGGGGTATTCGAAGCATTACCGGGTGACTGGGGAGCCAAGCGCCAGCCGGTCAGGTTTAAGTAGACGCTACAAGATGCAGATTCTTGTCGGACTCGGGGGCGAAGAGGAAGAGAACCGGTGACGCCGCTCAGCCTGCGGTGGGACACGTCCCCATCGCGCCAAGCCACTCTTCTCAAGGATCGGAGCCGAACACCTGCATCTCCTTATCAAAGCAGGCTGGGCACAGACCGTGGCTGAACTGGTGAAAACCCATGCGCTTGGCAGCGAACTTCTCGATGCTGTGCCACTGCTGCTCATCGCCGCGGATGTTCTTGCAGCATGAACAGATGGTGACGAGACCACTCAACATGCGGGTCATGGCATCTTCGAGTTGCCGTTGAGATTCCTTCAGTTCCGTTATCTCGATACTGGTTACCATGATCTGCCGAACTTCCTGGTCAGTGAAGATCGGGACGAATGTGTGTCGAGCCCATTTGCAGTTCCCGTCGGCGAAGTCGATCCTGGTTTCCGTGCAGAGTTGAAACCGTGCCCGGACACACCGTCTGTAATTCCGAGCCGACCTCTTCAGGGCTTGAACCAGAACTTCCGACAGCCCCTCGTATTCCTCGAGATTGCGGCCGATCCACCAGTCACTCGTTACACGATAGTAGTCCCGGGCATGCCGGTTGACCGCTCCTCCAACAAACCGGTCACCAGGCTCAACGCGGACGATCGACACTGGTGCACCAATGGCTTCGATATCGACCTGTGTACTCAGCTGGTTACTTTTCATTGTCTAATTCCAGACCATGGCACATCTGAATCTTCCGTGTCCGTTGGGCCACGATAGCTTTAGTCGGTGACGAGGGCAGAACTTGCGTTGCCTAGTCTATCGGCCAAGTAGAATGGATCTGTAGGATATCTCTGCAATTGTCGTGAGAGGTCTGCGGGTCAATGACATCCTGGATGGCCGCCAGGTCACTGGCAGCAGTCCCGGATACTTCCCACTGGCAGCAGACCCCGATACAATGAATGCCAACAATCTATCGATGGCAGAGGAGAATTATCATGATGAATGTCACCATGATCGGCGGCGGGATGACCAAGTTCGGCAAACACAATGATCGAAATCTGAAGTCCCTGGTGGAAGAGGCGGTAACGATCGCTCTGAAGGACGCCGGGATCGAAAAGGAGCAACTGCAGTCGGCTTATGTGGGTAATGCATCCCAGGGAGTTCTGCAGGGCCAGGAGAGCATCCGAGGTCAGGTGGTGCTGCACAACATGGGCATCGGCGGCATGCCCATCATCAATGTCGAGAACGCCTGCGCCTCTTCGGCAACCGCTCTGAACGGCGCCATGGCCATGGTTGCCCTGGGAGAGATCGATGTAGCGCTGGTGTTGGGAATGGAGAAGATGTACTTCGATGATCGGTCCAAGGTGTTGCCTGCCTTTACCGGTTGCATGGATGTAGAGGGCCTGCAGCGCTCCATGGAGCGCTTTGAAAAGGCGGAAGCAAGCGCGCAAGCGGCCAGAACCGACAAGGTGGAGAAGAAGGAGAAATCCGGCCAACGCACCGTGTTCATGGATGTCTATGCAATGTCCGCGCGTGCCCACATGGAAGCCTATGGCACAACCCAGCGCCAGTTGGCAGCGATTGCCGCCAAGAACCACTTCCACTCATCCATGAATCCCCTCGCCCAGTATCAGCAGGACTACTCCATCGAAGAAGTGCTGGCGTCTCCCGATGTGGCTTATCCACTGACTCGCCTGATGTGTTCGCCGATCGGTGATGGCGTTGCGGCGGCGATCATCTGTTCCAAGGATTTCGCCCATAAAGTCGGTGCCAAGAACAGAACGGAGATTGCCTCCTGCGTATTGAGCAGTGCGCAGATCTCCCCCGATCCTAAAGAGAGCAACCTGACTAAGCTGGCCAAGAAAGCGTTTGAAAAAGCGGGAATCGGACCGGAGGATGTCGATCTGGCCGAGGTGCACGATGCCACGGCGATGGGAGAGATCAGTTGCACCGAGGGCCTGATGATCTGCCCGGTCGGCGAGGGTGGACGCTATGGTGAAGCGGGCCATACTAAATTGGGCGGCAAGCTGCCGGTCAACGTTTCGGGGGGCCTGGAGTGTCAAGGCCATCCCATCGGTGCTACAGGCATTCGCCAGGTCGTGGAACTATACTGGCATCTAACCGATCGGGCCGGTAAACGGCAGGTCGAGGGCGCCAAAGTGGGATTGGCCCAGAACGCTGGTGGCAGCACCAGCTCCGGGGAGGGCGCACTCTCAGTTACCATCATGAAACGTTAGGGAGGCTTGTCGAACAGCTTCGACAGACTGCCGCGGGCAGATTGTCCCATCTGCCCGTGCCACTGTTCCAGTCCCGGATTGGCGGTACGGCCGATGTCCGGATTCCGTGCGAACTGGTTCAACTATTCTGTTCAGATGAGCACTTGACTGTTTGGGTGGCCTCGGTACCTGTGTGGATGACCAGGGAACTGTCCGGTTGACTTCGCGTGTTCAGATGAGAATGCATCGGGACGTCCCGAGTAAGCACGTCAATGCGAGCCCGAACTAAGAACTACAAAGTGTTATATATTAATTGGATACAGCCATCTTTTAATGTAAATTAGATGTTTGCATCGGCAAGGCTAAATAGCTGATCAATAAAGTGACGGGTGGTCTTGCCTAGGCTCTGACGGTCGATTAACGTACTGGCAGGCGTGCTCAAGACATACGGTAAAGCCACGTTGTTATCCGTGAGCGGCTGCGTCACCGAATCGGTCAAGTGCATGGGGTGGCGGCATGACTCACTCTCTCCCTGACAGGGTCTCGCAGAGTACGCCTACAGGGCACAGGGAATAAAGGAACTATGAGCCTCACAACAGCGGCCAACAGCACCAGCCCCCAGTCGGAAAGTGATCATCCGGTTAAGATCGTCACCGATGCCTCATTTCTACTACAGGGCGAATACAGCCAGGTTGGCTTCGATCTGGTGATCACTAACGCGTCTGGCGATACGTTTGTTGTGGAGGATTATTTTTCTCAGCAGCCGCCGCCCAATCTAATGCTGGCAAACGGGGCGGGTCTCTCACCAGAGATGGTGAAACAACTGCTGCACCAGCCGTTTGGCGATCTGATGATTGCCGGTCCGGCAACAGAAACCAGTGCTGATATCGAGATCGGTACGGTACGGTTTATCTTGGGTCGGGTTACTGCGACCAACACGGATGGCGAAGAACGGGTCCTGCGTCGTGGTGATTCCCTCTACAAAGGGGATGAGGTCAGAACGGACGGCAGGGGCTTCGTCCGAGCGCAGATGCTGGATGGAACCAGATTCAATCTGGGAAAAAACGCACGCGCAACCCTCGATGACTTTGAGTTCAACGAAGCGGAGCAGGTGGGCCTTTTTGAAGCGACGGTATTTGTCGGCGGCTTCCATTATCGCAGTGGCCTCATAGGCACACTGAACCCCACTGCCAGACATTCCACCATTAAGACCCCGTCCGCGATCATTGGCATAAGAGGTAGTGAATTGAGTGGTAACGTCGCAGCAGATGGCGAGACTACCATCAGGCATGACGCCGGCATTCTGGATATAAGCGACATCAATGGTGACAACACCGTAACCCTGCTTGAACCGGGCAATATCTCGGTAATTCTGTTCAATGGCACGCCGGACTTCAGTACGGCTCCCAGCCAGGCGCAGATACAGCTGTTGCAGGAATCCTTGCCGCCGCCGGAAACAGCGGCGGAGGCAGCGATTGAGCAACTGGAAGACGATGAGCCGCAAGAGGAGCAGGACGAAGAAACCACTGAAGAATCTCAGGGAACGGAAGCGGAGGAGGAAGTCGTAGCGCTGGAAGGTGAGGCAGAGGAGGAGGGGGCCGAAACAGAAGAGGAAACGGAAGAAGGAGGGGAGGAAACGGAGCCGGAAGCAGAGGAAGAAGTGGATCCGGACGCAGAAGCCGACGACGTGGACGCAGGGGCGGAAGCAGAAGCACAAGCACAGGCGGAAGCTCAGGCAGAATTGGACGCCCAGGCGGATGCGCAAGCACAGTCGGCGGAAGACGCACAAGCACAGGCGGACGCAGACGCACAAGCCCAGGCGGACGCAGACGCACAAGCACAGGCGGATGCAGACGCACAAGCCCAGGCGGACGCAGATGCACAAGCAGAGGCGGACACACAAGCACAGCTAGAGCTGGATGCACAGGCGGAGGTGGAAGCCCAAGCCCAGGCTGAAGCGCAGGAGCAGGCACAGCTTGAAGCAGACACCCCAACCGATGAACCGCTGGTAGATGAAGGCGTGGCAGCGCAAATCACCCCGGATGGTGCACCAGAGGTAGCCGCAGCCCTCGATGAGGGTGCCGGAGAAACGGCACCGGAGGCGGATGATGTAGCCGCTGTCAGCCCCGAATCTGAGCAGGATCCGTTTACCATTGCCGAGATGGCAGATGCCGATGATCCTTTTGGGGATGCTGACGCCCGCGCTCAGCTTGACCCGGCGGCCATGTCCATCGATGAGTTTGCTCAGGATCTCGGTGATCCTTCCGGGCAGGAATCCGACGCGGACAGAATCGGCGGTGCTGAGGAGGAACTCCTGATAGGGAACAATTCGCCGCAACCCGCACTGCCCATCAGCGACCAGATTGCAGTGGTGAATAGTCCCTACGGACTGTCGTTGCCGTCAAAGGCATTTACCGATCCGGATGGAGATTTTCTGAGATTCTCAGCGAGCGGAGTGCCGTCGGGGCTGTTCTTCGATGCTGAAACGGAGACTATTCTCGGTGCACCGACTGAGGACGCAGTCGGCATTCATACCGTAACGGTCACTGCGACCGATCCGTTTGGTGCAGTCGCCACATCTCAATTCACATTGAATGTGCTCGGCAGCAGCGCAGATGCAGAGGGCAATATTCCCCCTGTCCTGGCCGCTCCCATCTTTAATCAGACCGCCCTCATCGACCAGCCATTCAGAATCTGTAACTAAATCTGTGTAACTGCCTATCATTAACCCCAGCAATGGGTAAGGATAGGTAGACTATGAATAAAGAAGAACTAGAAGCTTTTGCTCGGAAGACCGCAGAATCGCTGAAATCTGAAAAAGATCTCACAGAATTTCGACAGATGTTAACCAAGTTGACCGTTGAGGCAGCACTTAACGCTGAATTAGACGATCATCTTGGCTACGAAAAGCACGAGATCAGCA
>Ga0187827_10001161_pt1 | contig 39405 bp, 41 predicted proteins | sample ETNtaG_39_FD_167969 | JGI IMG/M metagenome (GOLD analysis project Ga0187827, IMG submission 167969) | Marine microbial and viral communities from oxygen minimum zone, Eastern Pacific Ocean - ETNP2014_SV_150_PacBio MetaG (Illumina Assembly) | ecosystem: Environmental > Aquatic > Marine > Hypoxic...
TTCGTGATAACCATTTCACCACCAGGGCCTATTGTTGTTTTATACTAATTGTTATTAAATTTAAATTTATTAAATGATTAAATAGCTAGCGTGCAGCCAGCATGAAAATGATGTCTGTGTGTAGATACAAATATGTAAGTCTTTTTAATCATTGCGGATTTAATAACATTTAAAATTATAAATGCAAGGAAGAATTGTATAGGAATAGCTTAAATTAAAACTAAGAATACTCCTATACAATTTATTTGAATTAGAATTAAGAGGTTTTTTGCAGTTTAACTGCTGAAGGACCTTTATCACCATCCTCCACCTCAAACGTTAGCTCATCACCTTCGTTTAAAAATCTCAAACCTGCTTCTCTTACAGCTGAAGCATGTACGAACACATCTTTTTCTTTATCTTCACGTTCAATGAAACCATAACCTTTTTTTCCATTAAACCATTTTACTTTACCTTTTAGACTCATATTACTCTTTCTTTTATTGTTATTAACTTAAGCTAAAATTTAGCTTGGACACTAATTATTAGATTTTAAAATTTAATGCAAGCAATAAGATTGTAAATAATTTAAGTGATTGTGGTGGCCTTGGTTAGAATCGCACTAACGACACATACCTTTTCAGGGTACTGCTCTACTACTGAGCTACAAGGCCTTTTAAAAGCGCCACGTGATGCGACATCTCTTAAGGTCGTAAGGAGAGATGCTGCAAAGAACTTCGTCACCTTCAAGTACGCGAATCCTTCCCTTTTTTAATTTTCCTGCAGTGTAGCCAATTACTATATGTCCATTCTCAATAAGTTTTACTTCAAACATGGCATTGGGCAAACATTTTAAAACTTTTCCCTTGTATTCTAGTACTTGTTCTTTAACCAAACTATTTTCTCCTAATTCTAGATTTTATACTTTGAGCATGACCAATTAAACCTTCATACTCCGCAAGAGTTATAGCTTTCTTGGCAATAACTTCAATGCCTTTTTTTGATAATTTTATGTAGCTTATTTTTTTATAAAATTCACTAACACTAAGTCCAGAAGAAAATTTTGCCGAACCAAGTGTAGGCAAAACATGGTTTGTCCCAACATTATAATCTGTAACGGCCATTGCGGAATACCTTCCAATACAAACACTTCCCACATTATTAATTTTCTTAATTAATTTTTTATAACTTAATAAATTTAGCTCTAAATGTTCTGGCGCTATTTCATTAATTGAATCAATTATTTGTTTATCATTATAAGCCTTAATAATTAATCCATTTCTTATAAGACTTTTTTTTGCAATTTTTTTTCTAGGTATTCTATTAAAATCTTTAATTAGAAATTTTTTTACAGATTTAATTAGATTATTATTTTTTGTAATCAATATACACTGTGAATTTGTATCGTGCTCGGCTTGACCAATCATTGAGGTAATAACTTCCATAAAATTAGTATTTTTATCTGCAACAATAGTAATTTCACTTGGGCCTGCTATCATTCCTTCAATTCCAACATCTCCAAAAACTTCTCTTTTGGCTCTTGCTACATAATCATTTCCTGGTCCAACAATTTTATTTACTTTTTGAATATAAGCTAAACTTGCAATAGCTTGGCATCCCCCAACACTTATAATTTCAGAAATACCACATTTTTTTGCAGCATACATTATTGCAGAATTTAATTTCCCTTTTTGTCTTGGGCTTGCAAGAACAATTCTTTTTACCTTTGCAATTTTTTTTGCTGGAATAGCATTCATTAATAATGTTGATGGTAAATTTGCAGGAACATAAATTCCGACTGATTCAATTGGACAGTATTTATATTCAATTTTATTATTATACTTATCCGAGAACTTAATGTTTTTAACTTTTTGCAACGAATGAAATTTCAATATTCTAGAATAAGCGAAATCTATAGCTTTTTTAATTTTAGGATCTAAAGTTTTTATTGATTTATTTATTTCTTTTGTGGTTGGTTTGATTTTATTATTTTTGCTAAATTTCTTTTCATATTTTAATAATGCATTTTGCTTGTTTTTTTTAACTTCTTTGACAATTTTGCTTGCTATATCAGTATTAATTTTCCTTGCAAACCTCCTTTTATCAAGAATTACTTTTAATCTATTTAAATAATTTAAATTTTTACAATCTAATATATTAATCATTTAATTTATTTTGGTCCTCTAGAGTTGCTTCCAAAACTTCTGTGGATAGAGTTATAAATGCATTATTTTGAAATAAAAGTGTTATCTCATAATTTTGCCCAATTTTAAAAAGATCGATAGCCAGCAATTCTAAAACCCTATTATTATCATTTTGATCAATGTTTTTTGATTTTACATTATCAACGAACTCAAATTTACAAATACTATTTATTTTTTTTTTATTGTCTCTTTCTTTATTTAATCTCTCAATTGATAGTAGAAACAATTTATTTTTTTTTAAAAATTTAATATCTTCTATTTTAACTTTAGACTCTGCACAACAAGCCGATATTACTTGAAGTCCATTCGGATCTCTTGCTATAATTTTTGCAAAATATTTTTTTCTCATACATTAGGATATCGATTTAATATTTATTCCTAATTTTTTTAACTTATTAACTAAGTTATAATAGCCTCTTTCCCCATGGTAAATTCTTGATATTCGAGACGTTCCCTCTGCGGCTATTGCACCTAAAATTATTGAAAAAGTAGTTCTTAAATCCGATGATATACAATCTGCGCCATATAATTTTTTTTGACCGATTATAGTTGCTGTGTCTCGTTTAATGTTTATTTTTGCACCCATCCTTTGTAGCTCCATTGATGCCATATACCTATTGCTAAAAATAGTTTCTACTATTTTACTCTTTCCTTCAACTGTTGTTAGTAAAGCCATTAATATGGGCATATTGTCTGTGGCGTAGGAGGGGAAAGGACCCGTTGTTATTTTTTTTATTGGTTTTAGTTTTCTGTTTGTACTTAAAGTAATTGAGTGATCTTTAATATGTATTTTACATCCAATTTTCTTTAATACCTGAAGTTCTGAGTAAAGATTTTTTGGATTTATGTTTTTTACAGTTATTTTTCCTCTAGTTATCGCTCCTAAACATAAATATGAGTGCGCCTCGATACGATCGGAAATAATTTTATGTTCTTTTCCAAAAAGTTTTTTTACTCCTTCTATTTTTACACTTCTCCGACCAATGAATTTTATTTTACTGCCACATTTATTTAGCCAGTTTATTAAGTCAAGTACTTCTGGCTCAATTGATATATTTCGAAGAACTGATGTACCTTTAGCTAAAACAGATGCCATAATTAGATTTGAAGAACCCGTTACGCTTACCTTTGGAAATCTGTATTTGTTTCCAACTAAACCTTTTTTTGCTGAGATGTTTATATAACCTCCTTTTTTTAAAACACTTTCAGCTCCAAGAGCTTTAAAACCTGCAATATGAAAATCAATACCGCGCGTACCCAGCGAGCATCCTCCACTTTTTGCGACATATATAGATTGTTTTTGATATTTTCCTAACAACGAACCCATAAGCAAACAACCACTCCGCATTGTAGAAACTAATTTATATGGAACCACAAATTTATGACTTTTTTTATTTATTATGGTAACTAATTTTTCTTTTTCTGAAATTATAACTTGCGAATTTAACGCAGTTAAAAGCTTACACATTGTCTCTACATCTTTAACTAATGGGACATTTGTAAAAGTAACTTTACCTTCAAATAGAACAGATGAAGCCATTAAAGGAAGACAACTATTTTTTGCTCCTTCAATATTAACAGTTCCTCTAATTCCTTTATTAGGACCTTTAATTACATATTCTTTCATCTAATTCTATTTTGCTTTAGCTAACGTAATTCCAGTTTGACCTTGATATTTTCCTTTTCTTTCGCTGTACGAAATTTCGGGCTGTTCACCTTGAAAAAATAAAATTTGTGCAGCTCCACTGTTTGCATAAAGTCTAATAGAATTGCTTGTATGATTAGAAAATTCTAAAACTAAATTCCCATGCCAGCCAGCCTCCAAGACGGTTGGGGGAGTTCCTAAACCGCATCTTGCGTAAGTTGATTTACTTGTCACGAGTCCCGTAACATTTCTCGGCATTTTAAAATATTCTAAGCTACTTGCCAAAGCAAAAGAGTTTGGTGGGACTAAAATTGATGACTCACCTTTAACAGTAATAAAGTTATCTTCTGTGAAATTTTTTGGATCGGCTATTGCTCCTTTTATATTAGTAAAAATTTTAAACTCAGATCCACATCTTAGGTCAACACCAAATGCGGACAGACCATGGCTAATTCCTTGCGAAACACATTTATCAACAAAAGGACTTATCATATCTTCTTCTTCTACTAATTTTTTTATCTGTTTATCGTTTAGTATCATTTTTGTTATTTTTTATTTTTTTTTGTAATAATTTTCTTTTTTTTAGATTTCTTTTTAAAGCAATTTCTAACTTGCTAATCTTATCCTTTTTATTCATTAATTACTTTTTATCGGGATTTGTAAGATGATCTAGTGTAATGACTTGGTCTATAGGAATACTTTTATCTTCATTTCTTTCTTTAACAAATCCTGTTTTCGCTTGTTTCTTGGCTCTTTTTTCAGCTAATTTTTTCTCTCTTTTAGCTTGCTTTTCCATTGCCTTAGCGCCTCGAGTTGATTTGTAATCGTAATGAATTCCCATAACATTTCCTTACCTTGATATAGCCTTTTTTTTAATAAAAAAACATGGCAATAATTTGAAAAACTTAATTTTATACACTAATCTCTTAATTAATTGCCTCCATAGTTAAATGGTATAACATGATCATGGTAAGGTTAAATTTCAAGTTCGATTCTTGGTGGGGGCACCACAAACATTTAATTTTTTTTATTTAAAACTAACAGCAGTAGATTTATAAGTGTTCTAAAAATTTCTATTTTTGGAATTTTAGAGTTTCCTTTTTTTCTATCTTTAAATACGATTGGAATTTCTTTAATTTGAAAATTTAATCTACTAATCTCATATACTGTACCCATAAAAAAACTATAACCTTTATTTAAAACTAAATTTAAGTGAAAATTTTTTAATTTTTTTAAATTAAATCCTCTGTAAGATGTTGTAAATTCATGACAATTAATCTTTAAAATTTTTTTTATTAATTTATTCCCAACTTTACTCATTATTAATCTTCTTCCTTTCATTTCACATCTTCCACCTTTGATATATCTCGATCCAATTACGAAAGGAAATTGATCTAAAAATTTTATGAAATTATTTATTTCGGAAGGATCATGTGATAAATCAGCATCCATTGTAATAAGGTAATCATAATCATTTTTAATGGCATACTCATAAGCTTCTTTATGTGCGGTATCTAGTCCACTTTTTGAAGTTCTAACTATTAAATTAATATTATTAAATTCGATTTTAAGATCTTCAATCTTTTTAAAAGTTAAATCTGGTGAATTATCATCTATAATTAAAATATCTACTTTAGAATTATGAAAGTTAATAGATCTAATTAGTTGTTCAATATTATCTTTTTCATTATAAGTTGCTGTAAATATTAATATTTTTTTTTTTACTAACATTATATAAGTAAATATATCCATGAAAAAATCTATTGCAATAATTGTTGGTGGAACAGGCCAATTTGGTGTTTTGCTAGCTAAAAAACTTTTAAAAAAAAAATTTAAAGTAATTATAACCACTAGATCTATAACTAGGGCTAAAAAAAAAATTGGAATAAAAAAATTAAATTTTAAAAAGTTGAATATTCTAAACAAGAATAAAATCAATATACTCTTAAAAAAAAATAAACCTAATATTATATTTTATGTAGCAGGTCAAAGTTCACCTAGTAAATCTTTTAAAGAAAAAAGGGAAACTTATTTGAGTAATTACATTGGTTGTAAAAATTTTTTAGAAATTATTAAAAAATATAAAATTGATACTAAATTTATAAATTTTTCCTCCTGTGAAATTTATGGAAACTATTATAAAAAAATATCTGTGGAAACAATTAAAAAACCTATTAGCCCATATGGTATAGCAAAATTGAAAGCTCATAATGAAACTAAAAATTATAGAAAAAGATTCAATTTGAAGTCATATAATGCAATAATATTTAATACGGAATCTTTGTACAGACCAAAACACTATCTTATTCCAAAAATATGTCTGGCAGCAATTGAGGCAAAAAAAAGAAACAAAAAAACTGAATTTGGGAATTTAAAAATTGCAAGAGAATGGAATTGGTGTGAGGAACAATGTAAATATTTATTGATGTTTGTAAATAAAAAACCGCAGGATTTTATTTTATCAAATGGGAAGTTTTTCTCTGCAACTATTTTATTAAAATATGCTTTTGGTTATTTCAAACTTGATTATAAAAAATTTATTTTAACTAATAAAAAATTTATAAGAAAAAAAGATTCTACAATTAAAAGATCAAATTATTTAAAATGCTTAAAAAGAAACAAAATTAAAAGAGATGACAAATTCTTTGGTAAAAAAATAATTTATACATTAATCAAACATTACCTCTATGAAAAAAAATATTAATCTTTATCTAACGTATTATTTATTAATACTATTTCTTTTTACTATTTTTTTTTTATATCAAAAACATGATGTTGCAAATGACTCCACTATTTCAGAATGGTTAATTAATTACGAAGGAGGATTTACAAAAAGAGGTTTGATAGGACAAATATCAATTTATATCGCTAGCATATTTTCAGCTGGCTTACGTGATATAATTTTTTTATTTCAAATCACTGTAGTTGGAATTTATTTCTATCTCATCTACTACTTTTTTAAAAATCTTGAATTAAAAAGAGTTTTTGTTTTTGCTATTTTTACACCAATTTTTATACTTTATCCTATTGCCGAAATCGAAGTGTTAGCTAGAAAAGAACTTTTTATATTTATATATTTTCTAGTTTATACTTTCATACCATTTAACAAAAAAAATTATAAATTTTTTTATAAATTAATTTTTCTTCCTATAATAATTTTGATTTGGGAACCTGTAGTTTTTTTTATTTTATTTTTTTTCTTTTTAGATTTAGTTGAAAACAAAATAAATAAATTTAATAAATTATTTTTCATTCAAATTGTCTCATATTTTCCATCAATTATTCTTTCGATTTATATTGCTTTAAATCCTATCTCTAATGAAAATCATATGTTAATGGCAAACTCACTTTTGGTTAATTTTAATGAGAGTTGTTATATGTCATGTGAATTATTAAAAACTAAATCTTCATTATATCAACAATTTCAAGGAAACCTTGGAAGATATTCGTTTGAAATTTTAATTAGATACTTTTTAATTTTTATAATTGGTTTTGGTCCCTTATTTTTATTACTTTTAAATTCAAAACTTATAGAGAAAATTATTTTTTTTAAAATTTTTAAAAATTTATTTTTTTCATTTTTAATATTGTTATCTCCTGTAATTTTGCTTTTTGCTATGGGATATGACTGGGGAAGATGGATTAATATTAGTTATTTTTTTTCAATAGTGACCTTTATTTATATGAAAAAAAACAGAATGTTGATTATTTCGGATAAGTTTCTTAATAAAAATATTTTTACAAACCTAAATAAAAAGATTTTTATTTGTTTGATTATTTTTTATTGTTTTGGATGGAATCCTAAGACTGTTATGACTGGAGATGTTGCGTCTTTTCCAGGATACAGAATACCTTATAAAACTATAAAAATTATTTTAAATGAATAATTATTTATTTATATATTCTTTTTCTAAAAATTACTGAAACTAAAATTAAAAAAATAATGACAATTAATGGATAATAAATTTCTTTGGAAGATATAATTTCAAAAAAAGTTGGCATTTGTTCATTTTCTTTAATGATTTTTTCTATTCCACTTCCTAGACTAACACCCACAAATAATTGGGGCAACATACCCAGAAGTGTAGCAAAGAAATAATTTTTAACTTTAACATTAAATAAACATGGTAAAATATTTGCTATGAAAAAAGGTATACCTCCTATAAATCTATATAAAAACATAAAAACAAATTCATTTTTTTTAAATTTTTCTTTTAGATGGAAAAATTTTTTAGAAAATTTTTCTTCTATAAATTCTTTAAGAAAATAATTAGAAACAATGTATAAAATTGTTGCACCTATAGTTAATGAAAATGTAACTATAAAAGTTCCTAACCATTGACCAAACAGAAATCCACCTGAAAGAAAAATTGGACTTCCAAATCCAAGCAGCAAAACCCAAATAATTGTAAATATTATAAAACTCACAATTAAAAGAAATAAATTAGAATTTTTGAAGTAATACATTTCTTCAGTATTGTTTTTAATAAATTCGTAACTTGTTAGATCACTAATTGAAAATGTATTAAAAAAAAGAACAAGAAAGGTAATTATGATTAAAATATACGATAAACTTAATAATAATTTAATTTTTTTTGCTTTTTCCATACATTTTTTTGAATTAGATTTAACTGTACTTTATTACACTTATTTCTTATAACTACCGAAATTTTAATTAGAATATATTAAGTTATTATGAAAAGAACATATCAGCCAAGCAAATTAGTAAGAAAAAGAAGACATGGTTTTAGGTCAAAAATGAGAACTAAAGGAGGAAGAAAATTATTAGCTAGAAGAAGAGCAAAAGGAAGAAAAAAACTGGCTGTTTAATGAATATCAGATTATTGAGTATTTCGAAAAACCAAGATTTCAAATTAATTCTAACTGGCAAAAAAGTATCTAACAAATACCTTAATATTTTCTTCAAAAAACTTTCTGATAAAAGTAGTAAAAATTTAAATATTAGCTTTCTAGCTCAAAAAAAATTAGGGAATGCAGTAAAAAGAAATAAGATTAAAAGAAGACTGAGAAATATTATGCGCCATATAAGTAAAATTTCAAAAATAAATTTAAAATATTCATATTTAATTATTGCAAAACAGACAATCATTAATGCAAAATTTATCGATGTAAAAGAAGTCTTAGCTAAAGATTATAGGAAAATTAAATAATGAAAATTTTTTCTAAAACTCTAATTATATTAATTAAATTTTATCAATTAATAATATCTCCTTATATTGGTAATAACTGTCGGTATCTTCCAACTTGTTCAAATTATTTTATTGAATGTTTAAATGAATTTGGTTTTTTTAAAGGTTTTGCTTTAGGATTAAAAAGAATTTTATCATGCCATCCAATAAAAGTGCTTGGCGGCGGAAGTGGTTTTGACCCAGTAAAAAAAAAGAGAAATTAAATGGATTCAAAAAATGTCATTGCAGCAATATCTCTTAGTGCAGCTGTAATTATTCTTTATAGTCTATTCTTTGCACCAAGTCCTCAAGAATTAAAAAAAGTTCAAGAAGAAAAAAATCAAGTTACGCAATCTACGGAGGCTCCAAGTTTAGAAATTGAAGAAAAAGTATTAGAAATTTCTAGAACTGAAGCAAAATCGAAAAATCAAAGAATAGAATTTGAAAATATTAGCATAAAAGGATCAATATCTTTAAACGGAGGTGCAATTGATGACTTAATATTTAAGAAATATACCAAAACATTGAATGGAAATGATCAAGTAGTTTTGTTAAATCCACGAAATTTAAATAATGGTTATTATGTTGAAACTGGCTGGGCAACAAATAGCGAAAATATTGATGTACCGAACATTAAAACTGTATGGAAAGTAGTAGGGAATAATAAACTGACACCAAATAATCCTATCAATCTTAGATGGGAAAATAATCAAGGAATAATATTTGAAAAAAGAATAAGTATAGATGATGAATATTTATTTACAGTTAATCAGTCCATAACAAATACAACAAAAAAAAAATATAATTTTTATTCATATGGTCAAATTGTAAGAAATACTGCGCCTGAAGTAACGAACTTTTATATTCTTCACGAAGGTCTTCTTGGAGTATTTGACGACCAATTAGTAGAACAAGATTATGAGGATATAGAAGAAAAAAAATATTCAGTAAATGCAGGAAAAGGATGGCTTGGAATTACAGATAAATATTGGATTGTAAGTTTAATTCCAGAAAAAAATAAAGAATTTAAAGCAGATTTTGAATTCAAAAATAAATTCAAAGCTAATTTTATTGAAACAAAACCTACTGCAGTTGAAGCAAATAAAACAAAATCAAATAATATTAAAATTATTGTAGCAGCTAAAGAAGTTAGCGTTATTGATGGATATGCAAAAAAATTAGGAATAGATAAATTTGATTTGGCTATAGACTGGGGATGGTTTTATTTCATAGTTAAACCATTATTCTTTGCAATTGATTATTTTTTTAAAATTTCAGGTAATTTTGGAATAGCAATTATTTTAATTACTATGTGTATTAGATTGGCATTTTTCCCACTTGCAAACTACTCCTTCAGATCAATGGCAAAAATGAAAGTTCTTCAACCAGAAATGGCAAGATTAAAAGAACTTCACAAGGAAGATAAAGTAAAATTACAACAGGAAATGATGGCATTATATAAAAAAGAAAAAGTAAATCCTCTTTCAGGCTGTTTACCAATTTTAATTCAAATACCTTTCTTTTTTGCAATCTATAAAATGTTATTTGTAACTATAGAAATGAGACATCAGCCTTTCTTTGGATGGATACACGATTTATCAGAGAGAGATCCTACTTCAATTTTTAATTTATTTGGACTGATTCCTTGGGACCCACCATCGTTTTTATTAATTGGTGCTTGGCCTTGCCTAATGGGAGTTTCAATGTTTTTACAACAAAAACTTAATCCTGCACCACCAGATCCTATACAAGCAAAAATATTTATGTTCTTTCCTCTTTTTCTAACCGTAATATTGGCTCCATTTCCATCTGGGCTAGTTATTTATTGGACGGTAAATAACATTTTAACAATGGCACAGCAGGTTGTTATTATGAAAAGAACAAGTGTTAAAACAGCTGTAAAATAAATGGATTTAGAAAAAATTTTACCTACAAATGGTCCATCTATCAACGAAGTTAAAAAATATATAAATAAATATTCAGATGAAATAATAGTAATTAAGTGTGGAGGATCAGTTCTTTTAGATAAAAACTTATTTAAACAATTCATTGAAGACATTTCAGTAATAAATAAATTAGGAATATCAGCCATAGTTATTCACGGGGGAGGAAAAAATATAAAACAAAAACTTGATAATTTAAATATAGAATCAAAATTTATTGATGGTTTAAGAGTCACTGATGAAAAAATAATTAAAATTGTTGAGGAAGAACTTTTAGAACTAAATACTAAAATTATAAATGATTTAAAAAACCATCAAGCTAATACAAAATCGGTTACCCCTAAAAATAATAATGTAATTAAGATAAAACCGGAAAGAGAAGAGCTTGGTTATGTTGGGTCTCCAAAAGAGATAAATTCAAAAAATCTTTTAGAAATCATAAGAGAGAAAAAAATTCCAATAATGGTACCTATGGGTATTGGAGATGATAAAAAAAATTATAATATAAATGCTGATATTGTCGCTGGTTCAGTTGCTAAAGAACTTAATTCGAGAAGATTGTTGCTCATGACTGATGTTGCCGGGGTTCTTGACAAAAATAATAATCTAATTTCTGAGATCAATTCTTCAGTTGCAGAAAAAATGCTTAATGATGGTGATATTTCTGGAGGAATGATTCCAAAAATTAATACTTGTCTCGACGCAATAAGCAATGGGGTGACAGGTGTAGTTATAGTTGATGGAAGAAAACCTCATTCAATATTATTTGAGTTATTTTCTGATAAAGGTGCAGGAACTTTAATCAGAAAATGAAAGAGCTAAAAAATATCAAAAATATTTTATTTGATTTAGATGGTGTTTTGTATCAGGATTTAGAAACTGTATTTGGCCAAGTAAGCAAAAAAATGACTGAATATATTTCTAATAAATTAGGTCTTGATTTAAAAAAAGCAAAAGAGTTACAAACTAATTATTTTCATAAATATAATACAAGTTTAAATGGACTTATGATTCACCATGATATTAAGCCTGAAGAATTTTTAAAATATGTCCATGATATAGATTTATCTTTCATGAAAAAAGATTTAATTTTAAGAGAAGAGCTTGAAAATTTAAAACTTAAAAAATTTATTTTTACTAATGGTAGTAAAGAACATGCAAATAATATAACAATACACCTGGGTATTAACGACTTATTTGATGGATTATTTGATATTGTAGATGGAAAGTTTAGCCCAAAACCGACGGTAAAAGCTTTTGATTTGATGATAAAAAAGTTCAAAATTAATCCAAGAGAAACTCTTTATATAGAAGATATCGCAAAAAATTTATCAATTGGAAAAGAAAGAGGCACAATCACAGCTTGGTTAATTAATGATGAATACTGGGGAAAAAAAGAGTCAGACAAAGAATTTATAGATTACAAAATTGAAAATCTCTCTTTATTTTTAAAAGAAATCAGGTTATTACAAAACTCATAAACAAAATGAGTATAGAAAATATTATAAATGAAGCTTGGGAAAAAAAAGACCAAGTTAATCCAAATTCAGATAAAAAATTAAAGGATGCAATTAATCAAATAATTGATGACTTAGATAGTGGTAAAGTAAGAGTTGCAGAAAAAATTAATGGGGAATGGAAAACTCATCAACATCTTAAAAAAGCAATCATGTTAAGTTTTAGAATTTATCCAATGGAAAATTTGAATGGTCCTTATAGTAGTTGGTATGATAAAGCTCACTTGCTTAAAGGTAAAACAGTTGGATGGACAAAAGAGGATCATGAAAAAGCAGGTTTTAGAATGGTTCCAAACTCACCCGTAAGAAAAGGATCTTTTGTTGGAAAAAACGCAGTTCTAATGCCATGTTATGTAAATATTGGCGCATACATTGATGAAGGTACAATGATTGATACTTTTGCTAGAGCAGGTAGCTGTAGTCAAATTGGAAAAAATTGTCATATATCGGCCGCAAGTGGAGTTGGAGGAGTATTAGAACCAGCACAAGCACTACCTACAATTATTGAAGATAATGTTTTTTTAGGAGCAATGTCGGAAGTTGTGGAAGGTGTAATTGTTGGAGAAGGATCTGTAATAAGTATGGGAATGTATATTGGTCAATCAACAAAAATTGTAAATAGAAAAACAGGTGAGATCACATATGGAAAAATACCACCATATTCGGTTGTGGTACCTGGATCTTTGCCTGAAAAAAATAATCCTTCAGCACCTTCTTTGTATTGTGCAGTTATTATTAAACAAGTCGATGAAAAAACAAGGTCTAAAACATCTATTAATGACCTATTAAGAGATTAATAATGAAAATTTTTAATGAGACAAGGTTAGCTCAAGAGCTAATAAGATTTCCTACATTAAAGACTGATGATAAAGGCATAATGAAGTTTTTGTCTATAAAGCTATCTTCAATCGGATTTAAATGTAAAATAATTAAATCAAAAGGTTTTGGTTCTAAACCTGCATTAAATCTTTTTGCAAAATTTGGAAATTCAAAACCTCATATAAATTTTTTAGGTCATACTGATGTAGTCTCAAACCTAAACAATTGGAAAATTCCTCCCTTCAAAGGTCTTGTAAAAAAAGATTATTTACACGGAAGAGGAGCTCAGGATATGAAAGGTGGAATAGCTTGCTGGATAAGTGCAACTAGTAAATTTATTAAAAGTAATAAATTTAAGGGTTCACTTTCAATAATTGTAGCAGCTGACGAAGAAACAAGTGGTTTAGGCACACCTGCAGTAATGAAATACTTAAAAAATAAGAAAGAAAAAATAGATTTTGCATTAGTTGGAGAGCCTTCCTCTAATAAAAACGTTGCAGATGAAATAAGAATTGGAAGAAGAGGTTCAATGAATGGAAAACTTACAGTGTTTGGAAAAAGTGGTCATAGTGCTTTTTATGGCTCTTATATAAATCCTTGCACTACATTATCCAGAATAATTACAAAATTGAAAAGTATAAAATTAGATTCTGGAACAAAATACATGCCACCATCTCATTTAGAAATAACTAAAATGAATGTGAATAATTTATCAGAAAATGTAGTGCCACAATCAGCTGAAGCTTATTTTAATGTAAGATTTAACTCAAAACATAAATCTTCATCATTAAAGAAAAAATTAAATAGAGTGATTTCCTCTATTGTTAAAAAAGATAAGTGTAAATTTAAAGTAGATTACAAAGTTTCAGGGGAAGCTTTTTATACAAAACCAAATAAAGAAATTTATATGGTTAAAAATATAATTAAAAAAATTACAGGTACATCTGCAAAATTAAATTGCAAAGGAGGAACTAGCGATAGTAGATTTCTTGGCTCAATTCCAAGACTAGAACTAGGCTTAAGAAATAATACTATACATATGGTTGATGAAAGAACTTCAGTTCCAGATATGAAAAAATTATCTAAAATATATTATAAGATTTTAGAAAATTATTTTAAATGAATACAGCAATTATAACTTCGGATACATCAATTAATCATCAAACTGGCTTAGGCCATCCTGAAAATCCAGATAGAGTAACAACTGTAATAAAAAATCTAAAAAAAAATAAAAATTTAATATGGAAAAAAAATAAAAAATTTGATCGTAAAATACTAGATTTTACTCATACTCCTAAATATGTTGAGCAAGTAGAACACTCCTTTCCTAAAAAAGGACTAGTCTTCTTAGATGCAGATACAATTATTTCTCCAGGAAGTAAGGAAGCAACTTATGATGCAGTTGGTTCAATAATATCTGCTATTGACGGAGTAGAAAATAAAGAATTTAAAAATGCTTTTTGTGCAGTTAGGCCACCCGGGCATCACAGTGAAAAAGAAAAATCAATGGGTTTTTGCATATATAATAATGTAGCTGCTGGAGCTAATTATTTAATTAAAAAATATAATTATAATAAAATAGCAATAATTGATTTTGACGTTCATCACGGTAATGGGACTCAGGATATATTCTTTAATAATAAAAACGTGCTTTATATATCAACTCACCAATATCCTTATTATCCAGGAAGTGGAAGCGATAAAGAAAAAGGCAAGTATAACAATATTTTTAATATCCCTCTACCAGCAGGAACAACTTCAGAAGAATATTTAAATGCATACGAACATGTATTAAAAAAACTTAAAGAATTTAGACCAGAATTTATTTTATTTTCTGCTGGTTTTGACGCTCATAAAGATGATCCGTTAGCACAACTACAGCTTAATTCAAAAGATTATTATGAAATAACAAAAAGAACTTTGGATTATACAAAAATAAATTGTAATAGCAAAGTGGTTTCAATTTTAGAAGGCGGGTATGATCTAAATGCATTGGCTGAAAGCACAAATGAGCATGTTAATGCACTTTTAGAATTTAATTGAAAAATTATTTCAATATTATAAACAACCATTCATGAAATTATACAAAGTAAAAAAATCAAACATAGATAAAAAAGGTCTTTATGCTTCAAAAAATATAAAGTCAGAAGTAAAAATTATTGACTACATTGGAAAAATAATTACTAAAAAAGAAGCACAGAAAAACTCAAAATTTGACAATAAAAAAGATATTTATTTATTTAATATTAATGAAAAATACGATTTAGATGGTGACTTTAAATGGAATGCTGCAAGATTAATTAATCATTCATGCAGTCCAAATTGTGAGGTTGAGGGTAAAGGTTTAAAATTATGGATTGCCTCTATAAAAGAAATAAAAAAAGGAGAAGAGTTAACTTATGACTATGGGTTTAGTTATGATGCGGACTATAAACAATTTCCATGTAAGTGCGGGTCAATGAATTGTGTTGGATATATTGTTCGTGAAGGTTCTAGATGGAGAATTAATAAAAAATTAAAAAAATACAAACTTGAAATCAATAAATAACTTTAGATAAAAACAATCCATGAGCTGGTGCAGGAGGAGCACAAAATTTTCTACTTTTGGAATTTAAAACTTTATCTAAATCTCTATCTTTCCATTTTTTTTCACCAAGATATTTTAAACATCCAACCATTGACCTGACCTGGTTTTTTAAGAACGATTTTGATCTAAATGTAAAAATAATCTTTTCATTTTTTTTTATAATGCTAATTTTTTTAATTGTTTTAATTGGGCTTTCTGCATCACAATTAGATGATCTGAATGCATTAAAATTATGTGTTCCAACTAATTTTTTTGCTCCTTTTTTCATAGAATTTAAATCTAATTTTTTTTTTAAATGCCAAACTTTATAATTTTCAAGCACTGATGGAGCATTTCTATTTAATATAATGTATTTATACTCACGTTCTTTAGCAGAATATCTTGAATGAAAACTAGGTTTTTTTTTATTTATCTTTTTAATTGTTATTTTTTTTGGATTTAAAAAATGATTTAGAGATGAAAGAAACTTAAATAAATTTATTATTGTTTCTTTTGTATCAAAGTGTGCTGATTGGTTAATGGCATGAACGCCCGAATCAGTTCTTCCAGATCCATATAATTTTATTTTTTCCTTAAGAATTTTAGATATGCAATTCTGAATTTGAGACTGAATAGATTTGCCATTTTTCTGTTTTTGCCAACCTACATAATCTTTACCATCATATTCAATCAATACTTGATATCTGTACATGTAATTTTATAGTTTTGTACCCTTTATTATTTTGGATCCAGTTATGAATTCACTAATTTTTTGAGCTTTTTTTCCTTCGCGTTGTATCTCTAAAATTTTAATTGATTCTTTTCCACAACATATCTCTAAGCGATCATTAATTATAGTTCCGGGATCCCCTTCGGTAAAAGATCTTTCGGCTTTTAAAATTTTATATCTTTCGCTTTTAAAAATAAAAAAACATCCTGGTGATGGATATAATCCATTTATTTTGCCAATAATTTTTTCAGCGTCTTCTTTCCATTCAATTATCCCTTCAGATTTATCTATTTTTTTTGCATAGGTAGCATTTGAATGTTCTTGTGCTCTATAATTTACATTGCCCTCAAAAATATTATCAATTATATCAGTAATTTTATCAGAAGCTAAAACAGAGAGCCTCTCGCTAAGACTTTGTGCATTTTCATTTTCTAAAATATTTAATTTAAAAATTTTAGACACATCGCCTTCGTCTAATTTTTCATTTATTTTCATAATGCTTATTCCTGTTTTTTTGTCCAAGTTAATTATTGATCTTTGAATAGGTGCCGCACCTCTCCACTTAGGTAGAATAGATGCGTGAATATTTATAAAATTATTTTTACTAAGTTTTAAATAATCTTTTGGAATTATTTGACCATAAGATACTACAATAGCTAGGTCTAAATTAATTTTTTTTATGTATTCATATTCAATTGTATTTTCCAAAAGTTTCTCTGGAGTTCTAATATTTAAATTTAAAGTCTCTGACAATATGTGAATTGGCGACTTTGTTATTCTTTGTCCTCTATTAGATTTTTTAGGCGGTTGGGTATACACCACTGATATTTCAAATCCATTCTGGTAAATATTTTTTAAAATAGGAACAGCAAAGCCGGATGTTCCCATAAAGGCTATCTTCTTGCTCATAAATTAAACAACTATTCTGTCTACTTTATTTTTTTGCTTTGATAGTTTTTTAATTATCATTGATTTTTTTAATTTAGACAAATAATCAATAAATAATATTCCTTCTAAATGATCCGTTTCATGCTGAATACAAGTAGCAAGCAATCCAACAGCTTTCAATACTTTTTCATTTCCATTATAGTCCAAATACTCTACTTCACATTCGCTGGGTCTATCTACTTCCGCAAATTGGTTTGGAACAGACAAGCATCCTTCTTCATATGTAGATAGATTAGAATTTTTATTTTTTATTGTCGGATTTATAAAATACATTGGGTTTTTTTTTTTATCTTTTGAAATATCCATAACAATAATTCTCTTTGGTATGCCTATTTGAATTGCAGCTAAACCTATTCCCTCGGCTTTATACATAGTGTCCAACATATCATTCATTAAATTTTGTTCTTCTTTTCCAACTTTTTCGACCGGTAAAGAAACTTGACGTAAAATTTTATTTGGTTCTGTTAAAATAGTCTTTATTGTCATATTTTAATTTTAATATAATTTTTATATTTTTAAAGGAAGAACTTCTAATAGTAGTTTGTTCCTAATTGAATCTAAATTAATCTCATTTAATACAGCTGTCATGAAATATAATGTGTCTGGATCCAAATTTTCAAGGTCATCTTCTCCAATAATTTCAACTAATCTAAGCAGAACCAGGCCAATTTCGTCATTGTTTAACATTAATTGTATATCTGTTGGTATATTTGATTGATAAAGCATAAACATATTTTTGTATTTTTTTGATATTTCAGCACCATCTGAAATTAAAGATTCTAATAAAATTAAATCTTTAATTGATACTTTATAATCTTTGTTTTTTTTAATTGACTTTAAAACTTTATTCAAATCATCTTCAACCTTTTTTATTTCATATTTGTTTTGAAAATATTGAAGTAATTTAGATTGATGAATTATTTTATTATTAATTTTTATATTTTTTTCTTTTAAAGTTTTTGTATTTATATTTTTTAAATAAAATGATGAATAGTTTGATGGCACTTCTTCTTCATTAATTGCAAATAAAATTGCTTTTAATTCATTGTTAAAGGCATTTTCCATATTGTCTTCAATAAATGATTCTTTTAATTTAAATGACAAATCTAAAAGTTCGTTAGTATCTTTGGTTAATATTAACCTTTGATAAAGTAAAGCTCTTCCTTCGTAATTCTCTAATAACTTATATGCTTCTTTTACATTTAATAGTTGATTGATATTAAATTGAAATCTTTTATATAGTTCAAACATTTCTTTTTCCTGATAGTTTTTTTCATGAGTTGCTTGTTCAATTAAAGAAATCTTTTCGCCATCCGCTAAATCAATTGTATCAACGTTTTCTAATAAATTAGAGGAAGACAAATATTTCCATATAAAATTTGGAGTATTTTTTTTTGGTTGGTAAAAAAAATCTAGAATTGTTCTGTGAGATAAATGAAAATTTAATATATTTATATCTGAAATTTTTTGATTAGATGTCTTCACATATTTCATCAAAAAATTAAACTTATTTTCATAAAATTCATCTTTAAGACCTAGCTCTTCATTTAAATCAAAAAGCAGTTGGGCTTGTTCTCTTTTTTCTTCATTTATTAAACAATAGATTTTAAATTTTGTAATATAATCATCGTCAAAAAAATTTATTTCATTAAAAATATTACATGCATTTTCTAAATCTGCATTTTCAAGATAACTATTTATATAAAATTTTATTAAATTAGAATTATAAATGTTATTGTCATTTTTAATCAAATACAATTTAATTAAATTTTTGTCACCATTTTTAATTAAATAATTTGTTTTAAAATTAATAAATTCTTCTTCGGTGATATTTGCTTGGGGAGAATACGAATTTGTCAATAATGCAATTTCTAAAATTTTCTTTGCATCATTTGAAAGGTTAATTTTATTTAATTTATTTAAAATAAATTTTATTTCATTGCCATTTGAATTTGACCACATGTCAATTTTTAACCCATTTTTTTCAGGATCATATAAACCTACAATATTTATTTTGTTATCTTTTAGATCTTTTCTATTAATTATGCTTATTTCGTTAATAGAATTATCGTTTTCAATTTTAGCATCAATTTCATTAGGATCATAATTTTCTAAAACAATTTTAGAATTATTTTCTTCAACTTTTTTTTCTAAATTCCAAATATCTGCTGGTTCATCTTCAGCATTAATGCCATTTGAAAAAAATATAATAGAAACAATAAAAATTGATAAAATTTTTTTATTTAACAATTTTATAATTTTCATTAGAAATTATTTTTTCAATTTTTTTAACTGGTGAAGGGAAATTTATTCGATCTATTAAAATTATAACAACTGCCAAACCTAATATAGTTAAAATAATTTTAATTAATATTCCAAATATACCCTTTGAATTTCCTATTCTTGTTTTTTTTTCAAATTGCATATATTATTAAGTATTTTCAAAATAAGACATATTTGTGGTTTTTCAATAAAGAATTATGAATTTAAATAAAAATTTAGTTTTAGTGGGTATGATGGGTTCTGGAAAAACTACAATAGGATATCTTTTATCTAAATTCACTAATCTACAGTATATAGATGTTGACAAGTTTATTGAAAAAGAGACTGGACTAAAAATCTATAATATTTTTGAAAAAAAAGGAGAATCACACTTTAGAAATTTGGAAGAAAAAATAACATTAAAATTATTAAAAAGTAAAAATAAAAGAAAAATAATATCTTTAGGGGGTGGTGGTTTTATTAACAAAAATATAAAAAAAGAAGTACTTAATAACAATGTTTCATTTTGGTTGGATTGGAAAAATTCAACAATAATAAAAAGAATATTAAAAAGTAAAAAAAGACCGCTAGCTATAATTTCTAGTGAAAATGATTTAATAAAATTAATTAGTGATAGATCAAAAACATACTCTGAGGCTCATTTTAAGATTAATTGTGAAAATTTAACAAAAAATATGATAGTTAAACAAATAATAGAGATATATGAAAAAAATTAGATTGCTCGTAAAAACAAAATCTAAAAAATATCCTATAATTATTGGATCAAATACTATTAATAAAATAAGCTACTTATTAAAATCAAATAATATAGATTTTGAAAAAAGTTTAATAGTTTATGATAAAAAAGTACCAAAAAAAAAATTAAATGTAATTAAAAAAAAACTCAAATCAAAAAAAAATATTATTCATTTTTTTAATGCAAGTGAAAAAAATAAAAACTTAAAAAACATAAATTCAATTTTAGATAAGTTATTTAAGTTTAACTTTAATAAAAATGATTGCATAATATCTTTGGGGGGTGGCATAACTGGAGATGTATCTGGATTTGCTGCAAGCATTTATAAAAGAGGACTAAAATTTATAAATATTCCTACAACACTTTTGGCACAAATAGATTCATCAATAGGTGGCAAAACTGGTGTGAATAATAAATACGGAAAAAATTTAATTGGATCATTTATGCAGCCTGATATGGTTTTGGCTGATATTGGTTTTTTAAATTCTCTTCCTAAAAGAGAAATAATATGCGGCTATGGGGAAATTATAAAGCATTCAATAATTAACAGCAAAAATGTTTTTGATTATTTGGATAAAAATTTTCATAAAATTTTAAATTTAAAATCTCCCTTTATAGAAAAAGCTATTGCAGATAGTTGTAAAATTAAAAAAAAAATTGTTGAAAAAGACGAAAAAGAAAAAAACTTAAGAAAAATTTTAAATCTAGGCCATACATTTGCCCATGCGTATGAAGCAACGAGTAATTATTCGAAAAAACTAAATCATGGTGAAGCTGTAATTTTAGGAATTAATAGTTCTGCTAAATTTAGCTACCAAAATAAATTGCTCAAAAAAAGAGATTATAAAAAAATAATAAATCATATGAATAAATTAAAAATACCTTTAAATTTAAATAGTTATTTTAAAAAAAAAGATATTAATTTAATTATAAAATATATGAAATCAGATAAAAAAAACAATTCTTCAAAGATAAATTTAATTTTAATTAAAAAAATAGGAAAAGCAATTCTAGGTTTGACTTTTAATCAGTCAAAAATTAAAAAATTTTTAATTAATGAATTAATTAATTAATAATTGTATTGAATGTATATTGTTTTTTAATTCTTCTTCTAAAATTTTATATATTTCTTTTGTTGATTGAATTTTATTTTTTTTTTTCAAATAATCTGAAGTGATTATTAGCTTTATATGAAATTTATTTTTGTCATGCGAACTATGACTTTTATGTAAAAAAGTTTTATCCTCAACTTCTATTTTGTCACAAAGAATATTTTTATTCAATTTATTTTTTACTATTTCTATTAGTTGATTTATATTCATAATTTATAATAGTATATATAATGAAAAATATTTGTGATTGGAACAATTGTTTGGAGGAAGGTTCTTACAAAGCGCCAATTGAAAAAGATAATAGTAAAAAATATAGAATGCTTTGTTTAAATCATGTTAGAGAATTCAACAAAAATTGGAATTATTTTGAAGGGATGAATGACGATCAAATTTGCGAATTTTTAAAATCTGACATAACTTGGCATAAGCCAACCCAAAGTTTTAGTTCATCAGATAATTTTTTTAAGATTCTATGGAACAATGCTCTAAAGGATGGGGTAAATAAATATAAAATTAATGGTCAGTTTGATCATATGAACCAATTTAAATTTAATAATAATGATATAAAGGCATTTAGTATTCTAGGAGTTTCTGTTGGAATTAAGTGGGAAGTGGTGCAAGAAAAATTTAAAAAACTTGTCAAAAAATTTCACCCTGATATGAATGCAGGAAATAAAAAATACGAAGATAAACTAAAAGTTATTACTTTGGCTTATACTCAATTAAAAAATACATATAGAGGAAAAAATTGACACCTAATTTAAATATAGAGCCAGATATAAAAATTTCAGTTAAACAAACTTTCGGTATTGACAATGATATGGAAGTAGATGCATTTTCAAAACGAAATGAATTGGTCCCCACTTTAGACCCAGACTATATATTTGATGCTCCTACTACGCTAGCTATACTTAATGGTTTTTCACATAGTAAAAAAGTAATTGTACATGGAAATTTCGGCACTGGTAAATCAACCCATATAACTCAAATTGCAGCAAGATTAAATTGGCCTTGTATAAGAATAAATCTCGACTCACATATAAGCAGAATAGATTTGATTGGAAAAGATTCAATTGTACTTAAAGATGGTAAGCAAGTGACAAAATTTAAAGAGGGAATATTACCTTGGGCTTTTCAAAATCCAGTTGCTTTGGTATTTGATGAATATGATGCTGGGAGACCAGACGTTATGTTTGTCTTACAAAGAATTCTAGAAAGTGACGGATCTTTTACTCTTTTAGACAAAAACAAAGTAATAAAACAAAATAAATATTTTAGATTGTTTGCTACAGCAAATACTATTGGATTAGGAGACACCTCAGGCTTATATAGTGGAACGAATATTTTAAATCAAGCACAGTTAGATAGATGGGAGATAGTTACAGCATTAAACTATTTAAGTTTAGAAAAAGAAATGGAAATAATTTTGGCTAAAAACAAAAAGTTAAATAATACCAAAGGTAAAGAAAAAGTTGCAAATATGATAAAGGTTGCATCTTTAACTAGAAAAGGTTTTGCTGCCGGTGATATTTCAACGGTAATGAGTCCTCGTACCGTACTGAATTGGTGCAGTAATGCAGATATATTCAAAGATATAGGAATAGCATTTAGAGTAACTTATCTTAACAAATGTGATGATGCAGAGAAAAAAACTATTGCTGAATATTATCAAAGATGTTTTGGAGAAGATTTGCCAGAATCAATGATAAATATCCAAATATAGATGAAAAAAGAAGAAGATATAAAAGAGCAATTTAAAAAAGTACTAATTTCAACAGTAAAAGTAATTTCAGATGAATATAATATAGAAGATGAAATAAAAAAAAATTTAAGTTCTAAAAATTTTAATTTTCTTGAAATAGATAATTTAAATACTAAAAATGATTTTATTGAATTAAGAGCCAAAGCTGATTCAGAGGCTTTAAAAAGAAAATTTTCAAATAAACAAATTTATCAGAGAAATTTACCAAAAAATTCATCTTGTAGATCACTTTATGATATCTCAGAAAAAATTAGATATGAATTACTTGGATCACAAATGCTTAAAGGTATATCAAAAAACTTCTATGAAAATTATAACTATAAAATAAAAATTAAAAGAAAAGACCAATTAAAAACAAAAGAAGATGCAAAGATCGCCGAAGCATTTGAGCTATATATGCTTAAAAATTTTTTTAATATTAAATTAAATAATTTATCTGAAAAAATGCTTAGTTTTTGGGAAAATGATTTTAAAAGTTCTTTAGGTAAACATGTTAGTTTTTTAAAAAAAAACCTTGAAAATCAAGATGTTTATAATGCTAAATTTTCACAAATATTACAAGATATGGAAATATTTGATTCTAGCGATGATGAAAATCATAAAAATGATCAACAAGAAAATGAGCAAGATAATAATCTAAATAACGATAATGATAACAGCTCTGATGGAAAACAAGAAAAAAATAAACAAGAAGAAGATCAAAATGGAATCGATGGTGATTATAATTTTAATGATTTTGAAATAGATGAGCAGCTTGTTGATACTGACTCGGACGAACAAAGTTCTGAAACTGTATTACAAAAAACTGATAATAGTATAATTGATAAGGGTTATAAAATTTTTACTTCACAATTTGATGAAGTGTCGCAAGCTGAAACACTTGAAACAAATGAAGAAATTTTAGAACTTAGAAAAAATTTAGATCAACAACTCATTAGTTTTCAAGATTTAATTACAAAATTAGCGAACAAACTCCAAAGACAATTACTTGCAAAACAAAATAGATCATGGGAGTTTGACTTAGAAGAAGGTTTATTAGACAGTTCAAAACTAACTAGAATTATAATTGATCCATATAATTCATTATCTTTTAAAAGAGAAAAAGATTTAGAATTTAAAGATACGATAGTTACCCTTTTAATTGATAACTCGGGGTCTATGAGAGGAAGACCAATAACTATTGCCGCTCTCTGTGCAGATATACTATCAAGAACCTTGGAAAGATGCTCTGTAAAAGTAGAAATATTAGGCTTTACCACAAAAAATTGGAAAGGTGGAAAAAGCAGGGAAGAATGGAATAAAAATAATAAACCAAAAAATCCGGGCCGTCTGAACGACTTGCGTCACGTTATATATAAGTCAGCAGACTCTCATTGGAGGCAGTCCAAAAAAAACCTAGGTCTAATGCTTAAAGAAGGATTATTAAAAGAAAATATTGATGGTGAAGCAATATTATGGGCATTTAATCGTTTAAATAAAAGAAAAGAAGAAAGAAAAATATTAATGGTTATTTCTGATGGCGCTCCAGTTGATGATTCAACACTTTCAGTAAACTCAGGTGATTTTTTAGAAAAGCATCTAAAAAAAATAGTAAAATTTATTGAAAACAAAACTGATATAGAAATTTTAGCAATTGGGATAGGTCACGATGTTTCTAGATATTATAAAAAAGCCATAAAAATTACTGATGTACAGGAATTGGGTGATGTAATGGTAGGTCAATTAAGCGGTTTATTTGAGAATAAAGAAAAACTTAATTAAATTTTTATTAAATCATCATTTTTCCATTTTATTAATATTTCTGCCCCACCTGTCACTAGCGAATTATTAAAACTTATATTTGCAAAATTCTTTTCTAATAAAGTCTTGCCAATAAAAGTTCCAAGTCCTAAACCATATTTTAAAATATTTCTTTGATCAGCTGTTCTAATATAAGGCTCTCCCAATCTATGTTTGTCAATTAAATCTTTGGGAAAACCAGGGCCATCGTCTCTGATCTTTATATTTGTTGATTTTTTGTTGCTGTATAAAAATATTTCTATTTTTTTATTACTAAACTTATTTGCATTTCCTATAAAATTTCTAAGGCCATATACAATTTCTACAGATTTATTTGTATTTATTGGGTTTTTATAGTTCTCTGAGTTAATAATAAATTCTTTTTTGCTTATTTCTTGAAATGATCTAACAATTTCATTCACGTAATCATTTAAAGAAAGATTAATATTTAAAAATTCGTCCTCAATACTTGGATTCAATGATAATTTTTTAAGTATTTCTCTACATCTATTGCTTTGTCCAATTAATAAATCTAGATCTTTGCTAATTTTATGTTGATTTCCATATTCTTTTTTTAGCTCTTTTGCTGTTAGTAAAATTGTAGAAAGAGGTGTCCCAAGTGAATGCGCCGCTGCTGCCGCTTGTCCTCCTAATGAAAGAAGTTCATTTTCTTTTGCCATTAATTCTTGAATTTTATCATATGCTTTTTTTCTAATTCTGCTTTCTTCGCCAAATTTAAAACCAAAGTACACTAAAAAAATTAGACCTATAATTATTGATATGGGTATAGCATACAAATAATGTTCGGTAACATGAAAGTGTGATTCATCAGGATGGGGCAAATCATAGTAAAAAAAAGTTAAAACTATTAAAACTACAGCTATAATTGTAACTAGTATAGTTGAGCTTAAAAAATGCAAATACTGTGACGAAAATACAGCGGGTATTAATATTAAAAATATAAATGGGTTTGTTACTCCTCCAGTAAAAAAAAATAAAAGTCCTAACTGAAAAATATCGTAAGTTAAATATATTGTTGATTTGGAATTGTTAAGTTGATTATTTTTTATTTTAAACTGTAATACAAGGTTAGTTAAAATGCTAAATGATACTATTGAAATACATGCAAAATAATGAAAACTGTACTCAAAAAAAAATTGAACTATTAAAATTGCACTTATTTGTCCAATATAAGCTATCCATCTTAAATTAACATAAGTAGATTTATTTAATGAATATAAATTCGAAACTTTAAAAAACTCCATTATTAGATGTCTAGATTTGAAACATTAATAGCGTTTTCAACAATAAAATCTTTTCTTAAGGATACATCATTACCCATTAATGTATGAATTAATTCATAATCTTTTTTTAAATCTTTTGAATATTGAACTTGAAGTAAACTTCTAGTCTCGGGATTCAAAGTAGTACTCCATAATTCTGCTGGGTTCATTTCTCCTAATCCTTTGAATCTTTGTATGCTTATTTTTGATTTTTCTTCTTGTAATTTTTTTTCAAAATCTTTTGAACCTTTTTTAGTTTTTTTTAATTCTTTTGAATTATTTAAAATATGCTTTTCTAATTCTTTTTCATCTTTAATATAAATTCCTTTTGATCCTTTATTAATTTTAAACAATGGTGGTTGTGCAATGTAAATATAGCCATTCTCGATTAGTTTGTTAAATGGTTTATTGTTGAAAAATGTTAAAAGCAATGCTCTTATATGGGAACCGTCTACATCTGCGTCGGTCATTATTATAATTTTTCCATACCTAAGGTTCTTTAATTCAATCTCTTCATCTTTTGGATCTAGGCCTAAAGCATTGATTAAAGTAACTATCTCATTAGATGAAATTAATTTAGCAAGAGTCTTGGTTCTAATTTCATTTCCATTTCCATTTTTTTTTGTTCCATTTGTATTTGTATATGTGTTCAAAATCTTTCCTCTTAAAGGAAGAACTGCTTGGAATTCTCTGTTTCTACCCTGTTTTGCTGATCCTCCAGCAGAATCTCCCTCGACTATAAACAATTCTGTTCCATCCTGTTTGGAATTTTGACAATCAGCAAGTTTTCCGGGCAATCCAGTTAGTTCTAATGCTCCCTTTCTTCTCACATTTTCTCTAGCTTTTCTTGCAACATCTCTGGCTAAGGCTGCCTGAACTACCTTTGTCAGAATAATTTTAGCAATAGATGGATTCTGATCAAACCAAACAGAAAGTTTTTCGCTAATTATATTTTCAACAATATTTCTTACTTCAGAAGAAACTAATTTATCTTTTGTTTGTGATGAAAATTTTGGATCAGGAATTTTAATTGAAAGCACACAAGTTAGCCCTTCTTTTATATCATCTCCCGAAATATTAATTTTATTTTTTTTTAGTAAATTTTTTTCTGCCGCATATTTATTTATAACTCTTGTAAGTGCACTTCTAAATCCTAATAAATGAGTCCCTCCATCTTTTTGATAAATATTGTTTGTGTAAGGATAAACATCTTCTGAATAGCCTGCATTCCATTTTAATGAGCACTCTATTTCCAAACCTCCTTTTTTTCCTTCTATAAATATTGGTTTTTTAAATAAATCATTATCATTTTTATTTTTTAGCTTTTCTCTATCTTTATCTAAAAATTCAATAAATTCTAAAATTCCTCCATCAAATTTAAATTCTATACTTTTTGTTTTTTTTAAAGATAAATCATTAATAGAGATTTTTATTCCTTTATTAAGGAATGCAAGTTCTCTCATTCTTTTTTGGATTATAGCAAAACTAAACTTTGTTGAAGAAAAAATATTTTTTGATGGTAAAAATTTAATTTGAGTTCCAAATTTCTTAGATTTGCCAATTTCTTTTAAAGGTTTTACTGAATCGCCATCTTTAAATTCTATAAAATATTTTTTTCCATCTCTTTCTATTGTTAACTCCAATTTTTCTGAAAGTGCGTTTACAACAGAAACACCAACCCCGTGCAATCCACCAGAAACTTTATATGAGTCATGATCAAATTTTCCACCTGCATGAAGTTGGGTCATTATTACTTCTGCTGCAGATTTTTTTTCTCCTTTATGAATATCAACCGGGATTCCTCTTCCATCATCATTAGCTGTAATACTACCATCTGAATTTATGTCTAAATTTATATTTTTACAATATCCCGCCAAAGCCTCATCAATAGAATTATCAACTACCTCATAAACCATATGATGCAAACCAGTTCCATCATCGGTATCTCCTATATACATGCCGGGTCTTTTACGAACTGCTTCAAGACCTTTTAGTACTTTGATTGAGTCTGCTTGATAATTTGTGTTTTTTGTCATTTTATTTTTTTTTGGAAAATTATATTATAACATTTTTTTTTGAAGAATAAAAATCAACTTAATAAAATGCATGAAATTAATGTTGATAATTAATAATTATAAACTGAAATTAATTTTTTTTATTAAAATATTAATTTTTGTTAAAAAGTAACTTTTTTAACCGCAAAAAGAGTTGATTTAAACCCACAAGTATCTTTTCAATACACATGATTAATTTGTTTAACTTTGAATATGGCGGAGAGAGTGGGATTCGAACCCACGGTACCTGTGAGGGTACACACACTTTCCAAGCGTGCGCCTTAAACCACTCGGCCATCTCTCCTTTAATCGCTCTCAAAAAATGTCCATGGCAGTTCATGACATTGGAAATATTTTTTAAACCAATAAGAGATATATCTTTCCGACAAAAAAGCATATATTCGTGTTTCATAGTTTTTAAACTGATCAAATCCTAACTTGCTTTCGCATTTATCAAGCCAAGTAAATAAGTTTTTGTACCATTTGTTTAATATTTTTGGTTTAGTAATAACCATGTTATGTGGGTTAAAGCTAACTGACTCATTCATAAAATCAAAAAAATCATACTTATCTTCGCTATCTAAGAGTTCAATTGATTGTTCCAAAATATCATAACCATGTTGCATATTAAATTGAAAACTTAATGTTTGTTTACTTTCATTAAACAATATACTTGGACTTCTCAGTATCGATCTAAAACCTTTTTTGATAATTTTCATTTTTTTAATTTTATTTACTTTTACTGGTTCACATAAAAATGATTCAAAATTTGACAGTTCATTTGGTATTTCAACTAAAAGATTGTTTTTCATTTGATTTTTTTCAATTTTATTTTCAAATATTTTACTCTTGGTCCAGAATCTTCTTCTTTGACAAAAACCAACCCATTTTTCTTCTGATATATTTAATTTATTTTTCCAATACCAGTAATGAAAAGTAAGTTCCGCATAATATTTTTCTTTATTAATTATATTACCTTGAGTATCGCAATTTAAGTATTTGGGCGATATTGGTTTACTACTTATGTTTACTAAATTATAACTAAGCTCTTCTAAAAAATTAACTCTTTTATGAGTTAAACAATACATTTCAATTTTATTATCCATAAAAGATAGAATTTATTTTTTATTTAAAAAATATTCTAAAGATTTTTTAATTCCAATTTCTAGTGTTACTGAATGTTTTATTCCAAATTTTTTTTGTTTTTTTGTATCGCCTGCTCTTGCAAAAACACCTTCGGGAGTTTTGCTTGTCCCTATCACTTTAGGTGAAAATCCAATTAAATTAGCTACTTTTTTAGCAAAGTTGATAAAATTTGTATATTTTCCTGTAGATAAATTTAATGGATCGCCATTATTAATCTTATTCATAGATTTAACTACTGCATTAACACAATCGTCTATATGTATAAAATCCCTCATTTGATAACCTGATCCCCATACATTTATTATTTTAGAATTTTTATTTTTTATTACTCTTTTACAAATACTTGGAAATGGATAAGATAAGTCTTGATCTTCTCCATATCCAGAAAATGGCCTGTAACATACTGATTTCAGATTATATTTTTCAAAAGCAATTTTTGCCAAGTATTCACATGTTAGCTTGGCCCAGCCGTAAGTTAAGTCTGGAAGTTTTATTGATTTATATAAATTAATATCTTCTTCTTTTAAAAGTCTATATGAATTTTTTCTTTGAAGCGATATTGGATATGAAGCGCTAGAACTAAAGCATAAAGTTTTTTTTGGTCTTGCTTTCACCGCCCACTGCCAATAACTGCTATCAATAGAAAGATCGTCTGCAACAATAATTGGTTCATCTTCTATAATTTTTCTACCACCTACCATTGCTGCTAAATGTAATGAATAATCAATTTCTGTATCTATATTTTTTTTAAACCATTCACGACAATCTTTTTTATAAAACTTGAAATTTTTATAATCATAAGGATTATATAGAGGCCATTTTTTTGGATTTATGCTTCCTGTAAATTTTGCAATATTATCAATGCATATAACTTTATCCCCACGATCTAAAAAATATTTAACAAATCTTCTCCCAACAAAACCTGCACCACCAGTTATTAATATTTTTTTCATTAAATCTAAGGTTTATTTTGTGAAATTATCTTCTTCCATTCATCAAAAGCATTGGATGAATTTTTTGGTAAATAATTATAAATATTTTCAGAATTTTTATATAAATCATCTATTAATTTTAAATTATTTTTATATCCTACAATTTCATTATTAAAATCAGTAAGATAGTTATGAATATTTCTCTTTTGATAAACAGTGGGTTCTCCGTATATAACTTTATATTTCTTTGATGTCACATAATAAGATGCCCAAATATCATCCATTCTCCCAACGTGTGGAAATAAAAAATAATCTTTAACTACATCTCTTTTTATTAATGTATTCTGGGAATTAAAAGGTGATATTTTTTTTGAAAAAAAAGGAAAATATTTTTTTTTAAATTTGCATTCTGGAGCAAAGACAAATCTAGTTATTGCATCAACATCAGGATCGCCATCCCAAAAATTAGCCTGTACATCAGGAGAAAAAGTAAGCTTTCCTTTTTTTTTATATTTTCTATTATTTATTAATTCAAGAGGATATCCTCTATGCCACAAGTTTTTATGATTTGTATAGCCAACTGGATCAAATATTTTTTTATTTGTATTTATTAAATTAACTTTAATTCTCTTGTTTAAGTAAATATTTTTGAACCAATTGTTATATGGTATATTATCATCATCAATTAAAGCTATAATTTCAGCACCTCTGTTATAAGCCTCTAGTATAGCGAAGTTTCTTCTTTGAATGCAGTTCCATCCAATTAATTTGGATAGCTTTGGCCATCTTTTTTCTTGGTACTTAGTGCTTAAGACGATTGAATTTTTCAGCTTAAATTCTTTTGATTTTTTATCTAAAGCAACAATTAATTTACAGTTTTTGTTGTTTGCAAATTTTTTTAGTGCTTCTGTTGGTTTATTAATTGTTGTCGTTGCAATATAAATCATTTTTTTTGAATTATTATTTCTTTATAAGATCTTTATATATATTTAATTTAAATTCTAAATATTTTATTTCTAAGTCTTCTAAATGTTTTTCTTTGTCTATTTAAAAAACGTTTTAAATATCCATATTTCAGGTCACGTTTTGCTAAAATTGGATAGTTTTCCAAATGATCCCATTTTCTACCTGAGCCATCCTTGCCTTCAGCCCACTCACATTCAGATGCAGAAATACATTTTATTTTGTTAATTTTACTTAGTAATGAAAAGCTTGCTTGGCACGCTAAATGAATTTTAAAATCATTATGATTTTGAAATTTTGAAGTTGTGTCATCAACTAGGTAATCATTTTTTATAATACTCTTCCATTCATCTAAGAATTTTTTAGATATTTCATTATTTTTTATAAACCAAGCGCCACACCATATTTGAGGTTCATGCATAATTTTATCATTCATTTCAATATTAAGATAATTAACAAGATCACCTTTTACAAAATTATACTCACGATTTGTTTGAAATAAATAATTATATTTATTTTTTATTTCCGGAGGTGTTTTACCATATTGAAAAGCTAAAATATTATTTTCATCTGTAATATTTATATATTCTTTTAATTTATCTATTCCTTTGCTGTTAAGATGACAGCCTACATCAGTGTATTGCAAAATACTATTATTGGGTATTTGATTTAAATATATTCTAACTATATCTTCTTTCCAAATTTCAAAACCATAATATCGATCTTTACCTTTAATCTGAAATTTTTTAATTCTTTCCTGAGCACTTTTTGAAAGATCTTTTGGCCTAAAAACTTTAATTTCTTTATAATAATTAAAGCTTTTTGCTTGTTTAATGAATCTATCTACGCTTAAATTTAAATCTTCACTTGCAAAAGAGCATAAGTAAATTCTATTATTCATAATCTTCTTTTATGGTTATATTATGAAAAAAAATTATTCAATAAATAAAAATGGGAATTAGCTTTCACGAATATAAGTTTTTAGAACGTATGTTTGATTCTAATAAGTTTGGCGATGTTCTAACTCTTGGAAAACAAGAAATAATTTTAGATCAATTTGACAAAATAAAATTAAATTTAGGTAAAAATATTTACATTAACGATCAATACATTGATCGAGTACTTATTAATAATTTTAATGCCAAGAAAGTAAAATCTATAGATAATTCGAAATTTGAAGGAGCCGATATTATTATGGACATGAATAAGCCAATAGAAAATATAAATGAAAAATTTGATACTATTATAGATTTTGGAGTTTCAGAGCACATATTTAATGTAACACAAAACTTAAACAATATATCTAAACTATGTAAAATAGGTGGCACTATTTTGCATTCGCTTCCATCAAATAACAATTGCGGTCATGGATTTTGGCAATTCTCACCTGAACTATTTTTTTCTTTATATTCAGATGCAAATGGTTTTTCAAATACCGAGATTTTTATTTTTAATACACACAATAAATATGAATGGTGGAAAGTAAATAAACAACAAGCCGGAGAAAGATTAGAATTAAGTTCTGAAGTTCCTTTGTATATAGCTGTAAAAACATCTAAAAAAATTGATGTAGATAGTGTAATTGTACAACAATCTGATTATGTCGAAAGATGGAATGATAAAATTGAATTAAATAAAAAAAATAAAAATATTGTTAGCATCATATGCAAAAATATAAAAGACAATGTTAAAAAATTACTTTTTAATTTTTTTCTTACAATAAAATTTTCAGAAAAAGTAAAAGGTCGTAAATCAATGACTAAAAATAATTTTAAAAAAAATAAGAATTTAACAAATATTAAATTTTAATGCTCTCTATAAAAAAATTTATTTCTAAAATTATTGGTTGGTACGGTTTTAAACTTTTAAGTAAAAATCATATTAAAAATTTAAGAATAATATCAAAAAATACTAAATTAAATACAAATAATATTTTAGGTAAAATTTTTAGTAAAATTAAAATTAATTCTTTAATTCAAATAGGTGCAAATGATGGTGATAGGTTTGACAATTTAAACTTCTTTATAAAAAAATATAAGATAAAAAGCATACTTGTTGAACCAGTAAGAAAATATTTTTTATCTTTAAAATCAAACTATAAAGAATTGGATTTTGTAAATTTAGAAAATAGTGCAATTTCTGTAGAAGAAGAAAAAAATTATATCTACACAGTAAGTGAAAAATTTTTGAATAAATATGACAACCACATACCTGGAATAAATTCGTTTGATAAAAATCACCTTATTTCACATGGTGTAAAAAAAAAGCATATAGAAAAAAAAGAAGTTGTAGCGATCTCGATTGAAAAGCTTATAGAAAAATACAAAATTGACAATTTAGATTTACTTTTTATTGATACGGAGGGATATGATGGGAAGATTGTTTATGACTTTCTTTCAAAAAGCTCTATGAGACCAATTATAATATTTGAATTTATACACATAAAATTTAATTTTTTTGAAAAAGTTATAAAAAAACTAGATGAAAAAAATTATAATTATTTTGAAGTCCAGGAAAATCTTTTTTGTTTTCCTAATGAAAACAAGATAATTCTATAATTTAATCCAATCTTTATACATCCTTTTATTTTCATTAATATAGTCTGGAAAAGTATTATCTATTTCAATTTTTTGAAAAGTATCATTTCTACCTATAATGTCTTGACCTAGATCAATTCTATTTTTTATCTCATTAAGATCTAGGTATTTTTGATCAATTTTTTCGTTAAAATGATAAGGATCATTTGTTTCACATAAATTATTATACTTATATAAAAGTTCTTTTGGCATTTTTAAATTACAAAAATGCCACCCACCATTTTCAATTATGTTATTAAGTCTAAACTTATCAAATCTCCAGAAAGGTCTTTTTTTAAATTTTAAATCTCTTAGCCATTGTGGTGATTTTAAATATTTTTTTACGCATATTCTTGAACCAAGCCAATAAGGATTATTTTTGCTTAAAAGATTAATCTTATAATAGAAATGTTTTTGTTTAAATACAGCATATCTCATACTTATTTTAAAATTGTTTATTAATTTTGGGTTTGGAATTTCATCTAAATCAGAAATTATTATTAAATCGTTATCTTTTGCATTATTTATTCCTCTAGATATACAATTTCTTTGAAAATTTTCTCTCTTATATGGATCGTCTCCATCTGGCATATCCTCTACCGGTATATAAATAATTTTTTTTTCAAATTTATCAAATTTTTTAATATTAAATCTTAATTTTTTTGGATTATTTTGCCAAGTTTTGTTTCCTTCGACTATTACAAAATAATCAACAAAATTATCTAATACGTTCAATCTTAAATCTAAAAGTAGATCTTCATCCCAATATGAAAGGCAGTCATATATCATGTTATTTTTCTTTATTAATTTTTAAAACTCCAATGAAGGCTTCTTGTGGTATTTCAACCCTGCCAAACTGTTTGGATCTTGTTTTTCCTTTTTTTTGTTTATCCAATAATTTTCTTTTTCTATCTCTTGCACCTCCGCCATGAATTTTTGTTAGAACATCTTTTTTAAATCCTTTTATTGTTTCTCTCGCAATTATTTTACCGCCAATAGCTGCTTGGACTGGTATCATAAAATTATGTCTTGGAATTAAATCTTTAAGTTTTTCGCAAACTTCCCTTCCAATAGATTGGGCAAAATTTTTATGTACCATCATTGAAAGTGCATCAACAGATTCTGAGTTAACTAGGATTCCAAGTTTTACTAAATCTCCCTCTCTATGCTCTATAATTTCATAATCAAAGCTTGCATATCCACTTGTCATAGATTTTAATCTATCATTAAAATCAAAAACAACTTCATTAAGAGGTAGTTCATAGTTTAATACAGCTCTATTGCCTGAATAAGACAAATTAGTTTGTACTCCTCTTTTATCTTGACATAATTTTATTATTGAGCCTAAGTATTCATCAGGAGTTATAATTGTAGATCTAATCCATGGTTCTTCAATAAATTTTATATGAGTTGGATCCGGTAAACTTGATGGATTCTGTAATTCAATAACATTTCCTTTATTAAGATGAACTTTATAAACAACTCCAGGAGTAGTGGTTAATAAATTTATATCAAATTCTCTTTCTAATCTTTCAGTAATTATTTCTAAATGGAGGAGTCCTAAAAAACCACATCTAAACCCTAAACCAAGTGCGGAGGATGCCTCAGCCTCATATGAAAAACTAGAGTCGTTTAATTGAAGTTTTGCTAAACCATCTTTTAGCTTTTGATATTCTGAACTATCTACGGGAAATAAACCACAAAAAACAACTGGTTTACTCGGTTTAAACCCAGGCAAAGCTACTTTTAAAGGTCTATTTGCATCACAAATTGTATCTCCGACTTTAGTATCAGATAAATTTTTTATTCCTGTAATTATAAATCCTATTTCGCCAGATTGTAGTTGGTTAATATCTTTTGGTTTTGGAGTAAATGTTCCAACTTTTTCTACTATGTGTTCTTCATTATTTGACATCATTTTTATTTTCATATTCTTTATAATTTGACCGTCAATTACTCTAACTAATATCACGACTCCTAAATATGAATCATACCAACTATCAACAAGTAAACATTTTAAATCATTATTTTTTTGTCCCTTTGGTGGAGGTAATTTTTCAACAATTTGTTCTAAAATTTTATCAATTCCTTCTCCAGTTTTTCCTGAACAAGAAACTGCGTTACTAGTATCAATTCCTATTACATCTTCTATTTGTTTTTTTGTTTTTTCAATATCAGATGCTGGCAAGTCAATTTTATTTAAAACTGGAATAATTTCATGATTAATCTCTAGTGCTTGATATACATTTGCCAATGTTTGAGCTTCTACTCCTTGTGTGCTATCAACTATCAATATTGATCCCTCGCAAGCATACAATGATCTACTTACTTCGTAACTAAAGTCTACATGACCCGGGGTATCTATTATATTTAAAATGTAATCTTTTCCATCTATTGACTTATAGTGTAATTTAACCGTTTGTGCTTTAATTGTAATTCCTCTTTCTCTTTCTATGTCCATAGAATCTAAAACTTGAGCTTTCATTTCTCTCTCAGTAAGTCCACCACACTTATGAATTAATCTGTCCGCTATTGTAGATTTTCCATGATCAATATGGGCAATGATTGCAAAATTTCTGATGTTATCAATTGTAGACATGATTACGATCTTATTTTCGCACCAGATTTTGACTCTACAGTTGAAATTATAAGCTGATTAACTTTTTCTAAATCTTCATCATTTAAAGTTTTTTCTAAAGATTGAATTGTAACATTTAAAGCAATTGATTTTTTATCATTTGGAATTTTTTCTCCTTCATAAACATCAAAAACTTTTACTGATCTAATTAGGTTTTTATCAATTTCAGAAATTATATTAACTAAATCTTGTACCTTAAAATTTTTATCAATTACAAAAGCAAAATCTCTTTCTGATTTTTGATAATCTGAATATTGATATTGAGTTTTTTGATCTTTTAATTTTTTACTTGTTTCTTTTATATTATCTAAATAAATTTCAATACACACTAAAGCTTCAGTTTTAATGTCAATTTTTTTTAAAATATTTGGATGAATTTCCCCAAAATATGCAACTGGATTATTTTCATTTTTATTTAAATAAATGGTTCCTGATTTACCTGGATGATAATAACTTGGTGTTTTATCATAAACATAAAGCTTATTTTGATCAAAACCTGACTCGACTAAACTTTGAATTACATCTCTTTTCGCATCAAAAACATCAACTGATCTTTCATTTTCTATCCAATTATTCCTTGATACTTTGCCAGATTTCAAGCCTGCTAAAACTATTTTTTGTTGCCCTGGCTTATTTCCATTAAATATGGGTCCAATTTCGAAAAGTGAAATATCTTTAAAACCTCTATCTAAATTCTTTTTTAAATAAATTATCAAGTTAGAAAAAATTGAACTTCTTAAAACATTTAAATCAGAACTAATTGGATTTACAATTTCTACTTCATTCTTATCTTCTTTAAATAATCGGTTGATTTTTGAGTCTGTAAACGACCAGGTTACAGTCTCATAATAGCCTTTTGATGCAACAGAACGTTGCAAAAAGTGAAATAATTTTTTTTGCTTATTTAGTGTAGGTTTTTCTCTAACTTTCTCTGGTAATTCTGTTTTAATTTGATCGTAACCCTTAATTCTTACTATCTCCTCTACTATATCAATTGGCTGCAAGATATCGGGTCTCCAGGAAGGAGTTGTTAGAATTAAATCATTATTCTTTTTATTAATTTCAAATCCTAAATCAGTTAAGATTTTCATTATTTCTTTTTCGGCAACTTTAAAGCCGGTAATGCTTTGAAATAAAGCTATAGGAAATCTTATTTGGGTTTTCTTAGAAGTTTCACTTTTTTGTACATCGAATTTACTTATTTCACCACCACATATTTTTTGTATTAATGTGGCTGCTTTAACCAGTCCCTCTTTAATTGAATCTGGATCGATTCCTCTCTCAAATCTAAATTTTGCATCAGTATCTAAATTTAACAATTTAGAAGTTTTTCTTATAGATTTGGAATTAAAATAAGCTGACTCTAATAGAACATTTTTTGTATCTAGCTCTGTTCCAGATCTAGTTCCACCTATTATTCCTCCGAGTCCTAAAACGCCAGATTTATCTGATATTACACACATATTATCTTGAAGCGTATATTTTTTGTTATCTAAAGCTTCAAAGCTTTCACCTTTTTTTGAATTTCTAACAATAATACCTTCATTAATTTTATCTGCATCATAGGCATGCAGTGGTCTATTTAAATCAAACATTATATAATTTGTTACATCTACTATTGTTGAGATTGGTTTTTGGCCTAATGATAATATCTTGTCTTTTAGCCATTTTGGACTTTCGGTATTTTTAATACCTTTGATTAAACAGCTCCCAAACGTAGAACATCCTTGATTTTTTTCTTTAGTAATTTTTACTTTTATTTTCTGGGTTCCCTTAAATTTTATTTTATTCTGATTATATTTTTTAAGTTTTCCAGCACCTGCTGCTGCTAGATCCCTAGCAACACCTCTTACTCCAAGGCAATCAGCTCTGTTTGGAGTAATTGAAAGATCAATTACTTTTGGACTATTGTTTTTAAAATATTTTTTACCAATTTGATTTTTGTATTTTTTTGAAGGTAGTTCAGTTATTCCTTCACTTTCATTTGATAATTTTAACTCTGATTCTGAGCAAAGCATTCCATATGAAGTTACTCCTCTAATTTTGCTTACCGATAATTTCATCTGATTTTTTGGTATTAATGCGCCAGGTGGTGCATATACAGTTAATAGATCTTTTTTTGCATTTGGAGCTCCGCAAACTACTTTTACTGTTTCTTTTTTGCCTATATCAACATCACATACGCTCAATCTATCGGCATTTGGATGCTGCTCTGCATTTACAATTTTGGCAATAACAAATTCATCTTGGTCAGATGATTGATTTTCAAAGCTCTCCACTTCAAGACCAATATTAGTTAATTTATCAATTATTTTATCGTCATTATATTTTGTTTCTAAATGTTGTTTTAACCAATCAATCGTAAATTTCATCTACTCAATCCTCTATAGCTTGAAGGCACATCTAATGGATCAAATCCAAAATGATTTAACCATCTATAATCTGTTTCAAAAAATGCTCTTAAATCATTAATTCCATATTTGAGCATTGCCAATCTATCTATGCCTATACCAAAAGCGTATCCTTGAAATTTTGAGGGATCTACTTTAACATTTTTAAGTACATTTGGATGAACCATGCCACATCCTAAAATCTCTAGCC
>Ga0187827_10001163_pt1 | contig 39369 bp, 32 predicted proteins | sample ETNtaG_39_FD_167969 | JGI IMG/M metagenome (GOLD analysis project Ga0187827, IMG submission 167969) | Marine microbial and viral communities from oxygen minimum zone, Eastern Pacific Ocean - ETNP2014_SV_150_PacBio MetaG (Illumina Assembly) | ecosystem: Environmental > Aquatic > Marine > Hypoxic...
CGGCCGAGTGCCATCGTACTACCGCCACCGCCACCGCCACCGCCACCGCCACCGCCACATCGCTGAGCGCCGCCAGCTCGCAGCTTTTCTAAATCTTACTAACGAATATGTACCGCCTTGGGGCGATTGCACTACATGTTGTTTTGAAACGTTCGCCGTGTACCATATGATTGGTGTCATCGGATACGCCTAAACGGGGCAGCGAGACCAGAATGCCAGATCTTTTCGACGCGGCGGGCAAAACCACGGGCGACTATACAGCCAGCGACATCGAGGTTCTCGAAGGGCTCGAGCCCGTCCGCCGTCGGCCCAGCATGTTTATCGGCGGCACCGACGAGGGTGCCATGCATCACCTTGTCGCGGAATTGCTCGACAATGCCATGGACGAGGCGGTGGCGGGTCAGGCAAGCACCATCGACCTTGAGCTTGCGGCCGACGGAACGGTCACGGTGCGCGATAACGGCCGCGGCATCCCGGTCGACGTGCACCCCAAGTTCAAAAAGAAGTCGGCATTGGAAGTGATCCTCACCACACTGCATTCGGGCGGCAAGTTTTCCGGCAAGTCCTATGAGACAGCGGGCGGGCTGCACGGCGTCGGACTATCGGTGGTCAACGCTCTCGCCGAGACCCTGACAATCGAGGTGGCGCGCGACCGCAACCTGTGGCGCCAGAGCTATTGTCGGGGCGAGCCGCAAGGCAAGCTGGAAAAGATCGGCGCGATTCAGAACCGACGCGGCACCAGCATCAGCTTCCGGCCCGACACCACCATTTTCACCGAGCAGGCCCGCTTTCGCCCTGCCAATCTATACCGCATGGCACGCTCCAAGGCCTACCTCTTCCGCGGCGTCAAGATGAGCTGGCGCTGCGCCCCCCAGCTTCTCGGCAGTGGCGACGACATTCCTGAAAAGACCGTACTGCATTTCCCAGGCGGCCTCGCGGACTATCTCGCCGGCACGCTCAACGGCGGCGCCACAGTAACTGCCCTGCCCTTCGTCGGTGAGGCCAAGCTCGCCGGCGGAAAGGGGCGCATCGAATGGGCCATCGCCTGGCCAAGCGACGGCGGTAGCGCCTTCCTCTCAAGTTACTGCAACACCGTACCGACGCCGTTGGGCGGCAGCCACGAGCAGAGCCTGCGGAGCGCCTTGGGCAAAGGCATGCGCGCTTATGGTGAGCTGGCGCGCAACCGCCGCGCAGCACAGATCACCGCCGACGACGTGATGGCCGAGGCTTGCGGGCTCTTGTCGCTGTTCATAGCTGCCCCTCAGTTCCAGGGACAGACAAAGGAAAAGCTGGCATCGCCGGAAGTGGCAAAGCTTTTGGAGACCACGCTCAAGGACCATTTCGAGCATTGGCTGGCGAGCGACCCAGAGGCCGCCAACGCCCTGCTCACCCATGTGCTGGCCAGGGTCGACGAGCGCCTCAAGCGACGCCAGGACAAGGAGGTCGCGCGGCAATCCGCCACCCGCAAGCTGCGCCTCCCAGGCAAGCTCTCCGACTGTACGCGCAGCGGTGCGGTGGGCACCGAGGTCTTCCTCGTTGAGGGCGATTCCGCCGGCGGCTCGGCCAAGCAGGCGCGCAATCGCGAGACCCAGGCAATCCTGGCCTTACGCGGCAAGATCCTCAATGTCGCCTCCGCCTCGGCCGATAAACTGCGCAGTAACAAGGAACTCAACGACCTGATCCAGGCACTCGGCTGTAGCACCGGCGATTCCTATCGCGAGGACCGCCTGCGCTACGAGCGCGTCATTATCATGACCGACGCCGATGTCGATGGAGCCCATATTGCCTCGCTGCTGATGACATTCTTTTTCCGCCTCATGCCGGATCTGGTGCGCGGCGGCCATCTGTTCCTTGCCCAGCCCCCGCTCTACCGCCTCACCCATGGCGCGCAGACGGTCTATGCCCACGACGACGCCGATCGCGAGCGGCTGCTGGCCAGCGAGTTCAAGGCGAACTCAAAGGTCGAGGTCAGTCGCTTCAAGGGCTTGGGCGAAATGCCGCCGGCACAGCTCAAGACCACCACCATGGCACCGGCCACCCGCACCCTGCTGCGCATCAACATCGACGAAGAGGAGGAACGACCAACGGCGCGCCGGGTCGACGAACTGATGGGCCGAAATCCAGAAAAGCGCATGCAATTCATTCAAGAGCACGCCGCCTTGGTGGACGATCGGGATCTGGACATTTGAGCGCACGCACAATCATCGTTCTGACCCTGACGGCGCTGCTGGCTAGCGCCTGTGCGCTCGGTGACAAACGCATCTACAACCACAAGGTCTTCCGCCCGAATGCGACGAGCTATCTCATCGCCGGCGGCACGGACAGCCGCGCCGTGCCCACCTTTATTGTCGGCAATCCCTTCGGCATCGCCCCGGCGACTCTGGCCAACGTAGTCTCATCCTCACTGCAAAGCGCCTTTCCGGGCCGCGACGTAACCTTCGCGACACGACGCACGACTGGCCTGCGCGACGACGTCTTCATGGTCGTCGCCTTCGATCCACCGAAGACTGCATCTGCGCAACGCATCTGCCGTAGCCGGGGACGCATTTCCTCCATCACGGTCGGTGAGAGTATTCGCACTTTGATGGCGTTCTGTCTTGCCGGCACGCCCCTTGTCAGTATCGAGAGCAAGGTCGCCCGCGGTAGTGGCACCGGCGACAAGACCTTCGTTCTGCTGCTGCGCGACATGGCCCGGCGCATGTTCTAGGCAAAAACGAGATTTGATTGCTGGGCACGGCTTACGCGCTCACCTACCGGTCCCCACCTAGGACCCAAGCCCGATTTTTCTGAGGGAATTATTTGCACCATCGATATGGTTCAAGAGATTGCCGAACGTGGCATTGGCGACCGCACTGATGGCTTAGACAATGGCGTCGCCGCTGGGATCTTCTGACAAGCTATCAACAAAAAGACTCATCGATCTTCAGCTGCTGCACCGAGAAGTACTTGAGGTGGTGAGGCAGAAAAACCGGTGCCGAAATTGCCAATGACCAACGCAACGCCAAGCGCGTACAGGCCTTCAAGAAATTCACTGGCGCTATCAATTTGATTCAGTTTCATGCTTTTGGTGATCTGAAGTTCGAGCAGGTGTCGCGCAAAGGCAAGCTTACCGCCTTTAACCAACAACTCGCTCAAGATGCTACCGGCACACCTGGGTCTCACCTCCGATAATCTTCCTGCCTTTGGTATTGAGGTATTATTGTTAGTCGGATAACAATTAACTCTTATCTTTGTTGGTCTGTAGTCCCTATTTCAACTGGCTCTGTCTCCTTACCGTCGCGTGCATCTCTACGTCGCAAGGCCATAGGGATCGTACCCTTCTGCCGTGACCTGATACAGGGCAGTGTCAATCTTACGGATCAGCCCATTGGTATGGTTGTCACCGCCAGGATAGATGCTGATAACGATGCGGATCGCGGTCTCATTACGGTGGCCATCGATGTCGAAGGACTGGACGATGCTTTATAGAATACAGCCCTCCAGAATACATACCGCGTCGATATTCTATACACTGGACATGACGACAGCGAACTTATCAGAGTTCAAGCGCGCCAGCATTTCGCTAGCGCGCAATAACGCCGGCAACCATGGCGACCATAGTGTCCGCCTTCAAAAAGTCTGTGATAGTGATGCCTAAAACTGATCTAAGTAGCGCAATCTGAACCGCCCAAACTGCAGCATGACAAAGCAAGCCAGAACATAGGATGATGTTCTGTTGATCGGAATTTATGTTGATTTTCCTGCGCTAAAACATGATATTCTAGCTTGGAATGTAAATAGCGTTCTAAACGCCCCGGACCAAGCGGTCCAACCGCTAGACAGAAAAGCATCAAACAGCGTACATGGATTTTAAATCCCTCGGCCTCGGCCAGGAAACATTGCGAGCCGTCGAAGACGCCGGCTACCAGCGCCCCACCCCAATACAAGAGAAAGCGATCCCGGTTATTTTGCAGGGTCGCGATGTTCTGGGGTGCGCACAAACCGGCACCGGAAAGACAGCATCTTTCACATTGCCAATGATCGATATTCTCAGCACTGTCCGAGCACGCACTCGCATGCCGCGCTCGCTAATCCTCACGCCAACGCGTGAGTTGGCGATCCAGATCTCAGAGAATTTCAATGTTTATGGCAAGTATCACAAGCTATCTATGGCCTTGCTGATCGGCGGCATATCGATGGGCGATCAGCAGCGTGCGCTCGAGCGTGGCGTCGATGTTCTGATCGCCACGCCCGGTAGATTAATCGACCTGTTCGAACGCGGTAACGTCCTGCTGACCGGCATCAAGGTATTGGTGATCGACGAAGCCGACCGCATGCTTGATATGGGCTTCATCCCGGATGTGGAGCGCATCGTTAGCCTGCTGCAGCCGATCCGTCAGACCTTGATGTTCTCGGCCACTATGCCGAAGGAAATCCGTCGTCTGGCGGATAAATTTCTAGTGTCGCCGAAGGAGATTACCGTCGCACCGCCCGCCTCGCCCCCGGACATGGTCGATCAGTTTCTAGTCATGAGTACGGTACGCGACAAACGCAAGGCATTGTGCTTACTGATAGAAAGGCAGCCGGTCGAGAATGCACTAATCTTCTGTAATCTAAAGAAGGAGGTGGACGAGCTTTCGCGCTCGCTCAAGCGGCACCGCCTGTCTGCGGCAGGTTTGCATGGCGACATGGCGCAAACATCGCGCATGGAGACTTTGGCGGCGTTCAAGGAGGGAGCCATCACCCTGCTGGTGGCGACCGATGTCGCGAGCCGCGGACTTGACATCGCCGGCCTCAGTCACGTCTTCAATTACGACGTGCCCATTCACCCGGAAGACTATGTTCATCGCATCGGTCGCACGGGACGGGCAGGCCGCACCGGACGTGCCTTTACAATCGGCACGCCGCGTGACGCCAAGTTTCTCAAGGCAATCACTGATCTAATTGGCCACGAAATCCCGCAAGGGACGCTCGAGGCTCCGGTCGCCCCCGCCGCCAAGCCACAGGTAGACGGTGAGGTGGAAGAGAAGACGAAGGCAAAATCGAAAACCGCAGTGGAACCTGAAGAGAAGACGAAGGAAAAGCCCGAAGTCGCAGTGGAAGCGCCGACGGCAACAGCTAAAGAACGTAGGCCCGGTCGCAGCAACCGGAGTAAGAGCAAGGCAGCGGTGAAGCCGAAGAAGGACGCCCCGGTCACCGGCATGGGCGATCACGTACCCGCGTTCATGCTGAGACCGGCGCGCACAGCTAGTTGAACGAAGATCCGCCATGCAGACTATTTTTATCAATATCAAGTGTGAACTCGGCAAGGCCTATGCGGTCGCCGATAGCCTCGTGCAGAATCTCGACGAGGTTTCCGAGGTCTATTCCACCTCGGGCCAGTACGACCTGCTGATCAAGGCCTACCTAGCAGATAACAGTGACATCGGGCACTTCATCAACGAGCGTATTCATAGCGTCAATGGCGTTTCGGATACCTTCACCACCATTACCTTCAAGGCTTTTACCTGACGTCGGGCTCGCCGCAGGGTAGACTGCGGCCATGGCACAACACTTCGATCTCGTCGTCCGCGGCGGCACGGTAGTCACCAACGTCAGTCACGGCCATGCCGATATCGGTATCGTCGGCAGCCGCATAGTAGAAATCAGCAATCTCGGCGACGCCAAGGCTGAGCACACAATCGACGCACGCGGGCTGCATGTGCTGCCCGGCATCATCGACAGCCAGGTCCATTTCCGCGAACCCGGCCTTGAGCATAAAGAGAACCTGGCCAGTGGCACCGCGGCAGCGGCGCTTGGCGGCGTCTGCACGATCTTCGAGATGCCCAACACCTTCCCGGCCACCACAACGGCTGAGACCTTGGCAGACAAGCTGGCTCGCGCCGACGGTAGATCGTGGACAGATTACGCTTTTTTCATCGGTGCTTGTAAGGAGAATATTGAAAAGTTACCTGAGCTAGAGAAGCTACCCGGATGCTGCGGCGTTAAGATCTTCATGGGCTCCTCCACCGGCAGCCTGCTAGTCGCCGACGACGAGACACTGGAGTGCGTCCTGCGCTCGGGTAGCCGTCGGGTTGCCGTCCACGCCGAGGATGAGACCCGGCTCAGAGAGCGCCGCACCCTTGCTGAAAGCGGTGACGATCCGGCCCTGCATCCGCAGTGGCGGGATGTCGAGACCGCGCGCCTGGCGACCGAGCGCTTGTTACGCCTGGCGGAAGAGACGCGCCGGCCCGTGCACGTGCTTCATGTCACCACAGCGGAGGAAATGGCGATGCTGCGCAGGCGTCCCGATTGGGTAAGTGTGGAGTGCACGCCGCAACACCTCACCCTTGAGGCTCCTACCTGCTACGCCGAACTCGGCAGCTTAGCCCAGATGAACCCGCCGATCCGCGAGGCGCGCCACCGCGAGGCTCTGTGGCAGGGTTTGGCAGACGGCGTCGTAAATGTGATCGGCTCTGACCACGCGCCCCATAGCCGCGAAGAGAAGGCAAAACCCTATCCCAAAAGCCCGTCAGGCATGCCGGGAGTGCAAACCATGCTGCCGCTCATGCTCGACCATGTTGCAGCCGGCCACCTTAGCCTTAACCGCTTGGTGGATCTGCTTTGCAGCGCTCCGGCCCGCCTTTATCGCACCCATGGCAAGGGCGCCATCCTTCCCGGCAACGACGCCGACCTGACCTTGGTCGACCTCAAGGCGCAGCGCCACATCGAAAACAACTGGTTGGCGAGCAAATGCGGCTGGAGCCCGTTCGAAGGCCGCGCACTGACCGGCTGGCCAATGGCAACGATCATCCGCGGCCGTGAGGTAATGCGCGACGGCGAGCTTTTGGGAGACCCGTCGGGTGCGGCGGTGCGTTTCGACGCTTGAAGGCACAGGCGGCGGTCGCTACTTGGAGGCTATGATGCGGCATATGTTCTGGCTTGCTCTGATTTTGTTCGCCGCCACACCTGCGGCAGGACAGACTTTCAAGATTCCCGAAGGCTTTCAGCACGAGGTCGTGCGAGAGACAGATGCGGCGGGCGAGCATATCGCTGTGCTGCGGGTCATGCCCGAGCCCGGTGCCTTCTCACAGCTCAGCAGTATTGAGATGCGCCCGCTCTCGGAGAATATTGCCTATCCAGCCGACTGGCTCGACGGGCGCATGACCGCGTTTCTTAACGATACGGAAGTGGCCGATGTAGAGAGCGTTCTCAATGCGCCGGACAGCCCCCTTGCGGATCCCGCCTTCGAACCCCTCACCGAGATTCTGCAGGCGGCGATGGACCATCTCCATCGCCTTGGTCAGGCGCCGCTCAAGTACTGCGACGTTCAACGCCGCGGCGAGAACGCGGTCGGTGTCTATGATGAGTTGGCATGCCGTTTTACGATCGGGCCGCTCGGGTGGTACTTAGTGCTTCGGCTCCAAGAGCTTGACGGCGTCTGGTACTACACGCGCATCGCCACGATGAATAAAAAGCGCCTACGCCATCTCGTCGCCATCGCCAACTCCTTTCACGTCGAGTAGGAAAGCTTCATGTCCAGCCAGCCGCAGCCCGAGCTCGCCGCCCGCCTCTCCGACCACGCGAGCAGCTTCGATTGGGCCGACCCCTTCCGCCTCGACGACCAGCTCGATGAGGATGAGCGCCTGATCCGCGAGACCGCACACAACTTCGCCCAAGATCGGCTGATGCCAGGGATTGTTGAGGCCAACCGCAGCGAGAGCTTCGACCGTCACATCATGGAGGAGATGGGTAAGCTAGGCTTGCTCGGCGCGACCATCGAGGGCTATAGCTGCGCCGGTGCCAGCACGGTCGCCTATGGCCTCATCGCGCGGGAGGTCGAGCGCGTCGACTCTGCGTATCGTAGCTGCCTCTCGGTGCAGTCGAGCCTGGTCATGTGGCCGATCTCTGCGTATGGCACCGAGGAACAAAAGCAGCGCTGGCTGCCGGGCATGGCTGCCGGCAAGCTGATCGGGTGCTTCGGGCTGACCGAGCCCGACCATGGCTCCGACCCGGGCGGCATGACCACCCGCGCACGCGCCGTTGACGGCGGCTTCCGTCTCACTGGCTCGAAGACCTGGATCAGCAACAGCTCGATCGCCGATGTGCTTCTGGTCTGGGCCAAGGATGAGAGCGGTAAGATCCGCGGCTTCGTCGTCGAGCGCGGTGCTGAAGGCCTCTCGACGCCGAAACTCGAAGGCAAGTTCTCGCTACGGGCCTCGCCGACCGGGATGATCTTGCTCGATGACGTGTTCGTGCCGGAGGAGAACATCTTCCCCGAGATCCGTGGCCTTGCCGGACCATTCGGCTGCCTCAACAATGCGCGCCTAGGGATCGCATGGGGCAGCATGGGCGCGGCAGAATTCTGCTGGCATGCGGCGCGCACCTACACTCTGGAGCGCACCCAGTTCGGCCGGCCGCTTGCAGCAACCCAGCTGGTGCAAAAAAAGCTTGCCGACATGCAAACCGAGATCGCGCTCGGTTTGCAGGCCGCGCTACGAGTTAGCCGCCTCAAGGACCAAGGCAAGGTGGCGCCGGAGATGATCTCAATCATCAAGCGCAACAATTGCGGCAAGGCCCTCGATATCGCCCGCGTCGCCCGCGACATGCACGGGGCCAACGGCATCGCTGACGAGTACCACGTCATCCGCCACGCCATGAACCTGGAGGCGGTCAACACCTACGAGGGCACGCACGATATCCACGCCCTCATTCTGGGGCGTGCGCAGACCGAAATTCAGGCCTTCAAGTAGAGCGTCAGCCGGCCATCGTCAGACCGCCGGAAACACTGAGCACCTGGCCAGTGACGAAACCAGCGTCGTCGCTGGCAAAGAAGCATATGGCGCCTGGCAAGTCGTTGGGCTGGCCTAACCGCCCCATGGGGATAGCGCGACGCAAGGCCTCTTGTAATTTCTCCGGGTTGCGCGAACCGGCGGCAACTTCGGCAAGCAGGTTGGTCTCCGTCGGTCCCGGGCAGACCACATTGACCGTTACCCCATGCCGGGCGTGCTCGCGCGCGAGTGTTTTGGACAACCCCAGCATGCCCGCCTTGCAGGCGGCATAGACGGCTTCTCCGGAGGAGCCGACGCGGGCCGCGTCTGAGGCCACAGAAACGATGCGTCCATAGCCGCGCTCTACCATGCCGGGTAGGGTCACATGGATCATGTTAAGCACGCCAACCAGATTGATCGCGATAAGTTTCTGCCAATCCTCCGGCTCTGTCGCCACGAACGGCTTGAAGAGATCCCAGCCGGCATTGTTCACGAGGACATCGACCGGGCCGAACTCAGCCTCGACCGCGGTCACGGACGCGGCGACACCATCATAGTCGGTGATATCGCAGGCGTAGGCCTTGCTGCCGGGAGCCGTGCCCGAGACTGTCGCCGCTGCGCCGCCTTCTCGGTCTAATACCGCAACCTTGGCACCTTCATCGGTAAAACGCCGCACCGTCGCACCACCGATACCACCACCGCCGCCCGTGACGATAACCACACGATCTTCGAGTCCGCGCATACTGTCCTCCCATAGCAATAGGGCTGAGACTATAGCCTCGGTCAATTCACAAGCCAGCGCAAAACCGCCCGGCTGAGACCGTCTATAGTCAACAAAAGCGAGATTATCGAAAAATTATGGTGCGAGTTGGCTGCGATATTCGTTTCGGCCAACAGCACAAGAGCGCAGCAGAGTGAGCGGCAGAAGAAAGCTCAAGGAGCGGGAGACCCGCTTAGTTTTGGTTGTGATTGATGTAGTCGGTCCAGAATTTTATCTGTCTTGGGTTGTCATACCGTTACCCTTCACTTTCCGGCAATCATTTTTATGATTGCGGAGTAGTCGAGGCCACCATTGCCGGCAGCGCTGAAGATACCGTAAAGGGCTGCTGCCTCGGCGCCCAATGACGTGGCAGTACCGCTGGCGTTAGCCGCCTGTTGGGCAAGCCGCAGATCCTTCAGCATCATGTCCGTTGCAAAACCCGGCACAAAATTCCTATTCGACGCGGCCGTCTCGACGATTCCAGCTACCGGCAGGTGGTTGAGCATAGCCCAACAACTCCCGGACGCATTCGACGAGATATCGAACAGGGTTTGTGCCTCTAGGCCAAGCGATTTAGCCAACGTGAAGGCCTCGCAGAGGGCTATCATGGAGATACCGAGGATCATGTTGTTACAAATCTTTGCCACCTGGCCGTTGCCGCTAGGACCGGCATGGACGATCGTGCGTCCCATCTTGGCCAATACCGGCTCGGCCTTTGTGAAAGCCTCCGCCGCGCCACCGACCATGAAGGTGAGTGCTGCCACCGAAGCGCCGGCAACGCCGCCGGAAACCGGCGCATCCAGCATGGAGAGACCGGCCGCATCAGCCGCCGCCGCGATCTCGCGCGCGCTCTCGACATCGATCGTCGAGCAATCGATTAGCACGGTACCCGGCGCCGCCGCAGCTATCACTCCACCATCGCCGCAATAGACCTCGCGCACTTGGGTGCCGGCCGGTAGCATGGTGATGACCATCTCGGCGCCCTCAACCGCAGCAGCCGGCGACTCGACAGCTACGGCACCATCGACGACGATTGCAGCGACCGCTTTGGACGCAACGTCGAAGACCATCACCGCATCGCCAGCATTGAGCAGGTTGCGCACCATAGGTCCACCCATGTTTCCCACACCGATAAAACCGATCTGCATGCGGTCCTCCCTTAGTCGAATGTCAGATCGCGCTCACCGAGCGGCGCGAAATAGGCATCTACAGTCTCATCACCGACAGCATCGAGGCTTGCCGGCCGCCACGCCGGCGCCTTGTCCTTGTCGATCAACACTGCACGCACGCCTTCGCAAAAGTCGTGGTCAGCCATGAAGCGCTGGCAGAGCCGGTATTCCATCACCATGTTGGCATCGAATTCCAGACCTGCAGCCTCTGTCAGCTGGCGATGAGCCACTTTGAGACTGAGCGGCGCGACATGGCGTAGCGTCGCTGCCGTCTTCTCGGCCCATTCGCCACCCTCAGCGTCGAGCGCCGCCAGGATAGCCTCCACGCTGCCACCGGCAAAGCAGCGATCGATCTGCGCCTGCCGTTCACGCATCGGTGGCGATCCTGGATCCTCGGCATAAGTATCGAGCAACGTCTCGATCGGTGCCGAGTTGATGGCGTCGACCAGTTTTGCCAAATTACCATCCGAGACATAATGCGTCGCAGCTCCGACATAAAGGCAGTCAGCAGCTCGCGCTCGGGCGCCGCTCAGCGCCATGTAAAGGCCAGATTTTCCCGGAAACCGTGCCAGAGCATAGCCGCCCCCGACATCGGGAAAAAAGCCAATAGCCATCTCGGGCATCGCCAGCACCGTGCGATCGGTGGCGATGCGGTAGCGACCATGGATCGAGAGCCCTACACCGCCGCCCATGGTGATGCCGTCGAGGATCGCCAGATAGGGCTTCGGATAGGTGCGGATAATACGGTTGAGGCGATATTCCTCGCGGAAGAAGTTGGCGCTCAAACCCGTGCCCACCTCGCCGGCCAGGATGCGCTTGGCGATACCGACAACGTCGCCACCAGCGCAGAAGGCGTGCTCGCCGGCGCCACTGATCACTACCTCGCGCACGGCATCGTCGCCCGCCCAGTCGTGCAGCCGGGCAGTGATCTCCAACACCATGGCGTGGTTCAGAGCGTTCAGCGCCTTGGGACGATTGAGGGTGATGCTAGCACGGTCACCTTTTACAGCGAACAGAACTTCTGGCTCACTCATGAGAGTGCATTTCCGCGCAGAAGCTCGCGAGCGATGATCACGCGCATGATCTCATTGGTTCCTTCCAATATCTGATGGACCCGCAGGTCGCGCAGGATGCGCTCGATCGGGTAATCCCGCAAATAGCCATAACCACCGTGTAACTGCAGCGCCGCATTGCAAACGTCGAAGCCAGCGTCCGTCGCGAAGCGCTTGGCCATGGCGCAATGCAACGTCGCGTCCGGCGCCGCGGCATCGAGCTTGGCCGCCGCCCGCCAGATCATCAGGCGCGCCGCCTCCAACTCGGTCGCCATGTCGGCAAGCTTGAATCGTAGGGCCTGGAACTCGGCCAGCTTCTGGCCGAACTGCTCGCGCATCTGCATATGATCGCGCGTCGCCTCAAGCGCCGCACGAGCGCCGCCGAGTGAGCATGCACCGATATTGATGCGACCGCCGTCGAGACCTTTCATGGCGATCTTGAAGCCGTCGCCTTCGATACCGATGCGGTTCGCAACGGGCACGCGGCAGCCCTCGAAGATCACCGCCGCGGTGGGCTGGGAATGCCAGCCTAGCTTCTTCTCCTGGGCGCCGAAGGAAAGCCCGGGCGTATCCTTCTCGACCACCAGACAGCTTATACCACCAGGACCTCCATCGCCCGTGCGCACCATGCAAACATAGATATCGGAAGCGCCGCTGCCGGAGATGAAGGCCTTGGCGCCGTCGAGCACGTAATCGCCCCCATCGCGGTGCGCGCGGGTGCGCAATGCGGCGGCATCGGAGCCCGCGCCAGGCTCGCTCAGGCAATAGCTCGCGAACAGGTCCATCGCGGTGAGCCCGGGCAGCCAGCGGGCGCGCTGGTCATCGTCGCCGAAGCTATCGATCATCCACGAGGCCATGTTGTGGATCGAGATATAGGCCGCGGTTGAGGGACAAGCAGAAGAGAGCTCTTCAAGCACCACAGCCGTATCAACGCGCCCGAGCCCCGTCCCACCATGCGCCGGATCGCAGTAAAGGCCGGCGAAGCCGAGCGCCGCGGCCTCGCGCAATACCGCGACCGGAAAGATATTATTTTCGTCCCAGGCCGCGGCCTCGGGCGCCATGCGCTCGACGGCAAAGCTACGTGCGGCCTCGCGAAACGCCGCCTGTTCCTCACTCAGATCGAAATCCACGTCGAGTCCTCCCGAATCCCTTATCTGGTGCGGGCGTGCGCCTGTCAACACAGGAGGATTTTCAGCGACGCGCGCGTGCATTACACTCTCGTCTCTACAAGGGAGCCTACCATGCCCGGACCCCGCCTACCCGCCTACCTTGGCCGCTACCCCAATACACGCCTGCGCCGCAACCGGCGCGACGATTGGAGTCGCCGGCTGGTCTCGCAGACCCGCCTCAGCATCGACGATCTGATCTGGCCGGTCTTCGTGCATGAACTGGACAGCCCGGCACCGGTGCCCTCGATGCCAGGTGTCGAGCGGCTATCCGTGGCCGGCCTAGTCGAAGCGGCTGGCGAGGCCGCTGCGATCGGCATTTCGGCATTGGCCATCTTTCCGGTGATCAACCTCGCGCTAAAGACCGACGAGGCGGAGGAGGCCTACAATCCGGACAATCTGATCTGCCGAGCGGTGCGCGCCGTGGCCAAGGCGGTACCAGATATCGGTATTGTCTGTGACGTGGCGCTCGACCCTTTCACCTCACATGGACAAGACGGTCTGGTGCGCGACGGCTATGTGGTCAACGATAAGAGCATTGAAGTGCTGGTCAAGCAGTCGTTGGCGCAGGCAGCAGCCGGCTGTAACGTCATCGCGCCGTCGGACATGATGGACGGACGTGTTGGCGCGATCCGGGCAGCGCTAGACGCGGCAGGCCACGACAACGTCCGCATTATGGCTTATGCGGCAAAATACGCTTCTGGCTTTTACGGCCCCTTCAGGGATGCCGTCGGCTCATCCACCAGTCTCGGCAAGGGCGATAAGCGCACCTATCAGCTCGACCCGGCCAACAGCGACGAGGCACTGCGCGAGGTCGCCCTCGATATCGCCGAGGGCGCGGACATGGTGATGGTCAAGCCCGGCATGCCTTATCTCGACATCGTACATCGTGTCAAAGAAGCCTTCAGCCTGCCCACCTACGCCTATCAGGTGTCAGGCGAATACGCGATGCTCGAAGGCGCCGGCATCCAGGGGTGGGTCGACGGCGAGCGCGTGATGATGGAAAGCCTCGTTGCTTTCAAGCGCGCTGGCGCTGACGGAATTCTCACCTATTTTGCCCTACGCGCAGCGAAGCAGCTCAAGGCAGGTTAGCCAGAAATAGTCCCACATAGCGATCGTCCCAGGTCACGGGCCTGCCGCCGCCGTGGAATTTCACATGCCGTCGGCGCTCAGCATGAACAGGTCATCCTCGACATGAACGACCAGCGTCGGCGAAGCCGTGGCGCAAGATGAAGAAGCCATCGTCGAAGGCGCACACACTTCAGGCATCGCACCACCGACCGCTATTCGCCGCTGAGCCGCACGCTCTCGCCCATCGCATCATGATGCTCCCGACACAGCCGAAAATAGCGCCTATGTGTCGGCAACGATTGACGGCGGCGAGCTAGCTGCGGAGAATGCTTAACGGCGACGCGAGACGCCATATAAAAATGGAGTGAGGACAATGATTCGCTTCGAGGCGTTTGACGGGCCGTTCGGCGTAGCGGTGTATGGAGTGGATGTGGCGGCGGGAATCGATGATGCGACCTTTCGCCAGCTAGCCGAGGCGCTCTACGAGAACCGCGTCATCGTGCTCAAGGGCCAGGACTGCGCCAAGGAGGCCTATCTCGCGTTCGGTCGCCAGTGGGGAACTCCGATCACACATGTGGTCAATACCGCGCGCATGCCGGACTATCCCGAGATGATGGCGCTCGGCAATACCGCGGACTGGGCCGCAGACGACATCAACCGCAATGCCGCCGCCTTCTGGCACACCGACCAATCCTACGACGCCAATATCGCCACCGCGACCATGCTTTATGCGCGCAAGGTGCCCGATGTCGGCGGTCAAACTCGCGTGGCCGACATGAAGGCAGCCTATGATGACCTCGACGCGGAGACGCGTGCGCGTATCGACGATCTTGTCGCCATGCATTTCTACGGCGCCACCTCAGGCCAGGATAGCGAGATCGGCATCGCTCGGTTAAACGAGCGCCAGGCAGAGAAAGTACCGCCGGTGCCGCACCACCTGGTGCGCAAGCATGCGGTGACCGGCGAGAAAGCGCTCTACGCGGTAGCCGGCACGGCCTACGCCATCGAGGGCATGGCGGACGATGAAGCGCTAGCGCTGATCAGCGAGTTGAAAGCGCATGTGTTGCAGGACAAGTACATCTATCAGCATGCCTACGAGGTTGGCGATATCGCCATGTGGGACACGCAGATGACGCTGCACTCGGCAACGCCCATCGGCCGGCCCGACGGCCCCGGCAGCGAGCGTCTGGTTTGGCGTATCAGCGTCTGCGGCAAGCCACCCGTCTTTCAATAGACGAAGACGACCCCGCTACCTGAGGAGAATGCCATGCGCGGCCTGATGATGGATACGCCGTTGATGATCTCGTCGCTGCTCCGCCACGCGGCGATCAATCACGCAGACCGTGAGGTTGTCAGCCGCCTGACCGACGGCACCATCCACCGTACCAATTACGACGAGATCTACGCCCGCACCCAGCGCCTAGCCAACGCCTTGCAGCGCCTGGGTGTGAAGACGGGTGACCGCGTCGCAACCATCGCCTGGAACACCCATCGCCACTTTGAGATCTATTTCGGCGTACCCGGCATCGGTGCCGTTTGCCACACCATCAACCCGCGACTTTTCGGCGAGCAGATCGTCTATATCGCCAACCATGCCGAAGACAGCGTGCTGTTCCTCGATTTGACCTTCGTGCCGCTGGTCGAGGGCATCGCGACTGAGTTCACCTCCATCAAGACTTTCATATTGATGTGCAACGAAGATGAGATGCCCGAGACGAGCCTGCCAGGCGCGCTCTGTTACGAGACCCTGTTGGCGGTCGAGGAGCCGGGCTTCGCCTGGCCCGACTTCGACGAGAACACGGCATCCTCGCTCTGCTACACCTCCGGCACCACGGGCAATCCGAAAGGCGTACTCTACAGTCACCGCTCGACTGTGCTGCATACGCTGTGTGCGCTCGGCGCCGAGACGCTGGCGATCCGGAATCGCGATTGCATGCTCGCCATCGTACCCATGTTCCATGCCAATTGCTGGGGCACACCCTATGCCTGCGCCGCAGCAGGAGCCAAGGTCGTCTATCCGGGTCCCTTCATGGATGGTGATAAGCTGCATGCGCTGATCGAGGCCGAAGGCGTCACTATCGCTCTTGGCGTGCCCACCGTCTGGCTCGGGCTAATCAACTACATGAAGGCAACAAATACACGTATCGATACAGTTCGGCGCACGGTGATCGGCGGCACCGCGATCCCGGAAAGCATGCTGCGCACCCTGGAGGAGGATTATGGTGTCGAGGTGCTGCACGCCTGGGGCATGACCGAGACCAGCCCGCTCGGCTCAGTCGGCAGCCTGCGCGCCGGCGAGGACGATCTGCCAGCAGCCGAGCGCCGCGCTATCAAGCTCAAGCAGGGCCGTGCTATCTACGGCGTCGAGATGCGCGTGGTCGACGAGGACGGCTTGGAGCTTGGGCGCGACGGTGAGACCTCGGGACAACTCATGGTGCGTGGCCCGTGGATCGCCAAGGGCTATCTCAAAGGCGAAGGCGGCGAGATGATGGATGACGACGGCTGGTTCCCGACCGGCGATATCGCCACCCTCGATGTGGTCGGGCGCATGCAAATCACCGACCGCGCCAAGGATGTCATCAAGTCGGGCGGCGAGTGGATCTCCTCGATCGAGCTAGAAAACGAGGCCATGGGCCACGAGGGCGTGGCCGAAGCCGCCGTCATCGGCCTGCCGCATCCCAAGTGGGACGAGCGCCCGCTGCTGGTAGTGGTACGCGCGGGCGGCTCGCCGGTCAGTGCGGAGGACCTGATGGGCTACCTCGCCGACAGGGTTGCCAAGTGGTGGCTGCCGGACGAGGTCGTCTTTGCCGACGAACTGCCCCACACGCCGACCGGCAAGGTGCTGAAAACGCGCCTGCGCGAGCTTTACGCTAACCACGTGCTGGCCAGCGTGCGCGAGAGTGCCTGAGGCTGTAGGCTTTACTTGTTCAGATGGTCGCCGGGTGCCTTATGGTTGGCCCAGGCGAGCGTCACGGCAAAAGCGCTGAAGGCGACGAGTATCAAGATGAGATAGAGAGCCTCGGTGGAATCCATGTTCTTCCCTCCTTGTCGCGAGTCACCTCGACACTGCAGGGGTAAGGATTTCGGTCCTTAACCTGGATTAATGCCATACACTCGTCCTGGGGAGCGGCTGTCGGTGAAATTGATCCCGAACCGCAATCGCGCGTATCACCTTGGGTCCTTTTCGCTCGAGCGCCTGGCGCGCGCCTCTTCCCGAGGCCGAGGATAAAGGGGTGAGGCCGCACCGGCGCATTATCACACAACACCTGCCGATGGCCCGCGCGGCACTGCCGTAGCGGCAGGATGCCCGGGCTTGGCCGGGCCGGATGATCGCGAATAAGCGAGCTCGGCACGGCACTGCCGGCGACAAACTCGGTGTTGGAGGGTTAAGCCGCGAGCTTGCTGTCGTCGTGGAAGCGGGCGCCTATCGCGGCCATATCGCGCAGTAGCTTGGGTGGGGTGAAGCGAGGGCCATGGGCTTGGGCGAGACGGTCACAGGCGGTGGCAAAATCGGCCACACCCATCATGTCGATCAGCGATAGCGTACCACCGGTATGGGCCGGAAAGCCCCAGCCTAGGATAGACCCAATATCACCGTCTGCAGCGTCGGTCAGCACACCCTCCTCGAGACAGCGCGCAGTCTCGATGGCCTGGACATAAAGCAGACGCTCCTTCACCTCCTCCACATCGGGCTGTTCGGCAGCGAGCGGGAACGCCTCGGCCAGACCGAACCAGAGGCGCTTACCGTCGTCTTTCTGGTACTCGTAAAAGCCGCCGCCCGCCTTCCGTCCCATGCGCACGTACCGGGAGACCATAACCTCCATAACCTCTTCGCCAACGGACGGTTTATAGGCGTCTCCCAAATCGGCTTTTGTTTGTACTGCAACCTTATACATAAGCTCGATAGAAACCTCGTCACTGACGGCAAGTGGACCGACCGGCATGCCGACCATGCGCCCTGCGTTCTCGATCAGGGTTGGGGATATACCTTCGGCTAACATTGCCATGCCTTCACGAGCATATGTGCCGAAGACGCGGCTTGTGTAGAAGCCGCGGCTGTCGTTGACCACGATGGGGGTCTTGCGGATGCGCTGCACATAGTCCATGGCGCGCGCCAGGGTCGCATCACTGGTCGCCTCACCGCGTATGATCTCGACTAGCGGCATCCTGTCCACTGGCGAGAAGAAATGCAGGCCAATAAAGTTGGCCGGGCGGGTGCTAGCCTCAGCAAGACCCGTGATCGGTAGCGTCGAGGTATTGGAGGCAAAGATGGCATCCTCGGCAATCACCGCCTCGGTTTTGGCCGTGACGTCGGCCTTGATGGCACGGTTTTCAAATACCGCTTCCACGACCAGGTCACAGCCGGCAAGGTCGGCAAAATCGGTGGCCGGATGGATACGCGCCAATACTGCATCGCGCGCGTCGGCGCTCATGCGCCCGCCCTCAACACGCTTGTCGAGCAGACCCTGGCTATAGCTCTTGCCGCGCGCGACAAGGTCCAAATCGGTGTCCAGCAGCACCACTTCCAACCCGGCCACGGCCGAGGTGTGGGCAATTCCAGCGCCCATCATGCCAGCTCCGAGTATGCCGACCCTGCTGTAGCTCTGTCTCTCAACATCTTGAGGCCGGTTGCGGAGCTTATTAGCATTGCCCATGGCAAAGAACAGTGAGCGGATCATATTCTTTGCGACCGGCCCGCAGACGAGCTTGGTGAACCAGCGCGCCTCGGCCTTCAGGCCCGTATCGATATCGACCAACAGGCCTTCGTAGACGCTAGACATGATGGCCTGCACAGCAGGAAAGTTGCCACGTGACTTGTCATGCGCCATGGCGCTACCAGCGACGAAAGTCTCCATGGCGCCGGGACCCCAGACGGCGCCGCCGGGAATACGATAGCCCTTGCGGTCCCACGGATTGATGGCCTCGGGCTCACTGTCTAACCAGGCACGGGCGGCGCTCATCAGTTCGTCCGCCGGCACCACGTCATCGAGAATGCCGGCCTTGAGCGCCGTTTCGGCATCGAGATTGCGGCCCTGCACCAGAAGCGGCATGGCCGCGCGGGCACCGATCAGGCGCGGCAGGCGCTGAGTGCCCCCGGCTCCCGGCAACAGCCCGACAGTCACTTCCGGCTGGCCGAACTTGGCCTTGGGATTTGCGGCAGCAATGCGACGATGGCAGGCAAGCGCAATCTCAAGCCCGCCCCCGACAGCGGTGCCAGGCAGAGCCGCGACGACCGGCTTACCGCCGGTCTCGAGCTTGCGCAGCAGTAGCTGGATGGCCCGCACGCGCTCAAACATCTCGGCCGCATCGTCGGCCTGTAACATCGAGCCGAGATCGGCACCGGCGAGAAAGTCGAGCTTGGCCGATGTGATGATGATACCCGTTACCGCCTCGTCGCCCAACGCGCGATCCACAGCCTCAGCAAAGGCCGCCAAGGATTTGTCGTTGATCACGTTCATGGTGCGTGCGCCCATGTTCCAGGAAATGACCGCAACGCCGTCGGCGCTCTCGTAGTCGATCATGTCAGATGCGCTGGATGATGGTTGCGGTACCCATGCCAGCGCCGACGCAAAGCGTGGCCAGCCCGGCTTCCTGGTCGCGCCGCTCGAGCTCGTCGAGCAAGGTGCCGAGGATCATGGCGCCGGTGGCGCCGAGCGGATGGCCCATGGCGATAGCACCACCGTTGACGTTCATCTTATCCTGTGGAACATCGAGCGTCTGCATGAAGCGCAGAACCACGGCGGCGAAGGCCTCGTTGAGCTCGTAGAGGTCGATGTCCTCCGGGGTCATACCAGCTCGCTTAAGCGCCTTCTCGGCCGCCGCGCTGGGCCCGGTGAGCATGATAGTCGGCTCCGAGCCAATCGAAGAGAAGGCGCGGATACGCGCGCGCGCTTTAAGGCCGAGCTTGTCACCGATCTCCTTGTTGCCGACGAGCACCGCCGCGGCGCCATCGACGATGCCGGACGAGTTGCCGGCGTGATGCACATGGGTAATACGCTCAACTTCCGGATAGCGCTGGATGGCAACGCCATCGAAGCCGTAATTCTCGCCTTGATCCTTGAACGAGGGATCGAGCGAAGCCAGGCTCTGCATCGTGGTCTGGGGCCGCATGTATTCGTCGTAATCGAGCACAGTGAGACCATTCTGATCGGTCACCGGCACCACACTGCCCTCGAAATAGCCTGCATCCCACGCAGCCTTGGCGCGTCTTTGGGATTCGACCGCATAGGCGTCGACGTCGTCGCGGCTGAAGCCGTACTTGGTGGCCACGAGGTCGGCCGAGACGCCTTGCGGCACAAAATAGGTCTTGAAGGCCACTTCCGGATCGGCCATCCAGGCACCGCCACCCGAGAACATAGGCACGCGCGACATGGATTCGACGCCGCCGCCAATGGAGAGATCGGATTGGCCGCTCATCACCTGGCCAGCCGCCATGTTGACGGCTTCGAGGCCCGAGGCGCAAAAGCGGTTTATCTGCACGCCCGAGACGCTTTCGTCGTAATCCGCATGCAGCGCAGCGACGCGAGCGATATCGGCCCCCTGCTCCCCCACCGGCTCGACCACGCCGAGCACGATGTCGTCGACCTCGGCCGTGTCGAGATCGTTGCGGTCGCGGATCCAGGTTAGCGCCTGGGCGGCGAGTCGGATCGGCGTCACCTCGTGCAGGCTGCCGTCCTTCTTGCCCTTGCCGCGCGGAGTGCGAACGGCGTCGTAGATATAGGCGTCGGTCATGTCGTGATCTCCCCTTGGGGCTTTACAGCGAGCGGCCGATAAGCTCGCGCATGATCTCGTTGGTGCCGCCGTAGATGCGGGCAATACGGGCGTCGGCCCAGGCACGGGCGATGGGATACTCCCACATATAGCCATAGCCGCCGTGCAATTGCAGGCAGATATCGAGCACGCGGTTCTCCATCTCCGTGGTCCACAGCTTGGCCATGGCCGCGGTGGTGGGGTCGAGCCCGCCGTTCATGTGCTTTTCCAGGCACTGTTCGACGAAGGCGCGGCCGATGGTCACCTCAGTCTTGACATCGGCGAGGCGGAAGCGCGTGTTCTGAAAATCGCCGATGGCCTTGCCGAAGGCCTTGCGGCCCTTGACGTATTCGATGGTCCAGTCGAGCCCGGCCTCAGCGTGAGCGACGGCGCCGAGCGCGATGATCAAACGCTCCTGCGGCAAGTCGGACATAAGATATTCGAAGCCCCTGCCCTCCTCGCCGAGTAGGTTGGTCTTGGGCACCCGCACATTGTCGAAGAAGAGCTCGGAGGTGTCCTGCGCCTTCAAGCCGATCTTCTCGAGATTGCGACCGCGGCTGAAGCCTTCGCGCTCGCGCTCGACCAGCACTAGACTAGTGCCGTGGGCGCCTTGGCTCGGATCGGTCTTGGCGACGACGATGATCACGTCCGCCTGCTGGCCGTTGGTGATGAAGGTCTTGGCGCCGTTAACCACGAGGTGGTTGCCATCTTCGATAGCGCTGGTGCGCACGCCCTGCAGGTCGGAGCCCGTCCCGGGCTCGGTCATGGCGATGGCACCGACGGCCTCACCGCTCACAAGCTTGGGCAACCACTCCTGTTTTTGTTCGTCGGAGCCATAGTGGAGAATGTATGGCGTGACGATATCCGAGTGCACACCGACGCCGGGCCCCGAGGCATTGGCCTTCGCCAGCTCCTCCAGCACCACGGCAGAATAGGAGAAATCAGCGCCGGGGCCACCATATTCCTCTGGCACGGCGCAGCAGAGCAACCCCGCCGCGCCCATCTTGTGCCACAAGTCGCGGTCGATCTCGCCAGCCTTCTCCCAGTTGTCGTGATACGGGGTGATCTCGCGCGCGATAAAGCGCTTCACCTGGTCGCGAAAGGCCTCGTGTTCGGCCGTGTATACGCCACCATCAGCCATCGCCTCACTCCACGCTAGGTCATCAGGGCCCTAACCTTGACTCACGCGCGCTGCGCGTCAAGGATTCCGGACCGCAAACGGAGGGCAACGACGATGGCGATCTACGAGCTGCGCACTTACACCCTGCAAGTCGGCAAGCTGGCCGAAGCAGTGGAAGTCTACCAGAGCCTCGGCTGGCCGGCTATCGAGCCCTATCAGGATAAGCTGGTGGGATACTTCACGGGCGATATCGGCGCGCTCAACCAGATCATCCACGTCTGGAAGTTCGACGACGATGCCGACCGCCGCGCTTTCTGGGCCAAGATCTACGACGACGAGGCCTTCATGACCTTCGCCCGCAGCTTTCGCCCCCTCATCCAAACCCAAGAGAACAAGCTCATGCTGGCGGCACCGTGGGGGCCGCATCCGTAGGGAGCTTTATCGCTGACGAGAAAGGGCGGTCGGCACCCTGAGTCGACGGTTGCCCTCAAAACGGATCCGCTACCGACTTCACCGTCATCAACTTCGCGCAAGTCGTGTAGCGCAAGTATGCGTGTTGATTGTCGTCCAATTCCGGGAAGAGAAACTTATTTAAGCAATGAGATTTTACGTAGACAGAGCGATCTTCCGAGAGGTCGCCAGCGACCAAGGCCCATATTATGTGGATGAGTGAATACATACTGGGAAGCCAGTAGCCGTTTACCGCAAGGCGAAGCGGCACGAGGTTCCGCTCGGTCAGGTCATTGCGATAGCCAAACGGCAAATTCTATCGATTGTATCGCCTCACCGTGATGCCACCAATCCTGGCCCCACTTTCGCATCGACAGCGCCGGCCCCGTTGGCTTAAGATTCCTCAGTTGGGCGCTCTCACAGAAAATGGGGCAGAGACATGTTCGAGAACCTTCAGTTCAATATGGCGGGCGGGCTGGATCTGCCGTTGCCGCGCATGGCGCGGGTGCGCCAGCTTTTTGACGATCACGCGCTGCCGGACGTGGCCGCGGCGGTCACGGCGGAACTTGACAAGCCGGGGGTGGGCGAGAGCATCAAGCCTGGCGCCAGCATAGCCGTCGGGGTTGGGAGCCGCGGGGTAAACAATATTCAGACCGCGGTGAAAGCGCTCGTTGCGGGCCTCAAGGCGCGCGGCGCCGAGCCCTTCATCTTCCCGGCCATGGGCAGCCACGGGGGCGGAACCCTCGAAGGCCAGCGCAGCGTTCTCGCTGGTTACGGCATTACCGAGGACGAGGTAGGCGCGCCGATACGCTGCACCATGGACACTGTCGTCCTCGGCACACTCAAGAACGGCACTGAAGTGCACATGGACCGCTACGCCAGCGAGGCCGACGGCGTTGTCGTGATCAATCGCATTAAGCCCCACACCAGCTATCGCGCCGCGATCGAGAGCGGCATCACCAAGATGCTCACCATCGGCATGGGCAAGATCAACGGCGCCACGGCGCTGCACGGCGGCAACAGCATGAGCGATTTCGGCACCGTGCTGCCGGCCGCGGCCCAAGTCATCATAGACAATAGACCCTTCCTCTTCGGCATCGGTATGGTCGAGGATGCCTATGACGCGACCGCCATCGTCGAGGGCCTGTCGGCAGTCTCCTTGTTCGACCGCGAGGCCGAGCTGCAAGCAAAGGCAAAGTCGCTGATGGGCCGCATCCAGATCGACGATATCGACGTGCTGGTCATCGACGAGATCGGCAAGGAGATTAGTGGCGCCGGCTTCGACCCCAATATCACCGGCCGCAACGCCCGTGGCATTGCAGGCTTTGAGCATCCGCGCGTGAAGAAGATCGTTCTGCTGGACCTCACCGACGCCACCAAGGGCAATGCTAGCGGCATTGGCTGCGCCGACGTGATCACCCAGCACCTGCTGAGCCGCATCGACTTCAACTACACTTACGCCAACGTCGTCACCTCGACCTATCTTGACGGCGCCTACATCCCCATCGCTATGAAGACCAACAGCGAGGCGGTGGCGCTGGCCGTGAAAACTTTAACCGGCGTTGCGCCACAAGACGCGCGCATTGTGCGCATCAAGAACACCTTGAAACTGGACGAGATCGCGGTCAGCGAGCCACTGCTCGACGAGGTGCGCACGCACGAGCGCATGGAGCTGATGAGCGAACCTGTCACGATGGATCTCGACGCGGCAGCATAGGGCACTGGGTCATGAAAGTTATCGCCATCGCGCAGCGCTCGACAGAGCATTCGGCGGAGGACTTTGCGCCGCATCTGGAGGCGGAGGCGCACCGTGCCCTGACCTTGTTTGCCGAGCAGAGCTTCCGCGAGCTCTATAGCCGCACCGACGGCAAGGGCGCTATTATTGTGCTTGAGGCCGCGAGCGAAGACGAGGCGCGCGAGAAGCTCGAAAGCCTGCCACTCGCAAAACTTGGCATGCTCAGCTTTGATATCTACGGCACCCAACCCTATCGCGGATTTATTGCCAATCTCTAAGACGGTGAGAGATATGGAAGAGCGCACCTGGTTTGTTTACCTCTCGGGCGAAATTCACAGCGACTGGCGTGAGCGAATCGCGAGAGGCGTCGCAGACGCCAGCCTGCCCGTGCGCATCGATGCGCCGGTCTGTGTCCACGAGGATTCGGACGACTGCGGCACGACCATTCTCGGGTCCGAGCCAGACGCCTTCTGGCACGACCGCAAGGGCGCCACGACTACAACACCATCCGCCCGCACTCGGCGCTCAAAGGAGACACGCCCGCAGAGGCGCGCCGAGCGCTTGAGCGACTTGATGGCCCCGCGCACGGCGCGCGTGCCAACCCTTCGACAATGCGTTATGCAGAACCAGGACTCTCCTTATGAGTGAGGGAGCCAAGGGGCCCAGATCAGAGGCAATGGACTTCGAGAGACTGGTGCGCGATCGGCGCAGCATTCGCGGCTATAAGCCGGACCCGGTGCCGCGAGCAGTGATCGAAGAGATCATTGACATCGCCAAACGAGCACCGTCGTCGATGAACACCCAGCCCTGGCAATTTCATATTGTCACCGGCAAACCTCTGGAGAACATCCGCCGAGGCAATAGCGAACGCATGCTAGCCGGCGCCAAGGTACAGCGCGAGATCCCGGTGCGTGACGGCTATGAGGGCATTCACCGCCAACGCCAAATTGAGATTGCTGTGCAGCTCTTCGAGGCCATGGGCATCGCCCGTCACGACGCCGAGAAGCGCCAGGATTGGGTGATGCGCGGCTTCCGCCAGTTCGACGCTCCGATATCCGTCGTTATGACCTATAACAAGTGTCTGGAGCCCGCCACTATCAGCCATTTTGATCTCGGCGCCGTCACCTACGGCCTGGTGCTGGCCGCCTGGTCGAAGGGCCTCGGCACAGTGATCAACGGCCAAGGCATCATGCAATCGGCTGTGGTGCGCGAGCACGCACAAATCCCCGACGATCAGGTCATAATGATTTGCATCGCCATGGGCTACCCCAATGATGATTTCGCCGCCAACGACGTGGTCTCGCGGCGTGCACCTAATGACGATTTTGTGCGCTACGTCGGCTTCGACTAAGCCACACCCCAACGTTGCCGAGATCTCATACCCACAAAAATTATCGGGTTAATAAATTTCGACTTCAAGTGCCGCACGATGTGTAACTAGCGTTCCGCTAAGTCGTTGATCTATATTGAAATCGATAGATCGCGGCACGTGGACTTGGTCTATATCACCGGCCAGACCCGTGTGAGCTTCTAAGAGGCCTCCGCCAACTGGCCGAGATGGACCAACTTCTCGTGTCTAAAGGCGCCCCACAGCGCGGCGCCTATGGCGCCGGCATAGATCGAATCCGGGTTGCTTTCGATCGCCACGTCAACTTTCCGATCTGCGATTTCGTCGCGCATCGCCCCGATCAACCCATCGTCCAACGCCAAGCCACCGGTCACCAGCACCGTCTCGCCGGCCGGAACCTTGACCGCCTTTAAGAGCCTGGCTAGGCGTCCGGCCATAGAGACGTGGATGCCGCGCAGGATGTTGGGCGTCGTGATGCCGCGCGAGACCATGTTGATGACGTCTGTCTCGGCGAGCACGGCACATATACCGCTAACCTTTTCCGGGTCATTCGCCTGCAGTGACAGCTTCCCAATCTCATCGATCGCGACTCCAAGATAGCGCGCTATATTTTCCAGAAATTGCCCGGAGCCAGAGGCGCACTGGCTAGTCATCTTGTAGGACAGAACCTTGCCACGCTCGTCGATGCTGATGGCACGGCCATGCAGCGCGCCGACGTCCAGCACCGCGCGTACGCCGAGGTTGAGGTGAATGGCGCCACGAGCATGGGTGGTCATAGAATAGAAATGCCCAGTGCGGAAGGATATATTTTCACCCTCGCCCGTAGTCGCGACATAGGCCACCTCATCGCGCCCTAGACCAAGTTGCTTAAGAAGCGCCTGATAGCAGCTCTCAGCAAGGACCATCGGGTCTCGGCGACGCAAGCGGTCTACGCGCTTAGCAAGCCATCTATTCTGCTCTCCGTCGCAGTCGAAGATCACCACCTTGACGGCGCCCGTGCCGATGTCGATGCCTGCGGTGACGGTCATGTCATGCCTCTCCAGCACGGACAGCGAAGGTCGCCGCACCGAGCGCGCCGGTATAGATGGATTCGGGATTTATATTGATGGTGATCTCGCCATAGTTCTCCCTCACCAGCGCCTTGAGGGCATCCACCGCGGCCTGATTCTTGGCCACGCCGCCGGTGAAGGTGAACTCATCGCTGACGCCGCCTGAGCGCGACAAGGTCGACATTGCCCGCAAAATGATCGCCCGATGCAGACCCGCCAAAATGTTCTCACGCTTCTCACCAAGCGCTAGGCGGTCGCGCAGCTCGGCACCGGCAAAGACGGTGCAGGTGGAATTGATGCGCACCGGGCGCGTCGCCTCCATGGCGATCGGCCCGAGCTCGTGCAAGCCGACATTCATCTCGTCCGCGATGTAGCCGAGATAACGCCCGCAGCCGGCAGCGCAGCGGTCGTTCATCTGAAAGTTCTCGACGATACCATCGGCATCCACCTGTATCGCCTTGGTGTCCTGGCCGCCGATGTCGAGCACGGTGGCGGTATTCGGATACATGCGATGAGCACCGAGCCCGTGGCAGAGGATCTCGGAGCGGATGTGCTCCTTCGAAAACGGCAGGCGAGCACGCCCATAGCCGGTACCGACGGTGTAGGTCTCGTCGAGCGCGATATCGAGCACTCCCGTGACCGGTGCCCGGATGGCCTCTTCGGAGGCCGCCAGATCGGTCGCTTCGGTAAAGGCGCGGTCCAGCGCGCGCTTCAACTTGGCGCTCTCCGACTCATTTGAGATGCGGTTCTCCACGTCAATGATGGAGCGGTCGTAGACATTGAGTACGGCATCGAATTCCAGATCTGCCGCCGCCGCCACTTCTTCGCCCACGGCCTGGTAGCGCGAGCCAGCGATATCGCGGAAAAAATCTGACTTACGATCCACTCCCGGCGCGAACATAGCTGGAGCGTCGGCAAAAAGCCGGCCGAACAACGCGCGCAAGACCTCGCGTAGGGCATCGCTGCGCTCGCCAAAGCGTTGCTCTGTCACGTTGCCCTCGCAGGTGTCACGCAGATCGGCCAGCTGCTCGAGATACTGCTCCAGACGGAAACTGCGCTCGAGCAAATCGAGAAAAGCGTCCTGGCGTCCGCGCAACGACTCCACGTCGATCAGCGAGCGCCGGAAGAGGTTAAACCGGGTGTCAATCAATGCCTCCTGCTTGGCGATCTGCGCCGCGATGTCATAGTTCGACCGTGAATTTGTGATGCCGCGGCCGAGAACCTCGTCATTGGTGTCGAGCACTACGGCCTTTGTAGTAGTCGACCCGAGATCGATGCCGATGTAACAGTCCATGTCGCGTCTCTCTCCTCAGGCCGCCGAGCGAGCGCGTTTCTGAGTGAGCATCTGCAGATAGCTCTCGATGCGGTTCTTGACGTTGGCGGCCGAGAAATAGCGCGGATCGACCAGATCGGTCTCGATGAAGGCGCTTGGCTTGCCCGTACGCTCTTCGACTTCGCGCAGGATCAGCAGTTGGCCAGCAGAGAAGCTGTTGCAGCTCTTGATAGAGTTGATGAGTAAACCATCGGCCTCGTAGTCCTGAAGATACTTGCAGAGCATATCGATACGCGATGGCAGGTTGAGATTCGTGTAGCAACCAAGGCAATATTCAGCGAGGCTCTCCAGCGGGTTGTCTGGGTCGTGGCGAAAGCCGAAATCGTAGACGCCACCGACTTTAGTATAGGTGCTGGCGACGACCACAGCACCCTCATCGTAGAACATCTTCCAGAACTCACGGAAGTTGGTCCAGTTCGGCGGGCCCTCGACGACCAGGCGGAAGCGCTCATCGTCAAGCTCGCCCTCGGGCGTGATCGGACCCTTCCCGGCCGCCACACGCTCAGCGATCTCCTGGCGCAGGGTACGGTAATAGTCAGTGGCCTCTGGCGTGCCGCGGAAAGCCGTGAAGATCGGCCCAATGTAATAGACGCCACCAAAATAGGCGTCGATCGGCGAGGGCTTATTTTTGGCCGATTCGAGCACCCAAACCAGGTCCTCCTCGGCCTTAACAGATTCTTTAAGGTATTCCCGAAGCCGGTCGATATCGAACTTGATACCGCTGATTCGCTCGAGTACCGGGATCACGTCTTCCTTGAGTTGCTTGACCACATAGTCACGCATATTCTGCGTGATCACACCATCGCCCTGATAGGGAATGTGCAGCATGGTCGTCTCGCAACCATAGTGCTCACGGACCAGCTCGAACCACTTCATAAAGGTGAAGCAGCCCGTATAGGAAAGCATCAGCAGGTCGGGAGTGGGCATCGTCTCCCCGGTCGGACCGATGCCCTGCATCATCATGCCGATGTCGGCCTTGACGTACGTGCAGACGTCCTCGGAATGGTCGTTGCGCTCGGCGTCGAGCACCAGGCGCCCGCTCTGCTTGCGCAGCGCCGCCTGTAGCGCGTTGGTCTCAGGCAGGTTGCGCACGAAGTCGAAACACATCAGCAACTCGTTGAGGTTTCCCGGCACAAAAGTCGAGACGACCTTCCTATCTTCCTCATGCGCATTGGCGAGCGCCGTGTAATTGGCGTTAATCATCGCCTTCTGGCGCCACATCGAATCTTCTTTTTGCACCACCGGGTCCGCTGTCGCGTTCATCATGCACTCCATAGCTTGATCGAATCTGCGAAGGTTCCCGCCTGCTCGCGGATCGGCTGCATCTGGCCGGAGTTCTCGGCATATTTGAAGGCTGTGTAAGGAATGTTCTCCCCCGTCAGAACATGCTGCAGCATTGGTCTGTCGAGCAGCGCGGGATCGCAGAAGCTGGGTGAGGCGAAAACCACGCCTTCAGCCTGTGAGGTGCGCACAGCATCGACAAGATGGCGGCCCTTGGTTGCGCGGTCTGGCACATATTTCGCGGAGGTCTCCATAGAATGGTGCAGAAAGGCAGCCGACAGGCTGGACAGTGGGTCGCCGTTGCCCACCACCTCTTCGGTCAGCCAGCGGTTCACCAACATGAGGTCGTCATCGACGACATAGCAGCCGGCCATCTCGATGGACCGGATCATGCCAAGGGGAGGCTGCTCGCAGAAGGCGCCTGTCAGAACGACGCGGCAGTTGTCGCGCATTGGCCTGTCCTCAGCACGCACGGCGTCGAGATAGTCGCCGATCAGCACGGTATGCTCTTCGACTGGCAACACCATGCCCGCGCGGAGCAACAGATAGACTTCCGATGTCAGCGCCTGCCAGGGCTTCTCGGCGCGGTAATCGTAAAGCGCGCGCACCGCAGCACGGTTCTCGTTGTAGACGCCTATCGAGTTGTTCAGAGCCGCGTCTGTGATCTCACGTCCGGCGACGCCTGCGAGATCGTCGCGCAGAACCTCCAGTTCGTGGCGGTAATAGTTACCGCCGACCGCATCAGTGAAATTCTGGGGCACGTCGAAATATCGGACATATTTGTCCTCGAACAGCAGCTGCCACATGCCCGAGAGATTTCGGATCACATCGCATATGCTGGGAAACAGCATGCCATCGAGGTAATCGAGACGCCCGGTCAGGCCAAGCTCGATGGTCGAGCGTGGAATACGGCAAATGTAGCTCTGGTAATAGGCGTCGCCGTGGATCACCTCGAGATGATCACCACCACCGAGAATCCCCACGGGTAGCATACCGGCGGCGTGAATGATCTCCAGCGGCACGTAGATCGGCATGTAGCCGATCGCCTTGCGATCGGGCGCCGCTGCCTTCCATTCCCGCACTGCCGCAAAGGAGAGATCCTCGAATAGGGCCTCGCAGCGATCGACGATATCGGTTATCGACATGGCTGGCTGCACCTAGTGAGACTGAGATTTCCGACAGTAATAATGGTATTGTCGTACTATAATACGTTTTTAATCGCAATGACAACCACACGAGTACGGGAGGACGCGTTCATGACGCCAATCGAGCCCGATGGCTGGAGCAAGCCGATCGGCTATGCCAATGGCATCCTCACCCCCGCCGGACGACTCCTTTTCGTTGCCGGGCAAGTCGGCTGGAACGAGAGCCAGAAGTTCGAGAGCGCCGAGCTGATACCCCAATTCGCGCAGGCCGTGAAGAACGTCCTCGCCGTCGTGCGTAAGGCCGGCGGCAACGCCGAGCACATCTGCCGCATGACCTGCTTTTGCGTCGACAAGGACGCCTATCTCGCCGCCCGACCGCAGCTCGGGGGCATCTGGCGCGAGCTGATGGGCCGCTCCTACCCAGCCATGTCGATGCTCTTTGTGACTGACTTGCTCGATTCGCCGGGCATGATCGAGATCGAAGCCACCGCCGTGATCCCCGAGCCGCCGGAACATGGCGGTTCCTAGAGCCCGTCTCAGGAATTGGAGTCGGCGAGCCACCTTCTTGTCGGGATAGCACTGGGTGTTCGGATAAACGGGGACCTGGCGTGGCCGACGTCACCGAGGCTCTTGCCGCAGCACACCGTCCGGACCTCACAAAGCTACCACGCGGGGCCCAACGCGAGCCTTGCCATACCCTCCGACGCGTAGCACGAGACGCTGCTGTCTTTGCGCGGTGGCACCCCGCTGGGTGTTGACGAACTGGTGCGCCAGTGTCACTTAACAGCCGCCAAGGTCATGATCCTGGCACTGGAGCTGGAGCTGGAGCTGACGGGAGACGTGCACCGCGATAGTAGCAGAACGATTTTTCCGAAATAACAACGCCTTGCGAAATGAGCTAACGGACGTGAGCACACCCTATTTCGAGCCGGCACCATGAACGTCGTGATTGTTGAGTCGCCGGCAAAAGCCCGCACCATTGAAAAATATCTGGGTTCGGACTACCGCGTGCTCGCCACCTACGGGCATGTCTGCGATCTGCCATCAAAGGACGGCTCGGTCCGTCCGGATGAAGACTTCGCCATGGACTACGTGGCCGATCCGAAGTCGGCCAAGCGCCTTAAGAACATCACCGACGCAGTCAAGGAGTCGGACCGACTCGTGCTCGCCACCGACCCCGATCGCGAGGGCGAAGCCATCGCCTGGCACGTGCTCAATCACCTGGAGAAGAAGGGCGCCCTAACCCAGCCCCAGACCCAGCGCGTGGTCTTTCACGAGATCACCCGCGATGCTGTTCTCAACGCCGTGGCCAACCCGCGCAACATCGACATGGACCTAGTCAACGCCCAGCAGGCGCGACGCGCGCTCGACTACCTGGTCGGCTTTACGCTCTCGCCCGTGCTCTGGCGCAAAGTCCCGGGCAGCCGCTCGGCCGGACGCGTACAGTCGGTAGCACTGCGCCTCGTTGTCGATCGCGAGATGGAGATAGAGGTATTCAAGAGCCGCGAGTACTGGACCGTCGACGTAGCGCTAACAACACCTTCTGGCGCAGCGTTGAGCGCACGTCTCGTCACGCTCGACAGCAAGAAGCTGGACAAGTTCGCCCTGCCCGACAAGGCCGCGGCTGCCGACGCGGTGGAGCGCGTCAAAGCGGGCAACTTCAACGCCACCAAAGTCGAGCGCAAGCAGGTGCGGCGTAATCCGGCCCCGCCTTTTACCACATCGACCCTGCAGCAGGAGGCTGCACGCAAGCTCGGCTATTCTGCCCAGCACACCATGCGCGTCGCGCAAACGCTCTACGAGGGCGGCCTCATCACCTACATGCGTACCGATGCCGTGACATTGTCGAGCGAAGCCCTGGAGGCAACGCGGCTTGTCGTCGCCGGGCTATACGGCAAAAATTATTTGCCGGAGCAGCCGCGGCGCTACAAGACGCGCTCGAAGAACGCCCAGGAGGCACATGAGGCAATCCGCCCGACCGATCCGGCGCGCGTTGCCGACGAGATGAGCCTGGCCCGCGATGAGGCGCGGCTCTACGAGCTGATTTGGAACCGCACCGTGGCTTGCCAGATGGCGTCGGCTGTGTTCGACCAGGTGCGCTTCGATATCGACGCTGCGGACGGTAGCGTCGGCCTGCGCGCAACGGGCTCCGTGGTCGCCTTCGACGGCTACCTCAAGCTCTACACCGAAGGCCGCGACGATCCCGCCAAGGACGACGACGAAGACCACCGCCTGCCCAATGTCGACAAGGGCCATGCTCTGGGCCTGACAGACGCCACACCGGAACAGCATTTCACCGAGCCACCACCGCGCTATAGCGAGGCCTCGCTGGTCAAGCGCATGGAGGAGCTCGGCATCGGCCGGCCCTCGACCTATGCCAGCATCATCTCGGTGCTGCAGGACCGCGACTATGTCACGTTGGTGAAGAAACGCTTTCAGCCGGAGGACCGCGGCCGACTGGTCACCGCCTTCCTGGAAAACTTCTTCCAGCATTATGTCGAATACGACTTCACGGCGCGTCTCGAAGATCAGCTCGACCAGATCTCCAACGGCGAGTTGGAGTGGAAAGGCGTGCTGCGCGAGTTCTGGTCGGCCTTCTCCCTGGCCGTGACCGAGATTAGCGACCTGCGCGTGCGCGAGATCCTCGACACCCTAAACCAGGTGCTGGGACCGCGTATCTTCCCGGAGAACAGCGATGGCAAAGACCCACGCGTCTGCCCGCGCTGCAACGAGGGCCAGCTCAGCCTCAAGCTCGGAAAGTTCGGCGCCTTCATCGGCTGCTCCGCCTATCCGGAATGCCGCTTCACGCGCCCCCTGGTCGGGGCCAATGGCGAGAATGCTACCGACGACGCCCTGGCCGAGAAACCGATGGTGCTTGGTAACGATTCTGATGGCACCGAGATAACCTTGCGCAAGGGTCCCTACGGCCTCTACGTGCAATGCGGCGAAGCCGCCGACGGTGAGAAGCCTAAGCGCTCGTCCCTGCCCACAGGCACGGGCCCGGATGACGTCGATCTTGACGTGGCCCTCGGCCTGCTCGCCCTGCCCCGCAACATCGGGCCACATCCCGAGAGCGGCGAGATGATCAGCGCCGGCATAGGCCGCTATGGGCCTTACGTGAAGCATGACAAGGCCTTCAAGTCGCTCATGGCCGACGACGACGTACTCACCATCGGCATCAACCGCGCCGTGGCCCTGCTCGCCGAGCCCTCGCGCGGACGCGGTGGTGCGAAGCCGCTCAAGGTGCTCGGCAAGCACCCGGACGACCACGGCGACGTAGCGCTGTTCAGCGGCCGCTACGGTCCCTACGTCAAGCACGGCCGCATCAATGCGACCCTGCCGAAAAGCGAGAACCCGGACAGCGTGACGCTGGAGACCGCGCTCACCCTGATCGCCGACAAGTCGGCCAAGAAAGGCAAAAACAAGCGGGCGCCAGTCAAGCGCAAGGCGAAGTCCAAGCGCAAACGCGCCGGTAGTGCCAAGTAATCGAAAACGCGACCTTCCGACCCGGGCGGAGATCCTCGAGTTTGTTGAGGGCGCCGACGGCAAGGTCGGCAAGCGTGAGATCGCACGCGCCTTCGGCGTATCGGGCCCCGAACGCGTAGCCCTCAAGTCCCTGCTGCGCGAGATGGCCGGCGACGGCCTGATCGCCGGCGATCGCCGCCGCCTCGGCAAGCCCGGCGAGCTGCCGTCCGTGGTCGTAGCCGAAGTGGACGTCATCGACAACGACGGCATGCCCACGGCCCGCCCCGCTACATGGGAGGCGAGCGGCCCGCCGCCACGCATCACCATTTCCACCCGCAGCGGCCACCAGGGGGCACCGGGCATCGGTGACAGAGTGCTGGTCAAGGTCAAGCGACGCGGCAAAGACCGCTATGACGGCAATGTCATCCGCGTGCTCGATGCGCAACCGAAGCGCGTTATCGGCGTCTACGCGCGCCTTCCCGGTGGCATCAGTGGGTGCGTGCGCCCCAGCGACCGGCGCCAGAAGAGCGAGATCTTCATTGCCGACAGCGACGCCATGACAGCGGCTGTTGGCGATCTCGTGGTCGTAGAGACCAAAGGTACCCGGCGCATGGGCCTGCCCCAGGGGCGTGTGGTCGAGAGCCTGGGGCCGTTCGGCGGGCCGCAGGGCATCTCGACCCTGGTCATTGCCAATCACAACTTGCCACACGACTTCCCCGCCGCCGCCATCGCCCAGGCCAACGACGCCAAGCCAGTAAGCCTCGGCACACGCGAGGACCTGCGCGCGCTGCCGCTGGTGACGATCGATGACGACGACGCGCGCGATTATGACGATGCTGTCTTCGCCAAGCCCGATCCCGACCCGGCCAACGTCGGCGGTTGGCGATTGGTCGTGGCGATCGCGGATGTTGCCCATTACGTCCGCCCGGACGATGCGCTCGACCGCGAGACGCGCAAGCGTGGCAACTCAGTCTATCTGCCCGACATGGTCGTGCCAATGCTGCCGCAGGCGCTGTCGAGCGACCTTTGCTCGTTACTGCCAAAGGCCCAGCGCGCCTGCATAGCTTGCCATATGACCGTGGATGCCGAAGGAAAGATGCTGAGCCATCGCTTCGCCCGCGGGCTCATGCGCTCGGCAGCGCGGCTGACTTATCGCGGCCTCCAAGAGGACGCTGACGGCGACGTCCTGGACGAGAGTGGCGCGGCGCTTTACGGCACCTTCCACGCCCTGCGCGCGGCGCGCAAGCAGCGCGGCAGCCTCGACTTCGACATGCCCGAGCGCCGTGTCTATCTCGACGACGACAGCAACGTGACGGCAATCAAGACGCGCCCACGCTACGACAGCCACCGACTGGTGGAAGAGTTCATGATCGCCGCCAATGTGGCCGCCGCGACGACGCTGATCGCACACCGCGCACCCTGCATGTTCCGCATCCACGACCAGCCACCGCACGACAAGCTGGAGACCTTGCGCGAATTTCTCAACGGCATCGGCTACAAGTTGCCGCGCGGCCGCCGGCTAGTGCCGAAGCAGTTCGGCAAGCTGCTCGAACAGGCCGCCGGAAAACCCGAGGCCGAGACCGTCACCATGGCCGTGCTGCGTAGCCAGAGCCAGGCTGAATATTCACCAGACAATATCGGCCATTTCGGCCTGCATCTGGAGCGTTACGCCCACTTCACCTCGCCGATCCGGCGCTACGCAGACCTGCTCGTACACCGCGCCCTGATCTCCGCCTTGGGCTTGGGCGCGGGTGGCCTGCCCAAGGGCGCCGCGTCCGAAATGGCGGAGATTGGCGAGGCCATCTCCAACACCGAGCGCCGCGCCACCGTGGCCGAGCGCGACGCCATCGACCGCTTCGCCACCCGCTTTCTTGCGGAACGCGTCGGCACGAGCTTTCCCGCCCGCGTCTCCGGCGTCACCCGCTTCGGCCTTTTCGTCGAGCTAGCCGACACCGGCGCCCAAGGCCTCATCCCCATGCGAGATTTCCCAGAATACATGGATCACGACGAGCCCCACCAACGCCTGGTCGGCAGTCGCAGTGGAAAGGCGATACAGCTAGGTGATACCTTGGAAGTGACGCTGGCAGAAGCCGACGCGTTAACGGGGAGCCTACGCTTCTCTCTGGATGGGGGGATAGAGGAGAGGCCGAAGCCAAAGAAAGGACCACAACGGCGGCGCAGAAAGAAATAGGCTGAGAACGGTGGTGAGAAAATCCCCCACCTAAGCCACGCTATGGCACGCAATGACAGAACCCAGCTGGTGGTGTATGAGCCAAAGAAACAGCCCTATAGCGCTGAAAATTTTGGCATCTTAGCATGCTATATAATTATCACAGCATATTTTCAACAAACTACAGTCCCACGACCTGCGCCGTTTTGGTCTGACCGAAGGCCGCAATGCGGGGGCCACAGATTAGTAATAACAGGACTACCAGCTGACAGAAGACACGCACCGTGATGTCTGGGCGCACTCAGCCAAACCTGAATCAGGCTGGCAAACTGGTCAGGAGATGTCTCGTTTTGAGAACAAAACGAGAGCAAAAATTTGGAAGCGACTAAAAAATTAGTTGGAAAAATATTATAGAGAATTTCTCAACATGCTGAATATATTTGGGAATTTGGAGCGGGCGATGGGGATCGAACCCACGACATTCAGCTTGGGAAGCTGACGTTCTACCACTGAACTACGCCCGCTCTATGGCAGGAATCGTAGCGGTTTGACCGATCTGGAGCAAGAGAGCACGTTGTTTCGCAGTGCTCCCTTTCTCTTCCCGAAACTGTGACTCGGCCCGAGCGCAGTTGACAAAGGCTGCTGTCATCACGACCCTCTACCTGTTGCGAAAGGGCCGTTTGTCGGCGAGCCCGTGAAAGGAAGTGCGAGAGCCTATGCCGTCTGCCCTGCCCCTACTCGATCCCGCGCTCGATCCCAAAAAATTCCAAAATTCCAGCCACACCGCCGAAGCGATTCCGCGCGCTCATGTGGCATTGGGCACCCTAGATACGCTTTGGTTCAACACGGGCACGCGGTGCAATCTCACTTGCAGGCATTGCTATATTGAGTCCGGCCCACGCAACGACCGCCTAGTCTACATCACGCTGGACGAAGTGCGGTCGTACCTCGACGAGATTTCGGCGCTGGGACTGCCGACGGGTGAGATCGGCTTTACGGGCGGTGAACCCTTCATGAACCCGGACCTGCTGGACAGTACCAAGCTATGCCTAGAGTCTGGCTTCCGGGTGCTGATTCTGACCAATGCCATGCGTCCCATGATGAAATATGTCGAGCACCTGCAGCCGCTCGGCACGCACTGGGATGAGCGTCTAGTGCTACGTGTTTCGCTTGATCATTTTGGTGCGACCCTGCACGAGCAGGAGCGCGGGCCCGGCACCTGGAAACTGACCCTCGACGGGCTGCAATGGCTAGCCCACAACGGCTTTACGATCGCCGTCGCCGGCCGCTTACGCTGGGGTGAGTCTGAGGCACGGATGCGCGACGGCTACCGGCGGCTGTTCGCCGACCTCGGCCTCGCTCTCGACGCTGGAGATCCCGCCGCGTTAATGCTGTTTCCCGAGATGGACGAGAGCGCGGACGTGCCCGAAATCAGCGTTAACTGCTGGGACCATCTCAGCCTCGAGCCGCACCAGATGATGTGCGCGCACTCACGTATGGTGGTGAAACCGAAGGGGGGTACGCCGGAGGTTATGGCCTGCACGCTACTACCCTATGACCGCGACTTCGCCATGGGTGCAAGCCTGGCCAACGCGGCGGACAAGGTCATGTTGAATCATCCTTATTGCGCCCAGTTTTGTGTACTCGGCGGCGGCTCCTGTAGCACCGGCTGAGGTGACAGGACTGGACAAGCATACTCGCTTAGAACAGGCTATGTACGGTCTTGTGGAAACAGGCGATGATACATGATGAAGGCGACGGTAGTGCCTGCGGTCACATCCATTGAGGAGCCAGCCATACGATGAACAAACTCGAGATCGCACCGACGCCAACAGAACGGGAGCTCTTGAGTACGGCTCGCCCCAGCCAGGAAGAGGCCGAGGCCGCCGTTCGCACGCTGTTGCTGTGGGCTGGGGACGACCCTGACCGCGAAGGCCTGCAAGGCACACCGAAACGGGTGGTGCGCGCCTATCGCGAATACTTCGCCGGCTACGATACGGACCCGACGGAGCTGCTCGAGCGCACCTTTGAGGAGGTCGAGGGCTATGACGAGATGGTGGTTCTACGCGATATCGACTTCTCCTCCCACTGCGAGCACCACATGGCGCCGATCATCGGCGTCGCCCACGTCGCCTACCTGCCCGCCAACAGGGTCGTCGGCATCAGCAAGTTGGCGCGTTTGGTCGATATCTATGCGCAACGCTTTCAGATCCAGGAAAAAATGACGGTACAGATCGCCGATGCCATCAGCGACGTTCTCAAGCCCAAGGGCGTGGCCGTGGTGATCGAGGGCGAGCATCAGTGCATGACGACGCGCGGGGTAAACAAACGCGGCGTGACCATGAAGACCAGCCGCATGCTCGGCGCCTTCCGCGACGACGCGACGACGCGACGAGAGTTTCTGGGCATGATTCACGGCAACCGCTAAACCGCGGCCAGCTGTTCGCAGCTGAGGCCGTGCTGGACTTTCGCCCTTTGCTGTTCGTGATCGGCATCTTGCTGATCATCCTGGCGTTGACCATGTCATTGCCGGCGCTGGCGGAGCTTGCCGCCGAGCAGCCTGATTGGCGGGTTTTTGCCACAGCGTCGGCTACTACGCTCTTCGTGGGCGTCGGGCTAGTGCTGGCATTCCGGCGTCCGAACTTCTCGATTAGCGTACAGCAGACCTTCGTACTAACCACCGCAAGCTGGGTGGTGCTGACCGCTTTTGCTAGCCTGCCGTTTCGTTTTTCCGGCCTCGACCTCTCCTATGCCGATGCCTATTTCGAGGCCATGTCGGGACTCACCACCACTGGCTCCACCGTAATCAGCGGGCTCGACGATGCGCCGCCCGGCATTTTACTTTGGCGCGCCCTGCTGCAATGGCTCGGCGGCATCGGCATCGTGGTCATGGCGGTGGCTATCCTGCCGATCCTGCGCATCGGCGGCATGCAGCTTTTTCGCACTGAGTCCTCCGACCAGTCGGCAAAGGCCCTGCCCCGGGCAGCCCAGGTGGCTGGTGGAATCGGCCTCGCTTATATGCTGCTGACCCTGCTCTGGGCCTTACTGCTTTGGCTTGCGGGTCTGGATCGCTTCGATGCTATCTGCCATGCCATGACCACCATTGCCACGGGCGGATATTCGACCGTCGACGGCTCCATAGGCCAGTTCGCCAACCCGCATGTCGACGTTATCATCACCGTCGGCATGATTCTCGGCTCTCTACCCTTCGTGCTCTATGTCGCAGCGCTGCGTGGAAACTTCCGCGATCTGTTGCGCGACAGCCAGGTGCGATGGTTCCTGGGCATCGCCGGATCCATGGTGGTCCTTATGACGATGTGGACCTTCTTCCGCCTGGAGATGCCACCATTGACCGCGCTGCGTCTTTCCGCATTCAACACCATATCGGTCATGACCGGCACGGGTTACAGCGCCTCAGATTACAGCCAATGGGGCTCACTGGCGCTCACTGTCATGTTCTTTCTCATGTTCGTCGGTGGTTGTACGGGAGGCACCACTGGCGGCATCAAGATCTTCCGCTTCCAGGTACTGCTCACAACAACGCGAATCCAAATTGCACAGATGCTGCGACCACAC